>Ga0255342_1001051_pt1 | contig 41999 bp, 40 predicted proteins | sample wastewater_treat_3_FD_192416 | JGI IMG/M metagenome (GOLD analysis project Ga0255342, IMG submission 192416) | Wastewater microbial communities from Lulu Island WWTP, Vancouver, Canada - plant14 | ecosystem: Engineered > WWTP > Wastewater > Unclassified | place: Canada: Vancouver, British...
CAATATAAACTCCCCTTTGAATTGTAGTAGTAATTCTATTATTATATATTGCAATCCAAGGATATTTTGTCCATCCCCCGGCTCCACTGGAACCTTTAGCTATTAAATTATACTTTTTAGCTATTTCATTCACAGCGTTTGTTGTTGTATAGTTTATCAGTTTAAACATTTCATGGTTCTTATTAAATTTTCCATTACTGATACTGTTAAGATAGTTATCCAATATCTCCTTAAAATAATTAGTAAGCATATCTCACCTCATCCATACCTAATTTATTTTTGTATGTTTATAATCAGCTCCTTATTACATCAACACCTCACTATTTTATCATATCACCCCGCAATTTTGATTTTTTTCACGGTAATATGGACTCAAATTAATAAACAGGTCTTTTAACTTTTCACAGTCATCGCATTTTGTAAATATATGCTCCAGCAACTCTTCTTGTCTTGCTTGTCCCAATGTTAACCTGTATAAGGATAGTATCTTAATAAGCCTTTGATAATTTCCTATATCCTTGCTGAGCGGATAAGAGGCGATGATTCTTTCAATCTTTATCTCCTGGTCATCAGGCAGGCACCAATAAGGTATTAAGTCAGAGTAACCATCTCTATATTCTTCTTTTGCCCGTTCAAATAATTCTACCCATATATCTTTTTTGAACTTGATACTGTCCTTATATTTTATTGCAATGTTTTGCCTGATTGCATGGCATTTAAATCTATTAATTCTTCCTTCTCTCTGCTCCAAATCAATTGGATTGGACGGGAGATTCCAGTGCATTACCTTCCTGCAGTAATAATGAAAATCAAGTCCTTCCTGACCGATGGATGTTGTCGCTAAAACAAAAGGCCTAAAGGGCGAATTAAAGGCGCTTCTAATGCTTTCCCTACGATTGGTACTTTTGCCGGTGTCTCCTTCATCTTTGTAAAATCCGACTGCATAATGGGATCTCATATTTATGCCCTTATTTTTTTTATTTAAGGCACGGTCTTTAAATTTATTGAAAGTATCAACATTATAGCTTGATGTGTGCATCTTCATAGAAACCATCATTTCCGAATGAACAAGTTGTGATTTATAAGGAGAATCACTGTAGCCGTTTGATTCAGCAATCATATGAACAAATTCATCAAGTACCGACTGAAGGTTCCCATCTTTGCAATAATTAAGCACATTTTTCCAATAAGCATCGGTGTTCTTTCTACCATAGCATAGGTCTACCGCTGCAATAGACTCTTGTCTGTTAAACATGTTTATTATTAATTTTGAAATTTGTGTGGCATAAAGACTATCTTGTCCGTTAGACCTGTAAGCACAGACAGCCGGAGAGGCAATTGCCATATTAACCAGTACATCTGTTAAATCCCTGGGCATCTTTCCTAATTGTATGTTTTTAAGCCTGTCATTGTATTCCCTTAATTTCATAAGGTGTGCCAAAAATCCCTTCTGGCCCCTATCCTTTTCTTCTTCGTCAGCATCGCCTGAAACCAGGTCTGCACCATAATGAAACCATGTTGTAATATAACCTTGGCCGTCAAACAAGAAGGGAGCAAGGTAGTACCACCTTTCATCTTCCCTGTTTCCAAAACCTTGGTATCTTTCGAATTTTCTCAATAAATCATTAATTTTTCCGGCTAAATCCTCCTCAATTTCTTTTATAGTTTTGTCTTGATTCATAAATTCTATGGGATTATATAAATCAGCAAGTGTTTTTGAAGGATATAATAAGCAGAACATGCTCATTGATTGGGGTATATTATTATCAAGATTAAATCTCAGCCTGGCTGTAGGATACCTCTTATTATTAGGGGCAAAATAAGAGGTGTTTATTTTTAATTTCTTTTGCTCGACTATCTTCCCCACTGTTTTTCTTTCCGCCTCGTAAGATATGAGGGTTGCAATCATTCTGGGCACCATTTCCCATGCGGAAAATACCAATACCTTTGAAAAGTTTTCGGCATTTTTAAAGGGACCGAGGGGTTCATAATAGGGAAGCGAAGGGGGTATCCAAAGAAGCATCTCGGCTTTATTTTCAAAAGCAGCCTCTTTAAGCCTTTCAAGACGGCCGTTTGCGGAACTAATTTCTCTATAATTCCTGATTGCTCCTTCATTAATCCATAAATTATTACTTCGAGCAATTTTCATTTTATCACGCTTATTTTTAAAGTACCTCTCTATTTGTCTCTTCATTTTGTAATCCCTCATAAAGGACAATATATATGGCGATGATTTTACATAATCTACCGGTACATAGTTATTTACTCCGATATTATTAAGAAGCTTGTCCACTTCCACATATGATATAATATCTTTTTCGGTAACCGAAATAGGCAGCCTTGCGCTTTCATCGTTTATAAAGTCGCCCTTATCTATGGCAGCAATCCTTTCAGTCCTGCAGACCCCGTTGTACATGGCATTTTCAGCTTTTTTCTTCGCCTCAATTACAGAAATATAGTCAAGGTCAATTTCCCTTAATTGGACAGATAAGTTGCTCCATATTTCCTTAAATTCTTTTTGGCCTTTTTCGTCATCTATTAAAAAGTTCAACTTTGATTTATTAAATGGGATTTGAAATCGCATACGATTTTCTAGTTTGTCCAGGATTTTAAAATTATCCTCTTTAAGAGTTTCTTCATATATAGTATTCTTATCAGCAACGTCGTTTGCATTATTATTAATAGCTTTAAATCCACCATGAATCTGCAAATCAATAAAATTATTTAAATCATCATAATTTGAAATTATATATTTGGACCATGCTTTATCGATAATTATTTCGTTAGAATTTTGCTCAAAAAAACCAACATCACATTTCCATGTATTTTCCAGGATTTTCTTCCAATAGTTTGCACTTTCTATATCTAATAATCTTAATGGATTACTAATTTTCTTTAGTGAAGATTTAATTGAAGCAAACAATTTAGCATTAATAATTCGGTCATCTGAGTAGTTTAGTATTTGCATGATATTAAAAGGCGTTTCTTTATCTGTAAGGCCAAATCTAGTCATTAACAGTATGCGTACCTCATTTAACAATTTTACATCTGAATCCATTTCTAAATTATCTAAATCTAATTGCCAAAATTCTGCCAAAACTTGATGTGATATGTCCTTGATACTAATCTTTGTTTTATTATTTTTTATCATTTTTATAATAACGTCTAAGCACAAATAATTAATTGTAGATAAGCTATATAATTTGCAAAAAAGTACATCTGGTTTTGCACTGATTGTTGATTCCACTATCTTTCCCCCCATTTTTCATTTTCTAATACTGATGTCTTTTTCTGTTATTACAGAATTCTCCAATTACACATTTATAACACTTCGGATTAGCAGTACATATTTGACCATAGCTATCAGCACAATAACTTATCATAAATGATTTGCTCTATCCCAAGTCAATCACCCAGGTATCCTGTATATAATCCTCTATAATCTTTCTCGATAGATTAAACCAGCTTTTACATACATCAAGGATAATCGAATCCCCGGTTACTATTCTTTCTATACCGGCTAATACTGAATCTACATTTGGTACCAGTTCTACCTCGACAGGGATCCCCCATTGCTCTGATAGTTCAAATATTTTACTTTTGAGCCTGCCTGAATTTGATACCGGAGAATCAAGATAAAAATTAACCATCGGTACGTTTAATTCTCTAAGAGCCTTTCCTATGAGATTTAAAGCAGCATCTGTCTTATCTATAAGTCTGTATGTGCCACGGAGTCCTGCCAAGTCTCTATAGACTCCGTCTTTTCCAAGTAATATAGGACTTCCGGACATTGCGACTTCCAAAGTTATTATCAAATTAAAACCGTCGATATTCAAACATCCATCCTTTACGCATTCCAAAGGAAGCATCTTGGACCTTCTTTTCTCATAATCTGTCGTTGATGATGTTGTTCTTTGAAGGGCTGTCCTTGCTCTTGAAGGAAGGAGGTAATGGTTGCCTGTGAATTCTATTACCTGCTTCATTTTGTATCCTCTGTCCAGGAGCCACTGTATCTCTTCCTGTATAATCTTTAGTTTTGCAACATTTTCATCGGAAAATATTTTTTCATCCTCCGGGTCATAGCCTCTTTTGACATTTTTTGTTGACATATTTGCCTGCTTTCTTAATATAACTATTCTTTATTTTTGATAAACTCACACCACTCATCATAAATCGAACGTAGGTCTGCATCTAAATAAGTCAGGGCTTTTTCTTTTATGTCCTCCGGGATACCATAATAAGCTTCTGCTATGGAGCCTGTAATTGCTGCCAGGGTATCGCTGTCACCGCCCACTGATATGGCTGTTCTTATGGCATCCTCAAATGAATTGGATTCCAGGAAAGCCACAATTGCTTGTGGTACGGTTTCCTGGCAGGTCTCATTGAATTCATATGTGTCTCTTATTTCATCAATTGTGAAATTCAGGTTATAATAGTTTTCATTAATCTCTTGGCGGATTTCTTCTTTACTGGCTCTCTTCTTTGCCATATATATTGAAATCACGGTAGCTTCTGCACCCTTGATTCCTTCATTGTGATTATGGGTTACGGCTGTAATTCTTTCAGACAGTATACGTGCTTCTTCCTCGGTTGCGGCAATAAATCCGACAGGACTTATCCTCATGGCAGCTCCGTTTCCAAAACTGTTGTAGGGCTTGGGATTGTCGCTGAAAATCCAATGTCCAAACATTCCCCCATAGCCACAATAGGGGTATTTGCGCCCGATTTCCTGCATGTATCTTATAGTCATTCTTCTCAGTAATTCATAGTAATAAAAGTTGCTTACACTATTATTTGACAATAACTTTAAATTTTTCTCTGTTTCCATAATGGCTTTAGCTACTGCCAGAGTCATTATGCTGTCGTCTGTTACCTTGCATTTATCAGTGAAAAGTTCAAATTTCTTGCTCCTGTGGTTATTGAATTCAAACCGGGAACCAACAATATCACCTATGATTGCTCCTATCAACTCATGCCCCTTCTTTCTTTTGTCCTTTAGTTGGTTTGACTCTTATTTAATCTCCCAGACAAATGTTACCGTATCGCTTACTTCGATATCATCCGGTTCAATATCCGGTGCAGATGTTTTAAAGGCCAGGCAGTTGTTCTCCATCATGTAGCTTGTTCTTGAATACAGGTAAAGATCACCCCAATTGTAATCAATGCTGATCAAATCTCCGAGAGTTACATTTGAAGCCCTGGCAAGAACCTCCGCCTTTCTCCTTGCATTCTCGGTTGCCCGAATCAAAAGTTCTTCATTTATGGCATCTTTATCTTTTACGGAAAATTGAATATTTAGATTTGGTTCAACCGTTGCTTTTCCTATAGAAGTGAGCACATTTGACAATACTGAAGTATTAAAGTCAAATTCAAGCTTTAAGCCTTGTTCACAAACATATCCGTCAAATCTGCTTTTATAATTGTTGTCTTTGTCCCGATAGCTCTCATAATGGGTTCTGATGTTAAAGTCAGTAGTTTTTAAGTCTTCTTTATTGAAACCTGCCTTTATAATTGCATTCTGCAAAATATTTACTGACTCGGCTGCTAGTTTCATTGTTTTTTCATAATCATAATCGTGTGATTCCAATTGCATGGTAATAATAATCAAATCCGGTTTCACACTGACCTTGCCGGTACCTTTTATGGTTATTGTCCTGTTCATTAATTGATCCCCCTAACTTTTATTATTAAATTAAGAATTTAGTTCCTGATGCTAATAATAAAAAATATAACCCCTTTTATGGTCGCTTGAATTGCGACATTTTCTGATCCTTAACATTATTGTCTCTGTTTTCTTAAAAAGTTACCGTATCACTCGCTTTTATGTCATCCGGTTCTATATCCGGTGCAGATGTTATTATTTGGGTAAACCTTTTCAATAATTATATACCAAATTCTTACAATCTTCAACAATATTCAACCAAAAAATGCGAACAATAAACCGGTCCATAAAAATATTTATAGACCGGTTTATCAGAATATATACTTTATTTAATCATGTCCTTCCACCCTTCGTAAATCATAACCATGGCAAAGGTGTCCAGTTCACAGTATTTAAGAAGGGCCTTTTTAATTTCGTTTCGCTCGTAATCAGACATTTCGGTAAACTGAAGCATAGCATAGGCGGTCATGGCTGCACCGCCATCCCTTACCTCGTCATTACTTAACAATATAAAATCCTTGTCCGATACATCCTCAAACATTTTAGGGAGAAGCTTATAGGGGTCTTTGACCACATTGTTTTCGTATTTAATCCAGGTCCAGTTACTGTAGTTTAAGCTTGGAATTTCTTTTGTCCCGTAAACGGGCCTGGAATACTTGTCCTGCAAAAAGGCAGAGCTGTTTAAAATGGCAGGAAGGACAACTTTAATTGAATTGGACCCCTTCATTGCCGGGTCATAATAGTACCTTTTAACAAGCTCGCACATGTCTACCATGTTGCGAGGGCCTTCCCACTTTTCAAAACTCCCGTTCACTGATTTGGTGATGCTTCTTATGAATTCACACAATTCTTCCCTGTCCGGAATGTGATTATCATCTTCATTTAATTGCCTGTAAATAATGTTTAAGTATGTATTCTCGTGGGCTGCATACCTGAAAATTGTCCCTTGGTCCTTATCCAATTCATCCTTTAGTTTTCTTATAAATTCATAATTTGGAAACACTCCCGGCTCCGTATTTAAATATTGTCCCTTGTGCTCTATACTTCCGTTTTCATAAACAACATGATGGGAAAACTGAAAAGCAATCCCTTCATAGGGTCTTCTTCCCTTATTAAAAGGGATGGCTGCCATGGAAGTTTCAAAGTCGATAAAGTGCAGGGGATATGTCCATGAATCCATTTCCCTTAATAAATTTTCCTTGTCAATCCAATATGAAGTATCCTTGTTCCGAGATTTATTTACCTGCATCCACTGCCTTTCTGTCCTTGAAATGCCAGGCTTATCATCGGATTTAACCTTTATGTCATCCTCTGTTATATCGGTAAGCTTTATCTTTCCTTGGGCTATTAATTTGTCAGAATTCCTGAAATCCCATATTTCAAATAGGGTTCCTGCTTCAAAATCCATGTCTGTCCACCTAAGGGCCTCTTTCCAGCATTCATGGAAGCCGCTTTTATAGCCTGCCTTCATTTCATCTTCGCTTGCCTTAAACTCACAGCCCTTGCAGGCCCTGCTTATGCCGGGCTTTATTTTTATGTCCTTGTTGTAGTATTCTGCGAATATATTTATAAGTTCGGAAAAGCTTAATATATTTCCCTGAAATTCATACTCGTCGCTGTAAATCATCCTGCATGCATCTTCTGCATTAATTTTGCACAATATTGGTGGAGTAAGGTCTTCCTGGGACAATTTATCGGATACCTTTATCTTTTTCCTGCCCTTTTCCTCAATAATCCTGAATTTTTGGTTTAAGCCGTCCGTTGGGCACTTGGCTTCCTTGTCAGCCAGCATCAAATAAGCCGTGACCTTATAATTGGGAAAGGCCTTTGAAATTACATGCTTTTGAAAGGCAACATCCAAAAGATAGGGCTTCCATTCGGGTTTAATGCCGCTCTTGTTGTAAAAATCATCGTATGATTTTGCCTTTACCTCTATTAATTCGATGTTTCTCCCGTCCTTTACCAAGATATCCGCCCGTATGAAGAATTTTTCATACATTATGGCAGCTTCATATATTGTTACCTTGTCTTTTTGCAATAACTTATTGGTTTCTTTCAATGCCTCATCATAGTCCAAAGTTTCAATGTTATAGCCGCCGGGAAAGTAATGCTTGGCCAATTCTCCTACCTGAAAGCCTCCCTCTGCCAGAGCCAAAAGAAAGGGATCGTCAAGGTCTTGATTTATGTATTCTTCTTTTCCCGTGTAGTAAAGCTTGGTCGGGCATTCCATCGCCAATTTGAAGCGTGATTTTGTAAGATACCTGTTTGTCATGCTCATTACTCCTAAGTCTTTGTATTAATTATCAAACCCACCGTCAACCTTCAATACCGTATTTAACAAAACATTGGCTCCCTTTTCCACATCAGCCCAATCAGACCATTCATCCGGGGAATGGCTGATGCCATCCTTGCTGGGTATGAATATCATTCCGGAAGGTGTTATTTTTGAAAGGGGATTGGCATCATGACCTGCACCGCTCACCATGTATTTATAACTGTAATTCAAATCCATGCAGGATTCTTCAATAAGTTTTTGCATCCCTTCATCGAGGTTTACTTCCCATTCAAAGCCCAGGCTTTCTACTTCAAGATCTAAATTATTGCAGCTTTCCATAATCATTTCCATGGCATCCAAGACTCTTTTTCTGTCCATATCCCTTAACTCAATAGTGAATTCAACCATCCCCGGAATCACGTTCACTGCCCCCGGATATGCTTTTATATAGCCTACCGTTCCAACCATGGGACTTCCAAATTTATTGACAATTTCATTAATATTCAGGATAACCTTACTTGCCTTTACCAAGGCATCGTCCCTTAAATTCATGGGTGTGGTTCCTGCATGATTTGCCTTCCCTCTTACTTTGGCATTATGTTGAGCAATGCCAACTATTCCTTGAACAACCCCTATCGAAAAATTCTCGGTATTAAGGATATTTCCCTGCTCAATATGAAGTTCCAAATAACATTTTAAAGTTTCAGGATTTCTTTTTGCCTTAAGTAAGTCTTCTTCAGTAATGCCGACTGTTTTAAGGTAGTCCAAATCACCTTTCTCGGCCTTGAATTCACCTGAAAAAACCCTGCTGCCGAATGTTCCGCCCACTTCTGTTCCTTCTTCACCGATAAAAGCTACAACCTCTATGGAATGTTTTGGAGCATAATTATTTTCTTTAAGTGTCCGTATACATTCTATTCCGGCCAGGACCCCAAGATTACCGTCAAACATTCCTCCGTTGGGCACGCTGTCAATATGAGAACCTAACAAAATGGACTTATTTTTATCCTTGCCATCAAGCCTGCCAAATAAATTGCCTACAGGATCCTGATATACATCAAGGCCTGCTTCTTCCATGAGTTTTTTTACAAAAGCCCTGGCTTCTTCATATTCGGGAGTAAAAGCTGATCTTGTAATGCCTTTGCCTTCTTCATATCCGATTTTACCTAAATTGATTAAACTAGACTTTAAGCGCTCAATATTAATTTTCATATAATACCTCCAAGACCCTGTTATGTTCTATTATTAAAAACACAAGTATTCCTTGTTCCAAGTGTGTTCTATCCTGTCAGCTGCTTCCTGGGCTGTTGCTTCATCAAAGAGTTTGCTTGCTAAATACAAACCGACATCGATTCCTGAGGAAACTCCTGCTCATAGGACAAAACCTCAAAGGGTCCAATAAAATCTAATTCTTCAAGATTATCAAATACAAGAATTCCCGCATTAATCACGAATAATTCGCTCCTTATTTTGGTATTATTTTTTATATAACAGCCTTATTCCAAAGTAAATAAGGACTAAACCTACCATTACATTTAGAATTTTAATGATTGTTTGTGGCAGGAAGCCGCTTAAGACACTTCCTAAAAAAGATATAAGAGTTAAAAAGAACAATGTGGAGAGGACGCAGCCGAATCCGAAAAGAATAAGCTGTTTTTTGTTTAGATTGTTTTCGGCAACTTGGGTCGAAAATACACCTCCCCAAAATATTATGGTCAAGGGGTTAGATGCGGTGAGAAGCAGCCCCTGGATAAAAATATTTTTATTGGTTACATTGGAGAATAACTTAAAATCAGGCAACAAGTTTACCCCAAAAGCTCCGGTTATGGTGCTTGTCCCAAACCACAAGAGTACAATGCATCCGAAAATTTTGATAGCGGATTTAATCTTATCTTTATTGATAATCGCAGCAATACCAAGACCGGACAAGGTTATGTACAAACCATCTATAAGACTTATTGCCAAAACCAGGGACAAACCAACCAAAAAACCGTATGTAGCCGAGGTGTTAAATACCATTAAGCACATGGGGCCGATTGCAAGCTGCAAAAGCATCCCAAATTTAAAGCCCTTATAAATCATTCTTCCCCCAAGTTAATTAATAAATCTATGTCACAATGAATTTCTAATAATTTATACAACTTTATCATTCTTTTAAAATAATTTCAATAGCTTTTTCAATATATTCGTCTCTGCCTTCTTTAATTCCTTCAATGGTAGGTTCTACATAAATATCAGGCTGTATTCCTATTCTTTGAGTTGGTGTTTTATCCGGATAGAATATGCCAAACCCGCTTATCGTAGTCGATATTTTTCCCGGTAAAGTAAAACGGCGCACATCACCGTTAGCTCCCGCCGAAGGTCTTCCAAGGACAACTGAACCCGGAGTATTCTTAAGGGACATGGCCGTAGTTTCTCCCCGGCTTATGGTACGTTCATTAATAATAATCACAAGTTTTCCCTTATATACTCCATCCTTCAAAGTTCTATTGTCTGTTTCCTCCGATATTCCCGAAACATAAGGTACGGTATAATAAAATTCACCAGGCACCTCACGATTAGGAATTGAGGCAATAAAGAATTCTTTTTTGGTTGGTATCAGGTATTCCGCCAATTTAAAGGCAATTTCTTTGGAAGGATAATTTCTAAGGTCTACTATCAAGCCTTGGGTATTCCACCATTTATTAACGGTTCTTTCTATTTCTCCAGTCTTCAATAACCCGCCATTTATATAGTATATTTTACCGCCTTCCATGGCTTGCGTCCTGGTATCCACGCTGACAGTAATTCTTTTTTGGCTTGCTTTTGCATTTACGACAAGAGTCTTTCCGTTTCTTATAACAGTGACATCGGCATACTTTTCATTAGTTCGGAATAAATCATAGTATATCAGGCTTCCCGTATCTTCTCGTGATTGAGATATGTATTTTCTTCTGTTATCCAGTATTTCTTCTATGTCTTTATCCCCAACTTTCAGTACAATGTCACCAGGCTCAAGGCCGCATTTTTTGATTACTTTACTTATGACAACCTTATTATCGATTATAACAAAATTAACAGGAAATCTATATAAACCAAAACGGGTGGAAATGGTGTCTCCTCTCTTATCTTCCACAACAGCATGGGAATCATGTATCTTAGTTGTCAATTCGGATATGGTCATAAGGTAGGATTCATAATCGGAGCCTTGTACAAATTTTGGGATGAATTCTAACAGGACCTGGTCCCAGTCCTCTTCAATTACATCCTTATAGGGATAATAATATTCTATTATATTCCAGTATCGAAATAAGCCCAGCAGCCTGTAGCCGGTGTCATCAAATTTCATGTCCGGATACGGGTTTTCGTTTTCCATAAAGGGGTAAGGTGAATCATCTTTAAAACTAACGTATGCATTTTCACGATCGATAATATTGGTATCCAAAAGCTTTGATAATTCAAGGCTCAAATCCTCGCCCAGGTATTTCTCGTCCCTGCACCAGTCTGTAGAAGGCCTGAGTTGAATTATATCCTGGGGGATTTGGTATTGCCGTTCTTTACTTCCAATAGATATACCGCTGTCAAAAGAATGAATCCATTGGTAGAGAATAGAGTTAACATCCGCACCTTCTTCCAAAACATGAGGCATTACGCGAAAAAGTTCATAATCCCAATTAATGTTTCCTGATACCACTTCAGGATGATAATATTTAGCAAGTCCCCATACCTTGCAGAGTTTAGCAAGGTCAGAGGTCTTTTCTTCAGATATGCTGTAAAAATATATCCCGCTTCCATTGTCAAATTCACGGTCACTATCTCTTTCGAGCCGTTTATTATTTGTTTGGGAACAGCCTCCTAAAAGGAAACAAATAAAAAATAATATAAGCAATAAGCCGAATGTTGCTATTGATTTAGAAAATCTCCTTTTTTCTTTCATTATTTTCTGCTTTTTATTTATATTCTTTTCAATATAATTAAAAAACATTTTATCAATCTCCTAAATACAATTATTTGCCCTGTTGCCATGCTTACGGCCTGAATATACTTACCTTATTATACCATATGGATTTGCATTTACCATTCCCTATTTGTTTAACAACAGCCTTATTCCAAGTATATAAGGACTACACCTGCCATTACATTGAGGATTTTAATGATTGCTTGTGGCAATAAGCCGCTTAAAGCAGTTGGATGCAGGATTCTAATCTCATTTCACAAAAATGTATCTCTATATGCTCATAAAGAAATATATAATCATTAGTGCTTCAGCTGCCAATTTAAAAAGAGTTCCGCCCATAACACCTACAAGGGAACCAAATCCCACTTTTACGGCTTGTTTTATTTCTTTGCCGAGGAGGACTTCCGCTGCAACAGAGCCGGCAAAGGGGCCTATTATGATTCCTAAAGGACCTAAAATAATTACTCCCAATATTGTACCAACAGCAGCTCCAAAAGCAGCCTGCTTGCTTCCCCCATATTTCTTGGTACTGACTACAGATGCAATAAAATCAACTATAAAAATAACTGCCATAACCAGCAGTTGCATAACAAAAAACCATATACTTAAGCTTGCGAAACCAGTCATGAAACCATACACCAGCATGCCGCCAAATATCAGCAAAACTCCAGGCAGTGCAGGCAGTATTGTTCCGATAAGACCAATTAAAAACATTATTATTGCTAGGACCAAAGCTAGTGTTTTCAAATATTACTCCTTTGATTCTCCCTTAAATTACAATTATTCCTTAATTATTTGCCTTATTATACCACATATCGTCCATATTAGCATTATTTTTATCTTCTGTTTGGTTATGGCTTCCTTCTTTGTCCTGCTTCATCCGTATGATGGACGCCACCACCCGAGTAGGTGCACCCAGTATGTTAGAGCAATAACTATACAGCAAAAGACGGCGTAGCTTTCGCTACACCGTCTTTTTATTTCAATGCTTTCTAAATTCAGAGCAGCATTGGCCTCTCCTTATTACCAGTCCATATTTACAGGCATCTGAATTTCTCTTCCCAAACTGCTTTTGTAAGAATTATCCATATGGTATTTGTAGTCGGTTTTAGGGTCAAGAATTCCAATTACTCCATTTTCCATTAATACTTTGCTGTAATACTCCCTTGCTTCCGGGAAGCTTGTCGTCACTTTAAACCAGGTGTAATCTGCGTTTCCGTTATTTTGATACATGTTGTAGAAATCTTCGTAGCGGGCCGGTTCTGCATCCGGATACCTGCTTGTCAATGAAAATCCCCCCGGTTCCAGATATATTTTTATTCTTACGGAAGATTTGGCAGGAACTACAGGCAGCTTAAGATCTACTACAGGGGCGAAAACCTCATAAATGGCTACCTCATCCCAAATTCCTCCCTTCTTGTAGTCCACCGTATAGCCGTTAAGTCCGTAAACAAAGTGTTTCCAGTATTCTGCAGCAGAATATGAAGCAGTATAAGGGTTGAAGCTGTATTCATAGGTATCTGCAGTAAGGTTAAGTCCTACAGGATCGTATGAAGTAGCATACAGGCCCTGCTCATTTAGCCTGAATTCAACATTTAAGTCTAAGGTGCCGGGAACCGTCGGGTAATCTGTATTGTTTACAAGCTCAACTTCAAGGCAGGCCGGCTGATACAAGGCTTTTGGATCTAACTTGAGGAAAGGAGCCCCTAGCGGATTTTCATCATAGCTTTCTTTGTCTGCTTCCTTGAATTTACTTACGATTCCCTTGGCTGCCTCTTCAGTCATTGCTTCGGTTATTTCATTGGCAGGGACTCCTGCCTCTGTAAGTGCTACCTGGGCAAGATATGCAATATTGCCTTCTGCCAGCTGTTCAAAGTTTAGAAACTTAGGAGGAATACCGATGGATGACAGGCCGTAATCGACCAAAGCTCTTAGAGCCATGGCAAATTCATCCCTTAATGAGGGAATGGGACATAGGCTTGCAGCTGCCATAATCAATTTTGTTTTAATATTTTCATAGACCTGGGTGACCTGAGTATAAATCTTTGCAATGAATGATACTATATCCTTAAAGAAGTTTACAACGCCCTCAAATAATTCTTTGTACCAGGGTTTATCCTCTTCTGCCGGTTTTGGTATATATACTTCAGCCCCTAGCGGCAATACTTCCTTAATGAGTTTTTCTATTGTACAACGTTTTCTCCGTAAGCGGAAAGGGGTGTAAACATGGTTAGGAGCATGGATATTATAAGCATTGAAGCTGTTAAGTGTTTTATTTGTTTCATATTCTCACATCCCTTATATTTATTAACACTCATTTATATTAATACCCTTAGTTCATTATATTCCTTTTTTAAGGGGTGTCAATAAATATTAGTGGCGCATAGAAATAAAAATATGATTTAGGAATGTGATAAGATCCTTCGCTTACGCTCAGGATGACATGAGAGGGTTGGTCAGTAACAAAAGGCACCTCGTTAAGAAGTGCCCTTTGTTATTTATTTCGTTTCAATAGGTATCTGTATTTCCGTCAGCCACTCTTCTTCGCTGTCCTTGTTCCAAATGCCGTCTATATAGCTTTCCCGAGGTGCGTCTGCAACCCTATAGCCGTTTTCATCAATCCACTTCATTGCAAAGGCGTAAGCTTCCCCAAGTCTTGAATAAGGTCCTTTATGCATTACGGAAACCACCTTTACAGGATCCAGATACTTAAATACAACATCATCAAAATCCGGTTTTTTCTGATCAACTGCTTCACACAGTTCAACCCGAATATCCTTCTCCTTGTATTCACCGTCAAGATAGCGGATAAAGCAGTATTCGGGCACGGTACATTTCAAATCGGGATACTTTTTCTCAATTATTGCACCGATTGCAGGTATTGTCTCCATAAAGGCATCGTAAGTGGGTACGGTAAACTCCACCGAATATACCAGGCAGCCCGGTACTTCTTTAATGATAGCAGAATAGCTCATAAATTGATCCTCCTGTTTTCTTTGTAATAAGAATTCAAGTCTGGAGAGCTGGTCTTTAGCATTGTTGAGTTCAGAAATCAGTTCCTCTTTGCGCTTCTTTAATACCTGCTCAGGGTTCTTGCCGGATAATAGCATTTTAACTTCTTCTATTGATAATCCGATTTGCCGGTATGACTGAATTTTGTGGAGCTTAAACAACTGGTCGGTGGTGTAAAGCCTGTAGCCTGTGAACTTGTCGGTTTCCTGGGGTTTTAAAAGCCCGATTTCATCATAATAGCGCAAAGTTTTTATTGTAGTTTTGCTCATTTTTGAAAACTCACCAATACGGTACAAAATCCTCACTACTTCCTTGTAAATTTATCCTAATCCATCCGGTAACAGGAGAGTCAATAACTATTTTTGAATATTTTTTCGATGTGAATTGGTTTCTGGATACCTAATCCACATAATTATCTTCTGAACAAAGGCAAAAAGGATGTCCTGATGGGTCTATCATGGTTACGAATTCACTGCCTCCAAATTGTGACGCTGCTTTTGTAGCACCAAGAGATATGGCATATTTCACTGCAGATTCAACATCAGGCACTTGAAAATCAAAATGCATTTGTTTTTGCTGCTTTTCTTTTTCTTCCGGCCATATTGGCGGAATATAGTCTTCTTCTTCAATGAACAGAAAAACAATCCCGGTATCACTGCGCAGGCCAGGACGACCAAACATCTTGCATTTCTCCCATCCCAGCAGCTTATGATAAAAGTCACAGAGCTTTTGTTCGTCATCACAGTCTATCATTATATTTCCTAAGTTAATTCCTTTAATCATTGTGCACCTCATAATATTTTTATCTAAGTTTTAAGTAATTTTTATATTCTTCCTGCTGAATTTTGTCTGCTAAATCAAAAATCTTAAATATATCGGTCTTTAAATAATCAGTTATCTTGATAAAATGTTTCATATAATTGCCCTCAAATGGTTTTGTTTTTTTCATTCAATTATATTTTTAATTCAATACATTTATGATTCACACAAAGAATCTTTAATTCTTCAACCATGTCATTCAACATCGTGACAGACCGGCTGATTCCTTCTGAAGAACTGCCTGACTTAATTATTTCCAGTAATTTTTCACTGCATCCTTCAGGCTTAATAGTAAAGCCTTCAATAAAATCAAGCGTTCTTTTTCGGCTTGGAAAATAGGTTTCATTAAGGGCAAACAGTGCCTGAAGAAAATGGTCAATTGCTATATCCAGTGCAAAATGATAAAACAAGATATCTTTTCTGGCTTTTGCCCGTTGCAAATCTTCGGTGTCTTCAAGTTCTTCCAAATGGTATTTAATTAGTGTTTTTCTTAATTTATCCGGATATAGGGATAATCTTTTTTTCAAGTTGTTCAAAAAATTGCTTTTATCCCAGAGAATTTTTATGTTTTTCAGCATGGCGCATCGCCCTGTCGGATAATAGTAATTATCAATTTTGTCCGGATATTGGCCATTCAGTATAGATTCTATATCAGCTAAGGTTTCGCTAACAGTAAAATACATTAACCAAGTCTCAACACCATTTATCAGAAGGAAATCTCCTGTCCCCCAATGTCCCCCTTCAAAGACGTTAAACCTGCTTTCTTGTATCCGATTACCCAACCCATTGATTATGGCTTGTCTTTTTTCAAGGACAGGTATCCGATCGCAGTATATAAAAATATCAATATCCCCTTCTCCCGTTTTGGGAATAGGGTTCTTGCCGCCGCTTATTCCGATTGATTGCACTTCACTTATTTGTGATACATTGCTTATTAATATATCAATGATTTTATTTGTATCATAAACCATGGTCTTATCCTCAGAATGTTTTAATAGGCGCCAGGCGCCTTTTATATTGTACCATATAAATTTAATATTGAGAAAAAAATTTCCCGATTTGTATCGGGAAATATGATTGATGTCATCCTTCGCTTTGCTCAGGATGACATAAAGGGGGATAGGGAAATCATCTTATAAGATGCGAGTAGACTTAATCTCTTCCTTAAGTTGAAGCCGCAGCTGTTCCATCTGTTTGCGCCACAAAACAAGATCCTTGGCTTTTGCTTTTTTGCCGCTAAGGATTGCAGCCTTGCAATTTTGGATTACAGGCAGCTCGGCTGCTGCTATTTTGTGACACGCTTCTACCAAATAATATAGTGTTTCCTCAGGAATTGTAAGAGCCCCATATTGATCACAAAATATTATATCCCCCGGATATATTTTCGTTTCAAATATATTGACGGGACAATCGAAATCAACCAGGCGGATATTGGCATGGGAAACCATTTTACAGCTTGCGTAAAATCCAAATCCCAAGGGTTTCACTTCCTCTATATCTCTGACACCGCCATTGGTCACAACGGCTACTGCACCTAAGGATCTATGAATATGGGCATTTACTTCTCCCCAAAATGAACCTATAGGTTCTTCATCCAAGTCCTCAATCACTGAAATAACCGGCCCTTGCACCTTTTCAATAGAAGAATAATAGGCTTCAAAATCGGTAACAAAGCCTTTTGGGGCGGGATCTCTTGCCATTATTTTTCCGGTACACGCATACCCTATGAATGGCCTTCCGTATCCAAGTATTTCCTTGACTCGGGGTGAAATAATCCCTTGTGATTTTTCCCTGACATCAAAACTTTCAATAGCATTACTAACAGTAGGGCTGTCAAAATTTCTAAGCAATTCAAATATTCTTAATTTTTCATCCGCATCTAAGTTTTTTCTTACAGCCACTTTAACCTCCTGTTTTATCCCATGAAATAACAATGCTGCCGCTTAATCGATTATTTCATGTTTCAACAAATCTTTTAGTTTAATCTCTCTTCCTTCCTTGATGGACTGGACTGCACCGGCTCCCACAAGAACCGAATCTACGGCATCTTTCATTCCGGCCATCTGGTTTAATTTATCTTCTACATCGCCAATAAACAACATTCTCCTAAGCAATTCATCGCCTCCATTGTGACCAATGAGGGTATAATTTGCAATACCTGCGTCATTTGTGAGTTTAATTTCACCTTTTGTTACGCAATATTCATCCATGGTACTATCACTGTGATATACACGAATATATTGATTAGGATCCTTTGAGTGTACGCCCGTTCTGAATTCTTCCGCTTCCAGCCTGCCTTTTGTGCCTGTTATGGATATTTTCCAGCCTTCATAAGGGGAATAAACACACAGGGTCATGGCTATTTGTGCGCCTTTACTGTATTTAACATTTAGAGACATTGTATCCCAGATATCAATTGATTCGTGAAATACGCATTTATCTCTTATATATCCTGTATCTGCTTCGGTCTTGTGGTATAAATCACTTGAAAATTCATCCTTGGTTATATCCCAATAGAATTCACAGCTGTCCTTGTATTTGCAGGTGAGGCAACGCTCGCCCCTTTTTGCCCGCTTGGGTCCGAAAACCTGCATTGAAGCCATAGCATTTACTGATATGGGTTTCTGGTCCAACCACCAGCTGACAAGATCATAATAGTGGGTTCCCTTGGTAATCAATAAGCTGCCTGATTTGTCAATTTGGCCGTGCCATCTTCTGAAATAACTTGAGCCATGGACATAATCGTTAAAATATTCAAGGTTGACAAACAGAGGTTCCCCAATTTCGCCCATATTAATAAGCTCTTTTATTTTTTGGTTGTAGGGTATAAATCGAAAATTAAATGTAATGACAAGGTTTCTTCCCGTGCGATTTTTAGCCTCTATTATTGCATTGGTTTTTTCAGCATTGATTGTTAATGGCTTTTCCGTTATTACATCGCATCCTAATTCCATGGCTTTTATTATATAAACATCGTGCAGGCTATCGACTGTCGTAACAATTACCACATCCGGATTTGTTTCCTTAACCATGGCTTCAAAATCGCTGTATACAGGAAAATCGGCGCCGCCTGAACGCTCTACAATTTTCTTTGCTGATTCCGGATGTCTTGAGAATAAAGCAACGATTTCACCAAACTCCGGATTTGCTACCATTGGTTGAATGAACATGTTTAGTGCGCGTGAACTCGCACCGGCTATTGCATATTTTTTTCTCATACTCACTTTCCTTTCCGTGTGTATAGTGGCTATCAGTCCTTAAGCAGCCTTTCACACATTTCTTTATTTTTTCGATATTCTCTATAATCAGACATTTGGCATTCCAAGCTGATGCTTCCCTTATATTTTGCCTTTCGTAAAGCTAAGATAAATCTTTTTAAATCCTCGGACGGATTGTTCCCGGGAGCCCGGCGGTCTGATTCCGAAAGGTGGACATGCCATATATAAGACGCGTATTTAGCAATTTCTTCAGGGGTTTTTTTATAATACATTAAATTATAGGAATCCGCCACAATTCCGACATAAGGGCTGTCACACATTTTGCAAATCTTGGCTGCATGTTCGATTGTATTCAGATAGTTGCATAATTCAGGATGCAGAGGTTCGATTAGAACCTTCATTCTGCTTTTTTCAAGTTTTGGCAACAATACATCAACAATTAATTTCTGCATGCAATAATCGCCAAAAGAACTGCTTGCTCCATCAGGCAGCCTTCGGGCATAGCCGCTTCCAAAAACTATCCCTTTGCAACCAATTTTTTCAAGCCTGGGTATTAAACCATCTAAGTAGTTTTCAATTTTTTTTGTATCGCTGTCATGACCTATGACGCTTAAATCTTTAGGGAAAATATTTGTAACATAATCACAATTTAATTTGTTTATTTGTAATTCGTCTTTTAATTTTTCAAATATTTCCTCAGGTATTTGGCTGATTGTCATTGCAGGCAGTTCGACAAAATCAAACACACTTGTCAATTCTTCGAAATCTTCCAGGTGCAAGGCATAGGTTTCTTTTTTCAAAAAGTTTGTGCATACGCCGATTCTCATTAATTACCCCCCAAGAGCCGGATTATAATATGATATCATCTTCTTCACAATCTATATCCTGGATAATCACTTCGCCAACCACACGTTTTACAGGCTTCATTTGTAAACTTTCCGGTTTTTTCCTGACAAGTGCTATTATTAGAACAATCAATCCTACTAGAAGACCGGTAAGAGTTGTTGTAAACTCAGGCAAAACTATCAGGCTACCGCCCAATGCAGCTATCAGGAGTAAAATTTTTGAACCCTTCCTGTATTTTTTAGCATCCTCCGCCAGGTTTTCTTCTTCTTTTGATGTTAAATTGGCTGCTAAAACAACTCCCATTCCGACAACATAACCCAATATACTTGATATGTTTTCCGGTATAATAATGGCTGCACCTGATATTACCAATAATGCCCGCAATATTTTACTTTTAATGGTAACTCCTGCATAATGTTCAAGCCCTGCTGCCAGGAAAAATGTACCTAAAAACAAGTAGACAGTAGCTTGAATGATTTCAGGCATTGAGCCTTCCAGAAGTAAGGCAGGGTTATATACAAAGCTATATGCAGCCAGGAAGGCAACTAAAGACCAGCGCAATGCCATCCAACCGGTCTTCCACGGGTTCCCCCCTGCAATGCTTGCGGCTGTGAAAGAAGCGAGGCAGACAGGAGGCGTTACCTGGGCAAAAATACCGAAATAGAACACAAACATATTGGCTGCAAGCCTGCTGACTCCTAATTCTATCAAGGATGGACAAAATAGTATTGAGGCAAGCAAATATGCTGCCACGGTAGGCAGGGCCATACCAAAGAGAATACAGCCAAGCATTGCTATAAACAAGGCAAAGAACAGGTTTTGACCACCGAACCTTACCATTAAATTTGCAATCTTATTTGCAAGCCCTGAATTTATTACACAGGCAATTATTATGCCCGCCGTTCCCGTAGGAATGGCTATACCGGCTGATTGCTTGCAACCCCGGATAATAGCCTCAAATACCTTTGACACTGGTACTTTTGTTTTACCGAAAAAATTAATGATTACAATTGCCAGCGATGAAATAACTGCTGATCTCATCAATGAATATCCAGCTATTATCATATAAATCAGTACAATTGCCGGAGTTAACAAATACAAGCGGGGTAATATGGGTGAAATGTTGAACCCTTCAGACATAATCCCCTGCTTTGTCTGGCGGGATATGAAATCCACAACAAAGAATACAGCCAGGTAATATGCTATAGCAGGAATGGCAGCGGCACCGCATATGCGTTTATATTCAATGCCTAGCATTTCGGCCATGACAAAGGCACCAATCCCCATAACCGGCGGCATGATCTGGCCTCCCGTAGAAGCAACTGCCTCAATTGCCCCGGCCTGTTCAGGTGTATATCCTGTCTTCTTCATCATAGGAATAGTCATGCAACCTGTTGTTGATACATTTGCAACGGCAGCACCTGAAATCAATCCCATCAATCCCGAAGAAACCACCGCGGCTTTTGCAGGGCCTCCCGTTCCTTTACCAAAATTCAAACCGATTTCAATCAACAGTTGTCCACCCCCGCAAGCGGCAAACAGTGATCCGAAAACCATAAAATAGAACAGATATGAATGGGATGTGGTCAAGGGTGTTCCAAAAATCCCCGTTGTTGTCATGGTCATCATTTCTACGAATTTCTTTAGGGTGGTTCCTGAATGTCTTAAACCACTGGCTCTTGGCATATATTTTCCCAGCCATAAATAAGCCACGCACAGGAGTATGAAGAGGACAAAACCCTTTCCCAATGTTCTGCGGGCTGCTTCCAGAAGAACTATCATTACCATAAAAGAAACAATCATGTCCAACCTTGTTACACTTGCAAGATATGGTATCCTTGTACCAAGTCTTGTACCTTGAGTAATGAAATATATTAATATGAATACAATGGCTATATAAGCAAGATAATCTATAAACTTCAATACTTTAAGTTTAGGATTGTTTTTATCGATTGGGTTGTACAGATATACCAATGCCAGAGCAAAACATAAATGAATCGGAACCCCGATTATATATGGAACCGTGCCTTTTATGACTATAAAAATTTGGAATGCGAAGAAACATACGCTGATAAATATGATGACGTATTTTTTAATATCTGTCCCTTTTATGGTGTTAAAAGTACCCATAATAATCTCCTTTTATCTATTGACAATACTTATAGCAATAAATCTCCGTACTTGTTAAAGCTGGTATTCAATTGGTGTATTCAAATAAGAATACACCAATTGAATGTTTTAAACATAATCCTTACTTAATATATCCCATTTCCTTATAATATCTCAATGCTCCCGGATGGAGAATATCAGTCAAAATTTCCCAGCCTTTTTCAGGTTGGAATTCTTCCAAAGCTGCTGATGCAGCAACTAATTTATCCTTATTTTCACAAACTGTTTTTGTAATTAAATATGCCAGATCTTCATCAAGGTCAGACCTTACTATAAGACAATTTGGCGCACCCACAGTAAGGATATCTTCGTCATGGCCTATAAACTTTGATGTTCCGGCTTTCCAAATGCCTTTTGTCCAGCCTTTTTTCGCCAAAGCATCGGCAGTTTCTTCAGCCATACCTATAACTTTACATTCTGTGTTTGTAGTTAATTGAACCGTAGCAGCCTGGCCATTGGGTAAATGGTCAATAGTTATATCTGCCAATCCGTCCTGGAATGCAGTCCCTATATTAGCTGCAGTATCCCTTGTTACGGTACATCCCCAAGAAAGCAGGTCCTCTTCAGTAACATTTAAGGCTTCAAGCACTTGTGTAAATGCATCCTCTCCAAGATTTCCTTTTTGTTTGATATAGAAGTTTGCCGGAACCTTGTTTTTAACCAAATCTTCCATTGATGTGCAGTTTGTCTTATTGATAAATGCTTTGCTGAACAAAATTGTAACATGAGGCATATCCAAACCATTAACTAAACTTGATACTCCTCCTGTCACCTTACCCAAACCCATAACTCCATCTTCATTTTCCATGGACCATCTAACCGATATACCATTCATTACAACAAGATCCGTGTCACCATTGATTACGCTGTATTGAGCCGTCAATCCTCCCGGTGATGTCTCCGGAACATCAATAGTAGACCCCGGCGGTAATACATCTAACAACATGTTTGCAATTGTCGTTGAGTAAGTATAAATTGCCGTTGTAGATGCCATTGAAATAAACATAAGGTCTACAGGCTCCTCAACCTTGCCCGGCTTTTTTTCCTCAGGTTTGGTTTCAGGTTCTTCCTGGGCAGGCTTGTTTGTTTCAGGAACATCATTGTTGCTGCTGCTGCATCCAACAAGACCGAATACCAGTAAAACCACAAGTAAACTTGCTATTACCTTTTTCATGTTTTAATTCCTCCTACATTTTTTGTTTTGTGCCATTATAACTGCATAATCTATTGCATTAACAAGGCTCGCCTCATTGGCGACTCCCTGGCCTGCATGCCCAAATCCTGTACCATGATCAACTGATGTTCGAATGATGGGAAGACCAAGTGTTATATTTACTCCTTCCACTGCATCCCATTTTCCATTTTGACTGTTGTAATTAAAACCGATTACCTTAATTGGAATGTGGCCTTGATCATGATACATGCATACAACAACATCATACCAACCTCCCCGGGCTTTTGAAAAAATAGTATCCGGGGGTACCGGGCCTTCTGCCTTTATTCCTTCAAGCCATGTGGTATTTATTGCAGGTATAATTTCTTCTATTTCTTCGGTGCCAAACAATCCATTTTCACCTGCATGGGGATTAAGACCGGCTACTCCTATGCGGGGTTCATTTATTCCCAAATCCTTGCATCCCTGGTAGGCAATCCGAATAACATCAGCTACCCTTTCCTTACGAACCATATCACAAGCTTTTCGCAATGAAACATGGGTAGATACATGCACTACCCTAAGATTTTGATAAGCCAGCATCATGGTGTATTTTTTTGTTCCGGTGTATTCGGCAAAAATCTCAGTATGTCCGTTATAGTGAAAGCCTGCCAGGTTTATGGCCTCTTTGTTCAAGGCATTGGTTACAGTGGCATCAATTTCTTTTTTTAAGGCAAGATCAATAACTTTCACTACGCTTTGAAAGGCAGCGTTGCCACACATGGCCGACACTTTTCCAAATTCAAACCGGTTGAAATCGATTAAGTCCATATGAAATACATTAATTGTACCAAGGGCGAAATTTGCTTCCGAAATGCTTGAAATCGGATTAATCTTCACTTCCGGATGCCCCACTATTGCTGCTGCCCGTTCGATAACCCTTGCATCACCGATTACCACAGGATAACATTTTTGTTCCATATCAGGTTTAGTTAATGCTTTCACGCACAATTCGGGGCCGTTTCCGGAAGGATCTCCCATTGTGATGCCAATAATCGGTTTTTTGTTACCCATTTTAGCTCATACCTCTTTTTTTGTTTTCTTCTAACACCTGTTTGATTCTATTGATGCCTTCCTCTGAAATTCCGGTGAATGGCTTTCTGCATTCGCCAACATCATATCCTGACAGCCTGACGGCTTTCTTTACAATTGTATTTGGATTGCCGTATTTGAAGCATTCCCTGAAAGATGCTATGGATTCCTGTGCTGCCCTGGCTTCCTCAAGCTTTCCTTGTATGAAGAGTTCATATATGGAAGATAAGACCTTGGGGTATACGTTTGAACATCCTGCAACAGCACCTGCGCCGCCTGCCATAAGTGTGGGAAGAATCAGCGAATCATTTCCCGAAAGTACATAGAATTCCTTGTTTGAAAGACTTCGTGTCTGCTTGTAATAAGCAAGCAAATTGTTAAAGTCTCCAGATGAATCTTTAACTCCCACAATATTAGGTGCATCTTTAGCTAAACGGGTTACTGTTTCCGGCAATAAGGAATTTCCGGTACGCATTGGTATATTATATAGTATTATTGGTATGTCAGGAACCGCAAAAGCTACATCCATATAATGCTTATAAAGTTCTTCCTGGGAAGCTTTTGCAAAATATGGCGTAATTATCGATAAAGCATCGACACCTTTCTTTATTGCCATTTTACTTAAACGAATAGTATCCCGGGTTGAAATACACCCGGTACCGGCAAACACCGGAACCCTTCCATTCACCTGCTCAACAACTACTTCCAGTATGCGTTCCTTTTCCTCATCCCTTAAACAGAATCCTTCCCCATTTGTTCCAAGGGGAAAAATTCCGTGTATGCCGTTGGCTATAAGTCTTTCAACCTGTCTTCTTAGCTCCTCTTCATTAATGCTTTCATCCGGCTTCATTGGTGTAATTATGGGTGTAATTATTCCATGAATTTTCATTTCAACCATTTCAATCTCCTTATAGTACCTGCAAATACATGGAACGGGCATCTGCTTCCGTTATTTCACGCATGTTATTAACCAATAATCTTTTTACTTCCATTCCGCCTTTTACCAATTCATCAACATCATCTTCATTTATTCCAAATGATTTCAGGCTCTGAGGAATGTCCAGATTTTTAATAATTCTTTCAATATAGTCCAGGACCAGGGCTGATTTTTCCTCATCATTTTCAATATTCCCAAAGGGCCATAAGCGGTTATATGCATTAGCCAATAGAGGACGTATATAAGGTTCATTAAAACGCAATACCGGCATCAACATAATAGCATTGGAAATTCCATGAGGAATATGGTATTTACCGCCTAAGGGATAACTCAGGGCATGCACACCGGTGGTACCTGAAGTAGTAATTGCAATACCGCCATAAAAACTTGCCAATAACATGTTCGATTTTGCATTCATATCGCCGTCGCAGGCTGCTTCAATGTTTTTTATTATAAGTTCAAGAGCGCCAAAAGAATATAAATCACTAAAGGGGTTGGCTTTTTTTGAGGTATAGCACTCAATTGCGTGTGCCAAGGCATCAATACCGGTTGAGGCAGCGATAGATCTTGGCAGATTTCTTATCATTTCAGCATCAAGTATTACATAATCAGCAATCATTTCATTGCTTACAATACCAACCTTAAGAGACTTTTCAGGTACCGTTACGATTGCATTTGGTGTTGCCTCTGCTCCGGTTCCGGCAGTTGTAGGTATCATCAAGGTCCTGACTGTTTTTTTTGCCAAATCAGGTGTTTCCAGCAAGTCTTTGACCGTATATCTGTCAGTCTTTAAAACAGACACTAGTTTTGCCACATCTATTACGCTGCCGCCTCCGACAGCTATAATAAAATCAGCTTCTGATGAATTAAATCTGTCGACAACTTCCTGTGCCTGCAGGTAGGTAGGCTCAACAGGCAAATCTTCAAACAAAGTAAAGGGAATATTTTTCTCGCTTAGAATATCTGTAATGGGGTTTATTAAACCTGATTCGTAAACACTCTTATAAGTAAATATGGCAACATGCTTTACATCCTCAACAATCTCCCGGACATTATTTATGGCATTTTGCCCCCCATATACTGTTTTTGGCATAACCAGTTTATATTGTTCCAACATTGTTCCACCTCCGTAAATAATTTTAAAATATTTTCTGAAACTCCATGTTACGTCTTATTTAAATGATTTATAACCTCCAAAAGAGCCGAGGAGGATCCAAAGCCTCCTGCTTTGGTCACTATTCTGATATTATGGGCCTTGCCTCCATACATTAAGCCCAAGGGTATACCGGCAAGTACCTCTTCCTGTAAATCAATCCCTTCCGCATCTAAGGCACTAAGCACATGAAGGGCGGTATCACCTCCAGTAATAAGCAAACTTTCTGCTATATCCTTATCGACTAACCCTTTTACAATATCACCAATGGCTATTGCCACTTCCCTGCCATTTTTCTTTATTAACAAATCATTTTTCCCTTGGCTATCAAAAAGGGTATCAACAGCTATTATCAAGGGACCGGATATTTCTTCCCGGGAATTATAAAATTTCATGGCATCACTGATGATTTTTTCTGTTTCTTCGGATAGTTTGCCCTTTATTATCCTCTTTGTATCAATTATTAGCAGGGCAGAGTCTGTATTGCTCAACACCTTATCTATCTGCAACCTGGTAATATGGTTATATGTCCCTGCAACAATCAACATAATCTTATTTTTCTTTTTAAGTCCGAGCACCTTAGGCAAATACGCGGCAAATCCCGCGGTTCCTGAAAAAATAGTGTTGGAAGGCAGGTTTTGGCATGCAAGAGCAATTATATTTAAATCTTCATTTGTTGCTGCATCAATGATTATTACTTGAAAACCTTCCTTTTTAAGTTTTTCAATATGAGAATAAATGGCATCGCTCCCTTTATGAACCGTATCCAGGTCTATATGAGCAACCCTTCTTTTCATCTCATTTTGCAGCAGGGAGGGCACATAACACAAATTATGCTGCCTATCTTTATCTTCATTATCTTTTATTGCATCATCACAAGGTAATGATATTTTTAGATTGCCATTTACCATGCAACGGCCATTGTCCGGATAGGATGGAACCAATATGGTAAGGTCTGAATCAAATGCATCAATAACCGCTTCCAATTCCGAACCAAGGTTTCCCCTGAATGTAGAGTCAATCTTTTTATATACGCTTTTAAATCCGGCTCTTTTTAGCGTACAAGAAATATCATATACTTTTCTGTAGGCATTGTAATATTTCAATGGTCTTGTATTGGAGTTAATCGCAAGGACCTCGTTACTTTCCAAGAACTGTTCAAGTTTGTCCGCATCAACTATTACCTTTGTCTTGAATCCATGTTTTCGAAACTGTATACCGGTATCACTTGCGCCTGTGAGATCATCTGCTATTATCGCTATAGAATGCATTTATTAACTCCTTTCAGCTATGTCTTTGAAGATTTTGTTTCGAACTAAACCGTTATAGTTTTTAATACATCTAACAATTTATAATAAATGAAACCTGCAGTGCCTGACATTACAGTATGATATGGGCTGATGTATTGTCATATTAAAATGTTTTCTGTTGCCTATAAATAAGCAAAATGCATGCCATAATTAAACAAAAAAGCAATTGCCCATAAAAACAAGCAATTGCACTAAAAAAAAGAATTCGTTCACTTATATGACCTTTATCCCGAAACAAATTAAAGATTTCTTTTTCAATATGAAATTAAACGAATTCTTTACAAGTGTTATTATTGCTACTAACAATCAATAATACAAATATTTTTTCATAATGAAACAAATTTCAATCTGACATATCCCATTTTTTAAGTCTTCGCCATAAGGTGCTTTTGCTGATACCAAGTAAATTACAAGCTTCATCTTTATCTTGGTTTGTAAGGTTTAAGGTAGTAGTAATTATTTCTCTTTCCATGTCCTCTAAGGTACCTTTTAATTCTATAGTCTTGTCCTTAAAAATTTTATTGCTCAATATCTTTTGGTATTCCATCCTTTTTAATTCATCAATATCCTCTATATGGACTTCTCTGCCTTCTTTCGATACAACAAGCCTCTCAAGAATATTTTCCAGTTCCCTTACATTGCCGGGCCAATCGTATGAGCTAAACATATTGAGTATCTTGTCACTAAAAATTGGTCGTGGTTTGTCGGATCTTTTACATATTTTCGCAAGAAGTTCATCTATCAGAAGTGGAATATCATCCAGCCTTTCACGCAAGGGAGGTAATGATAACCTGAGCACATTCAACCTATAATACAAGTCAGGCCGAAACAGGCCTTTGGATACAGATTCTTCCAAATTGCGATGGGTTGCAGCTATAATGCGGACATTAACCGGTACTACCGTATCACCGCCAACCCTGATAATGGCCTTTTCCTGAAGAACACGCAATAAACGGGCCTGCAATTTAATTGAAAGTTCACCAATCTCATCAAGGAATAATGTACCTTCATGTGCCAATTCAAATAGTCCTTTCTTGCCGCCGCGTCTTGCGCCGGTAAAAGCACCTTCCTCATACCCAAACAATTCACTTTCCAGTAGATTCTCCGGTACTGAAGCGCAATTAACCGCAACAAACAAACCATTCCTTCGATTGCTTTCATTATGTATGCTTTGAGCAAACATTTCTTTTCCTGTACCTGTCTCTCCCGTAATCACTACAGTTGCATCGGCCTTAGCAAATTGCCTTGCTTGCTTGATTACTTTTTTCATAGCAGGACTATCCGTTATAATATTTTCAAAAGTATATTGGGCAACATGTCCTTTTAAATAGAGCTCCCTTCTCACTCTTGTTTCTACGGCTTCAAAGTGGCTTGCATCTTGAAATGTTATTACTGCTCCTTCAATTACATTTTTGATTTTCAGAGGTATTAAATTATGAACCAACATCCTGTTTCCAATCCTATGAGGTTCCCCCAGGAGGGGTTTGCCGTTTTCCTGAACTCTCCTCAAGGCGATGCTCGGCAATACATGATCAGCTGCTTGCCCAATCATTGACGCTTTATCCTTGTTCAGGATTTTTTCCGCGGCAGGATTTACTAGGGAAACAATACCTTCTGAGTCAGTTGCTATGATTCCCTCGTATGTGAAGTCCAATATTGCTTTTAACTGTTCGGCTCTTGTCTTTTCTTTTCTCCTGACTGATGCCAGTTCTTTTGCTTCTCTCAATGCAATGCTTACGGATTCTTTTCCGGAATACACAAGAATTGATTTCAATCCCTGTTTTTTACTATAGCGTACGGAAACCGCGTCACCGACTATTACCTGTATATTATCTTTTTTTGCTTTTTCGATAACATTCAATACTTCAGATTCGTCATTTATTTCAAGTTCTTTAATATCGACATCTAAAATCTCACCCAAGCCTTCACTGCCGTAAATCACATTTTTGAAACCAACTATACCGATAGAATTCCCGAACTTTTTTGCACTTGCAACAGCCCTTATTATGTCATAGGGACTGACTATTATTTCTATAACGGGTTCGCCCACTTTTTCCATAATAGCCGTAGCAGTACCGCCTCTGCTTATAATGATTTCGGTACCGCTTTTAACAAATTTCTTTGCTAATTTTACCCCTTCTTCCAAATCACCTACGGCTATATCGGCTTGTATATCCAGTTCATCACATACCTGTTTTGCTATTTCCGCCAATTCGGGATAGGGTGCAATTATTGCTATTTCTGATGACATCATATCACCTCCCCTTGTTTTATTTCATAAATCATTCTTTTTTACATGCATACATTTACAAAATAAAGAACTATCTTGTCTGATGTTATTTTATGCTTTTTTAATCGGGTGCCTGATGACTGTCTTCAGTTTGTCAGGTTCGCATTTTCTGGGGTCGCTTAAATATATTTCATGGTGGAAACTGGTGTCCGTAATATCAATAAGGTATCCATTTTCCCTTGCATATTCTTCCATGAGTTTCACTGTTTTGGGTTCATCATCATAGGGCCCGATATGCATGCATTGAACGCATAATCCTTCTTCATATTCGAGGTATTCTACTTTTGAAAAATCCATTTTTTTCTTTCTTGTAGCTTCGCTTATTGCCCACTCAAAATCTTTTTCCTTTACAAAATCAGGCAGCCTGATTAAAGAAATGAAGTTAAGCTCATCTTTTCTCGAATAGTCCATACCTTTTATTCCGTCAATCCACCAGAAACCTTCCAAGGGAGGAACTATGTAATCGAAATACCCGTCAATCTTGTAATCCCCTTTGTAGCTCATCTTTATGGTATAGGCTACGGCATACAAGAGTTCTACCGATTTACTGTATTCCCCGTTTTCTTCGTTTGGATTACCTTTTCCCCTTACTGCAATGTAATTCATTTTTGGTACATCCACTATGCCGGGTTTGTCTTTGGGCATATAGAATTCCTTGTATTCTTTCTTGTAATCAAAAGCCATGATTGCTCCTTTCGTATATATTTATAATTCTCTTGACTTTCTATGTCATCCTGAGCGTAGCGAAGGATCCTATTGGATTCTTTGGGCTGAAGCCCTCAGAATGACACAATTAGTCATCCTGAGCACAGCGAAGGATCCCATTAGATTCTTCGGGCTGAAGCCCTCAGAATGACACTGATTTTATTGTCATCCTGAGCACAGCGAAGGATCCCATTAGATTCTTCGGGCTGAAGCCCTCAGAATGACACTGATTTTATTGTCATCCTGAGCACTGCGAAGGATCCCATTAATTATTTCGCAAGCAGTATCAAACCCAGGACACATACTCCAATCCCTAATATTTGTCGGAAACTGAGTACTTCCTTGTATATGAGAAAACCAATGATTAACAAGACACATGTCAAACTTATACTTGTAAACAGGTTTGCTGTGCTTATCTTCCATCCGACACGATAAATCCACAGGTAGCCGAACTCTAAACCAACAATTGAAATCCCCAAAACAAGAGTAGTCCAATTTGTTTTTGATAATTCCTGCAAAAAATTCTTGTTTTCGCCGGTAATAAAATACATGATTACCGAACAAATCATAGCTACCAGGTAAGTGATTGAAAGAGAAGCAAAAGTATTTATCTCTGTCGGTGTTGATTTTGCACTGATGTTATAAATCGTATTTGCCACAACCACTACCAAAACCGGCCACAGCATATTCCACATGGTTTTAAACCTCCGATAAAAAGTATGTGCGTTAATAGTTAGCCTTATGATTCTATTTTTATTAAATACCCACCCAACAGGGCTGCTGTGTCCGGGCTGCAGGTTGTGAATATTACCTGGTGTTTTTCGGCAAACTGGTTGATGAGTTTGGCAGCAATGGCTTTCCTGTTTGGATCAAGGTCCACCAGGCAGTCGTCAAGTATAAGAAATCCCTTGTTGTCTCCCAGTATGTATTCAGCAATGGCCAGTCTTAAGGCCAAGGCCACACAGTCATAGGTTCCAGAAGACAACAGACTTAAAGGCATTTCTACTTCATTTTCATTTTTGAGCCTTAGATTGAAATCATCATCAATATCCGTTGCCTTGTAGCTGCCGTCCGTCAGTGAATTCAAGTAATTTGAAAAGGCGTTTATTACCGGAACAAAAGATTTTTCGTCCATTTTCTGCTTGATTCTTTCAAAGTTTTCCCGGATTTTCAATAGTCTTTTCCCTTTTTCCAGCCTTTTTTCAAACAAGCTTTCCGCTTCTTTCAATGACTCAGCCAGTTCTTCATAGGTTGATTCGGGCAATTCTTTTTCAAGGAGGTAATATTCTTCTTTTTGGCTTGCTAAAGCATTTATGAGCCGGCCGTGCCTGTCTCTTATTTCAGCCAAGGTTCTCCTGAATTCATCCGGAGACTTATATTCCGGTGGAAGGTCCGCCAGCTTTTCTATGTTGCTTTTAATCTCTTTTTGTTTTAATTTAATTTCTATTGTTTTCTCCAGTAACCCGTCAATATCCTTATATTCTTGAACCCATTTGCTTATATTGGATTCCAGCAGTTTCTTTTCTGAAATAAGGTCAATTTTTTCTCCATTCACTTTAGTCATTTCGGACTCAATGACTGCAGTGCTTCTAACCTGTGACAAGTCACCGTATTCTTTAATCTTATCTACTAATTCCTGGTAGGTCAGGTCTCCTAGATAATGGTTTTTCTGCATGGTGAAGGATTCCATCGTCTTATTGAGCCCGTCAAGTTTTTCCTTGTTCAGCTTTGCTTCTTCAAGGCTTTTTACTTCCAGGGCTTTAAGAAGGTCCTCATAGTTTTTCTTGTAATTTTCATATTCAATCCTTATTTTGTTAAAATCAATGTTTCCTGTTTTAATTTCTATGTCTATTAAGTTCTCAGACTCAAACTTCATAAAGCCGTTAGCGCTGAAGCTGTCTCCTGCCTTAACTTCTGCCGGCTCTTCCAGGTCCTTTGTAACAGTAAGCTTTTTGCCTTCAGGAAAATAATTAAGCCTTGCCATGATTACTCCTGCCTTCATCATGGCTTCCGCCCTGTTCATGCCGTTATAGTTTGTTTCAAGGGCTTTTATGTCTTCCTTTGTAACTGTTTTTATTCCGGATATCCTGCTGTTAAGTTCCTTTATTTTGCCTTCTATCTCATCAACTTTGGCCAAAATTTTTTCAAGCTTAATTTTTTCTTCCGCCTTTTTTGATAATTCCCTTTCTTCAGCTAATTTCTTATATCTTTCATCCAGTTTTTTAAGGTCAGTTGTAAGCTGTTTTAATCTTTCTTCGCACCTGGACCATTCCTTGCTTATTTCCAGGAGACCTCCAATTTCCTTGTTAAGCTGCTCGATTTGAGGCTCAAGAATAGACCTTTGGATCACATCATCTTCTATTGCCTCCATGGCTTCTTTCTTGGTTTTTAATTCCTCGATTTTTTCTTCGGTTTTTTTTATCTCCCGGCAGATTTCATTGAATTTTCTTTCTGCTTCTTCCGCCATGGCCATTTCCAATTTTATTCTTTCCTTGGCATAGTAGCTTTCCACAACTTTACCGAAACCAACCTTATAGGGATTATTTATGCCCTTGTTATTTTCCGGGTAGTTTTTCTCCACATCCCATCTCTTTAACAAGTCCTCGATCTCATCCTGTATTTTTTGCTCCAATTTCTCAAGGGAAACCCCGTCAAGTTCCATAATGGTGCTTCTTAAAAAGGAACTTATTTCTCCGGTGGCTTCCTTGTTCTGAACTATCCTGTCGATAGCCTGCTTGAGGTAGTATTGCTTCAGGAAGAAAACGCTGCTGTAGGTTCCTTCCCCGTATACATACACGTCTCTTAGGACTTCACTGATACTGCCGTCGTTTTTTATAACGATATTGTCGGGCATGGTCAATTTGGAGGATGCCTCTGTCCCCCATTCCTTGCTTAAGGTATAGATTTTTCCCTTGTGCTCTATTTCTATTTCTCCGTCTATGCTGTCTCCTATAGGATAAGGCATGAATTTGGCGTGAAAATCCCTGTCCTCGGCTGTTTTCCTGCCGATTTTGCTGGGTTTGAAGAGGACCGAATGAATTCCTTCAACCAAGGTGGTTTTTCCCGATTCGTTTGAGCCAAGAATTACATTAAGGCCGTCCTTAAACTCCACGCTTACATTCTTAATGCCAGCAAATCTTCCGGTGGTATATTTTTTAATTATCATTTCTTACCTCCATGATCAGCTCGTAAGCAAGTTGCAGGGTGTCTTCGTCATCCGAAAGGGACAGCAAAAGCTCCTGGGGAAATGATCCATCTGAAAATTCCTTGTGGATTTTTTCGGTGGTTATCTTTATTTTAAAATCCGAGTCCTCGACCATTAAATAAATTATATTATCCTCGATTGAGCGGTAAATTTCCTGCCTGTAATCATAAACATCTTCATCAACCCTGCCTTTTAAGCTTATCCGGGCTATGGTCTTTTCCGGTTCATCCTTCTTTATTTCCTCAAGGATTGCTTCCAAGCCGTATTTATCATCGATCGTATAGACCTTGTCCATAAATTTGTATGTGCCTGTTTGTATTAGCTTAGCATTTGTTTTCTTGCCGTCATCGACAGTAATAAGCCAGGCTTGTCCCTTGTGCCTGCAATCCAGGCCGTCAGGCTCGGGAGTTCCGGGGTTAAATATCCTTTCATTGTTTATGGGTGATTTGGAAGGATATATGATATGGGTGTGGCCCAGGAGCCACAGGTCCATGGGAAGACTTTGCAGCTCATTTACCGACATGTTGTAGTAGGTCTTGTCCGGGTCCGGAGACAAGCCTTCTAAAGCCCCGTGGGCAATTCCTATATTTATATAATTTTCATCTATTTTTTCATCTTTAATCCACTGTAGGTTATTGGTGCTTGAATGCTTTGAATGGCAGGGGGCGGGATAGACATTGACGTTAAGGCCGTAATCTTCCAGAGAATAGGTACGCTCTTGGTTTATGAAAACAATCTTGTCGGAGGCTGTTTTCATGAAGTTGTCCCATAAGTCAATCATACCGTTATCGTAATCATGGTTGCCGGGCATTAGCAAAACGCATTCCCCCTGAAAATTATTCAATGCATTTATGGCTCGATTCATTGTTTTCTTATCTATTCCGGTAATCTTGTCAAACAAGTCTCCTGCAACGACAAACAAATTGCACTTTTCCTGGTTGGCAAGCTCTATCATCTTTCCCAAAACATCGGCTCTTGCTTCCTGCAGGTAGCCTTTTACGGGCTCCGGGTAATTGCTGAACTTCATTCCTATATGTACATCTGCCGTATGAAAAATCTTTATCATCTTATCACCTCACAAAATTTCGTGGACGGTTCTTTTTACCATTATAGCATAAAACCCCGACCCCTGTTATTACTTTTTAGTACCAAATATTAAATTGTTCAAATTTTCAATTAATGTGTGAAATATTTATGAAAATGAATGAAAAATGCTCAAAAATTCAATTAATGTGTGAAAAATCGAGAATATAAAGGGCAAAATTCACACAATACTTGAAATTTTGAGCAATATTAATTGTCATCCTGAGCAAGGCGAAGGATCTCATGGGATTCTTCGAGCTAAAGCTCTCAGAATGACACTGGGTAAGCTATAGTCTGAATTGTCTTATAATGCCCCGGCTTAGCAGGTCTGCCATTTGGCGGGCTTGTTTTTCGGCATTGTCAAATACCATGATTCCTTCTGCATATTGGCCCATCAGCCTTTTTGTTGCTTCATCCTCTACCAATCCCAGATGCATGAAAAGCATATCCCTCCATAGGTCATATGACCAATATGGATTTAAGTTAGCAAGCAGGGCTGCAATTCTGTCTGCATTTTGATACCATAGGGCCCTTGTTCTTTCTGCTGCCTGAGTATCCCCTTTCTTGGCGTCTGCCACCAACTGGGCTGCTAACAGGAGGTGGTCCCGCAGCAATCTTTCAAATTCCCTTGCTCCACGACCATAGAATGGTTCCAGGGCATCTCCGAAGTCCGTTGGATTTCTAAGCAACCTGTCGGTAACAGGCTGTAAATCATTTAGTTCATCAACTGCACTTACAATGTATTCCCTGGTCCAAAAAGAATGTTCTTCCCATAACTCTCTCATTCTGTTCATAATATTTATGGTGTATAAAAAAAGTAGTCCCTGAACATCATGCCATTGTTCATCATCACTATTCCCTTTCTAAATTATTATTATATAGCCATCCTTGAATAAGCAGATTATTCAAAATGACGGAAGTTAATATATAATATTCATATAAAAGGAAACAGTGTTTTATTTTTATATGTCCACTATAAGATACCAGGCACCAATTATTGGTGCCTGGCTCCTATCACATTGATTAGGATAAGTATCCCTGCTCTTATTGCAGTTATTATATTTGCAAATAATTTATGCGTTTCTTTGAAGAGCAATGTTCTCATATACTCTTCATTAACTTTCTCACTATTACAAAATATTTTTAATTCGTCATACCTGTCTTTATTATGGATATTGTCATATTTATACATGTCAACCTCATTTTAACTTATGCATTGCAACGATTCTTTAAATCTTTTACAAGAGATGGCTTTCTTATTTTTTAACAACATTAACCATGCACTTCTGACCTGACCATAAAGTTTCCTTTACATCAAAGTCAATATCCGGGTTTAAGCCTCTCATCATACCTTCCATAGGGTCTAAACAAAAGATGTTGCAAGGACTTTGAGCCCCCGTTTTTTTTGCCAGTGCACACAGCATGCATTTAGTTGCCTGGGCTTTTAAGCCTTCATCATTTGTTTCAACCGTCCAGTCTGCGCAACCGAATAAGTCTGACAGCACCAAGAATACACCTTCCGGTTTTTCGATTCCAAATTGGGCTGCCCGAATTTTTCCGTTTTGCAATTGTTCTTCTCTCTTTTCCAGGCTTACCTTTTCAAGTATTCCTTCATTTCCCATCCTCAAAACAAAGTCTGCCAATGCTCCTGCATAAATCATTTGCAGCATTTTAAATTTTTGTTCTAATCCCATTTTTAAATCCTCCATGTGTTTTTACTATATGAGTGTAACTTATATGATTTTTGTGACAACTAAACTAAAAAAATATCCCGTGCCAGTCATTAAAACATTGCTGAAACTATGCATCAGCATTGGATATACAAGGCTCCTGGTTTTTTGATAGACTATGCCTTGTATCATCCCCATCATAAAAGAATACAACAAGCTATAATAATTGATTTCCATATCAAAGGGTATTAAGGTCAATTTAGCATGGGCAAATGAAAACAAGACGGCTGCCAGAACAACTTCCAAAGTAATATCCTTATAAATAGAAATACTTTTCCCGAATGAATGGACTAAGATGGTTACCGGCAAGGCCCGGTATACAATTTCTTCTGCCGTTCCGGTCAATAACAGTTGGAAGCCCAGGGTCCCGATAATATTTCGTCCGTTTAAAGGGAAATCATATGCGGGCAGTTGATTAGCGGCATACAAAAGAATGTGAACCACAATCGAAATCAAAGCCCAGGCAGCGGTAAACACAACTAAACAGTTCTTTCCCCTTTTTGTATCACCAAGCTTAAGATAAAAATCAATTTTTAAAGTCTTGTTCAATATTGCAATTAATACTAAACCAAGTGTCATTTGAACAATATGATGTATGGATATTCCTATAAAGACATCGTAAGGGTCAATTTGCTCATATAAAATTATCTGCGAAAATAATGTTCCAACCTTTCCCGATAAAACCTGCCATACAAGCAATGAGGCAAAAACAGCACTGCCATATAAGCTTTTTTCATAATTAATTGTTTTCAAATTATTAACCATATCATTTTTGATTATCGGCATGCAGTATTATAAGGACTAAAGCAGTAAAATTAAGGCAAAAGCCATATTAATTGCATGCAATAAAAAAAACCTCCCATATTTGTTTTCACTTCATTAGTGGGAGGTTTTTTATTTTTGTGACAACTTTTTATTATAATAATGAATCTTTTGAAAGCAAAATTTCCGAAGCCCTGTAAAAATTTACTCTATATACTGTCTTTCTTAGTTTCTCGTATTCCTCATCAAGATGAACTTCCTTAACCCATTTGCTCATCCTGCATTTACATTTTGAATCCGGATTTTTCAATATGCACTCGTCATTCAAAAAGTTGCGCAGTTTATTCCGTGCCCGAGATACCATCTTTCTGATGCTTGTTTCATCCTTTTCAAAGATTTCTCCTATTTCGGAATAAGACAGCATATTAATATCCCGCAGTATATATGCCAGTCTAGTTTCATTATCCAGGCAATGCAAGGTTCCCGTCAGGCATTTGTCGCACATCTCTCTTACCCACAGGTTTTTGTCAAAATCCTGGTATTGGGGTATTTCTATGTCCTCTCCATGAAAGTAATTGCTGAGAAAATGTGTGGAATACTTATGCTCTTCCTTTGCCATTCTCATGACAACCCTTGAAGTAATCTTATACAGCCAGGTGGAGACTTTTGCTTCGCCCCGGAAGCTTTTAAGACTCTTATTAACCTCAAGCCAGACCTCCTGGACGGCATCTTCCACCGTATCCCTGTTTTGGATCATCCTTCTGCATATTGAATTAACCATCTTTCCGTAATTTTCGATGATGTCATCAATTGTCAGATTGTTATTAATAACACTCTCCATCATACCCCTCGCACATTTGCCTTATTATATATATCTTACAACTGCAGGCTTCCTGTTTACAGTTCTTTGGTACTTAACATTTGGGTAACCTAAAACAAAACATAGTATGAATTCCTCATTTTCTTTCATGCCTAATAATTCTCTCAGTTTTTTGTTATATGTAATGGCTCTTTTGAAAAACCCTATATAACAAACTCCTAAACCCAATGAGTTTGCTTCCAATTCCATTCTTGAAGCTGCAATACCCCCATTAACATCGGCAAAACCTGCCTTTTCTTCACTAACTATGGCTATAACTGCAGGGGCATTAAAGAATAACCTGTCAATGTTCTTTTCTTTATAATCTTCATACATCTTTATCCATGCCTTATGGTATAGGGACCAGCTGGTCTTATCAATACACGACGGGTCATTTCCCATATCATATAAGGTTTTTATTGCCACATCCCTGACTTCATTCAGCTTGTCCCTGATTATAATAAAACGGTTCATTTGCCTGTTGCTGGCTGTCGGAGAATAACGGCCTGCTTCAATTATTTTATTTAATTTTTCGGGCTCTATGTCCTTATCTTTGAATTGCCTGATGCTGCGCCTGAATTTTAGAAAATTTAATAATTTATCAGGTTCGATACTCATTTTTTCTTCATCAAACTTTATTATTTCATCAGCATCATACAAGGGCATTGACACTGAACCAAAAGGACATATTGCAAGACAGTGACCGCATTCATTGCATAGTTCTGAATCTGCTTCAGCTTTTCCATTTAATAGAACAATAGCATTCCTTGAACAATCCTTTACACACAATCCGCACCCTGTGCATATTTCCTTATTTATCATTACTTGAGCCATAAATACACCTCTTTCATATCAAAACTTTTTACATCACTTATTGTCTTATTATACCATATATTAACAGATATTGAACCAGGTTTTTAAATGTTTATGGTGCCGGCACCTGAAACAGGGCCGGCACCATAGAACTATTTTTGCATTTCTATTGCCAATTGTTTGATGTTCTCATGCTTTATGTCTGATTTGTCGGATGAAACCTTGACAATTTTCTTTACAATTGCCTTTTCCATGAAGTTCATTTTCTTGAAATCGAATGCTCCGCCGAAATGCTTTACAGATTTAGCTCTATTCAGGAGGTCTGCAGGGAAGTTGTCGGCTATTTCCTTTTCAAGTTCATTTCCTTCCTGCATTCCGCAGATAAAGAGTCCGATTTTCTTTTCCAAGAGTTCTTTCAAATTTTTATTGATAAAATCCGTTACTTCTTTTTGAATTTTACCGATATAGACGGATCCGCCAATTATTACCTTGTCAAATTTGTCCAAATCAATTCTCTGGTTTTCCTTTAAATTAACCGTTTCAACATTACCGTCAAATTCTTTTGATAATTCCATGGCACATTTTTCTGCGCACCCGTACTTGCTTGCATATACTATTAATGTATTCATTTTCCCCTCCTAATTATTCAGTGCATTTTCAATGGACTTTAAATACGCCTTGCAGCTTACCGTTGCCCCGGATACAAGATCCACCGTTGTGTTTTGTGCTGCCATTACATTTTGTAAAAGTTCGCTTGTTACTTCAGGTTTCGCTATCATCATGTCATCGGTTATTTCTATGTCGGTTATTTTGTGGTCTTTAACTGTTACACTGATTTCATTTGACCACCTGCCAAAATTATAGCTGCCTTTGTAAACTCCATCTTCCTTTACGGACAAATCAAGAGGATTAATGCTTAAATTCAATACTTCATTAAGGCCCCGGCTAAGGAAGAATAAGCTTGATAAAGCCACAACAACTAATACCAAAAATATAATTCCAACAACTTTCAAAACTTTTTTCATTTACTTTTACCTCTCCCTTTTATTTAAATTTTCAATATTATTTCTTTTATAAAACAATCAATTAACTTTTGTCTTTGGTCTTCTTCAATATCCTTTTCAACAATCAGCTTGATAATTAAACCCATTGTTGAGGCTGCAATTATTTGGGCTTTCAGCTCAGTTTGTTCATAATCAGCGTCCTTGTGGATCTCCTTCAAACAATTGAACAAAGCCGACAATGCAGGTTTTTCCTTTGCTGCGCCTTTAAAAAGATAAGAAGTGTACTTAAGGACCTGGGGTGTTTGATTTACTTGCACCGACAAAAATTCATCCGGCATTTTCAAGGCTTCTTCAATATAATTTCTTGTCATCTCAGCCAATTTTTCAGTTGGCGGCAGCTTTTCCAAATCTTTAACAGATACAGCATTTACAATTTTCATGTAGCCGCTTCTCATTATTGTGTTTACTATTTCTTCCTTATCCTTAAAGTAGTTATAAATAACGGATGGCGAATATTCAATTTTTTTTGCAATCTTTCTGATAGACAAATTGTCAAGGCCTTCTTCTGCAATGATTTCACTGGCAGTAGATATAATCAATTTCCTCATGGCTTCAATTCCTTTTTCTCTTCTGGTAACCATAGCCCCTCCTTGTCAGAACGTTGTTTATTTTATGAACACTGTTCGTTATAAAAATATCATTTTATTCATCCCTTGTCAATATTTTTTTAAAAATTTTTAAGATCCTTCGGGCTAAATCCCTCAGGATGACACTATAGGGCGTTCATAGCAATGACACCTGTTGTCATCCTGAGCGAAGCGAAGGATCTCAAGAGATCCTTCGGGCTAAAGCCCTCAGGATAACACTATGGGATATTCATAGCAATGATATGAAGGAGTTTTATTTGCATGCTTTTAATAAACTTGCTATACTATTAATACAAGTCAAGTATTGAGAGGTTGATCATGAACAGATGTCCCTGGTGTTTAGGAAATGAATTGTATATTAAATACCATGATGAGGAATGGGGAGTTCCCGTACATGATGACAGGAAACATTTTGAGTTTTTAATTTTGGAAGGTGTTCAGGCAGGTCTTAGTTGGCTGACTGTTCTGAAGAAGAGGGAAAACTACAGGAAAGCTTATGATGATTTTGACGTTAAAAAGGTTTCCGAATACGATGAGGCTAAAATTGAAGAACTGATGAATAATCCGGGCTTAATCCGTAACAGGAGAAAAATTGAAGCATCAATAAATAATGCCAAAAAATTTTTGGAAGTCCAAAAAGAATTTGGCAGTTTCGATAACTTCATATGGAGCTTTGTGGATAATAAAGTAGTTAAAAATCAATGGAAGGATTTAAGCGAAATCCCTGCCACATCGGAATTGTCGGACAAGATCAGTAAGGAGCTTAAAAAGAGGGGCTTTAAATTTGTCGGCTCCACCATAATCTATGCCCATCTCCAGGCTATCGGCCTGATAAATGACCACCTGGTAACCTGTTTCAGGTATGACCAGGTATGACATGGGCTATATATGCTCTTCAATCCATTCCTTTAAAACAATGGCATGGTTGTTTTCTTCATTCTTGGCTGCATACAGCAAGGTGACATTGCCTTCTTTTAATTTGTCTCTTAATAAATTTATAAACTCAGGAGCATCTTCATTGTTGTCCAGTTCAAAATAATATCTTTCCTTGAATTCGTCCATCGTGCCCGGGTCGTGCCTGAAAAACTTTCTCAGCTCAGTGCTGGGACTAATTTCTTTTGCCCATTTATGAATGTTGATTTTTTCTTTGCTTATTCCCCTGGGCCAGAGGCGGTCAACCAATATCCTGTATCCGTCATCATCAGAGGATTCTGCATATACTCTTTTAACTCTTATACCATACATTTAACATTTCCTCCCCGGTATTTACTTAACTCACTGTTTCTTTATTAAATTTATAATTAAATTATATATATAA
>Ga0255342_1001057_pt1 | contig 41861 bp, 36 predicted proteins | sample wastewater_treat_3_FD_192416 | JGI IMG/M metagenome (GOLD analysis project Ga0255342, IMG submission 192416) | Wastewater microbial communities from Lulu Island WWTP, Vancouver, Canada - plant14 | ecosystem: Engineered > WWTP > Wastewater > Unclassified | place: Canada: Vancouver, British...
GCTTTTTTTATGATATTTTACTTGGGGCAGCAAAATAATACCTCCGTTAAGGTCTTTGTAAATTTCAGGAGGTAACTCCTCTGCTATTTCATCCAATATAATTTGTACTTCTTCTATTGACGCCATAACATTCCCTTTTCATAAAAATAAGATGATAAGTTGTTTCACCCATATGTTTAATTTCATTATACCATTCATAAATAGATATGTAAAATAATAAAAAAGTATACACTATGGCGTGTATACAAATCTGAGAAAAAAGTTTCTAATATTTTTTGGCGGAGAGCAAGGGATTCGAACCCTCGATACAGTTTCCCGTACACACGCTTTCCAGGCGTGCTCCTTAAGCCACTCGGACAACTCTCCGTAATGCTTACAGCAAATAAGATTATAACTGAAAATAACAATGATTGTCAATGGTATTTTCAGTTATATAGAAATTACAAAAAATATGAGATTCTTTGGACTAGTCCTATCTTTCTTTACCTATAAAAAACAATGCAATTGCACCTTGGCCTGTGTGAGAGCCGATTACAGGTCCAATAAAATTCAAAACTACTTCCTTAACAGGAAATTTTTCTTTGATTAAATCAGCCAGGTATTCAGTATCTTCCAGACAATCTGCATGACTAATGAATATGGTTTGTCCTTGAGGATTAACACAAAGTTTTTCCATATGCTCCAGCAGTGAATTTATTGATTTTTTTCGTCCTCTTACATTATGAACGGGAATTAAACGTCCTTCATTGTCCACGTGAAGAATCGGCTTTACATTAAGTGCACTGCCAACGGTAGCAGTCATGGCACTGATTCTGCCGCCCCGCTTCAAATGGTTCAAATCATCCACAGTAAACCATTGACAAAGTGATAATCTGTTATCAAGTACCCATTGGCTTACTTCATCGATATTTCGTCCTTCTTGTTTAAGTTTTGCAGCATAGTAAACCAACAGTCCTTCGCCCATGGAAGCTGCCAATGTATCTACGCAAATAATTTTCGAATCAGGATATTTTTGTTTTAATTCTTCTGATGCTATTAGAGATGCGCTATAAGTGCCGCTTAATGTTGACGAAAATCCTATGTATAAAATGTCGTTTCCTGATTTTATGATTGGCTCGAAATATTCTTCAAATGTTTTGGAATTTACCAGGGCTGTAATAGATCTTTCTCCTTTTTTTACCCTGTCATAAAATATATGTATATCTAATTCTCTGTTATCCGGATAGTTTAAATAGCTTTCATTTTCAAATCCGAAGGTCATAGGAATTACTTTGATATCCAGTTCATCAACTAAATCCTGCGGAAGGTCGCTGGTAGATTCGGTAACAATAATATAATCTTTCATACCAATTCCCCTTTCTATATAGTAGTACTATTTGTCATTGACTAAATCTTATCATATAAAAAATGCCAATACAATAGTAATTTGTCATTATAGTTTGTACATATATTGAGTTTTTTTATTGTTTAAATTGAATTGCAATGGGTAATATATATTATAGTTGATTTAGAATATAAATGATATACTATTGATGGAGGATATAAATGACAAAAATAGGTATAATATTAGGAAGTACTAAACCGGGACGCAATGGTGAAGCCGTTGCAAAATGGGTTTATAATATAGCAAAACAAAGAGAAGATGCACAATTTGAACTGGTGGATGTGAAGGATTTCGATTTGCCATTGTATGATGAGCCATATCCGGCAGCAATGCAGAAATACACTAAGGAGCATACAAAAAAATGGTCGAAAAAGATAAGTGAATTTGATGGTTATGTATTTGTTACAGCCGAATATAACCACGGTATTCCGGGAGCATTAAAAAATGCAATTGACTTTTTAAATGCAGAGTGGAAGAATAAATCAGTCGGATTTGTAAGCTACGGAAGTGCCGGAGGTTCGAGAGCAGTTGAACAATTAAGGCTCGTCGCAGCAGAACTTCAAATGGCGGATGTAAGAGCCCAGGTAATGTTATCATTATTTACGGATTTTCAGGATATGAGCATTTTTACACCTGACCCGCGCCATGAGGGTGAAGTGCATACAATGCTGGACCAGGTTATTGCATGGGCCGATGCTTTGAAACCCCTGAGGCAGGTATGAAGAACTCAGCCCTAAGCAGGATGGAGTCACTCTTGCAGCTAACACACCGGCCAATGGCTGGTGTTTTATATAGAAAGATCCTTGCTTGCTTAGTATACTGCTAAGTTTTGCAAGGATCTTGTTAATTATATAAATGTCCACAGGGGACTGTTCGTGGATGTGGTATATATTACTTTTATAAGTAAAGGAACAATATTTTATAAAAATTCGTCATAAATTATATAGAAAGAGGTGATAGAATGAGCAGGATTAAAAACTTTATGAATAATATTGTTTACAACCTGAAAGAAACAATTACAAGATTTCCTATGACTATAGTTTTCTTATCTTCATTGTCTACGGTTATGTTTTTGATAATTGAAGATTATTCATCGTTGGATATAGATTTATTATCGAGATATATGTTTGCAGGTATTTTTGGTGCGTTTTTGGCAACAACGGTTCGATTTATGATGGAAAGATATGAGAACTTAAAAAATTCATTTTTATTTTACGGATTAACCATTTTACTTACAATTGGTTATTTCTATTTCATGACGGATGATAAGGTTGACAACAAAATGCTTATACACTTGCTGGTAATTTCCTTTGCATTATTTGCAGCATATCTGTATTTGCCGTCATCAAAAAATGCTTTAAATTTTGGCAATGTGGCACTTGCGCATTTCAAATCAGCCTTTACGGCTATTCTCTACGGTATAGTTTTATACGTTGGTATTGCAGCAATAATAGGTGCTATCGATATATTGCTTTATGACGTAGATTACAAATCTTACGCGCATGCAGCCAATATTATATTTATTTTCTTTACTCCTTTATATTATCTTTCCTTATTGCCGAAGTTTAATTCAAGGGATGAAAATGATGATGCAAAAAAGGAAATTTCATTTACCTACCCAAGATTTTTGGATATATTGGTTTCATATATAACAATTCCGCTTATTACCGCATTTACGGCAGTCTTGATTATATACTTCATTAAAATACTTGCAACCGGAGTATGGCCTGTTGGACAGGTCGGACCTATGGTTTTGGGATATTCTGCAGCAGGTTATTTCATTTACATTTTGAGCTCAAATTTGAATAACAAATTTTCTGTGCTTTACAGAAAACTGTTTCCATTAATTCTAATACCCTTAGTTGTAATGCAGATGGTTTCTTCATATATTCGTATTGATGCATACGGCATTACAGAATCCAGATATTATGTGGTGTTATTCGGAATATTTTCAATAGTATGTGCATTAGTGCTCATATTCGGTAAAAAGAAAAATCCAAATACTATTGTTCTCTTGTCTGCTGTCTTTGCACTGATGTCAATAATTCCTCCGGTTGATGCGTTTACCGTTTCTAAAAACAGCCAGGAAAGAAGACTCACTGAAATTCTTAACAGAAACAAGATGATAGTAGACGGTGAAATTGTTAAAAAAACAGATCTTTCTACTGATGATATGTTTGAAATAACTAATATTTCAAATTATATGTATGGAATGGGATATTTGGACGACATGGACTGGTTCCCGGATAAATATGCCGATAATTACTATGGCAATTTCAAAAACATCTACGGGTTTGAGCAGTATTATGACAGAGGATTTCCGGGACAGGAAGAGACACTTTATCTATATGCCATACTTGATGAAAATGAAAAAATTAATATTGAAGATTATGATTTATTTTTCAGAATTTATATTCAAAACAAAAGAGGACCTGGCGAGGATATAGGTGAATTTTCTCTGAAAGGTAAAAATTATTCGATTAAGCAGATACCTGACGAAAAGGGTTATATAACTATAACCGTTTCGGATGATACCAATACATTGATTGAAATACCGATGAAGGAATTTATAGATGGGCTTTTTGAAAAGTCAAATGCTCCTAAAGGGGCAATGGATAAGGAAAGCCTTACAATTGAAAAGCAAAACGATAAGTTGAAAGTTAAATTGCTTATATACGATATGAATGTTGATAGGAATGATCCTGATGATATATATATTTCTGCAAATATTTATGTGTTTGTATCTACTCAATAACGAAGGAACTCAAGGGATTTTTCGAGCTAAGTACTCATAATGACAGAAATGTCATTCAAAGCAATAATAAAACCAAAATAAACTTTATCATAAACTGAAGGTCAAGAACTATAAGTTCTTGACCTGTTGGTTTTTACCTTTACATCAGCTCTAAAAGAGTGTCAATTACTTGGTTGCAATCTTATCTTTAGTTACAATAGAGCCAATTATCAAGACTAAGGTAGATGCAATAATTCCTAAAAATACAGGGTCTCCCAAGAATACATCATACCCGTAAGTCAAGTAGAGTGCACCGGGAACAACAGCGCCTGTAACAATACTGGCAACAACTGCTTTGCTTGTCGTTTTGTCACTGTAATAAAGCGCAGCTATTATTGCAGGTACCAGGGACGAGCCAATTATTGAGAATACCATATACAAATAGTCAAATAATGATTGTATAAACAGAGCTATAATTAAACCAAGAATTCCTATTACAATAGTAACCTTTGGAAGAAGCTTTTTCATTTTTTCTTCATTTACATCCTTATTTAATGAACTGCCCACATCGTAAACAAGATGTGTAGTTGCAAGAATTAAGAAGGAATCAAATGATGACATAATTGCAGCTACTATTGCTGAAATTGACAATCCTTTTAAAATAGGAGGATAATATTCTGATATGAATAAAAGCATTGCAGATTCCGGATTTTCTAATCCTGGCATCAACACAAATGCAGAACCACCCATAATTAATAAAGCAAATCCGAAAAAGAAACCTAGCACACCTGAAATATAGAATGATATTTTTGCAGACTTTTCATCCTTTGCAGCTAAAGCTCTTTGAGGCATTGTCGGGTCTCCGGGTACAGTAAGAAAGTATGCGAGGAAAAAGCCAATTGAGCCTGAGCTTATACCGTTAATGAATGGATTTGTAATTGATGAACCTATTTTTTCATATTCTAATACTACATTGTTAAATCCCCCTGCGCTATTAAGACCTATAATAGGACCTAATATAACAATGCCTAACAACATTAATCCAAACTGAACTACATCTGTCCAAACAACTGCATAAAACCCACCTAATGATGTGTATAAAATACATATAGCTGCGGCTATGGTGGTGGCTAAGGGCAATGAAATCCCAAGCTTGCTGCCAAATACATAGAATATAACATTTCTTAAACCGGCTATATTTATTGCAACAATTGATACCGCATATCCTATAATTACGATAGACGATATTAATCTTGTATTATTGCCAAATTTAGCAGATAATACTTCTGCAACGGTTCTTTTGCCTGTTTCTCTTATTTTGCCTGCTATATAACCAAAATAAAGCAAACCAATAGAAAAACCTGTATACATCCAGAAAACTGTTCCACCGGCACCGGCTTTGTACGCATTTCCTACCGCACCCATTGTCATACCGGAGCCTATCATAGTTGCCATAATAGTACCAACCAAAGCAACTAAACCAAATCTTCGCCCTCCAAGAATAAAATCATCCATTGTTTCAATTTTACCTTGTGCAATAAATCCTATTACAACCATCCCTATCATATAAAGTGCAAAAATAATTAAATCAATAGGTCCCATATTAATCCTCCTCTAATAATATCTTTTTATAATTATTGATTTTTTTAATCAATATCTAAAAAATTCAAAATTGATTCTACTGATAATCTTATTGAGTTATCGTTTGCTTTTTTTGTGTAAAAACCTATGTGCGGAGTTGCAATAACATTCTCTAATTCTGCCAGTTTATAATCCTTTGGAGGCTCATTTTCATATACATCGATTGCCGCGCCGGCTATTTGACCACTCTTCAGCAAATCATACAGTGATTCGTTATCAACTAATTCAGCTCTTGCTACATTTATGAATAATGAGCTTTTTTTCATTTTAGACAATAAATCTTTCCCGATAATTTTCTCTGTTTCTTTCGTTGCTTTCATATGTATTGTTATAATATCAGATTTTTCAAATATTTCAGATAAACTGACATATTTAATACCATACTTGTTTTTCAATTCATCCGATTCATAAATATCACAAGCAATAACATCAGCACCTAACAGACACGCCTTTTTAGCTACTATCGAGCCGATATTTCCCGTACCGACTACACCAAACACTGAACCTTCAATTTCAATACCTTCCAGATTATCCAAAGACCACCTTCTTTCTTTTAATATTCTGTCTGCATTTGTAATTTTTCTGGCTAAAGAAAATGCGCAGCTTAAAGCAAATTCTGCTACGGCGTTATTACCGTAACCTTCAATGTTTAAAACCTTAATGCCTTTTTTCTCAGCATACAACGCATCAACAAAATTCCAAACTCCCGTACCTATAAATTGCAAAATCTTTAAGTTTGGTAGATTATCAATTATTTCATTTGTAAACTTCATAAGCGCAAATAAAACGATATCTGCATCTTTAGCCCTTTTGATTGTTTCATCCAAACTTTGGGGTATGCCATCATACATTGAAACATTTCCTAATTTATACAAGGGTTCTATAAGTTTTTCATCTGTTATAAACTGCTTAGCATCTATAATACAAATATTCATAACTTCATCCTTTCAAACAAAACAATTACCTAAAAATATCCATTTTATTTATTCTGTCAAATGCTTCGCCTAATTTATCAATACCAACTGTACATGCTATCCTTATATACCCTTCTCCGCTACTTCCAAAACCACTTCCAGGTATTGTAAGAACATGTGCTTCATCAAGAATCTTCATAGAAACCTCTTGAGAAGATAAACCTGTCTTTTTAATATTAGGGAATAAATAAAATGTACCTCTTGGTGGTAAGACACTCATATTTTTTGTTTGACATATCCTGTCATAGGTATAAAAAACTCTTTCCTTAAAAATATTAAAAAGTTTTGGTTGAATAATCTTTCTATTTCTAATAGCATGTAACATTGCTCTTTGAGAAACGGATGGCGCTGTAAATACATTGTTTTCATTTACTTTTTCCATTGCATCCACTAAATAATCCGGAGCTATTAAATATCCGATGCGCCATCCGGTCATTGCATAATCTTTCGAAGCACTGCATATAGTAATTGTTCTTTCTTTCATATTTTTGATACTCATAAATGGTGTGTTTCTATTTTCACTGTCAAAGGTATATAATCCATAAATATCATCAACTATTACGATAAGATCATATTTTTCAGCTATGTCTGCTATTTTTAATAATGTTTCATCACTAAACCTTGCTCCTGAAGGATTGTTGGGTGAATTTATTATTATTGCTTTTGTACGATTTGTAATTAATTTTTCCAATCTTTCAACATTGATTTGAAAACCCTCTTCTTCAAATGTTTCCAAAAAAACCGGTATGCCTCTTGTTAGCTTTATTTGATCGGGATAAGGAGTAAAGTATGGTTCATGAATAATAATTTCATCGCCATCATCTGTTATGGTCTCAAGTGCAAGCCATAAACCTTGGGCAGCACTTGTTGAGATAAATGTTTCATTTCGTTCAACTTTTATATTGAACTCATCATGATAATACTTACATATTTCATCTCTTAATTCATCGTCTCCATAAAAACTTGTATAATGTGTATGACCATTAAGTGCATCCTTAAATGCTTCCTTGATAATAATTTCATCCGTAGTAAAGTCCGGGTCTCCAAATGTCAAATCAATAACATCATTATATTTGCTCATTAAAGGACCTATTTCTCCCATTGCAGATGATTTCGTATTCCAATATCTTTTAGCTATAAATTTATGTTTCATATAAACCTCCTTTGAATAACATTCTATTAACGCTTTCCTTATCCGTCTTAATTTCCTGCAATATTATCTCTCATAATTTTTTAGCATTTGCGTATATAATGATGTATTTGTTAGAATCTTAATGATAAACAGCTCAATCCACCGTCTAATTTTCTATATTCTGACGTATCTACTACAATAACTTTATATCCTGTATCTCTTACACCTTTTTCAACAGTTGGGTAACCTTCCGGCACTATAACTGTATCATTAACCCAAATGCAATTTGCACCATAAGCTTCATTCTCAGGAACTATAATTTTATTAAATGATTTAAATTCTTCTTTTTCAATGAATTCTCCAGAAATTAACATAATGTTATTTTCAATATAATTTACTCCCGTTTTTAGATGCAATACTTTTTCGAGAGAAACTAATGAGCTTGTATGTCCGTATTTTTCAAGAGCAGCTTTAAATTGTCTAAAGCCTTCTTCATTAGTACGTGCAGATAGTCCAACATAGAAATGATTTCCAACCATCATAACATCTCCACCCTCAATTGTTCCCGGGGATGTTATATACTCAATTTGATCTTCATTATAAAATTTCTTAATAGTATCAACCATAAGTGCTGATTCTCCCCTTCTGGAAAGTGCCCCGGGATTAGTAATAATAGCACATTTTGGTGTAAGAACAGCTGTGTCCTCAACAAAACAAGAATCCGGATACTCTTCAAGCGCCTCCAGAACAGTCACTTTAACTCCACATGCCTTCAGTGCCTCGATATATGCATCATGCTGTTTCAGTGCAAGTTCATAATCGGGTTTACCTAACTCAGGCGATGATGTAATTCCTTCTACCATTGATTTTGAAGGTCTTCTAACAATAACATTTCTAAACATAATTTCCTCCAAGATAATTTTAATTTTACCATTCATTTCTTAATATTTTTCTGTTAGTACACGTATACTTTATATTGTATACATTATATTTTAGTATCAAATTAGGATAAATGCAAGTATTTTTTTGGTAATATTTTTGTAATTAAAAATAAAAAATTAATGATTTTTATTATTAAATATAATATTATTAAATTTGTATAATATCGTACAATTATTTTGTATATAATATATTGTTTTTTGGTAATTTTATGTTATAATATTTAAAAAAAATAAAATATGGAGAAAAAAATGTCGCAATATTTAACCTTAAAAGATCATGTATACAATTATATATCATCTAAGATAAATGACGGTTCTTTAAAGCCGCAAGACAAAATAAATGAACAACAAATTTCCGATGAACTTGAAATAAGCAGAACACCAATCAGAGAAGCCCTGATTCAATTGGCATCGGAAGGATATTTAGAAAATAGAGCCCGTAAAGGTTTTCGCGTAAGGAGTTTAGATTATGAGAAAACAAAAGAACTCTATGAAATAATTGGATTGTTGGATGGAAGAATAGCTTACATGACGGTAGATTTAATTAATGACAACCACTTAAAAAATATGCGATTTCTGGCAGATTCGATGGCATCGGCAATCGAACAGGGTCTTAACCAAAAATATTATGAACTTCAAATAGAATTTCATAATATATATACTGATTTATACAATAATCAAGAAATGATTAATTTATTAAATAAACTAAAAAAGAATTTTATGCGCAAATATTATTTTTTTGAAACAAAAACTGATGAAAAAGCTATACTAAAGAAAACAAACGACCAGCACTATGAAATTATCAGGTTATTTGAAGAAAAGAAAAAAGAAGAATTGGAACGATATATCAGGGATATTCATTGGGCTGTCGACATAGCTATATATGATTCTTTACAAAATTATTAAAAAATAACGGCACTGACTAAGTGTCGTTATCTTTTATATTATAGTCATACTATGGGTCATATACTCTTAATTCTTTATTCTTAATAAAGGAGCTGTCATACAAGTTGCTCCGCCATTTCCCGGAAGAGATATGTGCTGTCCTTCATACTCGTGAACTTCTACGCCCTCATTTAACAGTTTTTTCTTAATGTCGGGATTTCCCTTGAGCAATACAACCTTTCTAGGCTCAATAGTAAGTACATTACATCCTAGAGGCATATATTCGTCATCTATTACTTCAATCAATTTTATACCTTTCTTAATTAACATCTGTCTAAAAAACACAGGCATATATCTGGAGTATACTACTGCAAGATCTTTGTCTATGGGACTTATAACAGACATTAAATGAAGACATTCTTCTTCATTATTGCCATGAGGCATCGGCACTACTATTACTTCATCAACCAAGTCTTTAACCAATTCTTTAAACTGCCTGATTCCCTCATCGTTGGTACGGTAACCCCTTCCGATTGCAACTCTGTTATCCTCTAACCACAGTACATCACCACCCTCAACGGTTCCTTCTCCGGTTATCTCGCCCAAAATTGGAACTCCTATACTCTCTAAGTAAACCTTCATAGCCTTTGGTTCGTTTTTTCTGGCATTCTTGCCCATATTTAGAATTATCGCACCTTTTTCGGTAAACTTAACACTATCATGTGTATAAATAGAATCAAGTCCGGATTCTTCATCCTTTGGTAATAATCTCACATCCGGTACCAATTTTTTTATTAAAGCTTCAAATGCATCGTATTCTTCTACACATTTGTTGTAATCAGGGCAAGAAAAAAAACCCCACTTCTGCCAATTCTCATTCAAGTATTCCTGGCTGACATATGCTTCTCTTGCATGCTTAATAACTATAGTTTGGATTTTGTCAACCATTGAGCGACTACCAACTTCCATTTTTAGACCTCTCTTTCATTATTGTATACAATATTTTGTATATTTTATTTTTGTTTTTATTATAAATAATACCAGTAGACATTGTCAAGTAAATTATACTTAAATCAAGTAGTTCTTTTTATCGTTAAGGATGATTATTAATTTCTCATACAAAAAAACTCTACAAATGCATAAAACATTTGTAGAGGATATATATGAAAATTATTCGTTAACTTTTATATGCCGGCTATAATATCTTTAACAACCTCGCTTGCAATAATCAGCCCTGCTGCAGAAGGTACAAATGATACACTTCCCGGTATTGCACGTCTTTGGGTGCATTTTCTTGTGGTTCCGGGCGGGCATACGCAGCTGTCCTTGCAGCTGTCTTCATCGCAGCTTGGAGTCAGAGGTTTTTCTTTTGAATATACTACCTTTAAATTTTCAATACCCCGCCTTTTTAATTCATGACGCAATACCTTCGCTAAGGGGTCTACCGATGTTTTGTAAATATCGGCAACTTCAAAGGCAGTGGGATTTAATTTGTTTCCTGCTCCCATGCTGCTGATAATGGGAATATTGTTTTTTTTTGCTCTTACTATCAATTCTATTTTAGCGGTAACAGTATCAACTGCATCTACAATATAATCATAAGAAGTTAAATCATATTCATCCGCATTGTCAGGCATGTAAAAAACCTGGTAAGTTGCTGTACTGGCTTTTGGATTTATTTCCTTAATCCTTTCTGCCATCACTTCAACCTTCTTCCTGCCAATGGTTTTTCTTGTTGCAATTAACTGCCTGTTTATGTTTGTTATGCATACTTTGTCGTCATCAAACAGTGCAAAATTTCCTACGCCGCATCTTGCCAAAGCTTCAACAACAAATGTGCCTACTCCTCCGATGCCGAATACTGCAACTGTGGAAGAGCTTAATTTTTCCATTGCTTGTTTACCTAATAGTAGCTGTGTTCTTGAAAATTCGTTCATATTATCCTTTCTTTTTATGTCATTGTTATGAGTAACCCATAGAGCGTCATTCTGAACCCTAGGTGAAGAATCTCATCTTTTAAAATCTGAGATCCTTCGCTTACGCTCAGGATGACACGGGCTGCGCCCTCAAAATTACAATTATTAATAAAAGTTACAAATCTTTGATTGCTCTTTATCACCAATTTTTACATACATCAATCCAGGTGTTGCTTTTTGATGTTTCCTCCAATTCATCAAGGGTGAGCTCTATTGCAGAGTTACCGCTTCCACAGGCAGGAAACATAGTTTCAAATCTTTTCATTGATACATCCAAGTAAACTTTTACATTATCAGGCAGTGCAAAAGGACAAACCCCTCCGACTTCATGTCCGGTGAATTTTTTTGTATCTTCAGGTGAAAGCATTCTTGCTTTAAACCCGAAATAATCTTTGAATTTTCTATTATCTATCTTTGCATCTCCTGCTACTACTATTACCATTGCTCCATCACCGTTATAAAATGATAATGATTTTGCAATTCTCGCTTCCTCCGTATCTAAGGCCAGAGCAGCCAACTCTACGGTCGCTGTTGATTCGTCCATTTCTTTTATGTCATTTTCCTTGTTAAATTGTTTTAAATACTCTCTTACCTTTTCTACTGACATTTTTCCCTCCTAATACTTCTTTATGCTATCTATCGCTATGTCAAATACTTCTTTTATTATCTTATCAGTTTTTCCAAAGTAATACAATCCTTAAGTTCTTGAAGCCTGTCTTTTGACAGAGGAGGGACCCCTTCCAATTTATATTTTATATTTAGTTCCTTGTATTTATACACTCCCAATGTGTGATAAGGCAGCAGCTCGATTTTTTGAATCAATTTATCAGGAAAAGTTTTCACTTCATTCTCAAAGTCTTTCATATCTCCTTCTGTATCATTAATTCCCGGCGTTACAACATGTTTAATCCAAAGCTGTATTTTATTTCTGATTACCGCTTCCTTAAAGTCCAGATAATATTCAATATCGCAGCCGGTTATCTTTTTATATTTTTCAGGATTTGAATGCTTTATGTCGAGTATTGCCAAATCGGTATATTTTAATATTTCATCATAATCTCCAAAACCTACTCCCGATGTATCTATAACCGTATGGATTCCTTCAGCTTTGCACAGCATAAGGCAATCCAGCAAAAATTTTGGCTGCCTCAATGGCTCACCTCCTGAAAAAGTTATGCCCCCGTTATTCTTAAAATAAGGTTTATACCTTTTCGCTTTTTCAGCAATATAATCTGCAGTAAACCTTTCTTTGAGATAATATTTATCTGTCAAGTTTTTATTGTCGCCTGGAGTGATGTTTTCTATCCATGTGTCCGGGTTATGACAATAAAGACATCTTAATTTGCACCCCTGTAAAAACACTATCATTCTAAGCCCCGGTCCGTCCAAAGTACCCAATGTTTCTATTGAATGAAGAAATCCGGCAGTCATTTTTACATCCTGTCGTGGAATGTTCTTCCTATTACATCCATTTGCTGCTCACGAGTCAGTCTGTTAAAGTTTACTGCGTAACCGGAAACTCTTATAGTTAAGTTCGGATATTTATGGGGAGCTTCCATGGCTTCATAAAGAGTATCCCTGTTAATTACATTAACATTTATATGATGAGCCCCCTGAGAAAAATATCCGTCCAGTATATTTGACAAATTATCTATTCTGTGTCTGTATTTTTTTCCCAATGTATCGGGAACTACCGTAAAAGTATTTGAAATTCCATCTTCGCAAATATCTTTATACTTTAATTTTGCAACCGAATTCAAGGATGCAAGCAATCCGCTTTTATCCCTTCCGTTCATTGGATTTGCTCCCGGTGCAAAGGGCTCTCCTTTTTTTCTCCCGTCAGGTGTTGCTCCTGTTTTCTTGCCGTAAACAACATTCGATGTAATAGTTAATACTGAAAGTGTATGCTTTGCATTCCTGTAGGTTTTATGTTTTTTTAATTCATTAGAGAAAAATTCCAATAATTCCGCAGCAATACCGTCAACACGGTCATCGTCATTACCGTACATTGGATATTCTCCCTCTATTTCAAAATCCTCGGTTATACCGTCTTCGCCGTAAACAGGTTTTACCTTTGCATATTTTATGGCACTCAGAGAGTCTGCAGCAATTGAAAGCCCTGCAACTCCAAAGGCCATCAACCTTCTCACATCATAGTTGTGAAGAGCCATAAGTCCTGATTCGTAAGCATATTTATCATGCATGTAATGAATTATGTTCATAGTATTAACATAAAGCTCCGCTACATATTCCAGTACTTTTTTGTAGTTGTTGAGCACTTCGTCATAATTGAGTATTTTTGAATTTATTTTATTTATATTTGTTATTACTGTTTCTTTACTGATTTCATCTGTACCGCCGTTAATCCCTAAGAGCAGTGCTTTTGCCAAATTGCATCTTGCCCCGAAAAATTGCATTTCTTTGCCTATTGCCATTGCGGATACGCAGCATGCAATACCGTAATCATCACCGTAAATAGGTCTCATTATGTCATCGTTTTCGTATTGAACAGCAGATGTATCAATGGACATCTTAGTGCAATATTTTTTGAAACCTTCAGGCAGCCTTTCCGACCACAAAACTGTCATATTCGGTTCCGGTGCAGCCGACAAATTTGTTAATGTGTGCAAAAACCTGAAAGATGTCTTAGTTACCAATGTTCTCCCATCAAGTCCCATTCCTCCCAATGCCTCGGTAACCCAGTTCGGGTCCCCTGCAAACAACTCATTATATTCGGGAGTTCTTAAGTGACGAACCATTCTAAGTTTTAAAACAAACTGGTCAATAATTTCTTGAGCTTCTTTTTCGCTGAGTATACCTTCTTTTATATCCCTTTCTATATATATGTCTATAAATGTGCTTGTCCTGCCTAATGACATTGCAGCTCCGTTATTTTCTTTCACCCCTGCCAAATATCCGAAATAGACTGCCTGTACAGCTTCCAATGCATTTGAAGAAGGTTTTGAAATATCAATACCATATTTAGATGCCATTGATTTCATGTCAAATAATGCTTTAATCTGTTCTTTAATTTCTTCCCTTGCTCTGATGCTATCTTCATTCATAGGGAATTTAATATTATTATATTCTTCCTTCTTTTTCTCAACCAGAAAATCTATGCCGTACAAAGCAATTCTTCTATAGTCGCCGATTATTCTTCCTCTCCCGTATGCATCGGGAAGACCTGTCAAAAGTCCGGAGCTTCTGGCCAATAGTATTTCAGGTGTGTATACATCAAATACTCCTTCGTTGTGAGTTTTTCTGTATTTATGAAAAACATTACATAACTCATCGCTCATAGAGTATCCGTAGGCTTCCAAAGACTGCTCCACCATTCTGATTCCGCCGTATGGATTAATCATCCTCTTCAGGGGTGCATCTGTTTGAAATCCCACGATTATTTCATTGTCCTTGTCTAGATATCCTGGCTCAAAATTATTAATTCCCGAAATATTATCGGTATCCACATCCAAAACATCTTTTTTAAGTTCTTCTGTCATAAGCCTTGATACTTTTTTTAATAAGTTTTTGGTTTTTTCTGTTGCGCCGCTTAAGAATTCTTCATTTCCTTCGTAAGGGCTGTAATTTTTTTGAATAAAATCTCTTAGGTCAATTTCTTTTGTCCATCTTCCTTGAATAAAATTGTTCCACTCTTTCATAGTTCCTCCTATGGTTTTTCCGGGAGGCTATGTTTTGAAATTTAAAAAGCCGCCCGGGATTAGCCCAGGCGGCCGACTTTTAATTTTATTCACACTTCCTCGTGGTACTCCACTTTTCCGCCAGTCATGTGATACTCTTATGTTACAATAAATAACATTTTTTGTCAATACTTTATGCTCTTAATCTTTCAGTCTCGGATCAAGCGTATCTCTCAATGCATCTCCGAAAAGATTGAATCCCAATACTGCCAATGCCATCACTAATCCCGGAAAAATAGAGACCCAAGGTGCTTCCATAATATATGCACGCCCCGAACTCATAATCGAGCCCCAGCTGGGGGCCGGAGGCGGCACACCTAGACCGAGGAAACTCAAAGAAGATTCCACTATAATCGCTTTAGGTATTTCGAGTGTAGTAAGAACAATAACAGGTGCCATCGAATTAGGAAGCATATGCTTGAAAATTATACGCGCATCACTCATTCCCAGTATCTTTGTTGCTTCGATAAATTCACGGTTCTTTAATGATATAAACTGTCCTCGCACAAGTCTTGCATAACCAGACCAACTAACCAGTGCTACTGCAAAAATCAAATTTGTTAAGCTTCGACCAAGTGCCGCAACAAAGGCAATGGCAAGGAGGCTTATAGGAAATGAATAAGCAATATCGGTAATTCCTGAAATAATATAGTCCGTAATTCCCCCGTAATAGCCTGCCAATGCTCCCAAAATTGTGCCGATTACCAATGAAATACCTACCGCAATAAATCCTACCTGTAGGGAAATTCTGGAGCCGTAAACAATCCGGCTGAATATATCCCTCCCGAATTCATCCGTTCCTAAAATATTTTCAGAGTTAGGTGCTTTCAACATCTGGGGCAGGTCAATGGCATCATAGGGATATGGTGCAATAAGCGGGGCAAAAATAGCGGTAATAAACAAAATTAATATTACTGTAGCACCAAAAACAGCCATTTTATTAGAAAAAAGCCTTTCCCAAAAATTGGGCTCCCAACTTTCCACTTCATCTTCCAAATTGTCTTCTATAATAATGTCATCCATATTATACTCCATCTTTTTTAATACTTTTATATAAACTAGATTTAATACCTTATCCTGGGGTCAACAAGGGCATAAAGAATATCTGCTATTAAATTGCTTATCATTACCGATGTTGCAAGTATTAATACTGAGCCTTGAACAACAGGGTAGTCTCTTGAAAAAATTGAATCAACCATCGTCCTTCCCAAACCGGGTATGCTGAAAATAATTTCCAAAGTGACCGAGCCTCCAATAATCCAGCCCATTCGCATGCCTAAGAGGGTTATGACAGGTATCAATGCATTTTTAAGCGCATGCTTGTTTGTTACAACTTTTTCTCTCAACCCTTTTGCTCTTGCCGTCCTTATATAGTCCTGACCAATAACTTCCAACATGCTGGACCGCATCATCCTGGCTATTACCGCTGCATCCGTGAGCCCCATGGTAATAACGGGCAGCACTAAATGTTTCCAGGTACCATAACCTGATATCGGAAACAACCCTAATTTATATGCAAAGAAATAAAGCAGTATTATTCCAAACCAAAATGTGGGCATTGATATGCCGACCAAAGCAAAAGTCATAGCTATAAAATCTGCTGACTTGTTTCTGTTAACTGCTGCAATAATTCCAACAGGAACGGCAATTAAAAAGGAAAGTAGAAGTGCCCTCACTCCTAAACCGATTGTTATAGGGAAACGTTCCAAAACAATATCTGCCACAGGTCTATGCTGCAAAATTGAGCTGCCTAAATCTCCCTTTACTAAATTACTCAAGTAATCAAAATATTGTATTATGAGCGGCCTGTCTAAACCCATGCTCCTTCTGACATTCTCATAAACTTCAGGAGTCACGTTAGGTCCTACGACTAAATGCACCGGGTCTCCCGGAGCCAAATGTAAAATTAAAAATAAAATAATAGTCAATCCTAACAAAATCGGTATCATCATAAGGAGCTTTTTAAATATATATTTAAGCATTAATTCACCTCAATCGTAATTATTGCAAAGCTTCCGGATATACCGGAAGCTTTGCCTGCTCTATTCAACTTCCAAATATGTACCGTCATTATATTGAGGTATCCAAGGATGAAACTTGAAATCTTTAACTTCTTTTCTTACTGCAATGGTATTTTCAGGTATATAAATCGGGGCCCATACTGCCTGTTCAATCAAATGCTTTTGAACTTCAAAATATCCTTTAGATCTTTCATCCCATGTAGGACTTGTAGCTGCTTTATTAATTAACTCATCGGTCTTTTCATCCTGCCATCTTGAATGGTTCGGGTATGGGAACTGGCTCGATAGGAGGAACCAATCCAATATATCGGCATTCGGCCAGCTGTAAAGCCTTATGAAAAGCTCCTGTTGACCTTCTCTTAACATTGACGTATAGCTTGAACTGTCATATAGTTGAATTTCTGTTTCAATTCCAACCTGTTTTAGCTGGTCTTGAAGCACTTCCGCTAAACGGCTGTACTCCGTAGAATTTTCTGCCGATAATGTAAGCTTGAGCCCGTCTCCATAGCCGGCTTCCTTTAACAATTGCTTTGCTTTCTCCACATCATACTCATATCCATCCTTTTTACTGTCCGCATAATATTCGCTTTTCAGGGCAGGAGGCAAATAACCGTAAGCAGGCTCTCCATATCCTCTAAAAACGTATTTAATAATATCTTCTTTATTAATTGCATGGTTTATTGCCCGCCTTACTCTGATGTCGGTAAAAGGCTCCTTATCGCAGGCATAAGCCAAATATCCAAGTTTTGTAGCATCTCTTCTCATTACTTCTACATCGTCAATTTCTTCAACTCTTTGCAAAAATGATGCAGGGACATCCCTCAATATATGTACATTTCCTGCTTCTAACTCCATCAGCCGCGTATTTTCTTCCGGTATTGTTCTGAATTCTATTCTGTCGATTAAAGCCGGTCCCCTGTTGGTCATCCATTCAGGTCCCCAATTGTAATCGGGATTCTTTACTATTATAATTTTATCTCCTTGTTTCCATTCTTTGAACATATAGGGTCCTGTGCCTACTACATAATTAATTCCATACTCATCACCATACTCTTCATAAGCTTCTTTGTTTACTATTCCTGCTGCCGTATTTGACAAAACAAACAAGAGATTTGGAAAAGGTTGATGCAGCATTATATCTACCGTGTGTTCATCCTTTACTTCCAATCCCTTTATCGCTGCGAAATCGCTTTGAGAAGGAGATGCAGTTTCAGGGTCTAAAATAGTGTCAAAAGTAAATTTTACATCATGTGCAGTCAAAGGCTTTCCGTTATGAAATTTTACATCGTCTCTCAAATGAAATGTCCACACCATTCCATCTTCCGAAGTTTCCCAACTTATAGCCAAACTCGGTCTGTAATTAAAATCGTAGTCCCTGGAAACCAGCCTGTCATACATATAAATCAAAGAATCTGAATACCAGCCTGTTTTTATGTGATTCAGGGTTTCCGCATCTCTTTCGTAGGCTATAACCAGGGTTGTCTCTTTTGCCGGTTGCTCACCGTTGTTACCTTCCGGCGTTTCGCCGACGGGCACATCATTTTTCGAACATCCTGAAAAAACTAATGCTGTACACGATAAAATCAGTACCAATGCAAACATTTTCGAAATATTTTTTTTCATTGAACTAATCCTCCTCTTCATTTGAATATAAATGACATTCCACCATATGTCCGTTTCCCAGGTTGACAGATACAGGTTCCTTCCTTGAACAATCTTCCCTAGCATAAATACATCTGGTATGAAATCGACATCCCTTTGGAGGATTAGCCGGACTAGGCAAATCACCCTCCAAAAGAATTATATTCTTACGAAAGTCAGGGTCACATACGGGGATTGACGATAACAGTGCTTTTGTATAGGGATGAGCCGGCCTTTTAAATAACTCATCGCTTTCTGCAATCTCCACAATCCTGCCTAAATACATTACTGCAATTCGGTTGCTTATATGTTTGACAACACTTAAGTCATGAGCAATAAACAGATATGTAAGCTTAAAGTTTTTCTGAAGCTCCTCCAATAAATTAATAATTTGAGATTGAATGGAAACATCCAGTGCAGACACAGGCTCATCACAAACAATAAATTTTGGCTTTACAGCCAAAGCTCTTGCAATTACAGCCCTTTGCCTTTGGCCGCCGCTGAACTCATGAGGATACCTCGATAAATAATTTTTATTTAAACCTACCATTTCAATGAGCTCAATTACTCTTTTTTGCCGCTCATTCTTATCCCTAATATGGTGTATATACAAGACCTCTTCTAAGGCACTTCCGATGGTCATCCTGGGATTAAGTGAGCCAAAGGGGTCCTGAAATATCAGCTGCATATCCCTTCTTATCTTTTTCAATTCTTTCCTGCTGCTCTTCAGGATATCCTTGCCTTCAAAGAAAACTTGTCCCGAATCTACCTTCAGCATATTCAAGACTGCACGACCGGTTGTTGATTTCCCGCACCCGCTTTCACCTACTAATCCGAGAGTCTCGGCATAGCCTATATTAAAGCTGATACCGTCCACCGCCTTTACATAACCGACATTTTTAGGAATGAGCTCTCCTTTGACCGGAAAGTGGACCTTCAAATTCTTTACCTCTAATATATTTCCACTCACACAGTCACACCCTTCCCTTCATATTTCCAGCACCTGACCTTGCTTTTTCCAACTTCGAAAATAGGTGGTTCTTCAACCAGGCATTTCTCAAATACATATTCACAGCGGCTATTAAACCGACACCCTGCCGTAATCTCACCGGGAACAGGTACCGAGCCCTTAATGGCATATAGTTTTTTCCTTCCGCCTTTAATTCTTGGTATGGAATTCAATAAACCTATGGTATAAGGATGCTTGGGCTCTTTGAATAATGTTCTGACATCCGCATACTCTAAGGCCCTTCCGCAATACATAACCATAACATTATCAGCCATTTCAGCTACTACGCCCATATTGTGAGTAATTAAAATAACGGCTGTATTCATCTTCTCCTTCATCTCTCTTATAAGATGTAAAATTTGTGATTGTATTGTTACATCCAGGGCTGTGGTAGGCTCATCGGCAATCAGTATCTCCGGCATACAGGCAAGTGCCATTGCAATCATAACCCTTTGGCGCATACCCCCGCTCAACTCATGGGGATATTGCTTCATTCTTTTTTCTGCCAATGGAATTTTTACCTGTTTTAACATATCCAATGATTTTTTCATTGCTTCTTTCTTGGACAACTTTTGATGTGTACAAAAAACTTCCGATAATTGCTCTCCAATTGTATAAACCGGGTTCAGAGAAGTCATGGGCTCCTGAAATATCATGGATATATTGTTACCCCGTATTTGCCTGATTGTATCTTCATCTACTTTCAGCAAATCCAGGCTGCCAAAAAACATTTCTCCTCCGGTTATTTTCCCGGGCGGGTTTGGTATAAGCTTCATAATGGATAAAGAAGTTACAGTCTTGCCTGAGCCGGACTCTCCTACTATACCAAGTGTTTCTCCCCTTGAAAGATTAAAGCTGAGGTTCTCTACGGCAGGTATCTCCTTTCTGCCGCTGTAAAAACAAATGCTCAAATCCCTTATTTCCAACACATACTCGCTCATAGTCAATCACCTAATCTTCAAAATAAAAATAATAACCTGCAGGAGACTATGCTTCTCCGAATATAAATAAAAGATCAAATCAAACAGCAATCTTTATGAGAACATTTTCCTGTATTGTGAAATCAACTATTTTTAATAAGAATTATTAATGTAAATTAATTTAGAAAGTGATAGATTAGAAATGTAAATTTAGACAACGCTATTATTAATTTAGTATTGCAATTGTATCACTAAATAATATAATAGGTCAATACCTTTATACTTTTTCTATTATTTGATTTATTTGTTCTTCTATTTGTTTTATCATGAATTCTTCTGTTACTTTTTCTTCATATAGTTTTGACATTGCCTTGTCTAATTGATTTTTAGTATTTTTTACTGTATCTAATGATTTTCTTATTCCGGACTGAACAACCCAGTCAAAAATAAGGTTGTCAAAAAAACAGTCTGCAAAATTTTCAAAGGTACCTACTGCTATTTCAGTTCCAGTCACAATTGTTATGTCGGATAATTCTTTCTTGAATCTCCCTAACATTCTATGGGTTTGCTCCGCATACCCCCTTGCATTTTCAATATTGTTGCTTCCATCTGAATTTTCAAAGTTTTCAGCAGCTTCTAACTCTTTTATTGTCATTTCTATAGCTTCCAGTGCTTTTTCACCATAACAAATTGCTTCGCAAATTTCGATTATATTGGCATTCATATTTTCTTTTCTTTTTATTAGTTTTTTTAAAGCCTGGCCGGTTTCATTGTCCTCTATATTAATAGTTTCTATCTTTTTGTTTATTAATTCTTCATACTCAGCATCGCATCCGTTTAATTTTTCTATACAATCTACAATCTTTTTAGTTTCGTTAACTAGATAATTCATGTTGTTTTTACATTGTTCATATTTTAACCTTGCTTTTAATAGCTTCTGCTTTTCCTTGTTGTGTTTATCTTCTTCCGTCCCCAATATTTCATAAAACAACGAAATAATATTATCTGATTTTAGCTTTAAAGCATCCTGATATTCCTTCTCCAATTCGCCCGAAAGCTTATTTAGAAGAAGTTTTTCTTTAATAATATCTTGCTCCGTTTGTTTTAAAAGCAAATTTAATTTATTCTTTTTTTGTATGCATTTTTTCATGTCGCTTATTTTTTCATTGTATTTATTATGCATATTCTTGCTCCCGCCCTTTGCTATTGTTACTGTTAACTTTTTTGATTATATCATACATCTTATGGCGATTCAAACAGTTTTTAGTCTGAAAAAACGGGAATACGTTTTTATTTATTATTAAAAACTATTCTTGATACAAAATTATCAAATAGAGTCAGGTAACTTTTTATTAATTAAAATATTGAATAATATCTTATCTTACTGTATAATGAATTATAAATTAAAAGGAGGCAATAAATGATTACAAAAGACATGACAATTCGTGAAGTTATTATGAAAAACCAGGAAGCTGCCGAAATATTAATGACATTTGGAATGGGATGTGTAGGCTGCCCAAGTGCTCAAATGGAAACATTGGAAGAAGCCGCAGCAGTACACGGAATGAATTTAGATGATTTATTAGCTGCCTTGAATAAATAAGACTTTACAACAAGCAGTCAATCTGCCCAGCAAAAACCGGCATAAAGCCGGTTTTTATATTTAAAAGCAATAAAACAGCTGTTTATATTGCTTATTTATATTATTTACATTATTAAAAATATTAATATGTAAATATCTTAGCCATTTAGTTAATAATGTAAACTGCATCATGTTCTATCTGTAACTCTTCAATAAAACTCATAAACAACCCTTACAATATTTCATCCAACTTGCTTTTATTGAATCCTACAACTACTTCATCATCAATCATAATTACCGGAACCCCCATATATCCCAAGGCAATTAATTCTTTTTTTGCTTCACTATCAGCGGAAATATTTTTTTCCTCATATTCATATCCTTTTTCCTTAATGTATTCCTTTGCAGCAGTGCAATTTGAACATGATGAGCCGGTATAAATTTTTATTTTTTTCATTTTATCCTCCTGTTGTTAGTATGCATATCGCCTAATTTTTAATTTATTTTACCATATTACTTCATTTAATACCATAAATATTTAACTTAAATTTTTCACAAAAACCATGGCTCGGAATAATATGAATTAGATTAGCAGAAAGGATTGAAATAAATGAAAGAATGTACCATATACATAGATGTGCCCGAGAAGTTTTTGAAGGGTGCAGGTATTCCAAATTCCCGGTTTATTCCCTCTTATATTTATCAAATAAAAATTATTCTTAAAAATAACAGCAGCCAAAAGAAACAATGCTCCTTTAGCGCTACTATGGGAAATGGAATCAGGTATTTGGAAAATATCAAGCATGAAGGTCCTGACATTAACCTTTTAGATACAGTAAGTGCCGTCGAACCATGTAAAGAATTGGCCAACGATAATGTAATTATTTTCGGAAACAATCTTACTCTATCCCCCAATTCAACAAATACAATAATATTTGACGGAGCACTATGCGACAAGTATACAATTAACAGCATTGAAAATTCAGGTGATAAAATACCTCACAGAAGCAAAATCAATTTTTATGCTCACTTATTAGATGAAGACAAAATTGATGACTCATATTTTATTTCGTCAACTGCTATGGACTCCGATATGATTGTAAAATGCGATGATGAAAAGCTAAATGCAGGCGATATTACTAAATATTATATTGACATATGTACAGGACAATATGACTTAGCAAGAAAAGTTTATTTAAGAAGTATACTGGATGCAGGTCTTGAGTACATAGGTGATTCGTGTAATTTAGAACCGAGAAATATATATGAATTTAACGGCAAAACCATTATAAAATGGGATATAGGCAGCCTTCAACCTTCAGAAATAAAAAGAATCGGATACAAAGTTAAAGTAAAAAATGATGCAAAAGGTAAACTAACAAATAAACTTAATTCAAACTGCATAAACAACTCTACCTATACTCAATGTCCGGTAAGCTGTAAATACACTATTGAGGTATGTTGAAAGAAAATCAGGAGACGTTCAATTAAAATAAAGATATCGTCTCCTGTTTTACTCTAATATTATTTTATAGTAGTCAGTATCTAATATCATTGATGAATATTTAAATTTATTTATAACTGTTTCCGCTGTTTCTTTAATATATGAGCTTTCAATATTTTCATCGGTAAATGAAGTTACCTCGTTTGTTCTGGCATTGTAAAATGCTTTGTCCGTAATGAAGCTCCTGTCCGAAAACATAACTAAGGGCTCTGAATCCGAAAAGATATCCCTTCCCATAAGAAGCCTTGAATCATATTTCAACCCCATTAAATTCGACAAGGTAGGAATTATATCCAAACTTGAACAAACCTTGTCTATTTTAACAGGCTCCATTCCCTTGCTCCAAAGAATAAAAATTCCTCTATCCAAATCAACATCTGATTTGATTTCTTTACCGGCAAGCTCGCTTATTTCATTTAATGTCAAACCGTAAGGATAATGGTCTGGACTTATTGCTATGAGAGTATCTTCGGCAATCCCTTTTTTCTCCAGCTCTTGTATCAGTTTCTCCATTGCTTTATCCAACTCGATATTACATGCCAAGTATGCCTTTACATTTTTGGAGTATGGCAAATTTTCCACCAGACTTCTGTTTTTAGCAGCTATATAGTTGCCTGTAAAGGTATACTGCAAATGGCCGCTAACTGTCATATAGTACACGTGGAAAGGTTGAGAATCTATGTATTCTGGTACCGTTAACTCAATCATTTCCAAATCCGACTCAGGCCAGGTTTCTGTTACATTAAGACCGTTTCCCAAACCTTTATATGTGTAACCTAAGTTAGGATGAGATTTATGTCTGTAATAATAATCAAAATAATGGTTGTGATAGGCTTTGGTTTCATAACCTTCTTTTTTAAGCTGATTTCCCATTGCAAAGGGCATATAGTTTTTGGAAGATTTATAAAAGCTCCATATGCCTTCCTTTGGCAAAAGTCCCGTACAAGCTACATATTCACCGTCGGAGGTAGAGACTCCCCAGGTAGGAGTATAAAAGTTATTAAACTTAAAACCTTCCTCTTGCATTTTGTATAAAGTAGGCGTTATATCCTTTCTGACTGCATATGGCGAAAAGCCTTCCGCAGTAATCAAAATCAAATTCTTGCCTTTAAATTTACCTGTATATTCATTTTTCTTTGTCGGCTTGACGCTGCTGAAATACTTATGCATACTTCTTATTGCTTCATTTCCTTCTTTTTTTATCAATTCTTCAAAAGGAATATCCATAGTATTGTATTCTGCAACCTCAATTGTCGGTTCTTCGGATTGAGGCTCTCCGGGTAGCTCATCTGCAGGGTCCGGCTCTTCAGATTCAATTATTTCCGAATGCTCCGGCTCAACGGCAAATACAATGCTTTTCAATATATTTTTTATGTCTAATCTTCCTGTTGTTAAAAGTCCGAACTTATCAACGGATTCTACAACCAAAAAGGTTTCGGAATATAAATATGATGGGCTGAGCATACCCACATCAGAAGAAAGCACGGTTATAACAACTGCAGCCTGCATTATTACTGCAGATACAGCAACTTTTATGATATAGTTTTTATGTATTTTATCAAATTGTAACTTCCTGTGATAATAAACCAATACGCCAAGGGGAAGAAATATTGCAAACAATTCGGCAATATTGTTTCGAAGTGTGTCAGTCATTATGTCTATGAAGCTTAAAGCCTTTGCTGTTCCCACAAAGATAGAATAAAAGGAAGTAAAGGTATAAAATATCCTGTAATAAATTAATTGAGTGCCGTAATAGAGGGTTAAGAAGCTTACGATTGAAAAGAAAATAATTTTATTTGTTTTCTCATTAAAACCTGTTGAAAGTAAATAAAATAACAACCCCAAGGGTATAGAAAACAAACACATATAGACATATCCGATATTAAATATTTTGCTATATGTAAATGCTTTTAAAATTGTTTCATAATACAGAATTAATAAGGGAAAAAATACAAGCCTTAAAATATTTTTGTTGGTATTCATAATGCTTCTTTCTGTCATATCTATAAAATTAATAGCTGACCTGAGGAAAGCCATGAGGCTTTCCTCGGGTTACTGACAAACCCTATATGTCATCCTGAGCGTAAGCGTCATTTTACTACAACATTTGCTAATTTTTCATGTTCTATGAACCTTTGAATATTAGCTACAATCAGCTCAGCCAGTCTCTTTTTGTTTTCCTTTACAATTCCTGATGCATGAGGAGTGATGTACACATTTTCCAAATCCCACAATTCATCGTCTTCAGGTAAAGGTTCCACTTCAAAAACATCCAATCCTGCATAAGAGATTGATTTGTTTTTTAATGCTTCTGTTAAGTCTTTTTGATTTATTATGCTGCCCCTTGCTATATTGATTATTGAAGCACTTTCTTTCATAAATTTAAGAGTATCCTTATTAATCATATGATAGGTATCCTTGTTTAAATCAACTGTTACAATTATGTAATCACTGTTAGACATTAAATATTCCAAGCCCTTTTTACCTGATAGTATTTCATCAAAATATGCCATGGCAGATACGGGAGTTCTCTTGTAACCAATTATTTTAACGCCGAATCCCTGAAGTCTCTTTGCAATTTCTGTTGCAATTGAGCCTGTTCCTATTATTCCCACGGTTTGACCGTGAAATTCTGTTCTTTTCTGACGTGGCTCCCACTTGTGCTCTCTTTGACTCCTTAGAAATTTCAAAGCATTTGTATTATGCATAAGAATTTTACATACAACATCCTCTGCTATTGGAATGGAATAAATATCCTTTCCGTTGCAGAAGGTAATATTTCTTTTTTTCATATAGTCTAGATCCAATGTATCGTATCCTGCTCTGAAGGACTGAAGCCACCTTATATTGGGCATCTTATCAAGCTTTTCCGGTACAAAATCCATCGGCTCTCCAATTAGCGCTTCCGCTTCGGGGCATTCATCAATTTCGGTATAAAATTCAATATCAGGAAATTTTTCAGATACAATGTCTAAATATTTTTTGTGAATAATTATTTTCATATATACTCCTTTATTATATAATTTATAATGTACGTGTCTATCTCTGACTATCTTAATACACAAGCAGAGGGCATATTGCCCCCGGATTGATAAAAAGTATATTTTCTAAACAATGCAATACGCTACAATTTTATAATCATCCGGAACTTTATAATCTTTTTCCGGTTTCCCGAACTTCCATTTTATGTCATACAATGTACTTTCTATAATTGCATCAAAATAAAGCATTATAACTGCAGTATCTATTTTTTCTTCATATTCGGTTACATAAATGTCTTTTTTCACTGCCAAAACAACCGTTCCGTTATCAACTATAAATCTCCAAGGCTGGCGATTTTTGTATGATGGAGCCAGTATACCGTAAAAGAATCCTTCCAACAGACCATAGTTCACCAGTTCATCAGGGTCGGCTTTTTCTCCCCATTCCTTAGAAAAAACCAAGTCTCTTATGCCGAGTCTTTCGCTTACATTATCCTCAACAAGTTTTACATTTGATGAAGTATTGTATTTTGAACCCTTCTCATACAAAACTTTATTTTGTGGGTCTTCATAACCAAGTGCTATAAGAGCAACCAACTTTTTGTCTGAATCGATACCTAGCTTTTTCTTTATTTCTTCGCCGTCTTTAAAAGTTATCCAGCATGAAGCAATTCCTAAACTCCATGCTTTCAGCATAATATCCTGTGCTCTGTAGCCTGCATTTTCTATGTAATGATCCTTTTCTTCGGATAAGAATATCAAATAATGAGGAGCTTCAATCATTCTGTTGTTATATCCGGCGGAATCTTTTAGCTTATCGAAAACTTCATCTCTGCTTCTTCTAATTACTCCAACTTCAATATCATCAACCAGTCTTTTGCCCTGCTCATAATATTGTTTTAATTCCTTAAGTAATTTTGAATCCACTTCTTCTTTTTTGTAAAGTCTTACCGATTTAATTTCAGAAATAATCTCTTTATATTTCATATTAAGTTTCCTCCTTATGGGTATATTGTAATTATACCCAACTTTTCTGAGAACTAACAAAAATATTATACTGTTAAAATGCTATTACAATTCCTCCATCATCGGCATATATGGTACTCAACCCTGCAGAACTGAATATTTTAATATCTTTGAAATTATATTTTAATTTTATGGCATCTCTTAAATTCTCAGCTTTTTCAAGGCAATTAACATGAGTTATTCCTAAGACTGTACTTTCAAAATCAATATTGTATTCGGCAAGCATATCAACAAGCCTGGAAAAAGCTTTCTTTCTACCTCTTACCTTTTCTTTTAGAACTATCCTTCCTTCTCCATCATCACCCATGATGGGAAAAATATTCATTATGTTTGCAAGTGTTGCTTTAAAGTTGCTGATTCTACCATTCTTGGCCAGATTGTCCAATGATTCCAATATAAATAGAGTGTTCATCTTAGATATATACTTTTCTGTTTGTTCAATTATTTCATGGGGATTTAAGTTTTCCTCAATCAATTGTTTAACTTTAAGAGCAAGCAAAGATTCGCCGGCGGCAGCTGTCTTTGAATCAAAAATATGAATAAATGATTCAGGAAACTTTTCTTTTATTGTTTCCATCGCCATTACGGCGCTGTTGTAAGAGCCGCTAAGCTGGCTTGATATTGTTACGATAAAATTATTGGCTTGAACTTTAATTTTATTCATGAAATCTTCCGGAGGAGCACAAGCTGTTTTTATTTGAGTGCGGCTTTTTTTCATTTTTCTTATAAGTTCCAATATATCCGTATTTTCATCTACAATTTCTTCCTCATCTATTATAATTCTGAAAGGAACCCTGGGGATATCTTTTGTATCTTCATTAAAATCTACACAACTATCTACTACTAAATTTGCTTCCATACCGAACACTCCTCTCTTTATAATTATTATGATTATAACAAAAACATAAATATTAAACAATTTTTATTTGTTTAATAAGATCAGTTTTTTTGCACGTTTCAATTTTTTTATTTGCGATTCTCTCTTTACTGCATCAGCTTTATTGTTAAATTCCTCATAGTATTTTAATATAACAGGAGTTCTTCCTCTCGTGTACTTTGCTCCTTTTTTTGCATTATGAGTTTTTATCCTTTTATCCAAATCAGTTGTATATCCGGTGTACAATGTTTTGTCTCTACATTCCACAATATATATATAATGCATATGTCCTCCAATTACACAATAATATCTATTTTAACATATTTTTACAAAAGTTGAAAGCATAATCTTTCAAAATACGCATTGTAATCCTTAATAAGCAGCTTGTAACGGTGTTGACTTTTGTTTTTTGTTATATTAAAATTAAGTAATAATGAGGAGGCCAAAAATGAGAATAGGTATAATCGGAGCCATGGATATTGAGGTGGAAGAGCTTATAAATTCCATGGATGATATAAAAAAGGAAACCATAAGCCGCATAGATTTTTATGAGGGAAAACTGCAGGAAAAAGATGTGGTGGTGGCAAAATGCGGTGTAGGCAAGGTGCATGCAGCTATTTGCACTCAAACTATGATATTGAAGTATGCTCCGGATATAATTATCAACACAGGTGTTGCAGGCAGTTTAAGCCCTGACCTCAACATTGCGGATATTGTAATATCAGACGGTGTGGTACAGCATGATTTTGATATTTCACCCTTTGGTAAACCGGTAGGTTTGATTACCGGAATTGATTTAATTAAAATTCCATGCAATGAAGAATTGGTAAAACAATTAGTAAAAGCGGCTGAAGTCTTAGAGGATACAAATATAGCCGTGGGAACTGTAGCTTCAGGCGACCAGTTTATCTGCAGCAAGGAAAAGAAGGATTACATAGTAAATAACTTTAATGCCCTTTGTACTGAAATGGAAGGCGCATCAATAGGTCATGTATGCTTTATAAATGATGTGAATTTCTGCATAGTAAGAGCTATGTCTGACAAGGCTGACGGAACTGCCAACATGGACTTTGACGTTTTTGTGAAAATTGCAGTAGCAAAGTCGATTAAACTGGTTAATAACTTCTTAAAGCAGCTATAGATGGGGGGTCACACCAAACAAGGAATGTCCCCCTTCGAAATTACGGAACTAATATGTCTATGGCATTATGTACGGAAGAAATTTCTGCAGGTGCGTATCCGGCAGGGTCTCCATCTGCATCAATTAATAATTCCTTTTCGGGAATTATTTTTATATTTTCTGCCTGATAATAGTGAACTTTTGGATGAGTTATATGCTGTCCGTTAAAAACCTTGGTGAAAATCTGAAACAACTCGGCATTACTTGTTTTTTCAAAAATAACTATGTCTAACAAGCCGTCATCTAATTCAGCCTTAGGACACAAGTACCTAAATCCGCCTGCGCCGGCAGAATTAAGTACAAGGAAAAGCAAAGTTTTATAGTCATATTGTTTTCCGTCAATTATATAATTAATATTTTCGCAAACCTCCAATTCGTCCGGAACCTTAACAGCTGCCCGATAGTAATAGGCATACTTTCCAAGTATTGTCTTTGCATCGATTGTTACCTTGTGTGAAATAGTAGTAAAAGCTCCTCCTCCTACTACATTTACAAAATAATCTTCATTTACTCTCCCCACATCGATTGTTTTAAATTTCCTTTGCATAATAAGAGAGGCAAAATTTTCTTGAGCTTTTGGAAGGTTAAGCTGCTCGCCAAAGTCATTGACTGTTCCTGCCGGCATTATTGCCAATTTCGGTCTGTAGCAGCATTTCATCATCCCATTGACAACTTCATTTACTGTTCCGTCACCGCCGCATGCTATAATCATCTCATAGCCGTATTGACACGCTCTTTTGGCAGCTTCTTCTCCATCTCCTTTTTTTTTGGTTGCATAAAATAAAAACTCTGCATCCTCAACGTTCATTAGTGTTTCGGCTGCACCAAATACTTTATATGCTGCAAGTTCTTTTCCCGAAGATGGATTGTATATTACAAAATATCTATTCATACTTATCACCTGTATCTTTCATGTTTCACCGCCTAATGGGGCAGGATATCTTTGTCTTGGTTATATAATTATAGCATTTCAGTTAAAAATTTCAACAATTAATCTTCTACAACCTTATAATAAAGGGGCCAATAGTCTGCATACAGATTCCTTAAATCTTATTAAAATGCCCCTCTCCAAGTACAACTCTCTTGTCAGCTCCATTGAATAATTTAAATCATCCGTGAATATATCATACAGCATTTGGGATGTCTTTGTATCATATATTATTGCATTGCACTCGAAATTAAGTTTAAAACTTCTTACGTCAAAATTTGCAGTTCCCACAGATGCAACAGTGCCGTCAATCACCAGGGTCTTGGCATGTAAAAATCCGTATTCATAAATATAAACCTTGACTCCATACTTTAACAATCCTCCGCAATACCAGTAAGTAGCCCAGTAAACAAAAGGATGGTCAGGCTTGCAAGGTATCATAATCCGAACATCCACCCCCGATGCAGCAGCGATTTTGATAGCTTCAAATACAGAGGCATCAGGAATAAAATAAGGAGTTTGAATTAGAATACTTTTTTTAGCCGAATTTATCATTTTTACATAATTACTTTTTATAACTTCGTCCGATTTGTCAGGTCCGCTGCTTATTATTTGAATTCCCACCTTGCCTTGAATTCTGTTGTCGGGAAAATATTTGGGCAAGAACATTAACTCCTGTTTGGAAGCATGGCTCCAGTCCAGGAAAAATCTTGTCTGCAGGTCTATTACCGCATCTCCGCTGATCTTAAGATGAGTGTCCCTCCAATAACCTATTTTATTATTCAAGCCCATATACTCATTCCCTACATTAAATCCTCCCACGAAACCTACTATACCGTCAATAACAACTATTTTTCTGTGATTTCTGTAATTGATTTTAAAGTTAACGAAAGGAATGGTACTTGAAAAAAATACAGCTACCTTCACTCCGGAATTTTTTAACTTTTCAATTTTATCTTTGCTTATCTGCCTCCCGCCCACTGAATCATACAAAAGCCTTACCTCCACTCCTTCCTTCGCCTTTTTTGAAAGAAGATTAAGAAGTTTGTTTCCAAGGTCATCGTTTCGGATTATATAGTATTCCATATGTATGTGGTCCTTTGCATTTTCTATGGAGTTAAAAAGCTCTTGAAACTTCCTTTCACCGTCTGTATAAATTACAATCTCATTGTTTTGTGTATAGGAAAAGCCATAATAAAATAAATTCATTTTTATTAAATCTTTATAGTTTTCTATATTCTTATCATTAAAAACAAGTCCCCCTGTACTGAACAATTCTTTTTGAACCTTAATATAATCTCCAAATGTTTTTTTGGCATAAACTTTCATAATAAAGAGCTGCTTCCTGCTGAAGTTTTGTGCCAGCAACAAATACAACAAAAATCCGAAGCCGGGGAATATCAATAGAACCAATACCCATGCAAGTGTTGCGGTAGGGTCTTTTCTTTCCAAAAATATTACTATCATTGCCATACAAATATTTACTATATAAATCAATGAAATAGAGTTAAATAATTCCACAATAATCCTCCCGAACTACCTTTTTTTATTATTATATGAACATCTCAATTAGTATAAACATTATCCCAATGATTGAAAATGTAAAAAGTTTGTGGTAGTATACTTATTATCAACACAAAAGGAAGAAATTATGAAAAAACCATCAAAGTATTGGATTCTTGCAGGTACATTTTTTACTTCTGTTTCTTCAATAATTATAAGATTCTCTGAAGCACCTGCTCTGGTTATTTCAGCTTACAGAATGCTCTTTACTTGTATGATGCTCTTTTTGCCTGTCTACATAAAAAACAGAAATGAATTTAAAAGTCTGAATAAAAGCAACTTCATCATGTGTGTTATAAGCGGAATATTTCTTGCATTTCACTTTGCTTCCTGGATTAAGTCGATTCAAATGACTACAATTGCAAATTCAACCGTTCTTGTATCGTGCAGCCCCATATTTGTAGCAGCAATCAACTATTATCTGTTTAAAGAAAAAATAACCTATAAGATGATAGTTGGCATTTCTATGTCCCTGTTAGGTACAATAATAATAGGAATGGGTTCATCTCAAGGAAATGAAAGCAGCATGATGCTTGGAAATATCCTGGCATTCATGGGTGCAATATTTGTTGCTGGTTATTTGGTAATAGGCGGATTTGTAAGAAGGACCGTAAGTGCAGGGGTATATGTTTTTATTGTTTATTTTGTATCGGCAATTGTATTGTTTATTATGTGCTTTGTAACGGGAATACCCGTATATCCATACCCCGCCAAAGAGTATATGTTATTTTTCCTCTTAGGTTTTTTCAGCTCAATACTTGGCCATACAGCTTACAATTATTTAATGAAATATTATTCATCTACGTTAATTTCCGTATCAACATTAATGGAGCCGATTTTCGCCAGCCTTATGGCAATGTTTATTTTTAGTGAAATACCATCCTTATATACGGTGGTCGGCGGGATTATAATAATTGGAGGCATATATTATTATCTGATGACACAAAACACAATAAAAGATAACGAAAAAAAAATATAAGACAGTGAGTCACTGTCTTATTTAAATTCTATCGAAGCTTTTATTAAATTCTTGAACAAAGGATGGCTTCTTGTAGGTCTTGATTTGAATTCCGGATGGAACTGACAACCTACAAACCAAGGATGGTCCTTTAGCTCTACTATTTCAACCAATTTGTTGTCCGGTGAAATTCCTGAAATTATAAGTCCGTTCTCCTGACACACGTCCCTGAATTTATTGTTAAACTCATATCTGTGGCGATGCCTTTCATGTATCATGTCAGCACCTTCATATGCTTCTTTTGTCTTAGTGCCGTCAACAAGCTTGCACGCGTAGCTTCCAAGCCTCATCGCTACGCCATTTTTTTCGATATTTTCCTGCCCATCCGTTACATCAATAATTTTATGACCGGATTCAGCATTAAATTCAAAGCTGTCGGCATCAGCATATCCTAAGACTGACCTGGCAAATTCAATAATTGCTGTTTGCATGCCAAGTCCTATTCCTAAATAGGGCTTTCTATTTTCTCTTGCATATTTTGCCGCAAGAATTTTACCTTCTATTCCCCTGTCGCCAAAACCGCCGGGAACTAATATTCCGTCGCAATCCTTAAGTATTTGTTTATAGTTGTTTTCATTGACATGATCTGAGTGTATCCAAGAAATATCAACATCGCAAGAATTATCAAATCCTGCATGTTTGAGTGCTTCCGCAACTGACAAATATGCATCCTTAAGCTCTACATACTTGCCCACAAGTGCTATTTTAACACTATTTTTTGGATTTTTAGAGCGCTCAACCATATCAGTCCACTCTATTAAATCCGGCTCGGTACATTTTATGTTGAAATGGTCGCAGACTAATTTTGCAAGACCTTCCTTTTCCAACATTAAAGGAATATCATATATGGAATTTGTATCTTCATTTTGAATAACATTTTGTTTTTCAACATTACAAAATAATGCAATTTTTGCCTTCAGTTCTTCAGGTATTTCTTTTTCGCTTCTGCACACCAATATATCCGGCTGAATACCTATGCTTAAAAGCTCTTTAACGCTGTGCTGTGTCGGTTTTGTTTTCAGTTCTCCCGCCATTGACAAATAAGGAAGCAAGGTAACATGTATATACAATACATTTTCTCTTCCTACCTCGTAACGAATTTGACGAATAGCTTCCAAGAAGGGCTGGCTTTCAATATCTCCAACAGTTCCACCGATTTCGGTTATAACTATATCAACATCCTCAACTGAGGCAATTCTTTTTAACATACATTTGATTTCATTGGTTACATGAGGAATAACCTGCACTGTTCCTCCATGGTAATCCCCTCTTCTTTCCTTATTCAATACAGCCCAGTATATTTTCCCCGATGTGATGCTGCTGTATTGAGTTAAATCTATATCAACTATTCTTTCATAGTGTCCTAAATCTAAATCTGTTTCGGCTCCGTCGTCAGTTACATACACTTCTCCATGCTGATAAGGGCTCATCATTCCCGGGTCCACGTTTAAATAAGGGTCAAATTTCTGCAATGTTACTTTAAGTCCTCTGCTTTTTAAAAGCCTTCCCAATGAAGCTGCTGTTATTCCTTTTCCCAATGAAGAAACAACTCCCCCGGTTACAAAAATATATTTCGGCATATTTTCCTCCTGATAACTATTATTCCAATAATATTAATTAATATAAGATTCCCTACCCCAATTTATTTAAGGTATGGGGACACACCTCCTGTCTAATCAGCCGGCAGGAGGAATGTCCCCAATTGCTTCATACCTTGTTAACATAAAAAAGAGACAAAAAGGGGTTTTTTTTTTAGTCTCTATTAATTCGAATCTCTTTGCAATTATTTAATTAATTTGGCAATTTAAAGAATTGTCATCAAATTACTAAATCATTTTATATTAAATAAATAAAAAGGTCAATCCTTTTTAATACTTTTTGAAAAAATTTTATTTATAAGTTGTACTATTGAAATTTAAACGGCATATACATTTATAAAAGAATAATGCGTAATGCTGTATTAACTTAAAGGAGGATTTATTTTGGTTAAATTATTTAATGATACATTTAATATTAATGAAATTATTGATTCAAATTCAACTGAAGTATTGTTGGAAAGCGAGTTTGGAATTGCTGATGACATGCCGGATATTGAAAAGCTCGTAACCGCGGAAGGAAAAGCAAAGCTTAACAATGTTACGGTAACAACAGATATGATAATAGTTGATGGCAGGCTGATATATAATATTATTTATCGTTCAAACAATGAGAATTATACAATACATTCCATGTCAGGCGAAATACCTTTCAGAGAAGAAATTGCCGCAGAAGGCGTAACTGAAGACATGGAAGCATTATCAAATATTTTTATAGATTATATTGATGCCGATAAGCTGTCAGAAAGGAATTTTCTTGTTAAAGCAGTATTAATACTGGATACTGATATCTACATGAAAAGACCTGTTACCTACGTTTCAAATTTAGAATCTGACGGAAGCATCCAGGCTAAGGCTAAAAATATTAAATATACGGATACAATAGCAGAAATATCTGAAGAAATAAACATAAATGATGCGGTAGAACTTAGCAAGGGTTCAGGCGAAATAGATAAAATTATTAAATCAGAAGCTGATGTTTACATAACAAATATAGATGAATTAAATGATAAAATGCTCATAGAGGGAATATGCAAGGTTGGATTTATGTTTATTGAAGACGATGAGCTTCATACTATCGGATATGTATCTGAAGAATTCCCCTTTACTCATTACTTAGAGCTTGCTTCTTCAAGTGAAAATATGTTAAAGGACATAAAAATTGCAGTAAATGATATATCTTATTCAATAACTGAAAATTTTGATGATGAGAAAAAACTTATAGAATTCGCACTGCCATTTACGGTAAATGCATCATTCTATGATTCTGTTGAAAAAAACATTATCATGGACTGCTATTCGACTGATTATGAGTTGGAGCTGCAATCAGAAAAAGTAAAATTGTCATCGCTTAAGAATTTAACTAATGAAGTTGTCAAATATGAAAATTCTTTTGAAGTGCTTACAGGCTCAATAAAGGATATCTATTCGGTAGATGTAAGCCCGAAGGTTTCTGAAAAGAGAATATCTGACAACAAATACATTGTAGATGGATTTTTGGATGTAAATTTGCTTTATTTAAACGGAGACATAAATAAAATAGACAAAGCATTTGCCTCACTTCCGTTTACCGCCGGCTTCCCGATAGATGAAGATGAAGCATTATTTGAAATACATTCTGATATTACAACTCATAAATGCAGTGCCTACAGAAAAGGAAACAACTCGGTAGTTTTAAACTGCGATATTAATGTAGCATTAAAATTCAAAGACGATGACGAAATTACCGTAATCAGGGATATTGCCGAAAAAACCCCTGTAGACAGGAGTAAAATGCCAAGCCTGATATTCAGAGTGGTTCAGTCCGGAGAAACTCTGTGGGATATTGCAAAGAATTATAATTTATCAATAAACTACCTGAAAGAGCTTAATGATATTCCCGAAGGCAATGTACTTACACCGGGAACAAAAATAATAATTGCAAGAATGATATAGATATGAGGTTCATCGCCGACGCTCAGGAATACAGTATGTTATCCTGAGCGCAGCGATGAATCTTTTTTTGCTACTTTTGTATATTTCCAAACTTTGTATACTGACCTATCCATGCCAGCTCAACGGTTCCTACGGGACCGTTTCTTTGTTTGGTTATGATTACATCCGTTATACCTTTTTTCTCGGATTCTTCCTTGTTGTAATATTCATCTCTGTAAAGCATCATCACTACATCGGCATCCTGCTCAATAGCCCCGGATTCTCTCAAGTCAGACATAACAGGTCTGTGGTCATTTCTAAGCTCCGGTGCACGGGAAAGCTGAGACAGGGCCAATACCGGGCAATCAAGCTCCCTGGCAAGAGCCTTCAGTCCTCGCGATATATTGGAAATCTCCTGCTGCCTGTTGTCCGTCCGTCCTCCGTCGGACATGAGCTGCAAGTAGTCAACTACAATTAAATCTAAACCTTTTTCGATTTTAAGCCTCCTGCATTTAGACATCATTTCGAATAATGTAACGGATGGCGTGTCATCAATATATATTTTGTAATTTGAAATCAAGCTCATGGTATTAATGAGCCTTGTCCAATCATCGTCGTCTAAATTGCCTGTCCTGAGTTTTGTGCTGTCAACCATGGCTTCTTGGCTTATAATTCTTTGAACGTATTGCTCCTCTGACATTTCAAGACTGAAAAGAGCAACAGAAGCGCCGTTCTTAACAACATTCATGGCAATATTCAAGGCAAGGGCGGTTTTTCCCATTGATGGTCTTGCTGCAAGCAGTATCAAATCAGATTTCTGAAGTCCCGAAGTCATTCTGTCTAAGTCAGTGTAGCCTGTTGCAAGACCTGTAATGCCGCCGCCGCTCTTGGCTCTTTCTTCAAGCTGGTTAAATACTGTCATAAGAACTTCTTTAATTTCAGAAAATGTATTGATGCTTCTGTTTTGTGAAATGGAAAAAATTCTTTGCTCAGCCAATTCTATGATTCTTTGAACTTCATCATCTTCCTTATAGCTCTTCTCTATAATTTCTTGAGAAGCGCCAATAAGCTTACGCAAGGTTGATTTTTCTCTTATTATATTGCAGTAAGCTTCAACATTTTTTGAAGTTATTATATTTTCGGTTAGTGTCGCTAAATATTCAAATCCGCCTATATAGTCTATTTTGCCTCTTTTTTTCAGCTCCTCAAAAACAGTGACCGCATCAACAGGTATATTTTGCATGTGGATTTGTTTAATGCTGTCATATATTTCTTTGTTTGCTTCATAATAAAAATCGTCATAACTCAACAAATTAACTACTTTTTCGACAGCTGTGTGGTCAATCATACAGGAAGCCAAGACTGTCTGCTCAGCTTCCGCATTATGAGGAGGAATTTTTCCCAAATTAATTATATCAGACATTTTTACCCCTTACTTTTCTGTTACTATTACTTTTAATTTAGCAGTTACCGTCGGATGAAGTTTTATTTTCACATAGTATTCACCAACAGATTTAATAGGCTCTTCTAAGTCAAATTTCTTTTTATCGACTAAAATTTTATGCTCCTTCTCTAAAACATCCGATATTTCTTTTGTTGTAATAGAGCCGAAAAGCTTTCCGTTTTCACCGGCCTTTGTTTTTATAACAATGGTTTTCTTAAGCAGTTCTTCTTCAAGAACTTTGGCTTCTTCCAAGATTTTCTTTTCCTGTTCTTCTTTTTTCCTTTTTTGATTTTCTAAGTTTTTTAAATTAGCTTCGGTAGCTTCTATGGCTAATTTTTTGGGAAAAAGGAAATTGCGGGCATATCCGTCCTTAGCATTAATTATTTGACCCTTTTGACCGACATTTTTAACATCTTCCAATAGTATTACTTTCATGGTTTAATCTCCTTTTTATACTGAGCTATGGCTTCATACAGTCTGGCTTTTGCTTCTTCCATGTCATCAGTTTGTACTTGAGCTCCTGCCATGTTCAAATGGCCTCCTCCTCCAAGGCGTTCCAAAATTACCTGCACATTCATATCCCCTACGGAGCGGCCGCTTATATTTATATATTCTTTGTTTCTTACAAGCACAAAACTCATATTTACATCCTTAATCGTAAGCAGCTCATCAGCACATTGGGCTGCTGCCACGTTGGAATCTTCAGTGGGCTCATCAATATATGATACTGCTACATCATCAAATACAATTTCACTTCTTTCAATAATTTCTGTCTTTTTCTTCATAAATTCGATGCTTTCATTGAACAATTCCTTAACTTCAACATTGTCGGCACCTCTTCTCTTCAAAAAGGCTGCTGCTTCAAAAGTTCTTACGCCTGTTTTGAATGTAAATGAATTTGTATCCACCACTATTCCTGCCATAAGAGCATCGGCTTCAAATTTTGTAAGCTTAATGTGGTCTTCCATGTATTGAATCAATTCAGCCACAAGCTCACATGTTGATGAAGCATAGGGTTCAATGTAATCCAATAAATTGTTTTCAATATATTCTTCACTTCTCCTATGATGGTCTATCAATACAACCTTATCAATTTTATCAATAAGCTCGGGAGCTTCGGTATAACTTTTCCTGTGCGTATCCAAAACAACGATGAGCGTATTTTGGTCGGCAAGTTCCAATGCCTTTTCAGTTGTTATGATGGATTCAATATAATGGCTTTCTTCTTTTTTCATTCTTCCATACATATTTTTCAAAGCATGATTCACATTATTCAGCACTATGTATGATTTCTTTCCCCTGCTTCTGGCTATGCTGTAAATTCCTATGGCCGAGCCGAGGCTATCCATATCTCCCACTCTGTGCCCCATAATAATCACATTAGAGCTTTGGTCGATTATTTGCCTCAATGCATAAGATATAATCCTGGCCCTGACTTTTGTCCTTTTTTCAACGGCCTTGCTTTTGCCGCCGTAAAATTTAACGGAATTCACCCTTTTAACAACTGCTTGGTCGCCTCCTCTTCCCAAAGCTACATCAAGCGCTCCTTTGGAATACTCCATAAGCTGAGTTAAATTCTTAGCCGCTGCACCGGTACCTATGCTGAGCGTGAAGTTAAAATCATTGGTACCCTTTATTGATTTAACATCATCAAGCATGGAAAATTTCTTTGCTTCCAATGTTTCAAGATATTTGTTTTCAATCATCATCAAAAATTTATAATTGTCATATTTCAGCACAAACCCATTCATTTCAGCAGCATAAGAGTTAAGAATTTTTTCTGTCTGTGCAGTCATGGAAGATTTTTCACCCAGCTCTAATTTTTCTGATATTTCTTCATAATTGTCTATCTGAATCAGCATAGTAATAGGCCGTTCATCATTATATTTATTCCTCAAGTTGACAAATGCCGTATTCTCATTCCAATAGCAAACATAGGATTTTCCTTCTCCGAATCGCCCTTCTTCAAGTTCATAATACAATACATTGAAACTTCTGCCCGTTTCAGGAACCTCTATATTGCTTATAGTGCCTTCCTTGTTTCCATCCATTGAGTTTAACGGGAATCCTCCGACAAATTCATCTACATTTTCAATTATATCTATATTTTCAGGAAACAGCTCTTTAAACTTATTGTTATACCAGAATACTTTGCCGTTTAAACTGATTATGCATATGGGCAAGGGTAAATAATAAAAAGAATTTATTGATAAGTTTTCTAAATTCTTCGTGTAATTAATCAGATAATTCTTAAGTTCCCTACTGCGCAGAATTTGTTTTCTTAATGTGAAAGCTGTTATTATAACTAAGACTAAACCAGCTGAGGCAGCATAAATGAACATACTTTCAATTAGAAAAATTATTATCAATAATACTATAACTACAAAATATATAAAACTGTCATCTTTCAAGAATACCGGAGTTTTCTTATCCATATTGCCTCCTTCAACTATACGGCTCTGTTAATTTTTCTTAAATTTACGGTTAAATCAATCAATCCGATTACTGCATAAGCAATGCTGAAATTTATGCTCATAAGTACAATGAAAACCAATAATAAATTTCTTGCAAATTTACCCATTCTACTTTTATCTACAAAAAATTTTAAAACTGCAACCCCTTGTAAAAGCATAGCCATAAAGACTATGATAAATAGATTCATCTGTATAATTCCAACGTTAATATTCAATAACCGCAATAAAAACGATAATAGCAGCAATCCGGCCATAGAAATCATAAAATTTCTTGGAAACGAAAAATAAGCTATTCCTTCATGTTGTTTTACATTTATTGAAAACCGTACTGCAAATTTACTTGCAACCATATAATTAATATATGATGTGACTACTGATGCTACTATCAATACCGCAGGAAATACATTTGTTACAATGTAATTCATCATCGGTGCCATTTTTTCAATATCATTTATATACTGCTCAATTTGCTCAGTTCTAAGTTGGTCAGGAATGTTGTTAAATAATCCTCTTGTCGTTTCAAAGCTTTGCTCATATATTTCCGCAATCCTTTCGATAAAATTAATGCCCATTATATAATTCAAAAGTAATATGTAAAGAACAAATGAAATCATATAAGCAGCCGAACCGAACAAAATTGTTTTATTAGCTTCTTCATTTCTGCAGACACCATATGTAAGTGCAAGAGCTAAAGGTGTATATAAAATTAAAAATACAAGTCCCGTTTGCAAGCCTAAAAGCATGGAAATTATCAAATCCGAAGCTATTAATGATAAAAGTGAATATTTAAGCCCCTTCCTTTTACCCAAAATAATTGCA
>Ga0255342_1001071_pt1 | contig 41443 bp, 44 predicted proteins | sample wastewater_treat_3_FD_192416 | JGI IMG/M metagenome (GOLD analysis project Ga0255342, IMG submission 192416) | Wastewater microbial communities from Lulu Island WWTP, Vancouver, Canada - plant14 | ecosystem: Engineered > WWTP > Wastewater > Unclassified | place: Canada: Vancouver, British...
CACTTTCTCCGTTCGTCGCTTCGCTCCTCTCTGCGAAAGTGGCTTGCCAATTGATGCTAATAACAAAGCAACCTGCACAAATTGCACAGATTGCTTTTGGTCACTTCATAGAATATTTTTGTTTTTTTCTCTGTCCACTTGACAGGGGGCGGGTCAAAATGATATTCTATTGTTCAGGTTATCAAACTATTTCATGCGTGTATCTACCGAACTGAAAAAGTATACTAACAAGGAATACCTTACTAATGACTGGTATGAGTATGTCGAATACGGCACAACAGACAAGACTTGCATACTTTTACAGAAAAATGGTTTCTCATCTGAAGTTGCCACATATATACACAAGCATGAAAGTCAATACGTTGAGCATACTGAAGATGGTATAAAGCTAAATATGTCTGTTTTAGCTTGTTCAAGAAGAAGCGTTCAGGAAGAGGCAAAGGCTGTATACAGCAATGTCCCTGAACTATTCATTAACGATAAACAGTAAGCCGCAAAGCTTACTTCACAATGGAGGTTATTTGCATGGCTGATAAGACAAACGCCAACATTGGCTTTGAAAAACAACTGTGGGATGTAGCGTGTGTTCTGTGGGGGCACATCCCTGCGGCTGAATGTAGAAAAGCAATCAAATATATGTAATCTAATGCGTAGCTAAGGAGGATAACATGATTTTAGGTAGTTTGAAAAGTAAAATTGACGCGATATGGCAAGACTTTTATAATGAAAACATGGCACAGACTTCTGAAATAGTCAATCAGCTTACAACACTTATGTTTATCAAGATGCTTGATGATAAGCAAGCTGCTGTTGAAGCTCAGGCTTCTATTATCGGAGTCGAGCCGCCTCAAAGTGAGCTGACATTTAAAGCTGGCAAATACAAGTATTATGAAATGATTAACGGAGAGAAGGTGCTACGTTTTGAAATTCCGTACGCAGATTTAAGGTGGCGCAATTTCAAACACCTTAATGCCGAAGATCTTGCAACAAGAATAAAAAATTATGTGATACCATTCATCAAGGATCCGAACAATACAGCAGTTGGAAAGTTTGCCGATTATGCTAAAAAGTATACATTCGGATTTGATGATAAGGAGCGCCTTTTGACTTCCGTTGTTGATAAGCTGTCTGACGATGAATTTGATTTTACCCAAACCGATGTCATGGGTGATGTCTATGAGTATATGTGCGGATCAGGAATTTCAGGACAGTATAGAACTCCTCGTCATATTATCGATATGGCTGTAGAGATGATGCAGCCGAGGCTTGGTGAGAAAATCATTGATCCCGCAATGGGAACCGCAGGATTTTTGATTGAATCTGCCCGTTACATTCAGGAACATCAAGAAACAGAACTCCTAAATGCTCAGAAGAAAAGAAAGTTTAATTCTGAAATGTTTTATGGGTGCGATAATGATACAAATATGGCGAGAATCGGTTATATGAACTGCATTCTTCATAATATCAAGTCTCCAATAATCTCTATCGATTCATTACTGGAACACGAGAACGCCAAAGACCTTATAGGAAAATTTGATCTTATTCTTCAAAATCCTCCATTTTCCGGAAGCCTTGTAGAATCTGCTACAAACGGTAAAATCCTCACTATAACAAAAACAAAGAAAACTGAGTTGCTATTCGTTTCATTAATGATAATGCTGCTAAAGGTTGGTGGTAGAGGAATGTCTATCGTTCCAAGTGGCGTAATGGAAAATACAAATGAAAAAGCATACACCAATCTTAGAACAGAACTTGTTGATAGGCAGAAGCTGATTGGTGTTATTTCAATGCCGCAAGGATTATTTAAAGCACCTACAAAGAAAGGTTCTAATTCAAAAGGAGCAGGTGTTAAGACTTATTTTATTATTTTTCAAAAAACAGATTGTGGCGGAACTGATTATGTATGGTTTTACGATATGCAAAATGATGGATACTCTTTGGATTCCAGACGAGTTCCGATTGACAAAACCGATATTCCTGATATAATTCAACGTTTTTTGCATCTTGATCAAGAAGTAAGCAGAACAAGGAAAGACCAATCATTTCTTGTTCCCGTTGATGAAATTCGAAAGAAGGGCTATGTCCTTGGTATAAATGAATACAGAGAAATTGAGCATATTAAACAATCTCATCGTTCAGCAAAAGCTGTAATTGATGATATAGATCAGGTGGTTTTACAGGAAAAAGCAATTCTTTCTCTTATAAAGGAAATGTTAGGTGACGATAAATGAAATTGAGGTTTTTGTCTGATATAAAAAAAAGCGGAAAATCCTGCAAACCTTATGATGGGGAACGAATATATATTGACACTGGAAGTGTACAATGGGATTCAATTGTTTCGGGCGAACCCTGCACATACGAAAAGAAGCCGTCACGAGCAAATATATGTGTTCAAGTCGGAGATGTATTATTTGCAAAAATGCAAGGCTCAATAAAAGTGCTTGAAATAACTGAGGAAAACGCTGATAATATCTATTCTACAGGCTTCTATTGTTTTAGAGACGAAAGAGTTTCTCCAAGTTATTTGAAATACCTATTTCTTTCTCCCATTTTCAACACTCTAAAAGATAACAAAAGCCACGGTTCTACTATGTCAAGCGTGAATGATGACAATATAAAGAGAATTGTGATAGATATTCCAGATCTAAACGAACAAGCAAAGATAGTGGAACGGTTAGATACTATCTCACAAGCAATATGCTGTCAAAAACAACTTTTACAATTACTTGATGAGCTTATTGAATCAGGTTTTATTGAAATGTTTGGCGATCCTATAGAGAATCCTCACAATTGGGAAATGAAGGAATTAGGAGAAGAGTGTGACATAATAACAGGCAATACTCCTTCGAGAGAAATAGAAAGCTATTATGGAGATTATATTGAATGGATAAAATCTGATAATATAAACACGCCTTCTGCACTATTAACTCAAGCTAAAGAGTATCTTTCAGAAGATGGGCTTAAAGTCGGTCGTTGTGTAGATGAAGGTGCTATTTTAATGACTTGCATCGCAGGAAGCAAAAAATGTATAGGAAATGTCGCAATTGCAGATCGTAAGGTAAGCTTCAATCAGCAAATCAATGCGATTGTCCCCAATAGCAACAGCACTTGGTTTTTGTATGTGCTTTTCATTTTAGCAAAAGAAACAATTCAAGCGCCGATTAGTATGTCTCTAAAAGGAATAATAAGTAAAGGGAAACTCTCTAAAATGCGTTTCATTTTTCCACCATATGAGTTACAAATGGAATATGAGCAATTTGTAAAAGAGGTGCTGAAATACAAAAAGCAAGTATCTATGAAGTTAGAATACTATTATGAGTTATTAAATATAAAAATGGATGAATGCTTTTTAGCGGAGGTACAATAATGGCAAGGTCTGAAAAAGAAACCAGAGATCAGCTTATCGATCCTAAACTAAGGAATGCAGGGTGGACTGTATTGACTACAAAGCAGTTAATTGAGAAAAACAGGGCTTGCATTGAGATTCCTGTTTCTAATATGCCGAAAACCAGCGATAATCCGACAGGCAACGGCTTTGTTGATTATGTGCTGTTTGGCGATGATGGAAAGCCAATGGCATTAATCGAGGCAAAAAAATCTGTCGCTAATGAAGAACAAGGCAGGGTTCAGGCTTGCTTATATGCCGATGCTTTGGAGCTAAAGTATGGTATCCGTCCGATAATCTATTATACAAATGGATATAACATAACTATCATTGACGGAGTATATCCTCCAAGAACAGTGTTCGGTTTTCATAAAAAGGAAGAGCTTGAATACTTACTGCAACGAAGGAACTATGATCTTGTTGATACTACTCCCAAAGCTGAGATATGTGAGAGATATTATCAGCAAGATGCGATAGCGGAGATATTCAAAAACATCAAGAAAAAGCGTTCACGTTCGTTGATAGTTCTTGCTACAGGAACAGGCAAAACCAGAGTATCATGTGCCGTTTCTGAGATAATGATAAGGAACAATTTTGTTAAAAGAATACTATTCCTTGCAGACAGAAAAAACCTTGTTACACAGGCAAAAGAAGAAACCTATGAGAAGTACCTTCCTACAGTTCCGATGGCAACGATTATTGACGGCAAGGTGACTGGCTCAACTGATGCAAGAATTGTTTTTTCAACATATCAATCAATGCTATCAATGATAAAGGATACATCAACTTGTCCATATGGTATCGGGCATTTCAATTTAATTATCGTAGACGAAGCACATAGAAGTCTTTTTAACAAGTTTGCCGATATTTTCGATTATTTTGATTCGATGATGATTGGCTTAACTGCAACTCCAAGAAACGATATTCATAAATCTACTTTCACTGTTTTCAACATTGATAACGAGCTGCCCAATTACGAGTATGACTTAATAAAGGCGGTAAAAGATGGCTACCTCAGATACTTTAGAGCGTTAGATCGAACACCCGACATACTGAAGTACGGCTTGACTTACGAAGGACTTTCCGATGAAGATAAGGAAAAGTATGAGGAATTGTTTACTGAAGATGACGGAAGTCTCCCTGAGAAAATCGAGGGTAAGAATTTCTATTCCGAAATAACGAATCTTGATACAATAAGGAAAGTTCTACGAGACTTAATGGAAGAAGGATTGAAAGTCAATAATGGCGATTTACTGGGTAAAACCATAATTTTTGCCCGTGATCACAATCATGCTTTGCTGATACAAGATGCTTTCAGAAAAATGTATCCTGAATTATGCAATCCTAAAGGAAGCAATGGCGTCGATTATTGTGTAGTTATTGACAATAAAATCAAATATAATGATGTGCTTCAAAAGGAGTTTAAATATAAACAAGATATAAGAATTGTCATTTCTGTAGATATGATGGATACAGGTGTTGATATTCCGGAAGTGGTTAATCTGGTGTTCTTTAAACGTATCCTTTCAAAAATCAAGTTTTGGCAAATGATAGGTAGAGGCACTCGCACCTGTGATGAATTAGATATCGTTTCACCTTCAAAAGCATATTTTGAAAGATTGACAAACGACAAAGAACGACAGCATTACAAATCAAAACAGGGCTTTCTTGTGTTTGATGTTTGCAATGTTTTTCCTTTCTTCAAATTGAATCCAGACGGAAAAGAAGATAGGTCGGACGCTGTTCTTTCACTCAACCAGAAAATCTTTATGGAAAAAGTTGCGTTGTTTCGTATGATGCAAGTTAATATGAACTCACTCAACTCTGAGGAGATCACTTACTACAACGAATTATATTCTGCATTGGTTGATGAGGTTGCAGCACTCAATTCTAATTTTATTAGCGTTCAAAAAAATCTCAAATATGTAGAGAAATACGCCAAATCATCAAGTTGGCAGAACTTTAAGCAGGCGAACTTTGTTGAGATCAAACAGCACATTGCTCCCTGCATTGTTGGAGAGATTGATACAAGCTCTGCTCGCTTCTTTGATTTGTTATGCTATAAATTCTCTGCTACGAAGTTTAACAAGAACAACACATTTGCAATGACAGCTAAAACAATATATACTTTAGCTACATACTTAGCAATCAATAAATCTCATATTCCAGAAGTTGCAAGTCACATGAGCGATTTAGAGTATATAAAATCTGATAATTTCCTTACAAACACTTCCGTAACTAAAATGGACTCCATTCGAGTGGGCATAAGAGATTTAATGCGATATATTGAAAAGGAGATTATTGAGCCTATCATTTCCGACTTTAATGATAAGATTTCTTCTACAGAGGATGCTGATGACGAAGATGTTGATTTTAGCGTTACTGTTGAAGACTTTAAGAGCCTTGAAGAAAAGATAGAGTTTTTTATCAAAACACATTTAGATAACAGTTTGGTTAATAATATCTTTAATCTGATTAAGCCTACATCCGAGGATTTGACAGCATTTAAAGATGAAACGACTTCTTTAGCAACCACCTCAGAAGAGTATGAAACCGTATTCGCTACTGATAACGATATTATCTGGTTTGTCAGAAAAACGATAGGTATAAATATAGCTGCTAAGCAACAGTTTGTAACCACTCAGAAAAGCAAAGGCTTAAATGATATGCAGTGCAAATATGTAGATATTTTACTTGACTATATAGCACAAAACGGCGGCTTTTCAAGAGCAGATTTACTCAAAGAAGAGTTGAATTTCAATGGGATGTTTAACAATGTTGAGATCATGTCACTGATAGAAGATATTGAAGCTGTTTTATAATATCTGCATATGACTATTGCTGAGCATCGAGATGAGTAAAGAATAATCAGGAGTGATTGAATGCCAGAAAAGAAGATTATCGACCGAGATACCTATCGTGCAATAAAGAAAATGAGCCGTGAGGAGCTGCAAGCCTTTCTGATGCGCTATGCTGACGGGCTACTGGAGAAAGATGGCAAGTCCATTGACCTACGTGAGATTGAAAAAGACCTCCGACAGATCAAGGGGATCGGCGATAAGCGTGTTGAAGAAATCATGGCAGTATTTGAAAAGCATCTGGGCCTATAAAATAGAGCTTTAAACAATATGCCGAGGCATATGCAATCATACCCAAACAAAAAGGAGTAGAAAGATGGCTATTGGTATTCCTGAACCGAAATTAATTAACGAAATAAACACTATGACTTTTTATATTCCAGCGTATCAAAGAGGATATAGATGGACACCACAAGAAGTAGGCGATTTACTGGATGATATTAATGAATTTGACGTAGGCAGTGCATCTTCAATTAATAACTATTGCTTGCAACCTTTGATGGTAAAGGAGCGAGATGATGGTTCTTTTGAAGTAGTTGATGGACAGCAAAGATTAACCACAATATTCATCTTTCTGAAAATCGCAGAAAAAATAACTGGCTACGCTCCTTATAAACTGACATTTGAAACGAGAGAACAAAGTGAGACTTTTCTTTCAAATCTTTCAAGTCATGACGGAAGCATCATTAATGATAATATTGATTATTATCACATTACAAAAGCATATGAAAAAATTAATAGCTGGTTAGACGCGAAAAGTGCATCAGGAACTCCCCGATTCACAGTGCTATCTACGCTCTTTAACAAAATAACCAACAACGTCTTTTTTATCTGGTATGAGATTCCAAAGGATTCGAAACCGGTTGAATTATTCACTCGTGTTAATATGGGCAAAATTAGATTGAGTAATTCTGAACTTGTGAAAGCGTTAATTTTCAACAAGGATAACTTTTCCAAAAACGCAGAAAGGGAGCAGCAAGAACTTTCTTTATCGTGGGACAGAATTGAACGCGATTTACAAAGGGACTCTATATGGTACTTTTTAACAGAGGATACTAATTCTAAATATGAAACAAGAATAGACTTGATTTTTGATTTGTTATCCGAAAAATACAACGCTAAATTACCGGATTCACTGAAAATAAGAGTTCCTGTTTCTCCAATGCACTATAATCGAACTTTTCTTGTTTTTTATGCAGCATATAAAAATGCAATTAACAAGGGTGATTTTGTTGAGGAACTCTGGTATGAGGTTACAAGAATATATGAGAGCTTTATGGAGTGGTACTATGACCTTAATAAATATCACATCATTGGTTTTCTTATTAGCTCTGGAACCAAAATTGATAGAATTTTTGAGTTGTCAGACAACAAGAAAAAAAGTGAAATCTGTAGCAGTCTTATTAGAGAAACTAGGGATCATGTCAAACTTCATTCAATTGATGATCTAAAGCAGTTGAATTATGATGACAAGAAATCTAAACTTCGAACATTTTTCTTACTGGTGAATATTGCAACACTTGTTTGCAAAAATGAAAAACAATATCGTTTTCCGTTTGATCTGTATAAAAACGAAAAGTGGGATATTGAACACATACACGCCACCGCAGATGAGAGTGATGAAGCAGACGACACAATTGGCAATCTGACCTTGTTACTAGCTAAGATTAATAGGAGTTATCAAGATAATGAATTCTCTGAAAAGAGAAAAGAAATCATTGCAAGAGACCGAAACGGCATGTTTATTCCTATTTGTACCAAAAATGTATTCACTAAGCAGTATTCAAATACAATTACAAATATGAATAAGTGGGAGCAACAAGATAAACTTGACTATATCGATTCTATGTGGGAAGTTTTAGATGCATTTTGGAAGGAGGAGTTTGAATTATGAGTAGACCTAACACGCTTTTGACGCTGCTTGATGAATACAGTATAGAAATACCGCGTGTTCAGAGAGATTATGTTCATGGAAGAAAAGATGAGCATTCAACCATAGTTAGAACAAATCTGCTTAACGATATCAAATCTGCCTTTGAAGGAAAAGTTATTCCGCCAAATACAAAACCGGAAGCACTTGATTTAAATTTCGTATATGGCAAAACAACGGAAGATAAGGTGTTTTATCCAGTCGATGGACAACAAAGACTAACAACATTATTTTTATTGCATTTGTTTGCTTTTTCTGATGATGAGACAAAAACAAATATACTTTCAAAGTTTTCTTATCAAGCTAGAACAACTACAAGAGATTTTTTCAAAAAACTGGTTATTCATCGAAAAGAGGTGTTCTCAACTTCGGAATCGCCTGAGATAATGATTCGAGATGCGGCATGGTTCGTTGATTCTTGGAAATACGATCCTTCAGTTAGCAATGCTCTAAATACACTCAATGATATTTATTATCTGGGGTTTAATATCGATGATTTAAAAAAGCAGCTAGAAGAATCAAGCAACCCACGTGTGTATTTTCAATTTGTCAAGCTAGATGAATTAGGAATGGAGGACGATTTATACATAAAGTTAAATGCAAGAGGTCGTGCTTTAACCCTGTTTGAGAATTTCAAATCAAGAATTATAGACCGCTGTACAAACGTATGCCCAACGTTTATAGAAGAATTTAAGAAAAAACTTGACGGATCGTGGACAGAGTATATCTGGGCTATCGCAAAAGAACAATTTGATGCTGTTTTTCTTCGGTATTTTGAAACTATTCTCTTAAATGCTGGGATTATTAAAAGTGAAGCAAACAAATCCGTTTCAAATAACTGGGTTTATCAGTTGGATTATGAGTCTGTGCCAGCAGAAATATTTGTTTGTATACGAAACATGCTAAGTTTTCTATCATTACATAAAAATGCTTTGGTCAATAAATTGGTTGAGACTACTATTATTTCATCTACGCCATACGCCAATAAAGTATTGTTTCATGCTGTAAATGCATTTTTATCAGATGAAAATGATGCAAATACTGTAAATAATAATGTATTTAACGACTGGCTTAGGCTTTTTTTAAACCTAGTAAACAATTCTCGTATTGAAGAAGTGGATGACTATCAAAAAGCGGTACAGTCTATTGATAGAATAAAAGCTCGCAAAAATGATTTGCTCCTGTTTCTTGCTTCCGGAGCACTAAAGGACTTATCTGGCTTTTCCAAAGAACAGTTTATAGAGGAATGTCAAAAAGCTCGAATTATGTGTAAAAGCACAGCTCATAAACAGGTAATCATTGATGCTGAAAATGCTCTTCCATATTTCTCAGGGCAAATTAGATCCATCATTTATTATTCTGATTTTGAAAACACAAACAGCTTTTCAGAGTTTGACAGATATCTAAACAGTGAAAAAGTATTATTCGATAATAAGAAACCGAAATACGGTAAACTATTACGAATGGCATTATGTGCTATTGAGGATTATAGAATACAGGTTGGTAGCTATAAAACTCTATGCATCGATGATCCAAACGAAAGTTCGAGGACGCCAAGTTTGAAAAGACTATTTTCCAATCATGGTAATGCTGTTAAAGAACTATTAGACCAAATAAATGCAACGAAACCAATTGAAGATCAACTTAATGCTATTATTTCTGGAAAAGCATTAGCGGAAACTGATTGGAGATATTGTTTTGTGAATTATACTGATGTGCTTTTTCCGCTAATGAGCGCCTCACATTTGAGAATGTATAAAAACAACAGCGAAGAGTTGATTATTCCCAATAAGCAATCAAATGGTGAGAATTATTCCGTTTATCTGTATACTCTCCGGCATCTACTTAAAAAGGCCTCTATTGATTCTGAATACTACACAGAACTAGGTGCGTATGGAGATAGGTATCTAATGGTGAAAGGCGCTAAAGTAAGATATAAAAAGAATAAATTCTATATTGAAAGCGACTCAGTGACATGGGAATCCACCAGCAATAACGTTCTAAGTGAAGCCCTTACACAAATAATGAGTATGTGAAATGCAATACAAACCGAATGTGTACTCTTACTCAAAGGCATAACTTACCGTGATTAGAGGGGCTTCTCCGAGCAAAAGCAACTCGGAAAAGCCCCTATTTTACATCATTTTTCGGCTAAAAACTATTTCAAATCGTTAGTAGTAATTGGGTAGTAAGCAGACGGCAAACTGGTCATACAAGTCGCGCATTTGCCGCATTACTGCACTCTAAAAGATGTGTTTCCGCCCTGCTGCCGTGATCTTCCTCCCCCCTATCCCTTGCTTTTTCACAACAATTATGATATACTATTCTGTGAGAAACAAGCTATAAGGCTAAGAAGCATACCAGAAAACGCCTTGCTCGTGTAGTGCGTTCTCTGCTTAATAATACTAATCCCGATGCGTTTTGGCGCTATTTCAGTTGTGTTTCCCCGTAGCGATAAGAGCATTGAACATATCCCCCGCTACTCATAATCACAGTATTGCGCCGAAAAACATCAAATTGAGAAAGTCGAGGCACGTTGAGTGCGTAGTTTTGATGTCAAGGCAGAAATCCTGAAACGCCGATTTATCGCGGATAATTGGCATTTTGCAGTTCAGTAAACAACCAAAATAAGCACTCATTTTCTGTATGCGGGAACACGTAATATCACCTAAAGAGATACAGACAGCATTTCGGCGCACTCGCGATATAAACAGTCTTTTTAAGCACTCGATTTTTTGTGCTTAAAACTGCTGTTTGTAACTTTTAAGTGTGTAGAAATGCTGTCACTCGTTAAAAAGTCCGAAAAATAGAGAAAAATCACGCTAATCAAAAATTGCGATTGAGAGGTAGGGTTGAGTGCGTGTAAAAGTTACCGCAAAGAAAGGACATAAATATGGTTACTGTTACAATTGAAGGCAATAGCCTCAAAGTTATTGTCTGACGAAAGGAGCGTTCATTATGAGCGATAAGGAATACTCGGGCTACAGAGGCTATATTATAAAGGTTAATGGCGAGATAGTCTATGATGCAGGCTTCTGCTGCATTGCTCATTACAACTATCCCGCAGACACAAGATACTATGTCCAGTGTGAATTCCCTGTAAAAACAGGTGCCCGTGAAACCAGCTGTCCGGAAATATGGACAAGTGACGAAACCGAGGCAAAATATCTGCTGGAAAACCCTGACAAGGTAGTGGAATGGCTCCGTGGACGTATCAAGGCTGACACGAAGCACAGCCGATATGTAGATCAACCCATAATCGAAAAGGATCATCAGTTACCTAATTACGGAGGTCATCCGCAGCTTCTGGCGAAAACACCGCAGTATATCATTTTTCGATGCCACTGGCCGGCACATGAGTACTATGAGCTTGCGGCAGAATACACTCCGAGAGGCTGCCATGATTCTGCCCCCCATGTGGTCTTGCCGCTTAACAGAAGAGCAGGCAAAGGATCTTCTTGCACATCACGAGAAGATAGGACCGTTTTTCGGTGAGATGCAGAATAAATACCCATACGGTGAATGAAAGGACACAAAGGAGACCAAAAACATGGCAAAAGTACAGCTTGTTCCTCTGGAGGCATCAGACCGGGGGACAGTTTATATAAGATAATCAGAAAGCCTTCAACTACGGTGCAATGGAAGAATTCGATCTCCGTGACGATCACTTTGAAGACAAAGATGACGAGCAGATTTCTACCAAAGAAGAAGTATTTGATATTGAATTAATAGAATATAAGACTAATGCTTTTAAAGCATTGCAAGAACATTACTCAAATAGATTAGCTATAAGAGGACGTGAACAGCATTTGATCGAACACTTTGGTGGAGCAAAATCAGTAGGCGGAACATCGGAAAATGCTATAAACGGAATTGGCTTTGGAAACAAGAGAAGAAAAAAATATCTTTCAGAATCTATAAAGGAGTTTGGTAAGCTTTGAGAAGAATAGTCGGAAATATAGGCTGCTTCAGATTAAGTGACAGTAAATATGGCTTCGGCAGGATATTTCAGGATGCGTGCGTGGCTTTTTACAAACATATCGGTGCTTCCGAAAAAGATATCCCTCAGACAGAGGACTATGCTTTTATTGTTGGAGTATATGACAGTGGAGTAAAGAAAATGAAGCTTGTTGAGAAAAGACCGTACAGTTCAATTGAGGAGGTTACGGCTCCCCCGATGAGTATGAAGGATCCGATATCCGGAGAGTATTCTGTCTACAAGAATGGAGCGATAAGGCCTTCAGACTATGAAGAATGCAGAGACCTTGAAGTGTGTGCTGTCTGGGAGTTGGAACATGTCATCGACCGACTGTTGAAAGATGGCAAGTGGACTCCGACTATTAATAAATAACAAAAGCCTCACACCACTGAATTTCCAGTGATGCGGGCAGGCAGAAAGGATACGCTGACATGATTCTGAAATGGACTGCAGCTTGGTACGAACTAGATCAGACGATAATTGTCGGAGACAAAGACTGGTTCTATCTGCCAAGCGATGATAATAATCATTCCTTTTTTAATGAACTTTATCAGAGCAACTCTTTCATACGCAAAACACTGGCGATTGAAAAGATAACACATCCTGTACTTGGCGATGTGAAAGGAATTGTAGCAATCGGTCTGGATTATACTGTTTATCTGGCTGACGGTACAGTGCTGGAGGTCAATGCAGAGGAAGAGCCAGGACAGATATACAATTCTTCACTTATAATCGATGACTGGACATTTGATGTAGAGGTAAGTATTCTTGATGATGCAGATGATATACCGGAAGATCGGACGTTGAAAGACGCAATCCGCCGGTACAAAGGCCTGCTTGGCCTTACAGATGCGTCATGGGCAAAGGAATAGAAAAAGAGCCCCGTATCACTCAGATGATACGGGGCTCGATCATATTCTTTTCAAAGTGCCAATTTAGCGATTTCAAAGTGACAAATTGGCACTTTAGAATTATTGGATTTCTCAGAAATCAATCTCATCATGTTTTATTCCTTATGCGGCTGATCGTGCGTTCAAACTCTCCGCTGTCAAGCCATTCAGCAAGAAAAAACTGTTCTAGCATAGGTACAGTACAGGAATAAAAGCCTACTCTATCATTGTACAATGTCAGATATTTCTTAGGAAGAACCATATATCCTGCTCTCAGCGATGGGGCTATCGTTTTGGAAAAGGTGTTGATATAGATCACGTTCTCGTCAGTCGTTTGAGCGAAAAGCGTCTGTGGTGCTTTTCCGTTCAGAGTAAATTCCGAGTCGTAGTCGTCTTCGATGATCACCGCATTTCTATGAGAAGCCCATTCAAGATAATAATGTCTGCGTTCAGCAGATGCAGTTATAAGGCTCGGAAAGCTGTTGAACGGCGTAACATGGAGTATCTTTGCCTGTGTGCGTTCAAGCTCATCGGTACGGATACCCTCGCTTTCCATTTCGAGCATATCGCAGACAGCGCCGTTTGCGGTATACACCGCACGTATCTTCTCATACGAGGGAGATTCCAAAGCTATCATATTATCTCTGCCGAGCATCTGAATGCAAAGACCGTACAGATATTCCGCACCCGAACCAATGATTATCTGTTCGCTTGATACGTTTATGTTGCGGCATCTTGCGAGGTAACGGCATATTGCGTCACGAAGCTCAGTACAGCCGCCCATAGGCGATCTCATGAGTATTCTTTCGCCGCGATCGAGAATAACTTTTCTAAGCATTGAAGATACAGTTGAAAAAGGAATATTGTCATTATGGAGAACAGCCGGATTTGCAGGTATTATGGAATTCATTTGCCGGTCAGATACGGGAAAGAAGTTATCCGGGCAATACTTAACATAACAGCCGCTTCTCGGTTTCATCCGGCAGTAGCCTTCATCGCATAAGAGCTGATATGCGTGTTCAACTGTTATAATGCTGACAAGACATTCCTTTGCAAGCACACGCTTTGACGGGAGTTTCGCACCGTATACAAATGCTCCCGAGATGATACGGCTTCGCAATTCCTGATATATCTGCATATAGGCACAGATAGTGCTGCTGTGGTCTATCTCAATGTACATTCTCTGCACCCCTTTGTTCTTTTTCCTTGATTATACTACTTTTACCGGCGGTTTTCAACCATTTTGATGAAATATTCGTATACAGTCGTATCATTGGTAAGTTCAGGGTGGAAGGCTGTCGCAAGCTGATTATCCTGCTGTACAGCAACTATTTTTCCTTTGATTCTGGAAAGCACGTTCACACCCTCTCCAACACGTTCTGCATAGGGCGCACGGATAAACGGCATTTCAATTTCTTTTCCTGCAAACTCATCAACACAGCGAAAACTGCCGAGCTGTCTGCCGTAAGCGTTTCGTTTTACGGTTATATCGAGCGTTCCGAAGCAAGGTTCCTCTCCCTCTATTTCTTTGGCAAGCAATATCATACCGGCGCAGGTCCCGAAAACAGGCAAGCCGTTCTGTATCATTTCTTTCAGCGGTCCATACAGAGAGAGATCACCTAACAGCTTTCGCATAGCTGTACTTTCACCGCCGGGGAGGATAAGTCCGTCAAAATGTCCGCTTATGTCTTTTAGCTGACGGATCTCAAATGCTTCAACATTTATCTGTTTCAGCTTGGATATATGCTCTGCAAATGCTCCCTGAAGGGCAAGAACACCTATACGCATTATTTGCCCCTTTCTTCCATGATGAGCTTTATTTCCTGTTCATTGATACCGACCATTGCTTCGCCAAGTCCTGATGAAAGCTCTGCTAACAGCTTTGCGTCTGTATAGTTTGTCACAGCCTGAACGATTGCCGAAGCACGTTTTACGGGATCGCCTGATTTGAATATACCTGAACCTACAAACACACCCTCTGCTCCGAGCTGCATCATAAGAGCTGCATCAGCAGGAGTTGCCACACCGCCTGCAGCAAAATTAACAACAGGGAGCCTGCCGCTGTCATGAACTTGTTTCAGCAGATCATATGGCACCTGCAGCTTCTTTGCTTCTTCATACAGTTCATCCTCACTGAGAGATACTGCGTGGCGTATCTGCGAATTCATCATTCTCATATGTCTGACAGCCTGCACGATATCGCCCGTGCCCGGTTCGCCCTTTGTGCGTATCATTGAAGCTCCCTCGGCAATACGGCGCAGAGCTTCTCCGAGGTCTCTTGCACCGCAGACGAACGGTACTTTGAACTGCCGCTTATCAACGTGGTAAACATCGTCGGCAGGAGAAAGGACTTCGCTTTCGTCAATGTAGTCTATCTCTATTGCTTCAAGTATCTGCGCTTCCACAAAGTGACCAATACGGCATTTTGCCATAACGGGAATCGTAACAGCTTCCTGAATCGAACGGATCATAGCAGGATCGCTCATTCTTGATACTCCGCCAGCGGCTCTGATGTCAGCCGGTATCCGTTCAAGTGCCATGACTGCACATGCACCTGCTTCCTGCGCAATGACAGCCTGTTCTGGTGTTGTGACGTCCATTATCACTCCGCCTTTGAGCATTTGTGCGAGCTCCTTGTTTAACTGGTATCTTTCTTCCATGATAAAATCCTCACTTTCGTGTTTTTTATCATTATAGCAGTTAGTTTCTGATTTGGATATATCCAGTTTCCGTTTATTTTATCGTACCAGTTGAAAAAAGTCAAATTATAAAAAACCCGCATCACCTGATGCGGGAATTGCTCATATCTAATCACTTCTCAATAATAACCGACGTCCCTGACTTAAAACGAAACTCGATAAAGACATCGCATATTTTCACATCTTTCAGCAGTTTTCTCACCAGCGTCCCATCAAACTTCGTGATTGTGCGCGGCTGGGAATTAATGAAGTTGCAGAGCGCCTGTATACGGTCCCGGTGCTCAGCTTTGGCAGCTTCGTCCATAGTATTCTGCTCCTGCCGTTCACGCAGTAGAAGTATTTCTTCCACAAGGTCATCATAATTCTGTCTGCTCTCCGTTCTGTCTATCAGCTCCTGCTGCAACTGATTCATTCTTGCTGCAAGAGCTTCTGCCGACTGCGGATTACAAAGATTTATGGCTGTTTTCAGGTTCTCCTTCAGGTGGGACAAATATCCGTCGCTATTCTCGATCATCTCATTTAGCGCATCAACAAACGCCTGCTGTAATAATTCCTCGTGGATAGTTCGGGAGTTGCAGACAGTTTTATCCTCCATTCGGGTTTTGCACCGCCATACTATCGACGTCTTTCCGTGGTTATACCAGTGGATTCTACGGTACTGTGCTCCGCAGCACTCGCAGGTAATTATCTGAGAAAAAGGATTGTTAGCGCTGAAGCCTCTGCGAATGCCATTCTTATCACGTTCTGAGGATCGACGCGCAATTTCTTCCTGAACCTTCATATATATATCTTTCGGAATAATTGCCTCATGGTCGTCCTCGATGTAGTATTGCGGTAGAACACCGTTATTCTTTCCCCTTTTCTTGTTCAGGAAATCTATGGTATAGGTCTTTTGCAGGAGCGCATCTCCCATATACTTCTCATTCTCCAGTATTTTTCGGACGGTGCTATCATGCCACCTTGGATTGCCTCTTGAAGTCAGAATACCGTCTCGCTCCAATCCGCGTGCTATCTTTTGGCAGCTGAAGCCTTCAAGGTACTCCCGAAAAATTCGTTTGATTGTCTCTGCTTCTGCAGGATTAATGATCAGATGCCCTTCCTCGTCTTTATCATAACCAAGGAAGTTTTTTGCATTTACCATGACTTTCCCCTGCTGGAAGCGGTACTGGATACCCATTTTTGTATTCTTGCTAAGGGATTCTGATTCCTGCTGTGCCAGCGATGCCATAATGGTTATCAGGACTTCGCCCTTTGCGTCCATTGTGTTGATGGACTCCTTCTCAAAGAAAACCGGAATATTGATCTCCTTCAACAGGCGGATATATTGCAGACAGTCCAAGGTATTTCTGGCAAAGCGGCTAATAGACTTCGTAAATATCATATCTATTTTCCCCTGCTTGCAGTCTTCGATCATAGCATTGAACTGCTCTCTCTTTTTGGTATTGGTAGCGCTGATACCCTCATCCGCATACACCCCGACGAACTCCCACTCCGGATTCGTCTTGATGAATTCCTCATAATGCTGGATCTGCGCCTCGTAGCTGGATGCCTGTTCCTCATTGTCAGTTGACACACGGCAGTATGCCGCTACCCGCAGGCGCTTCACTTCCTCCTTTGCTGCCGCATTGCCTTTCTGCGGCTTCGGAGGAATGACGGTCATGTTTTTCATGCTTTCACCTCTATCAGACTATAAATGTATTCGGCTTGCTCTGCCGGATCGTCAAAATGTGTCTCCGCAGCAGTCAGCTCAAATGCCTTGTGTATCGGCGGAGCGGTATATCGCTTTTCGCAGCCGTGCAGATTTGCACGGTGCAGCCTTTTGCCGGTTGCCTTTGCGAAGGTCTCCCGGCTGACGATCGCCGGATAGTAGGCGGTGCCGATGTAAGCATCCTGCATCAGGATTCGCTTGACAGCACCGTGCGGCATCGGAGCGCCTGCATTCACCGCAGCCGCCTTCATGCTCAAACCGGAAATATAGCCGTTGAAGATGCTGATTATGATTCCGGCTTCCTGTTCATCGATGACAGCCTTGCCGTTTATGATCTTGTATCCGTACATAGTGCCTCCTTCAATGTCAGCCCGCATTTCAGCTTGAAGCCGACGCTGTCCCTGCTGTAAACGATGATGCTGTCCACAAAGGAAACAAACAGTTCCTCGTTATAGGCGTCCTGCACCTCCGCTGTATCGATAAAATGCAGCAGCTTTTCGGTTTCCCGCAGCATCAGACCGGATTCGATATTTCCGAGGCTCTGTATTTCTCTGCGGGATTCCTCGTTCTGCTTCTCGATGCGGTTCAGCTCCTGCATATACATCACTGCATCAATGATACCCTTTACACGGAGCTTTTTCAGTTCGCACTTCCGGTCGGAATTCTTCTGAACGCACTCTTTCAGGCTCATAATTCGCTGCAGGTTTTCGTCACTGCCTGCCACGCGCAGCGCATTGTAATACGGGCGGAGCAGTATCTTCCGGGTAAATATGAGCTTGTTCAGTAGCGTTGTGAAAGCGGACTGGAACGCCTCCTCATGGATAAACTTCATCGAACAGCTATCCTTGTCCGCAATGTGTTTCTTGCAGCACCAGCTGATTCCGCTGGAAATCACCTGACGCTTGAACGTGGTGCCGCACTCCCCGCAGATGATCCTGCTGCTGAAAGCAAATCTGCGCTGATACTTTTCATCATCGCGCCGGATACCGCGCTCTCTGAGCCGTTGTTCCAGTACATCATGCGCTGTCGCGTACAGTTCCCTGCTGATGATCGCATCGTGGTGGTCTTTCACTTCCGGACTGTCCACGTCACCCTTGTTCCTGTGCCTGCGGAAGTTGTCATCCGTATAGGTTTTGTTGTAGCGGACATCACCGACATACTTCTCATTATTCAGAATGCCCATGATCGTTGTGGTACTCCACTTGCCGCCCCTGCGCGTCTGCACACCCCGGCTGTCCAGTTCCTTGCTGATCTTATGCACACCCATGCCGGAAACAACGGACTCGAAAATGAAGCGGACAATGTCTGCTTCCTCCGGTATGATCGTATAGTTGCCGTCGCTGTAAAACGTGTATCCGTATGGTGCTGTTCCTGCTCTGTACCTGCCGTTTTTGATGCGTTTCTGGTTACCCCACTTCACATTCTTGGAAATGGACTCGGATTCCTCCTGTGCCAGACTGCTGAGGATAGCCAGCACAAGTTCCGTTTCCATGCTGCCGGTATCCAGCTTCTCTTTCTCAAAGTAAATGGGGACGTTGTAAGAAAGCAGTTCACGCACCAGTTCAAGGCAGTCCGTGGTGTTACGGGAGAATCGGCTGACGGACTTTGTCAGCACATAGTCGATACGTCCGATGCGGCATTCGTACAGGAGTGCCTGCAAGCCGTCGCGGACATCAGCCTTCGTTCCGGTAATGCCGAAATCATAGAATATACCCGCGCACTCCCATTCGGAATGCAGCCTGATCCACGCTTCATAATGTGCCTTCTGCGTTTCCAGACTCTCGCGCTGGTCGTCATTATCGGTACTGACTCGGCAGTATGCAGCCACGCGGAGCTTCTTTTTCTCAGCAGGCTGCGCTTCTATTGTTTTGACTGTCATTGCTTTACCTCCTTGTCAGTATCGTATATTAACTCTGATTCGGTGATTTTTCAAGTGATTTCGGTAATAAGTCCGCGTATATCGGAGAGAATGTCTGCCTGTTCAGATCGGTTAATTTGTTGTATTCGTCAAATGTGATCATACCTCTGGCATATAGCAGCTCCGTGATTGCCTGCGCCTTGTAGTAGTTGATCTCATCAATGACCTTATTTTGCTCCATAAAAACAGCTCCTTTCACTATACGGACATTTAGGAGATGTTTTGATGGGGTGTTTATATAAAAATAACGGATAACCGCCTTTTGTGGACGGTTATCCGTGTTTAAGTGTATTCATTGAACATTATAATGCAAATATAACCCATACTCAGATCAATGCTTTCACCATGAACCACCATATCAAGTGAAAACCACTGCCGTGTAATAAAAGCATTTACCGCATCTCTGCTTGTTGAGTCAATTTTAAAGATCATTTTTTCCTCTTTCTGCTTGCAAGTTCTCCTCTTTTTCAAAGAACGCCTTTTTCAGTTGTGCGTATTCCTCATCGGTACAGACTTCCTTACATTTAGGTTCAAATGATTTCGTGACCGCAAAGCATTCCTTCATGTTGTCGCAGGGATATTCTGAACATTCCGAGCAGTTCCTTATGCCCCTATCGCCGCAACACTTAACAACACGATATCTGCACCAATTCTCAGGACGGCATCCTATGCAGGAAATTTCCTCATTCGATACGATTCTGTCTCTGTATCCTATTTTTAGCCATAATTCTGCCGTATGACGTAATTCTTCGTCCGTTTTCTCATAAGGAAGAGCGATGTACCTCGGACAAGCCGAGCAATCGTTTCCGCAGGCAGCTATTATCTTATCCATATTGGTACTCCTTTTACTTTATATAGATAATCAGTAAACCATACTGATTACCAAGTATCTTTACCCTTATTCTACGAAATCCGGCTTTTTTTCCTGTTTCGATGTATTCTTGTTTGGTAAACTTCTTAAAGCCATTCTTGGTATAGAAGAATTTATCAAGTTTTTCCTTTGATATAACAGCATTCATGAACACACCGCCCGGCTTTAAAACCCTGAAGATTTCAGACATACCTTTGGCGGTATCACTCCAGAAATAAATGGTATTCATCGTAGTCACAACATCATAGGAATTATCTTTAAATCTGAGATCACAACAGTCACCAAGCTGAAATTTCATTCTGCCCGAATCCACATATTTCTGGTTTGCATCGGTGGCTTTCTTCACCATATCAGGTGAAATATCAATGCCTGTAATAAAGCACTTGCTTTTCTGATATATCAGTTTTTCAAGATAGCCATTTCCAAAACCAACATCCAGTATCTTTGTTTTTTCTGATACTTGCAGTTCATGAACAATGCCGTGATACAAGACACGATTTGCACGATTCATTGCCCAAGTCATAATTTTTCCGACCACACCGTGCGGATTTCCGCACTGCGATGCAAAATAGTCTCCGATTTTGCTCATACAATCAATCCTCTTTTCAGACGAGTTCAGTTCCTGTTATGTCTGTGTCTGGCTCCCTTATATCTCTTGCTCACTTACGATGAATCAGAATTCAGACACCAATGTATTGCTCACAGCTGTATTTACCATGTTCAATATCAAAAATCTCGATATAAGGAATTGAGCCTTTATATATCCAGCGTTCGATAAAAACAGGATTGACAATAAACAAGCGTTCATTATTTAGTGAAGTATAGGCATCATAAGATCCTTTGAACATTTCTTGAAAAGCTGCACAAAAATCACTGTTTTCAAGCGGATTCCCGATTTCTTTGCATACTCCCTCAATCTGTATGTTATCAATGCAAAGTGCAATATTTTTATTGACTGTAAGCTGATGATATTTTCTGAGATTTATGTCTGTTTGAAAATAGAAGCTGCCGTTTATCTGCACAACGCTCATCATTCGTGAAGAGACCTTATCATTTTCTGAGGTGGAAATAACCATTTTTCTTCCTTTTCCAAACTCCGATAGAAAATTACTATATTTGTCATGAAATAACATTTTTATCACTCCGGTTCATACAATTCTTCAGGAATCGGATCCGCTGAGATGCAAAGGTCGTGATCTGCTTTCTCCCAGATTCTTCTGCAGGTATCCGTCATTTTTCTACAATCACAGACATAAACTAATGCGTTTCCAAGCTTGGAATATGTCACAGCACCGGTATAATCAAAAGCTTCTTTGTAGTTTGGATAATATTCAGAAACGCATGTATCTGATGCAGCTGTGAAATGCGTATGGAACGGAGGTGATTTCAGAATCTTTCCATCGTAGTCCACGATTGTGATCTCAAATGGATTTGGATTCAATCTATCCGGGATCCCGAGCCGCTCATCCACTGAATGGAGATATGTATTACGTTCATGTCCGACACCCACAAGGAGGACTTTTCCGTTTGCTTCGTAAAGTCTGCTGATACAACTGCCAAGCGGTGCAGGTGATGCACATTTTTCTTCTCCCCGTACAAATTCAGCCGCACCTTTACCAAACACAGCAACAGAATGCGTCGGGTGCAGGGATCGTACCCCGTCCTTACGAAAAGCCGCAACCTCAGCAAGCGTTCCAATGTCAGGGATAGTCGATCTGACATCGTAATGCGGTGACTCATTCCAAACCTTATTCCATGTATGCGTCGGTACAATAAACAGTCCGTCATACAGATACTCACAAAATGCATCAATCAAGCCGTCTGCGCCGTTCTCAATTTTTCCGATGGCTCGCAAAGAGCAGTGAATTGTCACTTTGTCATAAGGTTTTATTCCTGCGTCTTTCAGAAAAGTAAATATGTCATGCTTTGTTATCAATTCGGTCCCGTTCCTTTCCTATTCTTTATTTTATGATCACGAAAAATCAGAATTTGTCAATTTAATTCCTTTTGGTAGTAAGCAAAGTCCTTATCTCGTTTCACTTCACAATAACCCAGCTTTGTATAAAAAGCATTCGTTCTAACATTCCAAAGAGGTGTATCAAGTTTAATTCTCTTGATACCAGGATAAAAGGTTTCTACCATTTTCATCAAGGAAATACCATACCCTTTCCTATAGTGAATTGGGTCAATAAATATTCGACCAATGTACAATGTTTCACCGTCTTTGTCCACAAATAGAATTGCACCACCAATGATTTCTCCATCCATGACTACCTGCAGCAAATGTCCTTCATTTTTCATTTGAATGTGCCATGGAATGGAATCATAATCAGGAGGTCCACCTACTTCGGAAGCACCTACATTAATATCGCTTTCAAACGCAGCCTTTGATATAGCAACGATTTTTTCGATGTGTTTCAATTCTGCATTTTCTAATTTCATAAAATCATATCCTCGTCAAATTCAGATTTACGCGTACTACCTTGCAACTATTTTCCTTATTATATCATAATCAGCCTGGTTTTTCAATCTCTATACGAAAAAAGAGCTGCCGGGTCATAACCCCGACAGCCCATATCTCAAGCCTTATTCAGTTTTATGCCCAATGTGACAGTTCTGTCAAAAAATGAAAGATATGTGAAAGTTAGCACTCTACCCTTGACAGTGCTAATCGGCAGTGCTATAATATAGTCAGAACAAAGGAACAGAGAAGCACCAAAGGATCCGGGTGCTGAACCCTCCGTCCCCTTGCTCGAAGCAATGGAAACAATGTGACGAGTAAAAAGGAGGACTGACCTATGTTGTATCCAAGCATTTTCGGTGAAAATTTATTCGATGATTTCTTCAGATTCCCTGATTTTGGCAGAGATGTGGAGAAGAAGCTGTACGGCAAACACGCTGCACAGGTAATGAAGACCGATGTTCATGAGCATGACGACCACTATGAGATCGTTATCGACCTGCCGGGATTCAAAAAAGACCAGATCAATCTTGAGCTTCAGAACGGTTATCTGACTGTCAGCGCCGCAAAGGGACTTGACAAAGACGAAAAGTCCAAGAAGGGCAAGCTGATCCGTCAGGAGCGTTATGCAGGCGCAATGCAGAGGAGCTTCTACATCGGTGATACTGTTACCGAAGCCGATGTAAAGGCAAAGTTTGAGGACGGTGTTCTGAACATCTGCGTTCCGAAGGCAGAGCCTAAGAAGCTGGAAAATCACAAGTATATTGCCATTGAGGGATAATACCTCGCTAAGTTCATATCTCAAAATAATACTCCCTTGAGCTGTTCATATGAGCAGTTCCGGGGAGTTTTTTACGCCTTATTCAGTTTTCCGATGTACTTCTGACCGCCAACCGTGACCTCGACCGAGATGCCGTCCTCCGCAGCAGGCACGGGCGGATTCGGCAGAACTTCCTCCTTGCCCCAGCCGTTCAGTCCATTTGCCTTGATGATGGTCAGGAAATCCTTGTAGCCGACGTCCAGATCGACATTTCCAGAGATACCGTCCACGCTGCCTTTCTCAGAGTGCTGCCAGATACCGTATGCTCCGGTGTAATTGGTCTTGTCCACCCAGTGTGCCAGCCATATCGTATAGTGGGCTTTGATGTCATCAGCGGTATGCGTGGTCAGTGAAGAAGCAGAACCGTACAGACCGACGAAATATCCTGCAGCCTCCACTCTTTCGAGGAACGCCCGCATAATGGCAGACACCTTTTCCTTGCCGAGATCAAACTGCTTCTTCTCCTCCAGATCGAAATAGACCGGGAACTCGAACTGCTTTCCCTTAATGACAGACAGGAATACATCCGCCTCCTGCCTTGCCTCATCCTCGTCCATTGCGTAGGAATACCAATATGCACCGACCGGAATACCAGCCGCCTTTGAGCCTGCGTAGTTGTCTTCAAAACGCTCGTCCTTCTGCTTTTCGAGCTTGCCGAAGCCTGCACGGATAATTGCAAAATCGATGCCGTCAGCTTTGACCTTACCCCAGTCGATCTTGCCGTTATGGACGCTGACGTCGATGCCCTTCATATCCTCGCCTCCGAAATAATCGTAGAAGTTATCGGTCACGCTACTGTTGCCCTGCACCTCATCGCCGTACCACTTTTTGCCGGAGCGCACGTCAACGTGTGTATAGATGTAGGCAGGCGTGATGTTGGCGATACCGCCGAAGCCGATGTCCTGTGCCTTGCAGCAGACGGTCTTGCTGGAAATCGGTTGCCCGTCCTGCCCATAGCAGCAGATATCGGCAGCGTTGCCCTTCGTATGCTGCCCTGTGCCGTCACCGCCGACACTACGGTCGTGCATCGAGCAGCGGAAGCCGCTGGTCACGATGATCTTGGAGCAGTTCAGCGTAGAATAGAGCGCCTCCAGCTTAGTAATGAGGTCATCATCGATCTGAAAATCATGTGCCTTGCCGCATTTACAGCGGAACTCCTGCGCATTGAAGTGCGGAGAAAGCTGCGTGTTATCTGTAAAGCCGTAGGTCTTAATCATCCTTTTCATCCTTTCTGCCGGTCTGCTTCTGCAGCACCTCAATCGCATTTTTCAGCGCGGGCGGATACGGAATTCCCATGAGCGATGTATTTTCCACAATGGACAGCAGCTCGTTCACGCAGAATGCAATGCAGACCGCATCACGCACATAGTTGGTATTAAGCAGAATGTCAAGTCGCACAGCCACGATAATGAGCATGAGGATGCTGCCTTTCTTCGCAAGCCCGTACCAGCCTGCCTTGCTGTTCAGCTTACCGATCTTGCTGTGTTTGGACTTGCCCATTGCACCGGTAATTATTCCGGTTGCAAAGTCAATGCCCATGAAGATGATGAGCGTCACCAGCGCGGAATCCCAGCCGCCGAAAAGCCCTGCAATTCCGCCGCCGATCGCACCGATCACCGTACAGATACTTCCTTTCATGTTGTCACCTCCAGTACCTTGACCGTTCTGATCATAGGGCTTGTATTGTCTGTCACCGCTTTCCAAGCAAGATAATACTCGTCAGCAGATACACCGCTGCAGTCATGCAGGAAGGAGATATAGTTGCCGACGGAGCCGAGCCAGCCGAACGGAATGGAGATCGCCTCGCCGCCGGTGATTTTTTCGTGGATATACCGGGCGGTTTCCGCAGCGGACATCTGCTGATTGCTCTTGCGTACCAGCCACATTTCGCCGCTTTCGGTATTGCCGCACTTGTAAGTGAGCAGAATCTTCTTTGCAGGCGTGATGCGTACCGAAGTGATACACATCGTATAAATGGTAGCGCCCCAGTTGAAATCGGGTTGATTATAGTAGATCGTATAGCCGTTATCCGCGCAGCAGAAATTCGGGTATACATCGGCGAATCCCGCAAGGCTGCGGTAGCCGTCAATATAGAAAGTGTAGATGCTCTCACCGTATGTGGTAAGAGCATCATTGCCGTTTCGGAACAGCGTCACCTCCGGTCTGCCGGACGGGATCTGCAGCACCTTCGGCACGAGTGTATTCAGCTTTTCGGACTCAGAAGCCTGCACACCCATTGTTACAAGATTTCGGGCAAGCTGGTCGCGCTGCGCATCCAGCGCTGTCAGATAATTTGCAATGCTCATGTCGTCACCTCCACTATAGCTGCAAGTGCGGTCTCTACTCCGGACAGTTCAGTTTCTACGGCAGACAGCCGGGTAAGAATATCCGAAATGGATGTACGGCAACCCTGCATATCATAGAGAATCTCGGTCTTGAAACGCTCGAAAACGCCCTCGTTGACACCGACACGCTCATTGAGGTTCATAGCAGCGGTGTACGCCTCTTCCCAGCGGGAAACATGAGAATCCGTGATACCGTTCAGCGTTGAGAGGTTGTGATGTGAATGTGCCTGCGCAGAAACCTCACTCAGCCCTGTGGACAGACCGCGCAGAGCGTTGCTGGTCGATGCACGGAAAGCCGCCTCATCCTGCAAATACTGCTCGGTAATGGTGTCCAGCACATCCTTGTTATTATGTGTATGGCGCTGCGCATTCAGCGTCAGCAGTTCCTCATTGATGGTCTGAATCTCATACTGCGTCCTGTCCTCAAACTGCTGCAAGCCGGAAAGCTCCTGCATCAGCTCCGGAGTCAGGCGGTCGAGCGTTGCCTTGTTCGCATGAGAATGAAAATCTCCGGTCGCCGCTTCGATCTCGCGCTCGACAATAGTCGTGACCTCGGAGGTTTTCGGATATTCCGACATATCAGGTGTTTCACCCGGCTCACCCTTGAGCGATGCCAGCCATTCCTCCTCCGTACCAACATACCCATGCTCCACAGCGATCTCGTAGGCAGACTTACCGTCAGCGCCGTGTCCCGCTTCCTCGATCTTCTTCAGAAGCTGCGCATACAGATCAGGCGTCGGCGGAATGGGCGGTTCATCATCGCCCACAAAACCGGAAGGACGGATATTCAGCGTCACCGGCACAGTCGTTGCACGAACGGTCGTGTCGCTTTCGGTATCATATCCGAATACAGACATTTTTGCCGCACCGACATGAAGCTCCGCAGGCAGATATAGCGATGTGCCATCAGTGCCGAGGACGATATTATAGGTCTCGTCACACTGCGAGAACTGCACGACCTTATGAAAGCGCCGCCAGTCTCCGTCAAAGGTAAAGCGGAACTGCACATACTGGATCTGGTGATCGGCAAGCACCTCACGCTCCAGAACCTCAATGCTCTGGTTCTTTATAAGGAATTTCCACATTAATCACGCACCTCCGTCCATTCATGTTTTTCTGTATCATACCGCATATATCCGTCAAAGCAGTTTACCTTGTGCATCTGACCTCCAGCACTTGTTCCGTTGCCGTCCCAGTTAGACTGCTTAGTTACTACTGCCCATTCGTCAAGAGTTCCTTCGTAAGTGATTTCACGCAATGGTGTGTAATTTATCATGTGAGAGCAGACCTTCTTCACGTTGTTGCTAAGCGTAAGACTTGTAAGCGGTGTGCTAACAAAACAGAATCCCGGAACTGTTTCACATTCTACACGTGCAGATGTCAGTGTATGGGAATCCATAAACAAATAATTTCCGAGTGTTGTCAATGTTGCTGGGAGCGTCACAGATGTAAGTGCTTCACAGGCAAATGCCTTTTCTCCGATAGCTGTAATTGATGCAGGAATAATAAGCTCAGTAAGTCCCCCCTGCGAGTACATAAAGAATGAACGCTCACCAATAGTGGTAAGCGTTGTCGGAAAGCTGACAGACTCCATATTTACGCAGCGTTCAAATACACTATTACCAATAGCGGTAATACCTTCAGAAATAACAAGTGAACGGATATTTTCGTTCTCCCAGAACGGAGAATTACCAATTTCGTAGTCGTATGTTTCCCCTGTTCCATGCAGCAGGAGCTTGCCATTTTCATAGAGAACATAGTGGATATTCTCACCACAGGTACCAATCTCAACAATACCTCCGATGATATCATCGACTTCGGTCTGGAGAGTATCGACCTTATTGGTCAGCTCAGCAATGGTCTCGTTGTTTTCCTGCACCTCCGCGACAAGCTGCGCCATCTGCGACATCAGCTCCGTCACCTTGCACTTGCCGAGGATACATTTGCAGTAACCACAGACGTTCTTATCCTCGCGGTAGTCGTACCAGTCACGCTCCGTCAGCTCTGTTGCACCCGGATTCAGGCGTACTGCATACATAAGCAGACGGGTTTTATTCTCATCCGATGGCAGCGAAGGCAGAGACGGATTCTCCGCAGGCGTACCCGGAGTGATCTCCAAAGACACGCTGCGCACCGATTCACCGACATCAAGCAGAATAGCAATCGCCACATATCTCGGCAGCGATTCATCCTGATAGCTTGTCAGGTCGATGCTGTATCGGGCATCATTGATGAAGTAGTGTCCGTCGATCCACGCCTTGCCAGTGCCGAGCGTCACTTTCAGACCGCTACTTGCCGCTGTCAGCCTGAACATCTGTCCGTAGGTATCGAGGATACCGTTGCAGATGATGCTGGAGAGATAGCTTGTAAAATCCTCCGCAGTATAGGTGCGGTCAAGCCCTTTTGAATTGAAGAAACCGCTGTAAAAAGCCATATATCATGCCTACCTTTCTTATATCTTGTAAAGGTACGCCTTCGTGTTCGGACAGCATCCTGTCTCACACTCAGGTGTCCTTGAAAGTTGGTGTCAGGCTGCGCCCGTTCTGGTCGAAGCCCTCGATCATGCCGATGAGCTGTATCTGCGGCTGCATCATACCGAAGCGCCGGTGCTGCACCGTCACATAGTCGCCGACGAAATAATCGCGGTTGTATACATACTGTGTGTTGTGTGCTGCGATATCCGACTCCGATGCTGTTTTCGGCAGCACCAACCGTTCTGAGCCGCGAGTGCGCAGCAGTTCCAGATACTTCTCCTCCGGAATCGTTATCGTTTCACCCTCGACCTGTTCCTCCTCGGAGATATCCTTCGCATCCACATACAACTCGTAGCGGTCAAGATAGGTCGGCTCATCGCCGTCACAATATGTGGTGCGCTTGCGTTCATCGCCCTTGCCATGACCGAAGATATATGCGAAGTTCTTCTGGACGCTGCTGTCCTCGGCATAGCTGAACGACAGGAGGTTGCTGTATGCGTCGGAAAAGATAATATGAGGATTGTCCTCCTGCATGATGCTGCGGTCAGCGCCTTCGGAGAGGTCGAATACCATGCAGTATTGCTCCCCGGAGGATTTCACCAGCCGGATATTCGCCGTCCCACCCAGCTGCTCGCAGATCGTATACACCCACTGCATCAGATTTGTGTATGAGATTTGCAGCGTTGCGGTCTGCTCCCAGCAAGTACCGGTGACCGTTCCGAGGGAAAGCCCCGGAATCCTGCGATTGTCCGTAAGTAGCGCATTCTGCGTCACGACCTCCCGGACGATCTCGCTGTATGCCTTTGCCGCTGTGACGTTGTATGTCGGGTGAATGATGCGCCGTTCCAGCAGACACATCAAAAAGCGACCACGCACTGTCAGGTAGTCGCCGTTCTCGATATCTGTATTTATAAGCACCGATTCGATGATGCCGAAATGCTGGTTATCATCATCACGACCGACGATCCTGCCGGTCTGGAAAATTTCAATGTTATGCGGATTGGCGGCGATATACACCTCAAAGCTACCGCACTTGTAGTATTCAATATCCCATAGCAGCGAAGAAAAGGTGTCGCAGACTGCCTCAAGGGTAATCGTGAGGGCGTCCTCCGCAGCTTCCATTCTATAAACTTCAATCTGCATACTATACCCCCAGATATGCGTTCGTGTGTACAATGGTAACTATCAGTTTTTGCAGTCCCGTGCCGCGCAGGTAGAAACGATTTCTGCCCTCACGCAGCGTGAGCCAAGTCGAGCCGGACACCAGCCGATTGATGATGTTGGTCTTGACACCGCCGCGATCGAGCGTGATGGTTTTGTTGCCCGTTTTGGTCGTCACCGTGATAATATCTCCCGCGAGGATGTCGCCAGTGATCTGGAGATACTCGTCCGTGTCCGCATTATACAGCGTAGGAGAACGTGCATCCTCCAGCGCTTCAATCACCAGCGTGAAGCCGATCTCGTCACCGTCGTTGACAATGGTCATCATGTTCTGCGTGTTATATTTGCCGAGAATGAACGGCTCCGGATTGCTTTCTGTCGGGAATGGAAATGTGAATGCTCCGGTAATCTGCGAGTAGTACGCCATGACCGACTCGGTCGAATGCCAATAAATGTCGGGGCAGAGTATGGAAATCTGTCCCGTTGTAAGCATTTCAAAATTGTTGACCTCGCAGGTCTCGACATAGCCCTCCGCAAATACATCAATGCCTGCCGTAGCGTAGTAGACTTTGATGTATCGGGAGGGCTTCACCACCTTGTAAAGCTGATGTCTGCGGGTTTCCACGCCTACGCCCCGCATCTCAAAGTGAATCACCACATTCCGCTTTTCGATGAAGGCATTGTTCAGATAGCTTCCGTCCATGCCTGCATAGCCAGAGGTGCTGATCGTGCCGGGAGGCGGATTCAAGACCTCGACCTTTGCTGTCATATACTGGTTGGCGGTCGTGGTCATGTCCACCCGGTCACCGTTCGCGTTTTCAAAAATAAGTGTAAAAAACATGACTGCCCCCTTTACTTTTTCGGCGTGGATGTGATATAATAAGAAAAACGGGATAGGAGAAAAAAATGGAAGAAAAATACTATGCTCATGCACACTTTGAATGCTTAAGTGGTATTCCTCCCCACTTAATTACTCAATCCGACTTTAACAGCCTAAGAACAGCTTATAAAGCGTGCCTAAGTCTTTATTGGATTGAAAAGAAATTTGAAATTGTTTCGGACAACTATTATGAATTTGAAGAAGAAATAAAAACATCATATGATTTTATTGTTAGCAATCGTCAGAAGAATATAGTAAAAGAAGGACAGAAACAAGTATCAACACTAAACAGACGCTTAGTTAATCTGTTATGCAGTATACGAATGTATAGAGATCAGGTACTTCATGATAGTTCCCAACTTCAGCAAATCATCTGTCCTGACTACGATATGAAACAGAAATTAGAATCCAAAACAAATGAATTATATGATAGGTCGTTTGCTTTTCAATTGATGGAATTATTACGGAATTACACACAACATCAAGGTTTGATAATCGAACGAGTAACTGCGTTTATTCCTTTTGGAAATTTCACCGGAAACAAATTACTATATTTTGTTGAAGTGAATTTCAATGCTATAAAAGAGATTGAAGGCTATAACAAAAAAATTAAAACGCCGATAGAGCATAATCATGAGTGGCTGAATCTTATTGAGTTTATTAGAGAGTATTATAAATGCTGGATTGAATTCCATAACTATTTACATACTATAATTTCATCTGCGCTTTCAAAGCAGTTGAACTGTGTATATAGCACGCTAAAAAAACACTTTGAAATTATTGATGACAGCATAAGTGTATATACCGAAAAAGATGGACTTGGTCCCCATTTTTTGTTGCAACTATCTTACTTAAAAGGCCTCGCAGTAATGTATACTAAAGAAGAAAAAATTAATCTTATGCTTGGATACATTAGTAAAGAGTGCATTAGATGCTCAGAAACAACGCAAGTTAGAAATAGTCAAAAAATGTCCTTTCGCTGTAATACAGTTTAGTTTTTTCACAAATTTATCGCATTCCTCGTCATGCGATAAATCTCCAGCCGTGACAGTGATTTCGGACTATTGTTTGTCTGATTCACTGTGCGGCTGTTGTCGTTGTTGTAGTAGTTATTGACCACACCGCCGCTGCCGCCGTTCATCTGGAATTTTCGAGGATAAGTTTGAAAAACATGGCTGCACCCCCTTGACTATTTTACATTTGTATGTTATACTAATCTCATTGAATGATATTAGTGGAGGAATTATGGAGAACTTGATAAAGATTCTGACTGATCCGATATCAAACAGAATCATTCAGCAGATTCGTAAAAATCAGAAAATGACCGTTTCAGAGATACTTGCAGTAACTCCGGATATTCCAAGAGCTACTGTGTATCGACGGATCGAACGAATGACATCTGCGGGTGTAATAGAAATCGTGGAAACACACAAGGTCAGAGGACAAGCCGAGCATACCTATTCCGTGAAAAATATCTATATTACTGCTAAAGATAGCGGTGAGAATGGAATGGAGATCATGACTGCCTCTTTTGTGCAGATGTTCCATCTTTGCAGTGAATACTTCAAAAGCGAAAATGCCGATGTTGAACGTGATAAACTCTTTATTCTGAACTATGCGATACGTTTGTCGGATCATGATTTTTCGGAAATGCTAAAAGAAATTTTCGCAGTCGTTGACAGGTATCAAGGCAAAAATATACCGAAAGACGCTAATACACGCAATCTATATCTGATGTCATTACCTGCGGGAGGAGATACAAATGAGCCGTAAACAAAAAATTCTGCAATGCTATACCGAAAAGGGCATATGTCTGTATGAGACACCGGAGATCAATGGTATCCGGCAATACATTCAGATCAGAGGTGCTGATAAAAAAGCTCCGCTGATGCTGTTTCTTCATGGTGGTCCCGGTGGTTCTATGGCTGGACTGTGCCATGTCATGCAGCCAGAATGGGAACATCATTTTACAGTGGTCAATTGGGATCAACGAAATGCTTGCAAGACCTATCTTGCAAACAAAAGCAATGCTGCTGCAATTTCTCAGTCCGGCACACTTGAGGACTATATGGCTGATATTGATGCTGTTATCGCATATCTGCACACTGTATATGATTTTGAGAAAATCATCCTCATGGGATTTTCATGGGGAAGTCTGATCGGTGCGGAATATGCCAAGAGACATGGTGAAACGGTCTCACACTATATTGGTGTCGGTCAGTTTATCCATTATATTGATGGTCTGCATTATTCCTGCGAGTGGCTCAGAAAAGTGGTAAAAGACGCTCCTGCGGATGTCGAAAAGATAAACGCCTTTGAAAATTCGATTCCTGATCCGCCGCAAATGACTCCTGCGTTTATGAACTCCTTGCAGGGATTTTCCATGCTTGGTGCAAAGTATATCGCAAAAGACGGCAGAGCTTTCCCAATCAAATCACTGCTGACCTCGCCTTTTTTGAGATTCGGTGAAAAAATGACAATGGTGCATGGAAATCCGAAGCTGTTCTCAGGTACATATCAAACAATGTTGTCACATGATTTCCGGAACAATTTGCATTTTGATATGCCGGTACTGTTTGTCAGCGGCGATGAGGACTTTGTGTGTCCGAATGAACTTCTGGCACAGCATTTCGGACAGATCACTGCACCGCAGAAGAAAAATGTTGTAATTTCCAAAGCAACCCATACCTGTTTTTACGATCAGCCCACTGCGTTTCTGGATACGATCATTGATTTTACGAAATAACAGGGCAGGCAAAAGCCCACCCCGTCACACATTCAGCGCATTCCTTGTCATACGATAAATCTCAAGCCGTGACAGCGACTTAGGCGAATTATTCGTCTGATTCACTGTGCGGCTGTTGTTGTTCCCGAATAATGATGAACCATTGCTTTTTCTATGGGATTGATGTATAATAAAAATATAGTCACACGCTGCATATACCGCTGATAAGAGGTGTTAAAATGGAGATTCTGAATCTTAACTGTATCAGTATAAATGATAAAATGTACGAAATTGATCCGAACAATGAAGATGAAAAGCCGTACATAAAGGTGTTCTATACAGATGCAGATGATATCATTATTGCTGGAATGATTGCATACCACGGAGTATATTGGCTTTCCGTCACGGACATCAAAGAAACGGATACAATTCGGAAAATCTTTGCGTATGTTTCTGCACCGATTCCAACGAAGTGTGCAAATATCCATGCAGTCATCGGAAACACATACTATAATGATGAGCAACTAAAGCTGTTCCCTTATAACTTTCCTGCCGCAGCAGATGAGATTTTTTCACACTATTCAAGAATCAAGGACAGTTTCAGCCTTTCAGGTGCTTTTGAAAAATACAAGGACATTCTGAAGTACAACTTTTTGGTGCCTGCAAAGCCGAAATATATGCCCACCCCCGCGCATCGCTGTATTCAGGTCTACTATGCAAATGACAGTGAAATTATGATTCTTGGCGTTGCGGATAACTGCTATCTATACTGGCTATCCATAACGAAAATGGATGATATTGAAACGAACCGTCTGATCGTTGAGTATATCTCTATGATTGAGCCAACCGTGTTTGGAAGCTGGGGCTTCACAGTAGATAAAACTAAATATACCTATGATCAGTTCAGATCTTTTTATTATACAACAATCACCTGTGTAGAGGACATTGAGACGCATTATCGACGGGCGAAAAATCGCAGCGGAAAAAGCAATGCAAAGGACAATCAGCTCATCAGCAAGCTACAGAAATATCTGGCAGTTATGTCTCAATGCAATGATAATCCAATGGATTTCTATAATAGTCATTCTGAGATGTTCCGGGATATCTGGTCGATGAAACATCTGCGCTGTTCCGATAACCCTAAGCTCAGAAATCTTTTTCATCAGGTTGAACAGCGTGCGTCTAACATATATAATGCATACATGACTGAAGCGCATTAAAGAATTGATAAAGTTCAGGGGCGGACATAATGCCCACCCCATTACACATTCAGCCCGGACTGCATCGTCAGCGTCATGGCATCCCCGCTAAAAAAGCTGAGAAGATACTGAAACAATCCGGACCGCTTATTAATGAACTTCCGCAGTAGTTTGATACTTGCTTTATCGCTTAATATGTGATATAATAATAAAAATCACCTGTGCAGATATTGGCATCAGAGAAAAGAGGTTATTACTATGTCAAAAACTCATGTTGAAATGATAAAATGCCCTAAGTGCAAAAAGCTCTCGGAGATGACTGTCTGGGATATTATAGACGTTACAGACGCTCCCGAAATGAAACAGAAGATCAGGAACGGCGAGGCTTTCAGATGGCACTGCTCAGAATGTGACGACAACTCTCTCATCTTCTTCCCCACTATCTATCACCAGCCCGGTGAGAAGTACATCGTCAGCTACGTTCCCGGAGACCCTGACACTGCCGAGAAGTGCATGAAGGACCTCAGCAATGACAACGAGAGCGGCTACAACTTCGATAACGGCTACACAAGGCGAGTTGTGACCGATATGAACCAGCTTCGCGAAAAGCTCGTCATTCTCGACGAGGGACTTGATGACCGTATCATCGAGCTCATGAAGCTGTTCATCGTTGCCGATATACAGACCTCATCACAGGATCTCAGGATAACCGAGATATACTTCACCAAGGAAAAGGACGATACATACAGCTTCGCTATCAGGTTCGACAATGACAAGTGGGGCGGCACCGCCTTCTCAAAGGATAACTACGATCAGGTTGCAAAGACCTTCAAGACTTCCCTTCTTGCCGATAACGAGGTGATAATCGACACGGAGTGGGCTGTGGAGATGCTCAACAAGAATATGTAAAAACATAGCGGACAGTATGACTGTCCGCTTTTCTTATTTCAGATATTCGCCCCACTTTTTCTGTGCGGCTTTGATCTCTTCGTTCAACTCATCTTTGTGAACTGTAATGATATCTTTCATATTCCTTACATCTTCGGTATTATAATTATCAAAAAAGTTTATCAGTTCAAAATCTTCATCGACTTCAAAATGATAAGTTATTTTATGTCCATTTTCTTCTGCATCCGACTCACAAATGATCTGATAAGTTCGTCTGCCTGACAGCTCATGCGGAATAGTTATCACGGGAGAATGTGTGTCTTTATAAACAAAACCGCCATCACCGTTTACAGCGACGCTTTCTAACGGCGAAACAGTTACATATCCTGTGCTAAAACTGAGATAATCAGGCAGTCTTACAACATAAAAATATTTATCGTCTGTACTCCCGTATATACCTACCTGTTTTACAACAGTAGAATCACGCTCTATAAGCTGCATCCCCTCACAAAGTTTCTTCATCGGTCGGTATTTGAGGAAATACCATGCACCGTTGAAGCCTAAAAATATCGCAAGAAATACAGACATAATCACCGCCATGACCTTGGTAAAACGGCTCTTTTTCAGCTTCTTCCCCACCTTTTTAAAGGTCTCGGCTTCGTCGGGAACTGCCTTTTTCTCGGGCTCGGGCAGGGTCATGTTCTCGCAGAGCTGTCGGCAGTCCTCGCAGCTGCGGAGATGCTCCTCCACAAGCTCCCTTGTAGCCTCGCTGCATATCTCCTCCTTGTAAAGGGGCAGCAGGTCGATGATAACATTGCAGTCTATATCCTTTCTGTTCATAAAAGTCCCTCCTTTTTCAGAAGCTGCAAAAGCTTCTGTTTAGCGCGATAATAGGTCACGCCTGCCCAGTTCTCGCTCTTGCCGAAAACCTTTGCTATATCGGCGAATTTCAGCTCCGCGAAAACTCTCAGGGTAAAGACCTCTCTGTACGGCTCCTCAAGGTCGTGGAGAAGATGATGTATCCGCAGGGCAGTCTCCCTGTCAGCAAAGCATTCCTCAAGGCTCCCCTGTGCAGCTGTCTCGCCGATGCTCTCCGCAGAGCTGTTCCTGCTCTCAGCCTTTTTCAGGTGGTCGTACCAGAGATTTTTCGCGATAGTACACAGCCATGTCCTCACGGAGCAGCTTCCCTGAAAGCTGTCGGCGCTTGTCATAGCCTTCAGCATGGTATCCTGAAGAATGTCCTTTGCAAGCTGCTCGTTGCCGCACAGTCTCAGGATAAAGGTATAGAGGTCGGAGCTGTATTTCTCGTATATCTCATGGAATTCCTGCTTCATCTTCTCACCTCCTCACTTAGTTAGACGAGTGACTTCTGGTTTTATTACAGAATTTTCAAAAAAAGCGGACAAATTGTCCGCCTTAATAATATTTGCAGGGACAGTCAATGGTCGTCCCTGCACTTTCAATTCACTGAATTTCAGCCGCTGATAAGCGCCTGAAACTCCTCCTCGGTTATTATCGGAATGCCGAGCTCCTTGGCTTTCTTATTCTTTCCACTGGTTGATGAGATATCATTGTTTATAAGATAAGCCGTTTTTGAAGAAACAGAATCTGCAGCCTTGCCGCCGTTCTGCTCGATATAGGCTTGGAGCTCCTTGCGGTTCTTCCAGATATGCACCGAGCCTGTGATAACAAAGGTCTTGCCTGCAATGGCTGACTCGCTGTTCACTGCCTCAGCCTCTTCAATTTCAAGCTCTGCCAGCAGGTCACGGAACTCCCTGAGATTTTTCTCGTCCGCAAAGAACTTCACATAGTCATTGGCGAGAACCTCTCCGATGCCGTCAATGGAGGTAAGCTCCGCAGCGGAAAGCTTCTCAAGCTCCTCGGCAGTGGTGTACTTTGCGCAGATAAGGCGTGAAGCCTGTCTGCCGATATTGGGTATACCCATGGCGTAGAGCACACGGCTCAGCTCAGTCTTTCGTGAAGCCTCGATGGCGTCCGCAAGCTTCTGATAGGACTTCTCGCCGAAGCCCTCAAGCACAACTATCTTGAACTTGTAGTCGTCAAGGTGATAGAAGTCGCGGAACTCGCGGACAAAGCCCTCCGAGACCAGTGTCTCTATGGTAGCCGTTGACATTCCCACGATATTCATGGCGTCGCGCTGGACAAAGTGCTCAAACTTTCCGATATGCTTGGCAGCGCAGTCCTTGTTGGGACATACAAGAGTTTCCACATCCTCATCGGAAGTGCGTATCTCTGTTGCGCCGCCGCAGACGGGACATACCGCAGGTATCTCCAGACTTGCTGAGGCGGTCTTGTTTTCAAGCACCTGCGGGATTATCATGTTCGCCTTGAAAATGGTAAGGGTGTCCCCTATTCCGAGACGGAGCTGCTTCACTATGCTGAGGTTGTGAACAGAAGCCCTCATGACCGTAGTTCCCTCCAGCTCCACAGGGTCGAATATAGCCACAGGATTGAGAAGACCCGTTCTGCTGGCGGACCACTCCACCTCGCGGAGGGTAGTGTCCGCGGTCTCGTCACGCCACTTGAATGCTATGCCGTTTCTGGGAGCGTGTGAGGTCTCGCCCAGACTGAGACCGTACGCCACATCGTCATACATGAGCACCAGACCGTCCGAGGGAAACTCGTTCTCCGCCACAGCTTTTTCAAAGTCGGCAACAGCCCCCTCCACACTGTCGGACTTCACCTTAACGCCGTAAACGCGCTGAAAGCCCTGCTCCTCCAGCCAGTCCAGACGGCGCGAGAAGGAGTTCTCCTCATAGCCCTCGGCAGACACCAGATTGAATGCGAAGAAGTTGATATTTCGCTCCGCAGTCACACGGGAGTCAAGATTGCGGACAGTTCCCACGCAGAGATTACGGGGATTTTTATACTTTGCCCCCTCCTCTATCTCCTCGTTGACCCTCTCAAAGTCCTTGTACTTCATGAGAGACTCGCCGCGGACCACAAGATGTCCCTTGAAAGGAATACGGGCAGGGATACCAATTATGTGCCTTGCGTTGGCGGTGATGTCCTCGCCAATCTCGCCGTTTCCGCGGGTCACCGCCTGCGTGAGGGTACCGCCGTCATAGGTCAGCACCAGAGTGAGACCGTCCAGCTTCCAGCTGAGGAAGCCATCATGCTCGCCCAGCCAGCTTTTCAGCTCCTCAACGCTCTTGGTCTTGTCAAGTGAAAGCATTTTTGTGGTATGTCTTATTTTCTGAAGTCCCGATGATACCTCGTAGCCCACCTGCTGGGTACGGCTGTTGCTGAGGATAACGCCTGTCTTTTTCTCCAGCGCCTCCAGCTCGTCGTAAAGCTGGTCGTACTGCTTGTCGGACATTATCTCAACACCCGTATTATAGTAAGCGTCAGCCGCCTTTGCCAGCAGTTCATTCAGCTCTTTCATTCTGTTTATATCATTATTAGCCATAGCACGCTCTCCTTAAAAAAGTATAATCATATTATACCATGATTTTCATTAAAAAGCCATAGTAAAAGATAAAAAGAGTTATGACTGAGGATATTGACGAAATTGAGGGGAACTGGTATAATAGTTTTAATAAGATAAATCGGAATTTATATGTGTAGGGGACGCCGCCCTCGGCGTCCCGTTGGGCGTGTAATGCATTTCGTGGGACGTCGAGGACGCCGTCCCCTACTTTTCCAATTTTTCGCGTATGCGCTAAATTCTGATTTGTCTCAGCAGCTCACAACTCTCAACTTTCGGGACGGCGTTTCCTACAGACAGAAAGGCAATTTATGTCAAACATTATCGAGATAAACAAAAGCAATACGGATATACTGCAAATATTCGTACTTATGTCGGAGCCGCAGCTCCTGCACTATTTTGAGCCTGCGGAGGGACTATTCATTGCGGAGAGCCCAAAGGTCATCGAAAGGGCGCTCAACGGCGGCTATGAGCCCTATGCCCTCCTCATGGAGCACAAGGACATTGATGGACAGATGAAGGAGCTTCTCTGCCGCTGCGGAGACGCTCCCGTGTATACCGCGGAGTTTGATGAGATCACCGCCGTAACGGGCTTCAAGCTTATCCGCGGCGCACTGTGCGCCTTCCGACGGAAAGCCCTTCCCACAGCGGAGGAGCTTTGCAAAAATGCACGGCGGATAGCTGTACTGGAGAACGTGGTCAATCCCACCAATATCGGAGCCATTTTCCGCTCCGCAGCTGCTCTTGGCATGGACGCCGTACTGCTTACGCCCTCATGCTGTGACCCTCTTTACAGACGGTCATCAAGGGTCAGCATGGGAACAGTGTTCCAGATACCGTGGACCTATCTTTCAAGCGATACGGACTATCCGCAGCAGCTCCGCGAAATGGGCTTCAAAACTGCTGCAATGGCGCTCAGTGACCACTCTGTGAGCATAGAAGCTCCCGAACTGAAAAGCATTGAAAGGCTTGCCGTAGTCCTCGGCACCGAGGGCGAGGGGCTTGCCGATAAAACTATCGCAGACTGCGACTACACAGTGAAGATACCCATGTCACACGGCGTGGACTCACTCAACGTCGCCGCCGCAAGCGCAGTTGCCTTCTGGCAGCTGGGACTGCACTGATTATCCGTGGGGTACGGATATATAATGATATGGAGGATTTTATATGAAACTTTATTTCAAGCAGAAGGTTTTTTCGTTCAGACAGCGTTCCGAAATATATGACGAATTCGGAAACGTTTTATTCAACGCAGTGGGTGAGATATCCCTTGCAAGGAAAATGCACATCTATGACCGCACAGGCAATGAAGTGGCTTATGTGGAGCGCAAGCTGCTCAGGCTTCTCCCGCGCTTTTCCATCTATGTAATGGGACAGTATGTCACGGATATCGTCAAGGAGTTCACATTCTTCAAGCCATCATACGTCTTTGAGCGCATAGGCTGGAGAGTTGACGGCGAGATATTCTCCCACGATTACAGAGTATTCTCGGGCAATATGTATGTCGCTTCCGTACACAAGCACTGGATGACATGGGGCGACAGCTTCGAGATAGATATTGCCGACGGACAGGATGTGATCATGGTGCTTGCAGCCGTCATCGCCATCGACTGCGTTATGGATGCAAACAGCTCTAACAATTCATGATGAAAGGATTCTTACCATGCATAAGTACAAATGGGGCGTCATCGGCACAGGAAAGATAGCCCACACCTTCGCAACAGCTCTGGCACACTGCGAAAATGCAGAGCTTTGTGCAGTTGCATCAAGAACTGACGATAAGGCAAAAAAATTCGCCGAGGAATTCGGATTCAGAAGCTTCTACGGAAGCTATAAGGACTTTGCCGAGAACAGCGATGCAGAGATAGTCTACATCGCAACCCCCATGGCATCACACTTTGAGGACGCATGGCTCTGTCTTGAAAGCGGCAGGAACGTGCTGTGCGAGAAGTCTCTTACCCTCAACACCGCCCAGACCGAGAAGCTCCTCGCCTTTGCCCATGAGAAGAAGCTTTTCTTCATGGAGGCTATGTGGATGAAGTGCAGACCTGTCTACCGTAAAATGAAGGAGTGGATAGCTTCGGGCTCCATCGGCGATATAGAGTACATCAAGGCGGATTTCAGCAACTTCATCCCCTTTGATGAGAATGACCGCCTTTTCCGCGCAGACTGCGGCGGCGGCTGTCTCCTCGACCTTGGCATATATCCCATTACTCTCACCCATGATCTGCTGGGAGTTCCCGACGAGATCATCAGCTCCGCTCACATGATGAACGGCATAGATATGAGCAATTCCATACTTTTCCGTTACAAGAGCGGTGCTTTCTCGTCAATGGACAACGGCTTCGAGATACAGCTCCGCAATAACGCCATAGTTTCGGGAACAAAGGGCTTTATCACTCTGGGAAACTGGTTCCACTGCACAGAGGAGGGCGCTCTCTTTGACCGTGAAGGCAGAGAGGTGGAGAAGTTCGAGTTCAAGGACGCCATAAACGGCTACGAGTACGAGGTGGACGAGGTACACCGCTGCCTTGACGAGGGATTTACAGAGAGTCCGCTTGTGCCACACAGCGATACCGTGGCAGTCATGAAGCTCATGGATCAGTGCCGCAGCCGGTGGGGAATGAAGTTCCCTGACGAATAAGCTTTGAGCTCTGTCCAAAAGCATAGTTTACTAAGATAAATCGGAATTTCGAGCTGAGCCAGCTCGACCGCTTGCCACGTTGTCGCTCGTAAACTCGCTTAATAATATCAAAAATGATATTTGTACATCGCTTACAGCGCAATAAGTACGCCGAGCCTAT
>Ga0255342_1001085_pt1 | contig 41149 bp, 38 predicted proteins | sample wastewater_treat_3_FD_192416 | JGI IMG/M metagenome (GOLD analysis project Ga0255342, IMG submission 192416) | Wastewater microbial communities from Lulu Island WWTP, Vancouver, Canada - plant14 | ecosystem: Engineered > WWTP > Wastewater > Unclassified | place: Canada: Vancouver, British...
ACCGGAGACGAGCGACCTTCTACAAGAAGGATCCTTCCAGGTGAAGGACAGGAGATGCGCTATGAAAACGCGTGGTTCGGCCCCCAACAGGGGCTTCACCCTTATTGAGCTTCTCGTGGTGATCGCGATCATCGCCATTCTTGCGGCGATTCTGTTCCCGGTCTTCGCGAAGGCGCGGCAGGCAGCGATGGCGTCGAGCTGCCAGAACAATCTCAAGCAGATTGGCACCGCGCTGAACATGTACTCTCAGGACTACGAAGAGACGTACCCGACGAACAAGGCGACCTGGAACGCGACAGCCTTTGCGCCCCAGTGCCGCACCGTCGCCGACCCGACCAACCCGCCGGCGAACGCGTCCGTAAACTTCGTGGACGGCCTGAGCATCTACATCGCCAAGAACCCGAAGGCCGATGTTGCCAGCGTCTGGAAGTGCCCGTCCGTTGGGGCCTTCGGCATCACCGGCAGCAAGACTCTGAACGGCTATGGCGACAACCGGATCACCTACGGCATGAACTACGCCCTCCTGGAGGAGACGGAAGGGACTGCCAAGAATCCCTCCTCGACGATGGCCTTCCGCGAGTTCGGCGTGCAGATTCAATCGAACGCCGTTGCCATAACGTCCGGCACGGCTAAGCCCACCCGGATATTCCTTGGCGACCCGGATGACTGGTTCATCGCGAACGGATCTTCGAAGGGTCATGGAAGCAAGACGCACGTGCTGTTCGTTGACAGCCACGTGGAGGCTTTCCAGGTCACCACGCTGACCAGAAACAACGTCGTGAACAACAACGTGGCACGGCCGGGCGCGTGGTGCCTGCAGGACGCGACAGGCGCGGCCAAGATCTGGCTGACTCCGTAGAGCAGTTGTTTTCATAGCGCATCCCCCGGGTTCCGCCGATGGGCAGCCCGGGGGCGGCGTCTTGAGAGCAGGCGTTTGCCGCGGGGCGCGCAGGCGCCGGGCGGCAGAAATGAAAAACCGAATAGCGTGACCAGGGAGAAATGCCCGTGCGGGCAGACTGCGAACGGGGTTCTGTCTTGAAGAGAACCGGCGGCGGAGACGAAGCTTGCTTGTCTCGAAGACCAAGCCTTATTATCCGTCATACCATCGTTTCCTCGCCAGGCCAGAGAACCTCTTCTCGCAGCCGATTGCCCCGGAAGACGGGGACGCGTGCGCAGGAGGCAGACGGGTCGTTTCCCCCTCAGCCGCAGGCTCAAGCGTGCCGGGTCTTCCGGTTCGCCTGCCGGGAGCGGCGTGCAGGCTTCTTGTGGCCGGCCGGGCGAAGGCCCGGGGAGAACCGGCAAAGCCGCGCAGCATCGGGCGAGAGCCCGGAGTGCGCGGCGCGAATAGTGCCGAATGCAATCATCCCCGTCAGACGGGGCATAACTTTCGAGGAGAGTTACGAAATGAAATCGAGAAAGGGCTTCACGCTCATCGAGCTGCTGGTTGTTATCGCGATCATCGCGATCCTGGCAGCGATTCTGTTCCCGGTCTTTGCCCGGGCCCGCGAGGCTGCCCGCAAGTCGAGTTGTGCAAACAACCTGAAGCAGCTCGGCACCGCTCTGAGAATGTACGCGGACGACAACGGCAACACGATGCCCAGCACGGACGTGCGCTATCCTAACCAAGCCAACAACAATTCGGAGGAAACCTTCTGCACGCTGATCGGGCCGTTCCCGCCGCCGACAGGCATGGATCCAAAAGAGAGCACCATCGCGACCTGCCTCTCGAGCTACATCAAGTCGCGCGACGTGTTCTTCTGCCCGTCTGACTCAAGCAATTCGGGCCGGCAGGGGATAGAAGGGAAATCGGATGCGATTTCCTACATCTACCGCCGTTGCGTGGACTGGTATGCTTCGGCGACCAACGCCTATGAGAGCGCATTCGAGTATCCCTCGAGCCAGATGACGTTTGTTGACCGCCGCGGTTTCCACAGCGGCGACTCCGGCAACGGCTGGAAGCAGGGCGTCAAGCTGAACTGCGCGTTCCAGGACGGGCACGTTCAGTTCGCGACCGCTTCGGGCGGCGCGAGCACCGGAGCCACGGACTTCACAACTCCGGGGTGGCCGATGCACTACAACTACGACGCCAACAACAACACGATCATCAATGCCCAGAACACACTGGCGATCTGCAACCCGGCTTCCTACAGGGACCAGGTCAACTAAGGCGTTCGTTCAGGCATTCTGAACAGACTGGGCCCGGCGGGGCGAATCCCCGCCGGGCCTTTTTCCATGGGAAGGATGGCGCGCCATACACGTCTTGCCGGGTTCGATCCGGCATCCAGGGGGTCTGGCGGTGGGTCCTGAATCGAGTTCAGGATGACGTATTCCGCACGTCATGCCGGACGTGATCCGGCATCCAGTTGGCTGACGGCGGCGGTGGGTCCTGAATCAAGTTCAGGATGACGTATTCCGCACGTCATGCCGGACTCGATCCGGCATCCAGCCGGCAGACGGCGGGGGTGGGTCCTGAATCAAGTTCAGGATGACGTATTCCGCACGTCATGCCGGACTCGATCCGGCATCCAGTTGGCTGACGGCGGCGGTGGGTCCTGAATCAAGTTCAGGATGACGTATTCCGCACGTCATGCCGGACTTGATCCGGCATCCACGGGGCTCTGGCGGCTGCGCTGCCCGGGAAACCTGCGGTGCGCTCTGCTATAATGCAGCCCGTTGGCGATTGGCAGTGCGGCCCGGCCGCGCCCGGCGGCCGCCGCCCAAAAAGGGAGGAAACATCCATGGCAGCAATTGCAGAAGGACACCCCGCGCCCGATTTCACCCTGCCTTCGAGCACCGGAGGCGAGATCTCGCTTTCGGACTTCCGCGGCAGCAAGAGCGTCGTGCTCTACTTCTATCCGAAGGACGACACCCCGGGGTGCACGAAGGAAGCCTGTTCGTTCCGTGACAGCACGGCGGAGTTCGAGAAACTCGGCGCGCAGGTGCTGGGGGTCAGCAGGGACTCGCTGGGCTCGCACGAGAAGTTCGCGGCGAAGTATCAGCTTGCCTTTCCGCTGCTTTCGGATGCCAACGGCAAGGTGACCGAGGCGTACGGCGTGTGGGCCGAGAAGAACATGTACGGCAAGAAGACGATGGGCATCGTGCGGACGACGGTGATCATCGGCAAGGACGGAGTCATCCGCAAGATTTACCCGAAAGTGAAAGTGGACGGGCATTCCGGGGAAGTCCTGGACTTGCTGAAGTCGCTGGATGATTAGGAGCAGAGCGCATTTGACACAGACCGGAGCGAAAATGGGGGACGGCAGTTGGTAGCATCGCAGAACCCGAACGTGCAGCAGGCAGACCTGAGCGGCGAAACGAGGCGTCTGGAAAAGTGGGTCGTGGCCGTGGGTCTTTTTGCCCTTGCGCTTCTCGTCGCCGGATTCGTGACGGGGGAGTATCAGCCTCTGGCCGTCCTTGGCGCTCTGGTGTTTCTGGTGGCGATATCGTGGCTGTGGAGCGTGGCCGTTGACCGGATGTTCCACAGAGCGCGACAGTGGAGCAAGAGCCACGCGCCGCAGCCTGTCGCGCGGCCTGCCGGGGGCTCGAAGGCATTGTCAGCGGCGCGCGCGCTGCGGAAGGTAGGCGGCGGCCCGTCGGCGTTGTCGCTCGGGACTCTGATCGATTGCGGCGCGGTTCCGCCTGTGCGGCTGTCCGCCACCAGCAGCGATGCTTCCGAGAGGGTGGCGGCGCTGAAGATGGAGGCGTCGGAGCAGCTGAGGGCGCTGGCGTCTCAGCTCGAGGCGCAGGGCAAGGCGGCCGATGCGGCCGAGGTGCTGCGTTCGGCGGAAGAGGCGTCGGAGGTCGCGCGCGACGAGATGTCGGAGGCGCTACAGTTGGCGCGAGACGGGGATTACGAGCGGGCGGCGTCGGCGCTGGAAGGCGTGGTTCGGACGCAGCCTTCGGGCGCGGCCTGGTACACCCTCGGCGTGTGCCAGGGGATGACAGGACAGACGGCGGAAGCGGCGCAGTCGCTGCTTAAGGCGGCCGACGCGGGCGCGGATTCGGCGGCGCTGAGGCTTGCGCTGGGGGGCGCGTACGCCGAACTGGGGCAGTACGACCGGGCCGAGAAGCAGCTCACGACGGCCGTGGCGATGGACGAGGGACTGGCGGCCGCTCACGGGGCGCTCGGGGAAGTGCAGCTTGCGCAAGGCAAGGCGCAGAACGCCGCCTCGCACCTGGACGAAGCCCTGTCGCTTGCGCCGGGGCTCGCGCTGGCGCGCGCGGCGCGGGGGCGCCTGCACTACCAGAAGGGCAACAACGCCGAAGCTGTGCGGGATCTCGCCGAGGCGGTGAAGGCTGATCCGGACAATCGCGACCTTGCCTTCAACTACACTGCTGCGCTGGCGGCGGCCGGACGCAGTGACGAAGTGATCTCTTTCGCCAGACCGATTGTGGATGAGCACCCGGATGCGGAGATGGCGCAGCTTGTCGCCGAGGCGCTCGAAAAGAAAGGCCGCACCGAAGACGCGCGGGCGTACCTTGCGCTGACGGCGGAGCTGGCTCCCGAGAGCGACTCCGCCAGGGTAAAGCTCGCACGGTCGCTGAGGCTGGAAGGCCGGGTGGACGAGGCGATCTCCGAGGCAGAGGCCGCGGTAGGCGATAACCCCAGGTCGGCGGAAGCGCTTCTGGAACTCGGACTGGCGCTGGAAGCCAGCGGCGACTCTGACGGCGCGCTGCGGCGTTTCCAGTCGGCTGTCCAGATGGACCGGTCTTCGTCGGCCGCGCTGACGCAGCTCGGGCGGGTGATGCTCGCTTCGGGTCAGGTGAAAGAAGCCGCGCGCATGCTCAAGCAGGCAACCGGCCTGGCCGGGGCGTCAGCGGATGCCTTCTACTGGCTGGGCGAGGCTCATCTGGGAATGGAGAAGCCGCTGCTCGCGATGGAGAGCCTTCGTGAAGCGCTGGGGCGCTCGCCGGACCGCCGGGGAGACGTCAGCTACGCCTACGGCCGGGCAATGCTGGGCGCCGGGCGGGCGAAAGAAGCCGCGGAGGAGCTTCGGCGTGCGCGCAAGCTGCTGCCGGACGCTCCCGAGGTTGAGCGCGATCTGGGATACGCACTGCACCGGTTGCGCAACTACCAGGACGCGGCGCGCTCGCTGAGAGCGTACCTGGCCGCGAGCCCGGACGCCGCGGACGCTGGCGAGGTTCGGGCGCTGGTGGAGAAGCTGTCCGCGGGCTGACCCGGCTCTTTCCCTTCTAAACTTTTGCATAAAACAGTTGCAACAGTTAATCCTTGCTCGTATAATCGAACATACGTTCTGTTTTACAGCGAGGAGAAGCGGTCATGGAGTCGTTTGACGCCCCGAGGTTGGGCGAGGATGAGGAGCAGCTTGTTGTCTGGGCGATTGCGGCGGGTCTGCTGTGCGGTGGCAGGCGCAGGGAGGCTTACACGGAGGCGCAGCTTGCGCGCAAGATGGCGCTTGAGCGGCGTCAGGCCGAGCGGTTTGGCGCGGACAGCCCGCCGGGCTCGGGAAGGCGGTATCTGCTGCGGCGGGAGCTGGAGGAGTTGATTGAACTGGCCGGCCTGTCGGACGATCAGCGGCGTCTGGTGGCGATGGCGGCGCGGGGGTACGGTCCGTCCGAGATCGCTCGGGGGCTGGGTGTGCCGCGCACGTCGGTTGCGTCGCGGCTCGAGAGGGCGTACGGGCTGATACGCCGCGCGCGGCGGCGCTACCCTTACGCGGATCTGTATGAGATCTACGACAGCGAGACGCGGCTCTAGAGCGCGGCCGCGGGGTCTGCTACAGCACGGAGACGTCGCTCGAGTCGCCCAGCATGAAGCGGTAGGCGCGCGGTTTCAGGTCGCTGCGGGTGACGCGGACGCCGCGTCCGAGCAGGCTGTCCACCATCCGGCCCTGCAGGTCTTCGATGACGCAGTCTTCCAGGATGATGGAGTGCTCGATTTCGCTTCGCTCGATGATGGTGTTGTCGTTGATCGATGTGAACGGCCCGATGTAGGCGTCGACGACGCGGCAGTTGCGCCCGATGACGGCGGGCCCACGGATGGTGCTGCCGGTGACTGTGGAGCCCTCGCCGATGCGCACGCGGCCGTGTATGACGGACTGCTGGTCCACCTCGCCCTCCACGAGCGTTTCGATGTCTTCGAGGACGATGCGGTTGGCCTCGAGCATGTCGTCGCGCTTGCCGGTGTCCTTCCACCACCCGCGGATGATGTGGGCATTGACGCGGCGGTTGGTGTCCACGAGGTACTGGATGGCGTCGGTTATTTCCAGCTCGCCGCGCCAGCTCGGCTTGATGGCGTTGACGGCCTCGAACACGGTGCTGTCGAACATGTAAACGCCGACGAGCGCCAGGTCGGACTTCGGTTCCTTCGGCTTTTCGACCAGGCGGACGATGCGGTCGCCGTCGAGCTCGGCCACGCCGAAGCTGCAGGGATTCGGCACGTGCGCGAGCAGAATCTGCGAGTTCGGGGTCTCTTCTTTGAATCGCTCCACCAGGTCGGTGATGCCGTCGCGGATGAGGTTGTCGCCGAGGTACATCACGAAGGTGTCGCCGGCGATGTAGTCCTCGGCGATTTTGACCGCGTGTGCGAGGCCGAGCGGCTCGTCCTGCTTGATGTAGGTGATCTTGACGCCCCACTGCGAGCCATCGCCGCAGGCGGCTTTGATCTCTTCGTGCGTATCGCCGACGATGATGCCGACGTCGGTGATGCCCGCTTCGCGGACGGCTTCGATGGTGTAGAACAGGATGGGCTTGTTTGCGACGGGCACGAGTTGCTTGGCGCTCGTGTGCGTAATCGGCCGCAGCCGCGTGCCTTTTCCACCGCTCAGAATGAGTGCTTTCATCGTATCAGACCTTCCTGTTACCCGGACTTCCTGTAGTATGCGCCGCCGGGGGGCACAATCCCTCCGGGGATCATAATCCCTCCGGGGATCATAATCCCTCCGGGGATCATAATCCCTCCGGGGCCGGGTCTCGGCCTTTCAGCCGGAGGCGCCTCTGAAATGATCGGCCACGCGGGCGATGATGGTATCAATGGGGGTCGCCGGGGCAAAGCCGGTAAGCTCCTTCAGCCGCGTGGTGTCGGGCACGCGACGGCGCATGTCCTCGAACCCGCCGCCGTAGGCGCAGCCGTAAGGGACGTACTGCAGGGGCGACTTCGACCCGGTGATCTCGCGCACCCGGATGGCGAGGTTCTCGATGGTGATCTCCTCGCCGCCGCCCATGTTGAATACCTGCCCCCGCGCGTCCGGGGTTTCCATCAGCCGCCGGATTCCCGTAATGGCGTCATCCACATACGTGAAGTTGCGGCGCTGGCGGCCGTCGCCGTAGATCTGGATCGGCTCGCCTTTCAGCGCCTTCTGCACGAAGTTGGGGAGCACCATGCCGTACATCCCGGTCTGCCTGGGCCCCACCGTGTTGAAGAACCGCACGATGACCGCGTGGATGTCCCTCTCCCTGTGATGCGCGAGCGCCAGGAACTCGTCCATCGCCTTGCTTGTGGCATAGAGCCAGCGCCGGATGCTGGTGGCGCCTATGATGCTGTCGTCGGTCTCGGCCAGCGCGCCCTTGCCGTTCTTGCCGTACACTTCGGATGTGGACGCGAGCAGAACCGGCACGCCCGGCTTCAGGGCCTCCAGGACGTTCTCGGTCCCTTTCAGGTTCACCCGTATGGATTCGAGGGGCCGGTCCAGAATGCGCCGCACCCCCACCGCCGCCGCCAGGTGATAGACGCAATCGGCCTGAGCGAGGAGGTCTTCGACGAGCGGCGCGTCGAGAACGCTGCCTTCGACAACACTCAGCGGGGCCGTGGACGGAATGTGCGCAAGGTTGTGCCGGGAGCCGGTCGAGAAGTCATCGAGAACGGTGACCTGAAACCCGCCGGCCAGCAGGCTGTCCACGAGGTGCGAGCCGATGAAGCCCGCGCCTCCGGTAACGAATGCTCTCATACAGTTCCTTCCTGCGTCTGTGGTTCCAGCGGAGGTTCGCCCCCATCCACCGGCCCGGGCTGCACGCTGTTCGCCCGGACGATGGCGTCGCCGGCGATTCTGTAGAGCCCTCGCACGGACGCACAAAGCGCCAGAAGCAGGGTGCAGTAGAGGAGGCAGAGAACGGCCGCCAGTTCAACTCCCGTCACCAGCGCGCATGCGGCAAAAGAAGCCGCTCCCGCGATCGCCGCCCCGGCGGCCAGCCGCATCAGCAGCCGTTTCCAAAGACCCGCTCGCACTTCGCGATAGACTCCCGCAACGCCCATTCCCACGGCGGCGCCCCCGATTGCGGCGGGGGATGTGATCATCAACGTGTGCCTGATATCGCCGATACCGCTGACCCGCAACGCCTCGACAGCCGCTAGAAAAGCTGCAACCGCAAGCAGCACATCCACGAGAGCGGCGGCGAAGTGCTTTTTGTACAGCCGGACAGGATCGAAAGCCGAGGGTTCGTCAGGCGGCTGAGCGCCCTCCGGGTCCTGATAGACCCGCACCTGAGCGAGCACGTGGCCGGAGGTGAGCAGCAGGGCGGCGGCGAGCGCGCCGGTGACGAACAGGGCCACCGAGCGGTACGTCATCGCGAGCACCCCCAGCCAGCCGAACAGCAGGCTGGCGGCGCACAACAGCAGCACGGTCTGCGGCTCGGACAGCCCGAGCCTCACAAGGCGGTGCGAGGTATGGTCGCAGCCGCCTTCCGATATCGCGCGCCCGTTGATGGTGCGGACGATGGTCACGAAGGCGGTATCGAAGATGGGTATCGCGAGGACGATGGCCGGAAAAAGGATGGCGCCGGACATCGTTGTAATGGAGCCCGAAGTTCGAATAGCTAGCCCGGCCAGCATCAGTCCGAGAAACAGGCTGCCGCAGTCGCCCATATACACCCGCGCCGGGTAGAAGTTGAAGATAAGAAAGGCGAGCAGGGCTCCGGCCAGGGCGCCGGCGGTGATCGCGCTCATCGGCCGCCCCGTCAACGCTCCTCCCGCCACCAGCACGAGCGAAGAAACGAGCGCAATCCCCGCCGCGAGACCGTCCATGTTGTCCAGCAGGTTGATGGCGTTGGTGATGCCAACCACAAATAGAAGGGTGAGCGCGATGGAGAACAGCGGGTGTCCCGCGAAGGCGAAATGGACGCCGAAGGCCACAAGGATGCAAGCCGCCACAACCTGCGCAAGCAGCTTGTAGTGCGGTCCGAGGGTGAAGATGTCGTCAATCAGCCCGACGACGAACATGGCCGTGCCCGCGAGATACAGACCCGCAAGCGGCCTGAAGTCCGGCACAGCCGCGAACACGGCAAGAGACGCGGCCGCGTAGATAGCGACGCCCCCCATGAGCGCCGTCGGCCTGCTGCCCCAGCGGTCTTTGCGCGGGGCCGCGACGAAGTTGAGTCTGCGCGCGAGCGCGATCATGACCGGGATAAGCAAGAGGCCTGTTGGGAAGGCGACCAGGGCGGCCGCGCCAGCCCGCAGGACCACAGCTTCGGGTGTCACCCCCCTGCCGTCTCCATCTGCTTTCTGAACCAGGACGCAGTGCGGTCCATACCCTCGGCGAAGCTGATGCGCGGCTCATAGCCGAGCATCTCTCTCGCCTTCGAGATGTCAGCGCGTGAGTGCTTCACGTCTCCGGCCCTGGCGGGCGCGTACACTGGCGACTGGTCGGAGCCGGTCAGAACGCGGAGCCTCGCGAAGAGTTCGTTCAGCGACACGCGATCCCCGGACGCGACATTCATGGTTTCGCCGAAGCCGCGCGAGGACTCAAGAGCGAGGATGTTCGCCTGCACGATATCCTCGACGTAGGTAAAGTCGCGCGACTGCTCGCCGTCGCCGTAGATCGTGGGCTGCTCCCCCTTGAGCAGCGTGGTGATAAACCTTGGGATGACTGCGGCGTACTCCGAGTTGGGGTCCTGCCGCGGCCCGTACACGTTGAAGTAGCGCAGGCTCATCGCCGGGAGCCCGTAGAGTTGATAGAACACCGAGCAGTAATACTCGCCCGTGAGCTTGCCGATTGCATAAGGGCTCATCGGGTGGGCGGGCATGTCCTCTGTTTTGGGCAGGGCCGGGTCGTCGCCATATACCGCCGAAGAAGCGGCGTAAACGAAGCGGGAGAGTTCGGCATCGCGGGCGGCGATGAGAGTGTTCAGGGTTGCGTTGATGCTGGCGTTGTTGGACAGCATCGGATCCGAAACCGATCGCGGAACGGACGGAATTGCGGCCGCGTGCAGAACGGCCTCCACGCCTTCCACGGCGCTGACGGCCTGCTCGACGTCGGCAAGGTCAAGTTCCCGGAACTCGATTCTGTCCGCGACCGCCGCAAGGTTCTCTTTCTTTCCCGTGGCCAGGTTGTCGGCCACCACAACCTCGTAGTCCTTCTGAAGAAGACCTTCGACGAGGTGAGAGCCGATGAACCCGGCTCCTCCGGTTACCAGTACTTTCATAAAACAGCCTTCAGTTTGCCGCGGTGTTGTTGTGTGGCGTCCGCGGCAGCACAACGCAGTAAACCTTGATTAGGCCGCCGGGCGCAACCTTTCCGCCGCAAGCCGCCTGTACAGCGCTTCGATGTCCGCGCAGAGGCGTTCGATTGAGAAGCGCTCTCGCACGTGCTCCCGTCCGGCCAAGCCCATCGCCTCGCGCTCGCCCGAATCCAGCAGCCGCACGACCGCGCGGGCGAGCGCTTCCGGGTCTCTCGGGGGAACCACGAACCCTGTGACGCCATCGCGGATGATCTCACGCGTTTCGCCTGCGTCTGTGGCGACGGCGGGGGTAGCGGAGGCAAGCGATTCGATCAGCGCGACGGGCATCCCCTCGTTGTCCGAGCACAGCACCGTCGCGTCCGAGCCGGCGTATAAGCGCGGCAGGTCTTCGCGGAAGCCGAGGAAGCGGACGCACGAGTCGAGGCCCATCTCTTTCGTGCGTGCTTCCAGCCGTTCGCGCTCCGGACCGTCGCCCGCGACGGCGAACACGGTTTCGGGCATCTGACCGTGGATGCGGGCGGCGGCGTCGAGGAAGACGTCGTGTGCCTTGATCGGCACGAGGCGCGCCACAATGGAGACGACTCTTGCGCCGGGGCCGAGCCCGAGCTCGCTCCGCAGCTCGCCCGCGTGCGCTTCGGCCGAGTAGAAGCGCGTGAGATCGAGCCCGAGCGGGATGACCTCGAACTGCTCCGGGCGGCCGATCCCGAGGCCGAGAATCTCGTCTCTCTGGCGCTGCCCCAGCACGACAATACGCGTGGAGATGCGCGCGAGATCTGTTTCGAGCCGGACGAACAGCCGTGTCTTCGCGGGAGAGAAGTATCCGTGGAAGACGTGGCCGTGGAACGTGTGGATGCGGATGGGCACGCGGGCGAGCCAGGCGGCCGTCCTGCCGACCGCGCCGGCCTTGGCCGTGTGCGTGTCAACGATGTGCGGCCGCGTCTGCCTGAAGCGCCTGTAGAGCTTGAAGACGACGGCCGGGTCGCGCACGGGCGACAGCTCGCGGCCGAGCGCCGGAATGATGTGCGGCTTGACGCCGTTTGCCTCTGCGAGCGCGAGCATGTTCCCCTCGTGGGGGGCTTCGACGCCGGTGATGAGCTCGGTGTCTATTCCCCGCTCGCGCAGGCGGCTCGTCAGCAGGATAGTGTAGATTGCGGGGCCGCCGATGTTGAGGCGCGCGATGACGCGCTCGACGCGCAGAGCTGGCTCAGAAGTCACCCGCCGCCTCGCTCGCGAGGTCGGAGATCAGGATGTTGATGGCGATTCCGAGCGCGGCGCCAAGAATCAGAGACAGCGCGAGGTTGACGGGGAGATTCGGGCGCGCCGGGCGGACGGGCACGTGGGCGCGGTCAACGACCTGGTACACTCTGGCGTCGGATTGCTCGTCTATCTGCGCGAGCTGGTGCTGTTCGGAGAGGCTCTGGAAGAGCTTGGCTTTCAGGTCTATCTCGCGCTGCAGGCGCGCCTGTTCGAGAGCGGCGGCCGGCACCGACTTCAGGCGCGCGTTGCTGTCCGCGATTGCGCGCCGCACCTCGGCCTGCTGAGCTTCGAGGGAGCTTTTCTTCGCCTTGAGCTTGGCCAGCTCCGGAAGCTGGCCGGTGTTCGTCAGGTCGCTGTTGACGCCCTTCAGCGATGTTTCGATCTCCTGCAGGCGGCTCTCGAGCTGGGCCAGAGCCTGCACGGCGGCCCGGGTCTGCTCGGGGAGATTGACGATGGACTCGCGGGAGCTCAGCTCGCGCTGGCGCTCTTCGAGGGCGTTCAGTTCGGCCTCCAGATCGCCGATTTTGCCGCCGATGTAGATGCGCTTGCGCGCGTTGGCGCTTGCGACTTTGCTCATCAGGTGGTCAACGTAGCCGTTGGCGAGTTCGGCGGCAAGCTCCGGCGACTTGCTCGTGGCCTGAACACTGATCAGCCCTTTGCGGTTGTCCTCGACGCGGGTCATCTTCTGCAGAGTGCGCGGCGCTGTCGAGATTGTGAACGCCCGCCCGTCCGTGAAATCCGGGTTCGAGAGCAGCGAAAGCTTCTTGACGATCTCGCGGGCGAAGTCGGCGCTCTCCAGCAGCGCCATCGCGTAGCTGGTCGGCTCCGGCCCCTGCATCATCGAGGCGAGCGAACTGAGCTCGGACGGAAGGGCGATTGCGCGGGAGTTTCCGCGCACGAAGATGCTTGCGCGGGCCTGGTACTGCTTTTCGGTGCGCGCCGAGATGATCCACCCCGCCAGCAGGCAGACCAGAACCGAAGCGAGGATGACAAGCGCCCACCTGCTCACTTCGCCGATCCGGCTGCGCCGGGAGGAGTGTCTTTTCTCTGTTTGCTGCATGTTCAGTCGGGTGGAGACCGCCCCGGCGCCAGCACCGCGCGCCAATCGCGTCCCCCGGAACGTCATGGTATAATGGCCGCGCCCGACTGTCAAATCGCAGACCCTCCATGGCAACAGAAAAGACCTTTACAGGCCCGCCAGTCCGCCCGAAAGACAGGTTCCTCGTATTCGGCTCGCCGGCCATAGAAGAAGCCGAGGTAGATGAAGTCGTCCGCTGCATGCGCAGCGGATGGCTCGGCACGGGTCCCAAGGTCGCGCGCTTCGAGGAAGACTTCCGAGCGTACCGCCGCGCACAGCAGGCGGTGGCGGTCAACTCGTGCACGGCGGCGCTGCATCTGAGCATGCTCGCGGCGGGAATCCAGCCGGGCGACGAGGTCATCACCACCGCGCTCACGTTCTGCGCCACGGTCAACGCCATCATCCACGCTGGCGGCACGCCGGTCATTGCCGATGTCGACCCGCGCAGCATGAACCTGGACCCCGCGGATGCCGCCCGCCGCGTGACGGAGAGGACCCGGGCGATTGTGCCGGTGCACTTCGCGGGAAGAGCATGCGACATGGACGCTCTCGGGAGCCTGGCTGAGGAGCACGGGCTGAAGGTCATCGAGGACTGCGCGCACGCCATCGAGACGGAGTATCACGGGCGTCCCGCGGGGACGATCGGCGACTTCGGGTGCTTCAGCTTCTATGTGACGAAAAACGTCGTCACGGGCGAGGGCGGAATGGTGGTGACGCAGCGCGAGGAGGATGCGGCACGCGTCAAGATTCTGGCGCTTCACGGGATGACGAAGGACGCCTGGAAGCGGTTCGGGGATTCCGGGTACCGGCACTATCAGGTGGTGGAGTGCGGCTTCAAGTACAACATGATGGACATCCAGGCGGCCATCGGGATCCATCAGCTCCAGCGCGTGGAGCCGTACTGGCAGCGGCGCAGTCAGATATGCGAGCGCTATAACACGGCCTTCCGCTCTCTGCCGCTCGGGCTGCCGGCCGATCCGGAGCCGGACACGAGGCACGCGCATCATCTCTACACCATCCTTGTGGACGAGGCGCGCGCGGGGGCCGGCAGGGACGCATTCCTGGACAGGATGACGGCTCACAACATAGGGGTGGGCGTGCACTATCAGAGCATCGCCGAGCATCCCTACTATCAGGAGCGCTACGGGTGGCGGCCCGAGGACTATCCGAACGCCATGGCGATCGGACGTCAGACCGTGAGCCTTCCGCTGTCGGCGAAGCTGTCGGACGAGGACGTGGAAGACGTGATCGCCGCGGTTGAAAGGTCGCTCGGCTGAGGACGCCATGCGCAGGCTCATTACAGGAGCGCTCTTCGCATACCTCCGCGTCTTCTACCGCGCAAAAGCCGCGCTTCTGAGGCTGATTGCGGGCGACGAGGCGCTGGCATACGTGCTTCACGACAGCCTGTTCCCGGCCCTTGTGCTTCAGATAGGCGGGGCAAAGCTCGGCCGTAACACGCGCATCAACCGCTGGCTCACGATCCACGAGTCGCGCGGGAGCTTCCGGAATCTGACAATCGGCGACGATGTGCATATCGGCAAGTATGTGCTGATTGACCTGACCGGCAGGGTGACGATCGGCAATCGCGCCGGGATAGGGATGTACTCGCGCATTCTGACGCACCAGAACCTGGGCGACAGCGCGCTCAGCGAGAAGTATCCGCCGGAAGCGGGCGATATCATCATCCCCGATGACGTCGTGCTCGCGGCGGGCAGCATGGTGCTCTACCCGACAGTGCTGCAGCCGGGAACTCTCGTCTCGGCGGGGTCCGTCACGCGGGGAACGTACGACAGAGCGGGCGTGCTCGTCGGCAACCCCGCGCGGATGTCGCTGGACTGGCGCCGATCCGGGGAAGCGAAGGAGTAGCGCGGTTTGCCCGGCCAGGTCGTGAAGAATCCGGCACAGCAGAACATCGCCGCGCTTGTGCAGGAGATCGGCGCGCAGAACCCGCTTCAGCAGCAGTTCGTCCGCAACTCCGCGGCCGGTCTCGACGGTGAGGAGCGGGATTGGTTCGGGGCGTATCTCGACTACTGCCTCGCCACCGGGCAGAGTCTGGCCAGCCTTGCGGCCTGCTACAATCTGCTCGTCAAAGACACGATGCGCGAGCAGATGTACTTTCAGCGTCACGGCCGCTATCGCTGCTCGACGTACAGCGAAGTGTCCGATGCCGTGTATCAGAACCCGGAGTACATGGAGCAGTATATGGCGGGCCTGGCGCTGACGGCGTTTCTGTGGCCGAACCATCGAAAGATGCGGAAATCGTTCCTGCGGAAGCTGCCCCGCGAACGCGGGGGGCACTATCTGGAGGTTGGGCCGGGGCACGGGTTCCATATGATGAGCGCCATGAGGCTCTCGGCGTACGAAACGTTCACCGGCGTTGATATCAGCCCGAAGAGCGTCGAGATGACCCGGAGCATCATCGAGAGCGGGTTCTTCGGAAGGTGGGAGAACTACGAGCTCGTGTGCCAGGACTTTCTGGAGTGCGAAGCGCCGCCGGGGAAGTACGGCGCTCTGGTGGCTGGCGAGGTGCTGGAGCATGTCGAGCAGCCGCTCGCATTTCTGCGAAAGTTGCACGAACTGGCCGCTCCGGATGCTTTCATCTACGTAACGACGGCGATCAACGCCCCGGAGATCGATCATATCTATCTGTTCGATTCGGTGGAGCCGGTGCGGCGGATGACGGAGGAGGCGGGTCTGCGCATCGAGGATGAGGAGGTGTTTCCGTATACGGGACTCTCGCTGGAGGAGTGCGAGGAGCGGCGGCTGCCGGTCAATCTGGCGCTGGTGCTCGGCACGTAGGCGATGAACGGCTGCGGACTGACATTTCATCATCTGGGGCTGGCGGTGAGCAAGCCCGAGCGCGCCGTGCGGTTTCTGGAAGGGATGGGATACACGGCAGGGGAGCGGCAGTTCGACGAGGGCCAGAACGTGAATCTGATCTGGTGCGAGGCGCCCGGTCAACCGGCCGTCGAGATCATCTTTCCGGCGGACGGCCCGGGCCCGCTCGACTCGATTCTGTCCCGATACCCCGAGATGGTGTATCACATCTGCTACAGCACTCCCGATGCGCAGGTGGCCCTGGCGAACCTGAAAGCGGATGGCCACCGCGTGCTGCCTGTGTCCCCAGCGAAGGATGCGCCGCTTTTCGGCGGGCGGAAGGTGAGCTTCTACCATGTCAGCGGCTTCGGGCTGATTGAGATTGTGGAGGAGCAGTGAGCGCCGCGCCGGACGCACGGGAGAGCCTTGCCGAAATTGTCGCGGCCGTCGCGCGGGCCGAGGGGTCGCCGGAGCAGCCCGCCGTTTCGGCCCGCATCAGCATTCTGCGCAACTACACCATCGAGCCGGTCGAGCCGTTTCTGAAGAGCCAGCTCTACCGCGCCGGCATCCGGCCGGACGTGCGGTTCGGCGGGTACGACACCGTGGCGCAGGATTTGATGGATGCAGGCTCGGGGCTGCTCGAGCCCGCGCCGGACATTCTGGTCCTCTCGCTGATGCTGGACATCCTGGAGCCGGACTGGAACGCGCCCGGATGGAGCGCGGAGGGCCTTCGCGACCGGCTTGCGGGTTTGTGGGAGATGGCAGCTTCGAAGACGGACGCGCTCATCGTCCTCAACACCTTTCTCCCGCCGTCCTATCCCGCCGGGGGCACGATTGTTTCACGTGCAACATCCTGCGCCGAGGAGCAGATTCTCCAGACGAACCGATCTGTCAGGGAGTTCGCGCGGGAGCGGCCGGACCGGTTCTTCGTGGCGGACTGGGAACGCCTGCTGCGCGTACTGGGCGAGCAGGAGAGCCTGGACCGGCGTTACTGGTATCTGGCGAAGGCACCGTTTCGCAGGGCGTTTCTGGAGGCGTATGCGCTGGAGATCGTGAAGCTCGCGCGGGCGCTGAAAGGGCGAACCAAGAAGTGCCTGGTGCTGGACTGCGACAACACCCTGTGGGGCGGCGTGGTCGGGGAGGACGGCCTGCAGGGCATACAGCTCGACCGCAACGAGTATCCCGGAAAAGCGTATTTCGACTTTCAGAGGTCGGTGCTGAATCTGGCGGAGCGGGGAGTGCTCATCTGCCTGTGCAGCAAGAACAACGAGGAAGACGTCTGGGAGGTTCTCGACAACCATCCGGACTGCCTTGTGAAGCGGTCGCATCTCGCGGGGTGGAGGGTAAACTGGCAGGACAAGGCGACGGGCATCGCGGGGCTGGCGGAGGAGCTGAATCTCGGGCTCGACAGCTTCGTCTTTGTTGATGACGACCCCGCTCAGTGCGAACTGATCCGCCAGGCGCTGCCGGAGGTGGAGGTGCTTCAGACGCCCGCGAAGTTGTACACCTACGCGGATCTGCTTCTGCGGGACGGGCTGTTCGATACTCTGGGCGCGACGGACGAAGACCGCCAGCGCGCCGCGCTCTATCAGACAGAAGCCAGGCGCAGGGAGGCACGGACGAAATTCGGCGATCTGGACGGATATCTGCGGTCGCTCAAGATTCGGGCCGACATCCATCCGGTGCGGCTGGAGGAGCTGCCACGCGCGGCGCAGCTCACGCAGAAGACGAATCAGTTCAACCTCACAACGCGCCGCTACACCGAGGCGCAGGTCGCGGCCATGGCGGCATCGCCGGACTGGTCGGTGTGGACGCTTTCGGCGCGGGACAGCTTCGGCGACATGGGGTTGACGGGAGTGCTGATCGCGCGGCGCGACGGGAGCGTGGGCGTGATTGACACGTATCTGCTGAGCTGCCGCATTCTGGGGCGCGAGCTGGAGTATGCGTTTGCGGAGACGGTGATGTCGGCGCTCGAGCGGTTGTGGGGCAACAGCGACTGGCGGGCGAGCTACATCGCCACGCTCAAGAACGCTCAGGTGGCCGGGTTCTGGCAGTCGTTCGGGTTTTCTGTTACCGTCGAGGACGGAGACGAAACGTTCCTGACAGTGGCGGCCAGCCGCCGGGTGCGCTATACGAAAGACCTGGTTGAAATATCATTTGCCGAGGAGCAGCTTTGGAAGAACGAGTCAGGGAAGTGATGGCGGCCATTCTGGGCCTGGAAGAAGACGAGATCGAGGACGATACCTCGCCGAACACCGTCGAGTCGTGGGACTCGCTCAAGCATATGAATCTCATCCTTGCGCTGGAGGAGGAGTTCGACGTCGAGTTCAGCGATGACCAGGTGGTCGAGCTGACGAGCTACCGGGAGATTCGCGAGACGCTGGCGGAGCTGGTGTGAGCGCCATGCGCGGGGGAACACAGGGGGCCCGGAAGCGGTCGAACCTGCTCACCGCGCGCATACACGACCGTGAGCTGAAGCGGTGCGCCGGGCAGTATCTGAAAGGCAGGCTGGCGGACATCGGCTGCGGCGATAAGCCCTACAGCGATCTTCTCGCCCCGTTCGTCGAGGAGCATGTCGGGATTGACCACGAAGGGACCCAGCACGACCGGTCCCGGGTTGATCTGACAGGAACGGCCTACGACATCCCGGCGGCGGACGCATCGTTCGACAGCGCTATCTGCACGGCGGTGCTGGAGCATCTCGAGGAGCCCGAACAGGCGATTCGCGAGTGCTGGCGCATCCTGAAGCCGGGCGGTCATGCCGTCTATACCGCGCCGTTCATCTGGCACGTGCACGAGGAGCCGCGGGACTTCTATCGCTACAGCAGATACGGGCTGGAGTATCTCTTCAAGAAGGCCGGGTTCGAGATACTCGAACTGAAAGCGCTGTCGGGCTTCTGGACGACCTTCGGCGTGCTTCTTGTTTACAAAATGCAGTCACTGAACCGGGGCCCCCTTCGCTGGCTGAAGGTCGTGGACGCGCTGGGCGCCGTGACGCAGTCTGTCGCGGGGCTGATGGACCGGCTCGACCGCGCGGAGCAGTGGACCTGGATGTACCTGGTTGTCGCGAGGAAGCCTTGACTCTGCAGGAGGTCCGGGAGTTTCTGGAAGCGCACATCCGCCAGGAGGCCGCGAGCATGTTCGGCCTGGCGCCGGGCCCGTGGCTGGAGCGGGTGACGGACAACTGGTTCAATGACGCCCGGAACTACGATGGGCGATGGGCGCTGATCGAGGAGCGCGGCGCGGCCGGGGGTCGGATTCTGGACATGGCGGCGGGCTGCGGGACGTTCGTTTTGTACGGGCTGCACCGCGGGCACGACGTGGTGGGGATCGAGCCGGAGGGCTGGAAGCGCGAATACTTCCAGCACAAGATCTCCGCCGCCGGATACCCGGACGCCTGGCGCGACCGCGTTGTTGAGGCAGTCGGGGAGGAGCTTCCCTTCCCGGATGCGTGCTTCGATCTTGTGACGACGTATCAGACTCTGGAGCACGTGCGGGATGTGAACCAGTGCCTGTCCGAGATGCTTCGAGTGCTGAAGCCGGGGGGAGTTCTCTACGCGCGCGCGCCCGACTACAACAGCTTCTTCGAGCCGCACTACCGCCTGCCTTTCTTGCCGCGCATGAACCGGCGCGTAGCGGCCGCTTATCTGAAGGCTCTCGGGCGGCCAGTGGAGGGACTGAACACGCTCAACTGGGTCACGGGGCGCGGGGTCAGGCGTGCCATTCAAAAGCTCGACCCGCGCGCGCTCATTGAAGACAACCGGCGCTGGTACGCGCGGGACCGGGTAGACCGGATCCGGCGGAAGCTCCCCGCGCCTCTGCGCTCCGGGGCGGCTGTCGCGATGGCGGATGCGCTGTGCGGGGTCAGAAACGGCCTTATCGGGCTTGCGAAGACAGGCCGGGAAGAGAAGACTATGGACCTATGGGTGACCCGGGGGAACTGAGCCTGGCCCAGAGAGCCTCGAGCGGGTTCCGCTGGGCGTCCACGTCGCAGGCCGGCCGCAGCGGCATCCAGTTCGTCTCGAACGCCATCCTCGCGCGCCTGCTTTCGCCAAAGGACTTCGGGCTTCTCGGGATGGCGCTGATTGTGACCGGGTTCGCGAGCCTGCTGAGAGATCTCGGGACGTCGGCGGCGATAATACAGCGCAGGGATCTCTCGCGCGGGCTGGTCTCCAGCGTGTTCTGGATCAACGCCGGGCTCGGTCTCACGGCCGCCGTGCTGGTGTTCGCCGCAAGCCCGCTGGTGGCGGCCTTCTTCAAGCAGCCGCCTCTCACGGGCATCCTCCGGGCGCTATCGGCCAGCTTCGTGATGGCGGGCCTGGGGGTGGTGCATCAGGCGATGCTGCAGCGGTCGCTGCAGTTCCGCGGGCTGGCGGTGGTGGATCTGGTCTCGGCGTTCGTATCGGCGGTGGCGGGCATCGGCTTCGCAATGGCGGGCGCGGGTGTGTGGAGCCTCGTTTATCAGGCGCTGGTGCTGGCGCTGGTTTCGACCGTGCTGTTGTGGGTGGTGAGCCCGGTGCGCCCCGCGTTCGAGTTTCACTGGGGCGAGGTGAAGCAGGTCAGCAGCTACAGCCTCAATCTCACCAGCTTCAACGTCTTCAACTACTTCATCCGCAACGCGGACAACCTGCTCATCGGCAAGTTCCTCGGGGCGGGGCCGCTGGGATACTATTCGCTGGCGTACAGGCTTCTGCTGTTCCCGCTGCAGATCATCACGGACGTCACCAGCCGGGTGCTCTTCCCCGTGTGCAGCGAGCTTCAGGACGACCACGAACGCTTCCGCCGCGCCTACCTGAAGGCTGTAAGCGGCATCGCGACGCTGAGCTTCCCGCTGATGCTGGGTATGGCGGCGCTTGCGCGGCCGCTCATCACGACGGTTTTCGGGGCGCAGTGGGGGCCGTCGGTGATCCCTCTGATGATCCTTGCGCCCGCGGGAATGCTGCAGTCCGTCACGGCGACGGTGGGGCCGATCTATCAGGCAAAAGGACGCGCCGACTGGCTGTTCCGGTGGGGCGCCGGCGCGGGCGTTGCGGTGCTCATTGCGTTTGCGGTGGGCCTGCGCTGGGGCGTCATCGGAGTGGCGGCGGCGTACGCCGCCGTGACCACTCTGCTGACGATTCCCGGACTCGCCATCCCGTTCTCGCTGGTGCAGCTTCGGCTTGCGGCGTTCTTCGAATCGCTCTGGCGTCCGATGGCGTCGGCGCTGGCTATGTGCGCCCTGCTGGTTGGCGCGTCCCGCCTTCTTGGCGGCAGGCTGATGGACTGGCAGGAGCTTCTGCTGCTCGTTCCGGCGGGCGCGCTTATTTACACAGGCCTCAGCCTGCTGATCAACCGCCATCAGATGCGCGAGCTTCTGGCGGCAATGGGGAAACAGCGTTGAGCCTGCGGGTCATTCACAGCTATCCGATCTGGCTTCCCTGCACTCAGGGGTGGATGCACACGCAGGTGCGCTGCCTTCCTGAGGACATCGAGAGCCACATCGTCTGCGAGACCGTGGAGAACGCGGACGAGTTCGGATTGCCGAACATGCATGTCAGCTCCCGCCGCCCGCTGCCGGTATCCGTGTGCGACAGGGGCATCAGGAAGCTCGGCCTCAGAGACCACCTTTCGTTTCTCACGAGCGTGGCCAAGCGCACGGGCGCTCGTCTGCTCCATTCGCACTTCGGCAACATCGGCTGGGCGAACCGCCGCGCGGCCCGGGCCTGCAAAATGGCGCACGTCGTGACCTTCTACGGCGCGGATGTGACGCTGAACCCGCGCAAGGACCCCCGCTGGCGTGGCCGGTATATCGAGATGTTTCAGATCGTTGACAGGGTCCTCTGCGAGGGGCCGCACATGCGCGAGGAGGTCGTCGCGCTCGGATGCCCGCCGGAGAAGGCCGCCGTGCACCACCTGGGGGTGACGCTGGACGAGATCCCCTGCGAGCCGCGATCATGGCGGCCGGACGAGCCCTTGCGTGTGCTCATTGCGGCGTCCTTCCGGGAGAAGAAGGGGATCCCGGATGCGGTCCGGGCGCTCGGGCGCGTTCAGAACGAGGCGGAACTGGAAGTCACAATCGTGGGCGGGGCGACGGGCGAGGAGCGCAGCCGCGCGGAGGAGCGCAGAATACTGGCCGCCATCGAGGAGACCGGCCTCGGCGCGCGGGTGCGGCTTGCGGGCTTTCTGACACGGGAGGAACTGCGTCAGGAGGCGTCGCGCGCGCATGTGTTTCTCTCCCCGAGCATCACCGCTTCGGACGGCGATACGGAGGGCGGCGCGCCCGTCAGCATCATCGAGATGGCGGCGAGCGGAATGGCGATTGTCAGTACGCGGCACTGCGACATTCCGGGGGTAATTCTGGACGGCGTGACGGGCTATCTGGCGCCCGAGGGCGATGTGGATGCTCTCGCTGGCTGCCTGCTCAGGCTCATCGAAGACCCGGGCGGCTGGCGCGCCATGCAGGACGCCGGGCGGAGGCATATCGAGGAGAACTTTGACGCCCGGACTCAGGGGCGGAAGCTGGCGGAGTTTTACAGGGAGTTGACGCGGAGTTGAGCGCTCAGGGGAAAGCCGTGCTCGTGGCGCCGTACTGGGAATCGCCGGGGCATGTCGGGTTCAAGAGGGCCGCGCGGTTCGCGCGGTGGATCGTCGCTTCGGGGCGCGAGCTGGTCATCGTTCGCGCCGGGCCGGAAAGCAGCGTTCGTTTGCTGCGGCCTGACCTCTCTTCTACTCCGTGCGCCGAGGCGCCCGCGGACACGTGCGGCCGCGTGGTAACCGTGCGCGACCCGCTGGGCCTGAAGGTGTATATGGGCAGCGCGGGGTCGCCGGGGCCGGAAGGAGCGTCGCGCACGACAACGGGATGGAAGAGTTCGCTGGTGACCCTCGCGTTCAACCCCGACGCCACCGCCGCGTGGGCGCGCAAGGCGGCAGGCGACGCATCGGTGGCGGAGCACTGCCGGGGCGCGGAGTGGGTGGTCGCTTCGAGTCCGCCGGAGGCCTGCCATCTCGCGTCGTACTGGATTTCCCGGCAGACAGGGGCGCGGCTCTGCGTGGACATGCGGGACGGCTGGCTGGACGAGCCTCTGAAGCCGCTGCTGCAGCGGTGGGCGTGGCGGCGCTGGCTGGAGGGGCGCTGGGAGTCGCGCGTTCTGCGGCGGGCGGAGCAGGTGTTCGTGACTTCGGATGTCTGGATGGAACTCCTCAACAACAGGCTACCGTTCACCCGCGGCAAGACAGCGGTGCTGACGAACGCCTACCCGCCCGGGCCGCACCCCGAACCGCCGCCCCTTCCGAAGCGGGAGCGCCTGAAACTGATTCACGCGGGAAGGCTGGCGGGCTCGCGCAACACGCAGACTATGGGAGCGCTCGTCTCGCCGCTCATGGCGTCGCTCGGCGACCCCTGGAAAGCCGACGTGCAGATGGTGGGGTCGCTGAACACGGACGATCTTGCGGAGATGGAGAGAATGCGCCCGGTATTCGAGGCGGCCGGCTGGACGCTGTCGCACCACGCGGCGGTCCCTTATGCCGAGATGCAGGAGCGGCTGCGGATGGCGGACGGGCTGCTGCTGCTCTGCGCGTCGCGAGCGCCCATCCCGAGCAAGCTCTTCGACTACATACCCACCCGGCGGCCGATTTTCTGCGTAACCCCCGCAACGAGCGCCCTCGCGCGGGCTGTTGCGGACATCCCGCAGGCCGTCTGCGTTGATCCGTCCGGCCGGGACAGCCATGCCCCGCTTGCGTCCCGGTTCCTTGCGATGTGCCATGAGGCTCCCGCCCGGACAGCCGTTCCGGAACGCTTCTCGGACGAGGCGCTGTCGCGCGTATTCACGGCGGCGCTGGATGCAGCGCGGCCGGAATGAAAACCGGACGCATGGCGCGAACACTCCCTGTGTAATGATCCCGCAGACCGGGCCGCGCCCGCGCGCCATAACCTTCGACAGGACCCTGCGCATCAGGGCTGTTCTGTTCTTCCTCATCGCCGCTAACGTGTTCGACATGGGCGGCGCGGTCGGGGTCAAGTACGTGTCGTACGCGTGCGCGCTGCTGTTTGCCCTTCCCGAGCTGTTTCGCGTGCGGGCGCCGAGGGGCGAGCTGCTGGCAGTGTGGCTTCTGTTTGCCGTGTGGCCGGCGTTTGCGCTTGCGCGCGGGATATACGCTGGCGCGGACATCGGGCTGGCTGTCAGCCAGTCCACGGCGTTTGCGGCCGCGCTCCTGTTCTACTTTCTGCTGAGCCCAAACAGGAGCATGTGGGCGCTGAGAGTGCTTTTCGCGACGCTGCTTGCGCTGGCTGTCTTCTCCATCGCGTTCGTGCTGGCCGGCCTGACGCTTCCCGGAAACGGCATCTTCAACGCGATCATGGGTTATCTCTCGTCGGATCCCGGTCACGGCTACTTCGGAATGAGGATGATGGGCCCGGCGCTGATCCCGAACGTGTACTTCAGGGCGACGCTGTTCTACGTTCCCGCGGCGGTCTATTACCTGATCACCGGGCGCGCGTGGAGAGCGCTGGCGCTTGCTTTTGCTCTGCTTGTCTGCCTCTCCAAGGCGGGGCTCCTCATCACACTTGCATTCTTCGCCGTGTATCTGCTGGTGCAGCGCCGGGCGGGCATCGTGCAGAAGGCCGTGGTGCTGGCCGCCGTCGCCGCTTGCGCGGTGGCGCTCGCGCAGGTGTCTCCCACCTATCTGAACCTGATCTTCTCGTCCGCGACGGGCGAAAGCGAGACGGTTGCGCTGAGGGTGCGGCATCTCGGGAGCGTTGTTGATCTGTTCGCCGACAACCCCGAGTATCTCATTCTGGGCGCGGGCGCGGGGACGGAGTTCTACTCCGAGGGAGAGGGCGGCTGGGTGGCCAACATCGAGGTGGACCACCTGAACGCGGCGCGCAAGTTCGGGCTGCCGTGGCTGCTTGCATTCACGGCGCTCGTGTTCACCGCCGCGTGGAGGCTGTTCCGCAGCGGCAACGCGGAGAAGCGCGCCGTGGCGGCGGCGGTGGCGGCGAGCTTTCTGGCGGCGGGAACGAACCCCGTGCTGCTCAGCCCCGTCTCGCTGATGATCATCGTCGCGGCGCTTCGCGCCTCCGGGGTCGCCGATGACGCCTGAGATTGCCGTCCTGCTCTCCACATACAACGGCGAGCGCTTCCTGGCGGAACAACTCGACAGCGTGCTCGCGCAAAGTCACGCTCCGGCGCGCGTCATCGTCCGCGACGACGGGTCCAGCGACCAGACGGAAGCCATTCTGGCACGATACGCCGCGGACGATGGCAGGTTCACCGTTTCGGGCGGCGCGAATCTTGGGCCGGTTGCGAGCTTCGAGACTCTCCTGCGGCAGGCTCCGGAGTGCGATCTCTACGCCTTCTGCGATCAGGATGATGTCTGGCTTCCGGACAAGCTGGCAAACGCCGTGCAGACGCTCGCCGGACGGCGGCAGGACCAGGCCCTCCTCTGCTGCGCCCGGCTGGACTACGTGGCCGCCGATCTCTCACGCATCGGGCTTTCGCCGCTGCCCCGGGCGCTCGGGTTCGGAAACGCGCTTGTGGAGAATGTCGCGACCGGGTGCACCATCGTGATGAACCGGGCTGCGCGCGAGCTTCTGCTGCGGCATTCGTGGGACGGCGCGATGATGCATGATAGCTGGGCGTATGTCGCGGTCACGGGCGCGGGCGAGGCTGTCTATGACCCGCGCCCGGCGGTGCTCTACAGGCAGCACGGGGCAAACACCATCGGCGGGTCTCCGGGCATGGCGGGGCAGCTTGCGCGGCGCACGGCGCGGTTTGTGAGCCGCCGCGAGAAGCCCGTGCGCTATCGCGACCAGGCCGCGGCGTACCGCGCGGCTTATGGCGAGAGCCTCCCCGAGAAGAATCGCCGGGTTCTGGACCGGTTCGTGGACAGCGGCAACAGCCTGCGGGCGCGGCTTGCGTACGCTGCGACGATGGACGTCTGGCGGCAGACGGCGCTCGACAACCTCATTCTCCGGGCGCTGATTGCCGCCGGCCAGTACTGACCGGAATCGTCAGACGTCCAGGAGGGTTCTCTTGCCGTCGCTCGCTCGCCTGCGCAGGGTATCGCGGGTGTCAATGACAAGGCTGCCGTGAGCAATCACCCGATCGTAGTTCACGTCCGTATGGTCGGTGCAGATGACGACGCAGTCGGACTCGCGCAGCGCCGCGGGAGTCAGGTCCACCGATTCGAACCGGCCGACCCCGTTATCGAAGCTGCCGACAAGCGGGTCGTGATAGCGTACCCTGGCCCCGGCCTTGAGCAGCCTCGCGATCACCTTGATGGCGGGCGATTCGCGGACATCGTCAATGTCCTTCTTGTAGGCGACGCCGAGCACCAGCACCTTCGCCCCATCAAGCGACTTCCCGCGTTCGTGCAGAGCGTCCTTGACCTTCTCGACCACGCGGACCGGCATCTTCTCGTTGATCTCGTTCGCAAGCTCAACGAACTTCAGGTCGCAGCCGCACTGGCGCGCCTTGTAGAGCAGGTACTGTGGATCGACGGGAATGCAGTGTCCGCCCACCCCCGGGCCCGGATGAAACGGCATAAACCCGAACGGCTTGGTCGAAGCGGCCTCGATGACCTCCCAGATCGGTATTCCCATCTCCTCGCACAGCAGAGCCATCTCGTTAGCGAAGGCGATGTTGACATGCCGGAAGGTGTTCTCGTAGAGCTTGCTCATCTCGGCGACGCGGGGGCTGCTGACGCACATAACTTCTTCCGCGACAATCCGGTAAAGCTGCTCCGCGAGGGCGGTGGCGTCCGGCAGGGTGCCGGCGACGACCTTCGGGGTGTTGCGGATCCCGTAGGTAGGGTTGCCCGGGTCAATGCGCTCCGGCGAGAATGCCAGGTGAAAATCCTGCCCGGCCTTGAGCCCGGACTTCTCCAGAATCGGCTGGAGCATCTCTTCGGTGGTGCCGGGGAACGACGTGGACTCGAGGATGACGAGTTGCCCGGCCCTGAGATTCTCCGACACGGTGCGCCCCGCGCACTGCACGAAAGACAGGTCCGGCTCGTGCCCGTTGACGCACGGCGTGGGGACGCAGATGATGACGACATCGGACTGGCTGATGCATCCGGGGTCGCGCGTGGGAGTGAAGCTGCCCGACTCGACCAGCGGCCGGATGCGATCGGACGGGACGTCGCCGATGTAGCTCTCGCCCTGGCGCAGAATCTCCAGTTTGAGCGGGTCGATCTCGTAGCCGCTGACCCGGACACCTGCCTGCGCGAACTCAACCGCCAGCGGAAGCCCGACATACCCCAGGCCGACGACGGTGATTCTCACATCGCGAGCAGCGATTCTATCACTGAGATTCATACCGTGAACTCTCCCTGGTGGTTGCCGGTCTGACCAGTCGATCGTTCCGTATAGTTCAAGTTATGGTACACCCGGTACTCCTAATCCACCTGTCACCTTACCGTGAAACGGATCGCCACCCTCGTATCCCCGGGGGTAATAAAGAAGGAGTGGGATCGCGCGCCCTCCGTTGCTGCGCCGATAAGGTCCCACTGGCACACACAGCCCGGAACACTGAACCGCCGAAGTGACCTTTTGTATTCTATCCCCGGGTTTGGGGCATGTCAAACCTCACCGGGCGGCCGAATCCTCCGCAGGTGGCCCGCACTTCTGAGGCGAATCTTCTTGACCGGGGAGTGCGCCAGGGGGTACCATCAGGGTGCGAACCGGCGCCGGCCGGGGAGTCTATGCAGAGAGGAGCAGGAACGCTCATGTTCAGGAATCTGGGGCCGGGGGCAATAGGGGTGGACCGGAACGCGCTCGACGTTTTCAGCGCAGCGCGGGAGGCGGGTTTCGATGGGCTTGATCCGGATCTGGGTCAGGTGGCCGAACTCGGGCCGGCAGCTTTTCTGCGGCCTTACGAAGAGCGTGGCCTGAGAGTGGGCGGCTGGGGCCTGCCGGTGCCGCTGCAGGCTGGCGGCGAGCAGTATCGCGCGGCGCTGGACAGGCTTGGCCCGACGGCCGCGGCCGCTGCTTCGGTGGGCGCGACGCGCTGCGCCACCTGGATTCCTTCCTGCTCCGATGAGCGGCCTTTCTCCGAAAATCTGGCGTTTCACGTCCAGAGGCTGCGGCCGGTCGCGGAGACGCTGGGGGAGCACGGCTGCCGGCTGGGGCTGGAGTTTATCGGTCCGCGGACGTTTCTGCGCTCGAAGAAGTATCCGTTCATCCACACGATGGAGGGTATGCTGGAGCTGTGCGAAGCGGTCGGGACGGGCAACGTGGGGTTGCTGCTCGATTCGTGGCACTGGTACACGTCGCACGGCACACTCGGAGATTTGAAGAAACTGACGGACGCGAATATCGTACAGGTGCACATCAACGACGCCCCGTCCGGTGTTCCCGTGGATGAGCAGGTGGACAGCGTGCGGGAGATTATGGGCGAGACGGGGGTCATTGACCTCACCGGGTTCCTGCGCGCGCTCAGGGATGCCGGGTACACCGGTCCTGTGACGCCCGAACCATTCAGCGCGAAGCTGAAAGAGATGTCCCCGGCGGAGGCCGTATCATACGCCGGGGCCGCGCTGAAGGTGGTCTGGGAAGAGGCGCTCGGTTGCGCTTGAACATGCACTCGGTTCCGCTTGAGCGGCCAGTTGGCCGGAACGGACAGGGACCTGTACAAATCACGCATAAACGGCGTTGGCGCGCGCCAGAAGAGATAGACTGATACTGTCCTGAGCAACTCGCAGGACAGGAGGTGATAGAGGTGAAAAAGGCACTGTTCGTATCGTTGCTGGCACTGGTTCTTGCCGCCGGTCCGGCGCTGGCCATCCAGCCGGGTTCCTGGGAGTGCATGGGCTACACCGTCACGGTGACGGCGGACGATCCTGAGGATCCCAACGCTTCCGGCACGCTGGTTATCACCAGGGACGACGACTACGCGACCGTGGCGGTCGAAGGCACCTACGAGAGAGTCGGTGACAGAAGGCCCGTCACGTTCGTGGAGATCTGGGGAACGATCACGACCCCGGACGGAGTGATTGAGGTCGACAGGGACTTCACATTCAAGAACGGGCCGCGGAAGGCCGTGTGGTACACTGTCATTTCGTGGATCGAGAGCCAGATCGCGAACTGAAACCGGGCTGACAGAAGCCTCGTGTCAACGTGGAGCCGCCCTTGCCTGGCCTGGGCGGCTCCACATAAACGCATCTGCCCCGCGCGCGGGGCGGAGATTCGGAGAGGAGGCAGGCGCGGCGCGGCCGCGAGGAAGTCGCGGTGAGGCCGCCCGGAAGAGCGCATGCTTTATGAAGGCCTTGCGAACTCCGTGCAGAAGATATGCGCGCTGGTGACGATCACATACTTCGCCAGCCGCACGGAGCTTTTCGCCAGAGTTTTCCGGTTTGCCGCCCGGCCCGGAGACAGGCTGTTCGCCTTCCTGTTCTTCTCGGCGCTGGCGGTGGCCGAGGCGCTTTTCTCGTCGCACGATCCGCTGCTTGATGCGGGGATAGTCTCCGCGGCGGCGGCGGGGCTTGTGAGCGGCCTGTGGCCGGGAATCGGCGTGGGCGCCGTAAGCGCCGCCGCCGCGAGCTTGCTGCGATCCTCCTGGTCGCCGGGTGACGCCCTGCCGGCCGTAATCGTGGGGGCGCTCGGCGGCTGGGTCTGCCAGTTCAGCCCGGCGTTCGCGCAGAGGGTTCTGGCGGGATTCCTCGCGGGCATGCTCGGCCACGGCATCTGGCTTGCGGTCCGGCTTCAGCAGGACTATCTGATAGGATCGTGGGACGCCGCCGCCGTGCAGTACGTGCTTCCGATGTTTCTGAGCGGCGTGGGGGTGGCGCTGTTTCTGTTCATTGTTGGAGACATGCGGGCGCAGCGGGAACGCATCGAGCGCAGTGAACTGGCGCGGGCGCTGGGGGAGGCAAACCGCTTTCCTCCGGTTGCGTCGGGCGGCTGCGACGAGGCTTCGGCGGCGCACACGGCGGCCCTGGTTCAGCGGCTGACGCGAGTAGCGGCTGTGGCGGTGGCGACGCCCGAGAAGATGCTGGCGCACGTCGGCGAAGCGGCGGAGCATCACCTCAGAGCGGGCGTGGTTCCGGAGATTGCTCTGCAGGCGATGGCGGACGGCGAGCGTCATGCGACGGACAGGCGAGAGGGGTGGTGCGAGAGGCCGGGGTGTCCGTTCGGGTCCGCCGTGGCAATTCCGATTGCCCACCAAGGGCGGCCCGGGTGCTCGGTGATTCTTTACGAGACGCGGCAGACGCGTTTCAGGCCGGAGGTTGTGGATCTGGCGGCGGAGGTGGCGCAGTTTCTGGTCAACTACCAGATGCGGGTGCTTGAGGCCGAGACGCAGGCGCAGGCGGCTTCGCGGGCGGAGTTGAAGGCGTTGCAGGCGCAGGTTCATCCGCATTTTCTGTTCAACGCGCTCAACACGCTTGCAGGGCTCTGCGAAATCGCGCCCGGTGAGGCTGCGCGGCTGACGGTGAAGCTGGGTGAGTTCTTCCGAAGCTCCCTCAGATCGGAGCGCGCGCTGATGTCGAGTGTGAGCGAAGAACTGGACACGGTCAGGGTGTATCTCGAGATCGAGAAAGCAAGGTTCGGCGATCGTCTGGAGGTGATCGAGGAGACCTGCCGGGAGGCGGATGACTGCTCGATACCGTCGTTCTCCATTCAGCCGCTCGTGGAGAACGCGATTGTGCACGGAGTGTCGCGCAAGGCCGGCCCGGGCCGGGTGAGGATCGCGACGCGCATCAGAAACGGGCATCTGCTTTGCTTTGTGGCGGACAACGGCAACGGATTTCCGGAAGGCGGCGGCGACTGGGCGGACCGGGAAGGTCATGCTCTTCCGATGCTGAAAGGCCGGCTGGACAGGATCTACGGCGGCGATTACCGGTTGAGAATTCGCACTAAGGCGAACGAGGGCACGGTGGTATGTCTCCAGGTACCCAGGAATCAGTAAAACTAGAAACCATCCGGGCAGTCGTGGTGGACGACGAGCCTACGGCGCGGGAGTATCTCAAGCTCGTGCTCGGCCGCATCGAGGGGGTTGAGGTCGCTGGCGAGGCCGGCGCGGCGGCGGAGTGCCTGGCGGTGGTGGCAGCTCAGCGCCCGGACGTGCTGTTTCTGGACATAAACATGCCCGGCGAGAACGGCATGGAGCTGGCTCAGGATCTTGCCCGCGTCAGCGGCGGCCCGCAGATCGTCTTCGTGACAGGCTACGACGAGTACGCGGTGCCCGCGTTCGAGGTGGCGGCGGCGGACTACGTGATGAAGCCGTGCAGCCAGGAGCGCGTGGAGCAGGCCATCGCACGGGTGCGCGAGCGGCTGCGGCACAACGGGGCAGCGAACGGCGCCTCTGGCGGCGGAACGCAGGTGCTCGGCAAGCTCGTCATCCGGGACCGGGAGGGGGCGAAGCTGGTTCCCGTGGAGGACATCTGCTACATCGAGACATCGCGGAGGCGGGTGCTGATACACACCACCCGGCACAGCTACGCGACGTATCTGACGCTGGCGGAGCTGGAGCAGAAGTTGCGCGATTACAGGTTCTTTCGGGCGAACGAAGGCTGCCTGGTCAACCTGGACAAGGTGCGCGAGGTATCGCACGCCGGGCAGCGGACCTATGAGTTGTTTATCACCGAACCGCGCGAGCACTACATACCGCTGTCGCGGTCGCGGGCACACGAATTGAGGGAGCTGCTGGACTTCTGAAAGGGAGACGCGGCGTCGCGAAAGACATGGTGACAGGCCAGTACAATCAGACGAGCCGGCGGTGGGGCGCGGAAGCGCGCGGCGCCAGGGGTTTCACACTGGTGGAGCTGCTGACCACCCTCGCCATCATCACGGTCCTTGTCGCCATCCTGACTCCCGTCGCCATGCAGGCGCGCAACCGCTCGCGCGCCGTGACCTGCCTCTCGAACCTCAAACAGCTCGGACTGGCGCTGACGGCGTACTCCGAGGATTGGCAGGGCTGCCTTCCCCGCGTGTCCGGCACGCCGTTTGCCGGAAGCGCGCCCACGCCGGATCTGCCGGAAGGCTCGAGCGCGACCGGTCTGCGCGAAGCGCTTGCGGGGTATATCGGTGACAGCAGGATACTCATCTGCGGCAACGACCACGGGGCGCCCGAGTTCGGCTTCGGCGCGGAGAAGGGCAGCGTTCATTTGCGTGCTGGCAGCAGTTATGCGTTCTGGAGCGGAGCGCGGCACGGGCAGTACGGGCTGCAGATCAACGGCGGCAGGCTGGGCGCGCTCGAACCGGCGCAGGATTGCATGCTTCTGCGAGACTGTGGCAGCGGCTGGCACGGCTACCGAAGCCGCGTCGGCATGGACCTGACGACGACGAACGTGGCGAACTGCGTATTTGCCGACGGCCACGCCGCGGCTTCGCCCGTGCTTCGGATGGCGATCTCGGACCGTCACTACGCATGCCTCGCCTCAAACGGGCTGGCGCAGGAGGGCACGGTGTTTCTGAACGGCGCCGCCGATGACTGTGGGGTGTTGCTGTCCGGGCGGAGACGGCTTGTTGACGAGGGAAGAGGCTTCGAGATAGCGCTGAGCGGATCGGTGATGTCGGGGGGTGTGGACTACAACGTTGACCGGGTCTTCCGGTTCTCCGCGGACACGAGGCTGGAGCCTGCGTTCCGGCAGATTGCCGGTTGGGTTGACAGCCTCGTCGTCCGCTGATACACAAGAGTCACTATGCGTTCATCTAAGAGCAGTCCACTTCTCGCCGCCTTGGCGTGCCTGTCCGCTTGCGTTCTGCTGAGCTTGCCCTGCGTCTGCGGCGCTGACGCAGTCTGGACGCCAAACGGAGCGCCGGTGTGCACGGCGGTGGCATCTCAGGAGAGCCCCGCGCTTGTCAGTCTCGGCACCGGCGGGGCTGTCGTCGTATGGGCCGACGCGAGATCCGGTGAGTACGACATCTACGCCCAGCGTCTGAGCCCGGACGGGGCGCCCCTCTGGGCCGGGTATGGTGTGCTCGTGTGCGGGGCGGAGTACGACCAGCAGTTTCCCGCGGCCGTTGCCGACGGCGCGGGCGGGGTTATTGTTGTATGGCAGGACGGGCGCAAGGGCGATGACGGGATGGAGATATACGCTCAGAGGCTGGGGCCGGACGGCGCGGCGGCATGGGCTGCTGACGGCGTTCCTGTCTGCTCGCACGCCCCCGACCTGACGGACCCGCCCACCGCCTTCTCGCACGTGATCTGCAGCGATCTGAACGGCGGGGCCATCGTCGCCTGGCGCGACACGCGCTCGGACCCGATTCTGGCCAACACCGAGATCTACGCGCAGAGGATTGCCGGCAGCGGCGCCGCGCTCTGGACTGCAGACGGCGTCAAGGTCCTCGGCTTCAGCGGAACGAAGTGGGCAACCCGCAACCCGATTATCGCGCCGGATGGGTCGGGCGGAGCGGTCATCGTGTGGCAGGACGGCAGGAACTCGGTTTCGACAGGCAACGACCTGTACGCGCAGAGGGTGACGGCGGCGGGAAGCGCCGCGTGGGCGGCGAACGGCATCATGCTCTGCAACGCGACGGGAGAGCAGAGCTACCCCGACATAACCTCTCTCAATGGCAGCGGCGCCGTTGTCGTGTGGGAGGACAAGCGGTCGGGCAATTTCGACATCTATGCCCAGCGCCTCGACCTCTCCGGAACGCCCGCGTGGGGCGCGAACGGCCGGGCTGTCTGCACGAGCGCGAACAACCAGCGGACGCCGCGGGTGACTGTGGACGGAAACGGCGGGTGCATTGTGGCGTGGACGGATGCGCGCTCAAGCGCGCTCGAGACCGATCTGTACGCGCAGGCGCTGGACTCCCTGGGCAATCCCCTCTGGACCCCGCAGGGCGCGGCGGCCTGCCTCGCTCCGGGATCTCAGACGCGCATACGCATGGCACCGTCGCTTCCCGGGACGGTCATGCTCACGTGGATGGACACGCGCAACGAGTCGTCGCCGGCGCTCTATGACGTCTACGGGCAGATGCTGCGCGCGGACGGGTTGCCCGCGTGGGCGGCGCTCGGGGTCCCCGTGGCGGTTCTGCCCGGCAGCAACCAGCGCCTGCATCAGACAGAATCCGACGGCTCTGGCGGGGCGTACACCACATGGGAGGACAACCGGAACGCAGCCGACTGGGACGTTTACGCGCAGAGGCTCTCGCCGTGGACGCCCGTGAGCAGCACGGCCGAGGCGAAGCTTCTGCCGTCCGGGTCTGCTGTGCGCATTCCGGCCAGGGTCGTGACGGCTGCGTTCAGCGGCAGCTTCTACATCGAGGAGGCGGACCGGTCTTCGGGGCTGAAGGTCGTGTCGGCGGCGGCGGTGTCACCAGGCGATATGGTGGCTGTCTCCGGCGTGACAGGCACGGGCTGCGAGCCGCTGTTGAACGCTCTGCTGGTCGAAAAGACGGCGACCGCGCCGGTTCCGCTGCCGCCGGGCGTGCGGGCGGCCTCGCTTGGCGGAGAGGGCGTGGGAGAATCTCACGGCCTCAGCAACCTGGGGTTGCTTGTGCGCGTGTGGGGACGGGTGACCACAAGGGAGGCCGGACCGCCGCAGTCGCTGCTGGTCAGCGACGGCTCCGCGACGGTGCGGGTCTATACCGATTCGACCGCCGCGGTCGGGGATTACATCACGGCGACGGGCATCGCGTCGTGCGAGGCGGGCGCTTCCGGCCGCGAGCCGGTGCTTCTGACGCGGAGCATTTCAGATGTTCAGGTGGCCGTTGTAGCTCCGTAGGGCGGCCCGGCAGACGAACGCCCAGGGCTTTTCGCCGATGCGGGTGAGGATGACCGTGCCCGTTCCGGGGTGTGGGCTCTGAAGCTGCCGGAGCAGCGTCGGGACGTCCGCTGCCGAGGCGCGCTTCTTGACTTCCACGCTCCCGATCCCGAACTCTCTCAGCGCGGCGCGAACGGCCTTCAGCGAGAACGGCAGGCTGCGGAGAATCTCGTACGGCCGCACAAGCGGCGCGGGACCGGGGTCGTCAGCGGTCAGATACGCCACGCGCTCGTCGAGCACCGCCGCGCCCGTCATTGCGCACAGTTCGGCGATGAGCCCCGCGCGGACGATTGCCGGGTCCGGCTCAAGCAGATAACGCAGGGGCGGGGAGACTTCGGGCCGGGGCACGCCGGGCGACGGCGACAGGGACGGGCCGCCGATGAGACTGGCCGTGCGGGCGGCATCCGGCCCGGCCGCGCCGAACCATACGACCGCCTCTCTGCATTCGCCTTTGAATGAGACGAACTCCACTCGCCCTCCGAGCTGAGCCAGTTCTTCGTCCGGCGTTGCGGGCGACAGTTTCACCGCCATGGCCTTCGCGCGGCGCGATATTTCGAGCACGAGTTCCGCCGAAGGGGACATGCCCGCGAGGTGGCGGCTGCGCCGTCCCGTGACCCGGCGAGAGGGGTCGAGGAAATACGCGTCCGCGGGCGGATAGTCTTCTGCCGCGGACGCGCGATAGCTCACGTTGCATGCCCTCTCCGGAAGCAGGCTTTCGATGTTCGCCCGGGCTATGCGCACGCGGGCGGCGGAGAGGTCGCGGGCGGTGAGGCGGATGCCGGGCAGGGCCGCCAGCGCCAGCGCGTCGCCGCCGATGCCGCAGGTGAGGTCCGCGATTGTCTCGACGCACCCGATGAACCGCGCGGCGCGCTCGCGCGCGATGTCTTCGTGGGTGGCCTGTTCCAGCGCCTCGCGGTCGAAGAACATCTCAAGCGGCCGCGAGAACTTCGCGGCGGCGCGGCGGCGCAGGTCGGCGAGCTCAAGCACGGCGGGCACTGCCTCCCGGGGAAACGACTTTCGCAGCAGGGTGACGCGCCGCACGGGGTCGGCGGGGAGATCCTCCCAGCGCGGAATGCGCTCGCGCAGGGGTGATTCAATAAGATCGGCGATCTGTTCTGGCTCGACAGCCATGGCGCGCTCCCGCCTTATCGCGCCTGAGGGCCGGGCGTCAGCGGCCTGTTCCTTGTTGCGCGCGCAGCGCGGGGTAGGCGATGAGGGCGGACATGATAACGAGGAAGACGCCGAAGGTGGCTGTCAGGTGCGCGCCGGGCATGCTGTTCGCGACAGAGGCGCCGGCGAGACTGCCTGGGAGTCCGCCCGCGGCCAGGCCAATCGCGGCCCGGCGGTCCATATTCCCCGCCGCGTTGTGTGTGAGCGCCCCGCTGATGGCGGTGGCGATGATCGCGACGAGCGATGTGCCCTGGCAGATCTGCTGCGCAAAACCGGGGCCAAGCGCCAGAGCCGGGACCATGACGATCCCTCCCCCGACGCCGAGCAGCCCGCCCAGACATCCGCTGAGAAGCCCCACCGCAAGCCCCCAGACAATTCCCGCGTGCGCCGCAACACCCGCAGGCGCCGCCACATCCGCGCCCGCCATGCCTTCGTGAACCATGGTTGCGCCGGTGATGAGCACGAAGACCGAGAAGAGCAGGGTGAGCTGCCGGGCCGGAACCCGGCTCGCAAGCCTCGCCCCGATGAAGGCGCCGGCGAGAGTGCCGGGAATGAGCGTGGCCGCGATGGGCCAGTTCACTGCACCGTTCAGGGCATAGGCGGCCGCGGCCGCGGTGGCAATCACAATCATGATCGCGAGCGAGGTGCCGTGCGCGGTGTGCTGGTCTATCTTCAGCAGCAGCACCATGGCGGGAATCATCACGACCCCTCCGCCAACGCCCATGAGGCCCGCCAGAAACCCCGTTCCCAGGCCGATCAGAAGCAGCTTGGTCCAGGAGCCCGTGCCGCTCAACTCGCGTACTCTTCCAGAATCTGGCCCACCCTGCGGACGCGCTCGATGTCGCAGACTGGCGAGGGCTCGTCGGAGATACCGAGTATCAGATTCGGCGAGAAGGTCTCGATGACGTCGCGCGTCAAGCGCTCGAACGCGTCGTAGTCCGAATCGGGCAGGAAGCTCGTCATCGGAATCCCGTCCAGCAGGATCAGGTCGTCGCCCAGGGCTTGCTTCATCTCTTCCAGCGTCAGGTCGCCCTGCGGAAGCGGCGTGAGCGCCTCGAAACCGTCCAGGCGGCAGTCGTGGGTGTACTTGAGAAGCAGCTTCACGTTGCCGTCGAAGTGAGTCTGCGTGAACTTCCCGGCGGCGCGGAAGCGGTCGCCCCGGTCCTGATACACCGGCAGCACGAACTCCTCGAACAGCGGCGGTGAGAGCAGATACTGGTCCACATTGTCGCCGAAGTTGATGATGTTCATCGGCGACCCCAGCACGGCTTCGAGCACCGGCTCGTCGGTCTCGTTGATCAGGCGCACCAGCCGCTCCAGCAGGGGCCGGTCGTCAGCGAGCATGTAGGCCGTTTCCTGCCATCCGACGATTTCGATGAGTATCCGCTGCATATTGACGCGGGGCAGGAAGAGCATCGGCTCGGCGCGGTCGCCGATCAACTCGTCGCGCTGTCTGAACAGGTCGTGATCGAACCAGACCTTTCGGGTGCGCAGGATGTACTCGAGCACGTCCACATCCTTTGCGGTCTTAACAGGATACTCGGCGGTGTGGGTGGCGAGATCGCTGGTTGTGTGGCGCTCGGTCATCGTGCCGGCGGGCGTGCGGGTAATCCAGGTGTAGCCGCCCGGCTCGGGGATCATTTCGTTCGTGACGTCGTCCGCGTTCTGGATGCGAATGCACTCGTTGAAGTAGTGATACGGCCTGATGGAGCACCCCAGGTCGTCATAGACGTCCAGAAGCTCCATGTCCCTGTAGCGCTCCGGAAGCGTCCCGCGCGCCTTGTTGTAGCCGTACCAGTGCTCGATGCGGGGCTGGTAGACGATGTTATCTACGGGCTTGTGCTGGAATATTCGGAGCGTGCGTTCGCGGAAGGTCATAGACAAACGTGCTTCCCAGAGGCCAGTGGGCCACCGTCATAGTAACGGCCGCCGCCCAAAAAGTCAAAAACAGCACCGGCCGGCCGCTCTTTCTTGATTCCGGTCAAGGCCGCGGCCCCGCCAGCGGGGTATGATTGTGTCACAGACTCACGAACGCCGGTAAGGAGACACGAAACCGTGGAGAAATTAGCACTCGATCTGAACGCGAAGGCGGAGTTCGCCGACGAAGGCATCGTCAGCAAGACGCTCGTCGAAGAGCCGTTCTCGAAGGTCATTCTGTTCGGGTTCGCAAAGGGCCAGTCGCTCTCGGAGCACACGGCCAGCATGCCCGCCATCATCCATATTCTGAGCGGGCCCGCAAAGGTCCTGCTCGGTGACACGTGGCACGACGCCGGGCCGGGAAGCTGGTTCTTCATGCCGCCCGGGCTCAACCATGCCATTCAGGCCGAGGATGACGTCGTTATGCTTCTGACGATGTTCCGCTCTTGGGAGGCGGCCCCGGCGGAGTAAAGCCTAAGCCAGCAGCCGCGCGCGTATGACCGCCAGCAGATCGTCAATCGCCAGGCGCTCCTGTTGCATGGTGTCGCGGTCGCGCAGCGTGACCGTGCGGTCCGTCAGCGTCTGGAAGTCCACCGTGACGCACCAGGGCGTGCCGACCTCGTCCTGGCGGCGATAGAGCTTGCCGATGCCGGCGGTGTCATCGTACACCGCCCGCATCTCGCCGGAGGACTGCAGCAGGTTCTTGATCTCTTTGGCGGTCGCGACGATCTCCGGGGCGTTCTTCTTGAGCGGCAGCACGGCGACCTTGATGGGCGCGAGGCGCGGCGGCAGGCGCAACACGACGCGCGTCTCGCCGTTCTCCAGCGCCTCCTCGTCATAGGCGGCGCAGATGGCCGCCAGAAAGCCGCGGTCCACGCCAGCCGAGGGCTCGATGACGAACGGGATGATGTGCTTGTTCGTCACATGGTCGAAATAGGTGAGCTTCTCGTTGGACTGGCTGTTCTCGATGACCCTTGCCGTCAGCCCCAGGCTGCCCTGATCGCGTGAGTGCGACCCCAGGTCAAAGTCGGTGCGGTTGGCGATGCCTTCCAGCTCGTCGTACCCGAGCGTCGGGAAGTTGTAGAGCACGTCCACCGTGCGCTTTGAATAGTGCGACAGCTTCTCTTTCGGGTGCTCGTAGAGCTTCAGATTCTCCGGCTTCAGGCCGATCTCGTCGGTCCACCATTTCAGGTGGTCCTGAATCCAGCGGTCGTGCTCTTCTTCGTCGTCGCCCGGGCGGACGAAGTACTCGATCTCCATCTGCTCGAACTCGCGCACGCGAAACAGGAAGTTGCGGGGCGTAATCTCGTTGCGGAACGCCTTGCCGGTCTGAGCGATGCCGAACGGGAGCTTGCGGTTCGTCGAGTCCAGGACGTTGCGGAAGTTGACGAAGATCCCCTGCGCTGTCTCCGGCCGCAGGTACGCGAACGACTCGGCGTCCTCCACCGGCCCCACCTGCGTCTTGAACATCATGTTGAAGCTGCGCGGCTCGGTGAAGACGCCTTCGCACTCGCCGGGGCGCTTGTTCGGGTGCTTCAGGCAGACGGCTTCTTCGAGCTTGTCGGCGCGGAAGCGGCCCTTGCAGACCTTGCAGTCAATCATCGGGTCAATGAACTGCTCTTCGTGCCCGGAGTACTTCCAGACGAGGCGGTGCATGATGATGGCGGCGTCTATCCCCTCCATATCGTCACGCTCATAGACGTTGTGCTGCCACCAGAGGCGCTTCAGGTTGTTCTTGAGTTCGACGCCCAGGGGGCCGTAGTCGTAGGCGCCCTGCATTCCGCCGTAAATCTCGCTTGACTGAAAGATGAAGCCGCGCCGTTTGCACAGCGAGACGATGGTGTCCAACTCAAACAATGGATTAGGGTTCCTTTGCAGACTGCTACGCTATCCGCGCGGCGTTCAGGAGTGGATTATACCAGAACGTCGCGAACTGGGGACGAATGCCTACAACCGGGGTGAGCCAAGGAAGTCACGGAGTGCATCGGGTAGCCACGCCGCTTCGCATTCACATTCCCAGACAACCATTATCTGCCACCCTAGAGCACGCAGCCTCTCCTGCACCGTGGCGTCCCGCGTAACATTGCCGGTCAGTTTGGGCCCCCAGTATTCCCTGCGGGTCAGCGGCATGCGCCCATCCACGCAGGAAGTGTGCTGGTGCCAGAAACAGCCGTGCACAAAGACCGCCTTCCGCCGTCTTGTGAAGACAATGTCTGGCTTGCCAGGCAGAGACGAAACGTGGATTCTGTATCGGTACCCGAACCGGTGAAGCATGCGGCGCACCATCAGTTCCGGTTTCATACCAGAGCTTCGTATGCGGCGCATGTTGTTGCTGCGCCGCTCAGGCGGAAGGGTGTCCACTGGAGGCCTGGTGTAGAGCCACCCGGTCGGCTGCCCCCAGGCAAGCGGCAATAGCGAGCCCTATCGCCCTGGCAACTGGCGGTGGGAAGGCATTGCCGACCTGTCTGTACGCCGAAGTCTTCCGGCCAGCAAAGGCCCAATCATCGGGGAAGCCTTGAATCCGGGCAACCATAGGGATGGTAAGGCGGGGGTTGCCTTCAAACGAGGGGCCGGGTGGGTTGTCCGCAATGCCCAGACCATCCACGCCCAGAGCCGCCCAATCCCGGCGAGCCCGCGTCGGGCCCAGATCTGGCCCCCCGTGCTTCTTGGAGCCGCCGACAATCGTTGGCGCGATGGACTGGGCGTGCCGGCGCCAGCGATCCGCGCCCGGCCAGCCTTCGGACGCCATCATGTCGTGGAGGGCGTCACCCACATTCGTGCTCTGCTTCCGGCCTACTGGCCAGACAAAGCGCGCGCCGGTGTCAGCCCTGACAGCAACAAGGACGGCACGCGGCCGCAATTGCGGCACGCCATAGTCACAGGAGTTCACCAGTTCCCACGCCGTAACGTAACCGAGGGCGCGAAGCGCGTGGCACACAGCGCGCCGATAGTCCAGAAACCGTGAACTCAGTATCCCGCGCACATTCTCAATCATGATCGCCCGGGGAGTGCATTCGGACGCAAGCCGTATCACCTGGGGAAAGAGATCCCTCTCATCCTCAGTGCCAAGCTGTTTCCCTGCAATAGAAAAAGGCGGGCACGGGACCCCTCCGGCAAGCAGGTCGATGCCTTGAAAAGCACGTGCGTCGATGGAGCGCACGTCTGCGCAGAGCACATTCCAGTGCGGTCTGTTACGCCGAAGAGTCTCGCAAGCATCTTCGTCAACCTCGACAAGCGCCACGTGTTGGAAGCCAGCCTGTTCGAGGCCGAGCGCCTGACCACCTGCCCCTGCGCATATCTCCAGGCTACGCAGGGGGCCGCCACCTTGCAGATGAGCCCGTTCAGACTCCGGGAGGACAAATCGCGGCTGTTCATAAAGTATCAGTTGCTGCGTGCCCATGGTTCATCTGAGTTTAGCATTAGTCCGGGTATTTGGATAGAGGGCGGTAATCGCTTTGAGTGCACGAGACAGACTGCGCGAGTATTTCGAGGCCCATGCCGGGGAGGTTGTCTCCACGAAGACGCTCCGGGAAGTAGGCGGCATAAGCGAGTACGCCCGCCGCATACGCGAACTCCGCGACATCGAGGGGATGGATATCCTGACGCACAAGGATCGCGCTGGGCTGAAGCCAGGGGATTACATGCTTGAGAGCCTGAAGCGCAAACCGGCCTTCTCCAGCGCCGTGAGCCCCCAACTCAGGATGCAGGTTCTTGAGCGGAACGGCTTCACTTGCCAGCTCTGCGGTCACGGTGCCGGGGATGCAGACCCATACAACCCGTCCCGGAAAGTGCGTTTGCATATCGATCACATTG
>Ga0255342_1001088_pt1 | contig 40953 bp, 42 predicted proteins | sample wastewater_treat_3_FD_192416 | JGI IMG/M metagenome (GOLD analysis project Ga0255342, IMG submission 192416) | Wastewater microbial communities from Lulu Island WWTP, Vancouver, Canada - plant14 | ecosystem: Engineered > WWTP > Wastewater > Unclassified | place: Canada: Vancouver, British...
CCATTTTTCTTTCCCACTTTTTCTATTTTCACGGTAGTAAAGTGAGGGGGTATGCGCACTCAGTCGCACAGCTCCAATTCCCATACAAAGTGGGAAAAATCCGAGAGCCGCAGGCTCAATTTGAAAACGCCCGATCAGGGCGGTTTCAAAACCAGCAAGCATGGTACTGATGCACTACAAATCCCAGATTTGAGCGCATCAGCACCTCAGCTTGTCAGAGGGTTTCACCCCTAAGACCCCGACTTCAAAAGGAGGAAGAATGGAGGAGAAAATCAAGAGAACACGGAGTGTTCAGGTGAGATTATCTCAGGAAGAATTTGATTATCTGGAACAGAAGTTCCGACTCAGCGGATACAAGTCCAAAAGTGAGTTTATGCGTATTGCTTTTTTTTGAGACACTGATCGTAAAATTCAATGCTGATGAATTGCAGGAAATGCTGCGGCTCATGAAGAATGTTTCCAATAACATCAATCAGATCACTGTCAGGGTGAACAGCACCAATGCAGTGTACCGTGAGGACTTAAAGCGGATCGAGGACGGAATGGAGAGAATATGGCAGCAACTAAAATATTTCCAATCTCAGTTACAGTGCATAAAGCATTAGCCTATATTGCTGCCGCCGATAAGACTGACAACGGCAGGCTTATCAGCACCTTTATGTGCAGCCGAAGTCCCGATAAAGCAGCCAATGATTTTGCCGATGTGACCGCCACGGGAACGGGCAGAACTTCTGTCCTTGCGCAGCACTTCATCATTTCCTTTCAGCCTGGTGAGATCACTCCCGAAAAGGCATTGGAGGTCGGCAAGGAGTTATGCGAAAAACTACTGAAAGACCAGTACCAATACTTCCTTGCTGTTCACAACGACCGTGAGCATATCCACGTCCACTGCATTTTCAATAATACCAACATGATAAACGGACTGACATTTCAGACCTTGAATAATCAGGGGAAGGTCAGCGACCATATGTGGAAGAAGCTTAGAGTGCTGTCCGATGAGGTATGCAGGGAACATCGGCTGTCAGTGATCGACCACCCCGAAAACAGCAAGGGAAAGTCCCATTGGGAATGGGATATGAACCGTCAGGGCGTATCATGGAAAGCACGGCTGAAATTTGCCATTGATAAGGTCGTAAAGGAGAGCGAGGACTTCGATGATTTTCTCCAAAAGTGCGCTGATTTTGGTGTGCTTGTTGAATACAATCCTGACCATAAAATTGACCTGAAATTTATGCTTGCCGAGCAGAAAGAATGCAATCCGAGAGCAAAAATGACACGCGCCCGAACGCTTGGCTGGTATTACGAAACAAAGCAGATCAAAAGCCGTATCGCACAGTACAGGGGCGGTATGGAATATGTGCCGAGGATCAAGGTGCGGCAGACGGTCACATTGCAGGAAAACAGGTTCGTCCGTGATGCCATTGACCGTGGCAATATGAAGGTGGCAAGCATCGCCAAAAATATCATCACGCAGTATGGTATTGCACCTGAAAAACTGCGAGGTGAAGCATTGGTTGCCTGCGCACACAGAGCATCGCTGACAGGCGAACTGAACACGCTCCAGACGCAGATAGAAGATTACAAGGCACAGCTCAAAGTTATCAGGCAGTACCGCAGGACGAAATCGGTTCATGACGAGCTGAAAAATCTCAGCGGCAGACAGGCACAGGAGTACCGAAAGGAGCATAGCTCTGAACTGAATTCTTATGGGGAAAGCCGCCGTCAGATACTGGAATGGTATCCCGACGGTCATATTCCGACCGCTGAATTGTTGGAGCAAAAAATAAACGCCCTCATGAGAGAGCGTTCACAGAAAAATGACGAGTATAAGGCTGTCAAGCAAAAGGCTGAGGACTTGTCCAAAGCACAGCGGACGATTGAGGAATTTCTGCGCAATGAACGTAATGTGCAGGAGCAGAAGCGTAAGAGAAATAAAAGCGGGGATTTGGAGTGATTATTTGGATTTATGATACCTGATATAGAATCTGTATGCTTCTTTCCAGTTACGGAACTTTCTTCTATAATATTCAAATACATTATGATTCCATCTGTCAGCATTGCAGTGAGAGGTATCAAACCATTTGCGCCGAAATTCATCTCGTGTGTATTTTTGCACAATCCAAGCGTAGTCACTTATATTCCAAGAGCAGTAATACTTCCTATACTGCTTTCCGTTTGGAACATCAGCAGCTCTCCGTACAGCCGCAGCCGCTTGTCTTTTACCAAATTTGCTGTTTTGCTCTTTGAAGTGAACCACTTTACTCTTTCTATGCTTATAGCTTCTGCTCATAAACCGACACCTCCATGAATAATCGTAATCAGCTATGATGCTCCTTGTATTCTTCCAAAGCCGTGAGCAGCAGCTTATTCACGCTCATACCTTGAGATTCCGCATAAGCCTTGATCTTCTCACGCTCACCCTTCGGGACGTTGACACGGATATAATCGTAATGCCCTTTGAGGTACTCCGTGTTCGGAGCGGACTTCTTTCGCTTCTTGCCTGCGGTACACTCCTTGCAATACTTCTGAGCGCCGGAGGTCACAGTGTAGGTCTTTCCGCAGATCGGACAAACCTGTTCGCTGCCGATCTTCACGGCAGAGCCGGACTTCTTCTTCTCCGCATAGGCTCTGTTTCGCTGGACCTGAACCTTATCACGGCAATAAATACAGTATTTTGCACGGTTTGAAGCGGTCTGAAACTCCATTCCGCACATTTCACATTTACGGGTAAACAAGCATATCCCCCCCTTAGAGTAGGTGTATACCCTTATTCTATCAGATGTTGGGTGCAAAGTCAAGTATAATCCGAAATTTAGTCAAATCACACTGGGGAAAACCGAAAAACGGGGTGCTGATTGCTGCGCCCCTACAAAGATTCCAAAATGCAGAAAATTATACTTGACATTGGGTGTAAAGTTAGGTATAATAAAAGCACAACAGGAACACAGAAACCCGAAACCACGAAAGGAAGGTAAATCCTATGTTAAACAAATTCTTAGTCGCTGGCAGAATGACTGCCGATCCTGAAATCAAGACTATTGGCGAGAACCGCCTCTGCAAGTTCACCATTGCCTGCGACCGCCCGAAGCGTAAGGGCGAGGAGACTGCCGAGACAGACTTCTTCCCCTGCACCGCCTGGAACCGCAACGCTGATGTGATCGTCGATTGGTTTGGCAAGGGCGATATGGTGACACTTGTCGGCTCAGTCCACAACAACCGCTATGAAAAGGACGGTCAGAAGCGTAACTCAATCGAGGTCAAGGTCGAGGAGATCCACTTCTCAGGCGGTAAAAAGAAGCAGGAGAACACCGCACAGACCGACACCCCCTACGCAGGAACACCGAACGATCCGCTGTTTTAAGGATACATGAGGAGGTATTATCATGCTGAAAACACCCGAATTGGCAATGAACCCCGACCGCAAGGTCACTACTGTCTGCTATGGCAAGAAGCAGGAGTGGAATGACCGTGAAGAAGCGCAGGCTTACTTCCTTGAAGCTATGATGAACAGTGACGGTGCGGAACATGACCGCTACTCAGGTATCTATATCCAGCTCATCCACGGACTGAGCTACTGCACTGATGAGGAGGACGATGATGAATAAGGAAGAATTGCTGAAAGAGCTTGAGCGTATGCGTATGAAAATGATACGCAGTATCAACTGTGACTACGATAATCTCAGAATGAAGCTCACGAGCGAGGAGGTCGTGCCTGCACCCATTCACATGGATAATCCGAACAGATTTATCGGCACAAAGCCTGTGAAGCTGTACATCGGCTCGGACGAGTTTACAGTCAGCAAGTGGAGTGAGGTTGCATACTTCACCCTCTGCAAGCTGAATGCCGAACGCCATGAGGAGATCAGAGAGGTCGCAGGAAGATTCAGCGGCAAGAAACGTAAGATTCTCGGAAACAATGCTGATGCTATGGACAGAGCGCTGAAAATCGACGAGGACTTGTACTTCGAGCTGCATTTCGGTACGGAATCCATGCTGACACTTCTGCTGAAAATATGTAAATACGTTGATTTTGACATCGACGATATTCTTGTAAGCGTAATCGAAAGATAAGGAGAGAAACGATATGAAGAAGATTATCACAGCGGTATTCTGCACCGCACTTGCACTCAGCTCAGGGCTTACCGCCTACGCTGCCGAAGCCCCCCGACCGTGAGAGCCTTGAAACCGCCATTTGGGAAGATCTCTGGAACGGCAAGGGCGATAACGGACTTGACTATCCCGAAGCATCGTACAAGTATCATCTGCTTGACAAGTGGCTCGATGATAACTATGGCACAGGCGGATATGACTGGACCGATGTAGGCGAGGTCACACACGGCTATCGCAGATACTACCGTGATCTGATTGACGGCTGGGACTTTGAGGACGATAACAGCGGTAACTGGACGATTGAGACAGAGGACAACTTTTACAGCTTCACGCTGCTTAACGGTACTTGGCAGATGATTGACCGCAACGGCGACACCGTGGACACCTTTCCTCCGTTCAGTACGCTCAGGGACGAACCCGAAGAAAGCACAGGCGGTCATCAGATCAACGATAACAGCGAGGACAGTCCGAGAGTGATCGGAGAGGTCGCAGGAGGAACGGAAACGACCTCTGAGGGCGGTTCTTCCGCAGAGGGTAACGATACCCCCGACAGTCCGTCAGGCGGTTCTGAGGGCAATCCTGCGCAGCCTGAGACAAATCCTCTGCCTATCATCGCAGGAGTGGCTGCTCTCGCAGGAGTCGGCGGTGTTGCCTACTACTTCACAAGGAAACGGAAGTGATGATATGATTTATCACAGCAAACAGACCGTGGACGGCACTCCAGTTTGGGAGGTCGATACCGACACACAAACGGTACGCCACCGCAACCCCAAGACGGGCAAAACAGAGCGTTATGTGTTCCACGCCGACCACATTCGCTACTATCTGCATCACATCGAAGAAAAGCGGTCCGATCTCTTGCAGGAGATCGTGGACAAGGGCGAGATCTACAAGCACCTTGACGAGCTTGACACAAAGGTCACGGACGCAGTAAACCGTCAGACCGAGCTTCTTATGCAGTCGAGCCGTGACTATCAGGCGGCGGTCATGTCAGGACGGATCGACCAGTCGGGTGCTATCGGCAATCTGCTCCGTATGCAGGCACAGAGAGCCGTTTTCGATACAATGATCTACTTATGGAGGGACGAGTAATGTTTTGTGCGAACTGTTACAAGGAAATTCCGGCGAGCAAGAGCTATTACAAGCATCAGGACACCAATCAGAGCTACTGCTCCCTAGACTGCCTGAATGACCACATGATCTACACCCACACGATCACCCTTGAAACGAGCGAGGGTGCGGAAAGTGCCGAGGGACAGGACAATGACGAGTGAGGACTTCATCGAGGACTTGCGGAGAAACGGCGTAAAGCTAATAAAAAACGACGGCTCTCTTGTGGAGATTCCGTCCGACTTCCTGAAACGAGCCACAGAGCTTTGCAACGAATTATGGTGCAGCTCGATCGCCTATGATATTGCTGATTCGCAGGACAGAGAACATACAAAGCTGAGAGTGCTTGATTGTGGGTATGCGGAATAATAAGAAACGGATAGCCGTCTGTTGAGGACGGTCTATCCGTGTTTGAGTGTATTCAGTTACTAAGCTAAATCAGAATCTATCTTTGACTGAATGTGTCTATTTCCTGTTGCAGTAGACGAAATACATTTGCAATTAAATAACCGTCTGCAATTGCGTGATTCAAACGAACACTTACAGGCATAACAAATCTGTCGTTTTCTACTCTATATTTTCCCCAATTGATAATTGGTGCAAAAAACAAGTGACCATCAGGTAGCTCAATATTCAGAGAATCATAGGAAAGCCATGAGATGTAGGAGGCATCGAACCAGTTTGGATGATTCATCATATCCAATCCATACTCTCTTGTTTTCTTTGCACGTTCAATGTCGCTGTATGCATTTGCATAGAACGTGTCATAATCCTCGAAATACTCGGTATAAACGGGTGTGCAAGTTTCAGTATCTTCATGAAAAATATACTGTGTTGGATTTATCACATCGTAGCATATCAATTCATCAGTCTGCCAAAGATAACCCATTCTGTAATCTTCACGGGAATTAAGAACCTTTGACAGGATATATAGAAAATTGATATAGAATTTTGTCCCCGTCTCTTTGGAATAGCGTACAAGAGCAGTGACATCTATTCTCGCAGTCATGGAAGTTGAACACTTGCAGTCCTCCGAAAAGTGACGGAACACTCCTTTTCGATAGTATGTTTCTTTGTCAATTATTTTATAGTTCAAATAAATCATCTCCGCAAATTCCGATTTAGCAGAGAGAGCCGTATTGTTCTCTCACTTACCCCTATTATACCAAACCGCCCCGAAAAAGTCAATCTCTGCACACTTTTTCACGCCCTTTTCATTGCAATATACCGCTGTCTGTGCTATAATTAGGATAAAGAGCAGATCGGAGGTGAGTGCAATGGAAAACCAACCAACTATTGACCGAGCATTATACAAAAAAATCAAGTCAATGGACAGATCCACTATGGACAACTTTGTAAAGAACGTGTATCAGCAGGGATATAATGATGCACAGGTTCAGAGCATTGATTATGATAAGCTCAAAGCTGATTTAGCTTGTATCAAAGGCATCGGTGAGAGCAGACTTCAGGAAATAATGTCGGTCATCGACAAACATATTGAATGTACAAGCGATAAAGGAGGTTAAACCTTGACTGTTGATACCAAAGAAGTAGTTACCACGATATCCTATCTGATAGGTGTACGAATGTCGGCTCTGCAAGTAAGCTATGCAGAGTGTTCCGAGCTGATTGAGAAGCTCCAAGCCGACAAAGATGCTACCGCTATAAGATATTTATGTAAGCTGCGAACCGTACTGATGCAGAAATTCAAAAAGACTGATGACCTAATACGGTTTGAGCTTAAAAACCTGCATAACATCGAGTGGTATGACCACGATAACATCAAGCAGCTTGAAAAATGGGGATTTACCATTATTCAGGCAAACTCACGCTCTGAGAAGTATATGCAGGAGTTTACAAGACTCATCAATGAAAACATTGATAAATGCTCCCGTCTGTTCTATGACTGGCTGAATTGGGAGTATATCCGAGACTTGTTCTTTGTCCCGAAATACAGCAAGAACGGTGTCATGAAGCAGGAGTTCAACAAGTATATGGCGAACATCGAGCATTACCCGTTTCAGATGTATATTCACTGGCAGCCTGCCGATGTGGGGAGCATCGTCTATTCCGACCGCAAGTTCTTGAAGATCATCTACGGTCAGCATAATGACAGCTTCACCGACTATACGAAATATCGGGACGCAGACGATGAGACACGAAACAATATTTATAATTTTATCGACAACGCCGAGAAAACTGCGATTGCCGTCGATTGTGAGAACTCCAACCCGTACAAGCTGTACGGTGTGCTGAAAGGCTTAAATCCCGAAGAACTTGCCAAGATCGAGAAAATAACGCTCTATGACGATCCGCACACCACAGCAGGCTGGGACTGGCTCTCCAAATTCACGCAGATACCCACCGAACATATCGAGATCGACCGTGTGACCGACCGAAAGTCCCTGGTCGATGTGCGAATGACAGCAAGCGTAGTCACGGACTTCTACCGTGACGGCATCACATCATTTATCATTGTGTCGAGTGATTCCGACTTTTGGGGACTCATCGAGAGCCTGCCGAAAGCGAAGTTTCTCGTTATGTACGAATACGAGAAGTGCGGAACGGCGATCAAGAACGCCCTCGCACAGCACGGCATCTACTACTGTGCCATAGATGATTTCTGCACCGCCGGAACGGAGGACATGAAGCGAGCCATCCTTTTTGCGGAGCTTGAAAAGCATTTGCCCTCGCTTGTCGGTGAGAACCCGCTGGACCTTACCCACAAGATCTATGAAGCCACAAGAGTGACCGCTACTATGAAGGAAATGGAGAATTTCTGCAATCGGTATGTCAAGACTTTGAAGCTGAAAATATCCGAGGGGAAATTTGTGATCGAGATACAGAAGTGATGTAGAGGAGGTTTCTGCGAATGGCATCAAAAGCCGATATATGGGACGAAGCAAAGCGCAGATGCAGACTGAACGATGAGGATATTGCACTCGCCAAAAAGCTCGGACTGAATCCCAAGAGTCTGATCAAGAACATTCCAAGCAAGAGTGAACCGTGGAAAGCTCCTGTCAAGGATTGGATTCATGACATTGCAGCCAAGCGGGAGAAGAAAACGAAGCAGCGGCAGGAACGGAAAAGCAAAGCGTTAAAACAAGACGTATAGTCATATTATACATACGGAAATAATATGATATGGCTTATCAGAACAGGGAGCGCGGAACAGCGCTCCCTATCATTTTATATGTGTTTGGGTTCTTATCAGCAATTATTCATTAAACCCGATGTCGGCAGGGCAATGCTCAGTGCGCCTTTGCATTGCCCTGCCACACCTCTTTCTCTTTGAGGAAGCCGTCATAATCAAATATCGGACAAATCACAATATCACTTCTGCGCCGTCTATCACGTTAGCCTTGACTTTCTTTTTCAGCAAGTCCCAATTCGGCTTTCTGTCAGTCAGATTATGTGCATCGCTGCCGAACAGATAGGGATAGCCCTCTTTTATCAAGTTCTTGACAAATCGCTTTTCCTTGAGATTTCCAAATGCTTCATTGTTGATCTGGAATATCGCATCGAGCTTCAGGACTTCCTCGTATTCCGACTTGCTGTAATAGTCAAGATAGCGGTGGATATGGGCAATGATCGGCGTGAAACCGTACTCATACGAAATATCAGTGATCTCGTCTAAGTACCAATGCTGAAAGCCGGCGTATGGAAGTTCGAGCAATATGTAATTCGTATCGGCAAGACACAGCTTGTCAATATCGGGGATACTATGAAGTCCATGTTCAATGGCGACCTCTGCTCCGAGCATAATGTCGGAATTGCTATTGTCCGCCTGAACGATCTTATCATAAGCAGCTTGACGCTTTGCAAGATAGGCTTTTATGTCATTACGTTCCCGATGTGCGTAGAAGTGCGGAGTGGCTATAATGCGTTCCACGCCCTGAGAACGCATCATCTTTATCATCTCAAGAGACATTTCAACGCTCTTTGAACCATCGTCAATTTGCTGAAGAATGTGACAATGGTGTTCAGTCAGCATTTTCGTTCTCCTTTGTTTCTTCTGTTGGGTTATTGCCGTAGGTGTAGCCATATCCATAACTGCCATACCTGTAGCCGTACTTCTTATGCTTGTATTTATAGTTGTAGTAATTAGCTCCGTGATTATGGTGAACATCATTCAGAACAAATCCGAGCATATTGACCTTTGCCAGCTCGATCTGCTTCATACAGTTTGACAAATCTTCGTAGGTTGTCATAGCATAGCGAATAGCAAGCATAATACCGCTGATAGAGTCCTTCATGACCATCGCATCACTCACGACATTAACAGGCGGAGTGTCGATGATAACATAGTCATAATTCCTTGCAAACTGTTCAAGAAGTGCTTTGAAATTCTCGGAAGCCAGCAGCTCAGAGGGGTTCGGCGGCAAAGGTCCCGACGGTAACAGATCAAGATTATTGATCACATTGCTCTTGACCGATTTCGCCATAGAGGACTTTTTGATAATAAGTGTAGAAAGACCTTCATCATTCTTTATTTTGAAGGTTCTGTGCTGAACAGGTTTACGCATATCAGCATCTATCAGCAGGACGGCACTTCCGGTCTGTGCAAGTGCGATCGCAAGATTCGCCGCAGAGGTAGATTTGCCCTCGCCGGGATTTGAACTTGATACCGCAATGACCTTTTTATCGGAATCTGCCGCTGTAAAAAGGATATTGGCTCTGATCGTCTTGTAGCTCTCCACAATATTGAATGGTACGTCCTTGTCGGTCAGCAGTCCTCTCGGTTCGGTTCTGTGCTTGCCCTTCTTTTTCTTCTTACCCTCACCGAACTGCTGTATCTCACCGATGATTGCTTTATCGTATTTCTTAGCGATTTTCTCGGATTCTTTAATCGTATTATCAAAGTAGTCGATAATAAGAATAATCATAACAACGATTAGGAAAGCCGCTGCCATACCAAGTATACCGTTTTTTGTGTTATTAGGAGCAACAGGCTTTTTGTAAACCTTTGCCTTGCCGATCGTATTGATAGAACCGACACCAACGGCTTCTTCAACATACTTTGGAGCGATCTGTGTGATGTCATTGCATATATCAGCCGCAAGATTTGGATTTACCGTTGTAGCTGTAATCGTTACGGCAGATGTATCGGTCACTGAGCTGATCGTCAGGCAGCTTCTGATGGAAGCCGGATCGATCTTATTATCTTCATCAAACGAAAACACCCTGTGCAGGTCTGCCTCATCATACTGCTCTAACAATAATGCGCTGACTGCATTCATGACCTCATCATCTTTCAGCACTTCCATGTAGGTATTGACAAGCCGTTTGGAATTGCTGATATTGTTCACATCATCGGCTGCATTCTCAGATATGCCTGTATAGCTCTGCACATACATCGTGATGTGGGACGAATATTTGACGGGCAGAACAAACTTTGAAAATGAAAAAGCTGCTGCCCCTCCAAAAAATGTGACCACTATTATCAGCAATAGATGACTGAATAACAGCGTTAATAGGTCTTTGATCGTGTAGGTGTTTTTCATTTATTATTTATCTTTCCTTTCTTAGCATTCTAATTATGCTCATGCGGATACTGATATGCTGAATATCAGTATCCGGATCAGAATAATTAATCCGTTAGTCACGCTTAAAAATATCTCTTGTGTAAACTTTATCCTGAACATCGTCAAGGCAAGTATTGTAGCGGTTTGCGATAATAGCAGCAGACTGCTCTTTGAATTTGTCAAGATCGTTCGCCACAAGACTTCCAAAGAATGTTTCGCCATCTTTCAGTGTAGGCTCGTATATGATGACCGTTGCACCTTTTGCCTTGATACGCTTCATAATACCCTGAATGGACGATTGACGGAAGTTATCGCTGTTAGACTTCATCGTCAGGCGATACACACCGATGATAACTTGCTTTTCACTTGCAGAATCCCAGGTGCTGTTTGCGGAATAATAACCTGCCATTTCAAGCACACGGTCTGCAATGAAGTCCTTGCGGGTGCGGTTGGACTGCACGATAGCGGTTATCATATCCTGCGGAACATCGGCATAGTTAGCGAGAAGCTGTTTAGTATCCTTTGGCAGACAGTAACCGCCGTAGCCGAACGAGGGGTTATTATAACGACTTCCGATACGAGGATCAAGACATACACCCTCGATGATCTGCTGAGTGTCAAGCTCCTTCATCTCTGCATAAGTGTCAAGCTCGTTGAAGTAGCTGACACGAAGCGCAAGATAGGTATTTGCAAACAGCTTGACAGCCTCTGCTTCGGTGAAACCCATATACAAGGTATCAATATTTTCCTTGATAGCACCCTGCTGTAAAAGCGCTGCAAACTGATGTGCAGCCTGCACCAAACGCTCATCTGTCATATCCGTACCTACAATGATACGGCTCGGATAAAGGTTATCATACAGAGCCTTACTTTCACGAAGAAATTCGGGACTAAAGATGATATTTTTTGAACCGATCTTTTCACGGATAGACCTTGTGTAACCCACAGGAATAGTGGATTTGATGACCATTATCGCATTAGGATTATACTTCATCACAAGCTCGATGACAGCTTCGACAGCACTTGTATCAAAGAAGTTCTTTTTGCTATCATAGTTTGTAGGTGCTGCGATAATGACAAAATCAGCGTTCTTGTATGCACTTTCTGCATCGAGGGTAGCCGAAAGGTCAAGCTCCTTTTCTGCAAGATATTTTTCTATGTAGTCGTCCTGAATGGGCGATTTCCTTTGATTGATAAGGTCAACCTTTTCGGGGACAATGTCCACCGCTGTGACTGTATTGTGCTGAGCAAGCAGAACTGCAAGCGATAAGCCGACATAGCCTGTTCCGGCTACTGCTATTTTCAATTTACTTTCACCTCGATAGTTTTTAAATACCTCCTAAGAGCATCCTTCCATATTGGCAATGGCTCAAACCCATTCTCTACAAGTTTACTCTTATCAAGCCGACTATTAAACGGTCTTTTAGCTTTAGACAGTCCATATTCAGCGGTGGTCACAGGGATAACCTTAGTCCGTAAGCCTGCCTGCTTGTAAATCTCAACAGTGAAGTCATACCAAGAGATATATCCACCCTCATTAGTGGCGTGATAGTAGCCGTATTTATCAGTCTCTGCAATGTCAACAAGCAGTCTTGCAAGGTCAAATGTATATGTAGGAGTTCCGATTTGGTCGCTGACCACACGTACTTCAGGATATTTCTTACCGACATTAAGCATTGTCTTGACAAAATTCTTTCCGTTAGTGCCAAACACCCAAGCGATTCTGACTATGAAATACTTGTTCAAGGTATTTGCCACAGCAAGTTCTCCGTCGAGCTTAGATTGACCATATATGTTCTGCGGAGCGTAATCCTTACAGTCAGGCTGCCACGGTTCTGTACCTTGACCGTTGAACACATAATCCGTTGAAATATATATCATCCTACAGTCAATTATTTTGCAGGCATCAGCTATATGCTGAGTGCCGTCAACATTTATCGCTCTGACCTTCGGAATATTATCATTGTCCTCGGCATCATCAACGGCAGTCCATGCGGCACAATGTATTACAATATCAGGTTTGAATGCGGAAATCGCATTTATGACTGCTTCTTTATCTGTAATATCAAGCTGAATATACGGATATTTCGTATCAGCAGAGATTTGAATATCCGAGCCTATTGCATCATATCCACGCTTAGCCAGCTCATTCATTACATCATAGCCGAGCTGACCACATACACCTGTTACAAATGCTTTCAAGATTCACACCTCCGCACGGCTGCCATACATCTTCTCATAGTATTTTTGATACTCGCCGCTGATAATAGTTTCCCACCACTCACGGTTTTCAAGATACCACTTGATCGTTTTCTTGATTCCGTCCTCAAACTTTGTTTCGGGCAGCCAACCAAGCTCATTGTGAATCTTTGTCGGATCAATCGCATAACGCATATCGTGTCCCTTTCTGTCCTCAACATGGGTGATGAGACTTTCGGGCTTACCAAGTTCTTTACAGATCAGCTTCACGATGTCAATGTTTTTCATTTCATTATGTCCGCCTACGTTATAGACCTCACCAACTCTGCCCTTATGAATGATAAGGTCGATAGCACGGCAGTGATCCTCAACATAGAGCCAGTCACGAACATTAAGTCCTTCGCCGTAAACAGGCAGGGGCTTGTCAGCAAGAGCGTTAGCAATCATCAAAGGTATCAGCTTCTCAGGAAAGTGATACGGTCCGTAATTGTTAGAACAACGTGAGATCGTCACAGGTAGACCGTAGGTTCTATGATATGCCATAACAAGCAGATCGGCACTTGCCTTTGAAGCACTATAAGGGCTGCTTGTATGTATCGGTGTTTTCTCTGTAAAGAACAGATCGGGACGGTCAAGCGGAAGATCACCGTAGACCTCATCGGTAGATACTTGATGATAACGTTGAATGCCATACTTGCGACAAGCGTCCATAAGCACCTGAGTGCCGAGGATATTCGTCTGTAAGAATACTTCAGGGTTTTTGATAGAACGGTCAACGTGAGATTCAGCCGCAAAATTCACAACAATATCGGGATTTTCTTCCTCAAACAGATTGTAAACAGATTCACGATCACAAATGTCTATCTTGACGAATCTGAAATTCGGATCATTCATCACAGGCTCAAGAGTTGACAAATTACCTGCATAAGTGAGCTTATCCAAGCAAACGATACGATAGTTGGGATATGTATTCAGGATATGAAAAATAAAGTTTGCGCCGATGAAGCCTGCGCCGCCTGTTACGAAAACTGTCATAGAGATTCTCCTTAAAATTCAATCTTTGAGTCAGCCAATGAAGGGTGAGTTTTATCCTTTTCGCTAAGAATGATTTCGCCAACATCAGGCCAATCAATGCCGATAGCTGGATCATTCCACATGATACCGCCTTCGTCTTCCGGGTGATACAGTTCATCACACTTATATGCAAATTCAGCGTAATCGCTCATCACAACAAATCCGTGAGCAAAGCCACGGGGGATCATAAACTGCCGTTTATTTTCCTCTGATAATACAGCGCCGACCCATTGCCCGTATGTAGGACTATCCATACGCAGATCAACAGCCACATCAAAAACTTCGCCCTTCAGAACACGGACGAGTTTTGCCTGAGGATATTTTTTCTGAAAGTGCAGTCCACGGAGAACGCCTTTGCGTGAACTTGACTGATTATCCTGAACGAAATTGTATCTAAGTCCGGCTTCTTTGAAATCAGACTCTTTATAGGTTTCCATAAAATAGCCACGGTTATCTCCGTAGGTCTTAACATCGATTATGTATACGCCTTTGATCTTAGTCTCATTAAATGTAAAGTTTCCCATTTTCGCACCCCTTAATATTTTATCTTGCCCTCGGCTACCTTTCTAAGATGTGCGCCGTATGGGGACTTTCCGTATTTTTCTGCCGATTGCATAAGTTTAGCTTTGTCAATCCACCCGTTGATAAAAGCAATTTCTTCAGGAGCAGATATTTCAATACCTTGACGATTCTGCACCATTTGAACAAAATTAGTTGCATCAACTAAGCTGTCCATTGTACCCGTATCAAGCCATGCAAAGCCACGTCCGAGAAGCTGCACACCAAGTAGCCTGTCATTTAGATACATCTCGTTAAGTGTCGTGATCTCTAATTCGCCACGGTCTGATGGCTTAACCTGTTTGGCCTTTGCAGATACTCCCGACGGATAGAAGTATAGTCCTGTCACAGCATAATTGCTTTTGGGCTGTTTTGGCTTTTCCTCAATGGAAACAGCTTGTCCGTTATCATTAAACTCTACAACCCCAAACCTTTCAGGATCGGGAACATAGTAGCCGAAAACAGTAGCCCTCCGGTTTCGCTCTGCATCTTCTACCGCAGAACGCAAAAGCCTACCGAAGCCATTGCCATAGAAGATATTATCTCCCAAAACCATAGTACAGGCATCATCACCAATAAACTCATCACCAATGATAAAAGCCTGAGCAAGTCCATCTGGACTTGGCTGAACCTTATAGCTTAGATTGACACCAAACGCTGAACCGTCACCGAGCAATCTTTCAAAATTAGGAAGATCAGTCGGTGTTGATATTATGAGGATATCCTTGATACCAGCCAGCATTATTGTTGACAACGGATAATATACCATTGGCTTATCATATACGGGTAAAAGCTGTTTGCTTGTTACCATCGTTAACGGGTAAAGTCTTGTGCCGGAACCTCCGGCGAGGATTATGCCTTTCATAAATCACCTCATTAAGTATTAAATATCCATCACTATCTAAAAAAGTGCATCTTTCTTGAAGTTAAAGAGAGTACGATCTTATTTTTTCCAATCAGCAATACCAAAAAATATGAAATAAATGCCAAAATAATAGATAGGCTTGTTGATATAATAAAATTTGAGAATATGCAATTAACAATATAACAGATTGCTACTATTGTAGCTGCCCCAATCATAATAACAATAATTCCCTTTGTTTCAAACTTATTATGCAACCCCTTGGAATTGGTTGCACACACTATAACTACGATAATCTCTGAGATAAGTGTAGTTAATGCAGCACCATTGACTCCTAAATAAGGTATAATAACAAGATTAAGACCAATATTAACAACAGCCGATGTTACTGTTGCAAAAAAGAAAATTTTTTCTTTTCTATTCGGAATCAAAATTGATTGAGCATAAAAACAGGCAAAAACAGCAAACAACATAGCAATAGACAGTATTCTTAATGCTTGAATGCCAGAGGCAAACTCATTTCCACCTATTATTTTCAAGATATTCCCACTTAGCATAAACATTCCTACTGTAACCGGAATTATTAATGTATACAAATAGTCACGCAAGGATGACAATAATTGTTGATATTTCTCTTTATCATGATTGCCAACATAATAAGATAGTCGTGGAATTGTCACCATAATTACAGCATTTATCAATGCTTTAACTATTGTATATACCTTTCCAACCATATAATATATCCCTACGTCCTCATCAGATTTAAAATAGCCTAAAATCGTTATATCAGAGTTAATATAGATCACTGATGCGACAGAAATACAAAACATATACAGTATTGGTTTCAAATGCTTTAGCAAATCTTTTGAAAATTTTATGCGTAGTGGGACTACCTTACAAGTATGAATTATATTAGTAAACTGAGCCCCTGCATTTCCAAATACGACTATTACTGCATATTTAGTTACATCTTCTGGGCTTCTGATAAATGTTAACATCGCTATCATGGCTAAAATTTGAAATATAATATATCTGAGCGTGATATATAAATAATCTTCATATATTGAATTAATCCAGTCTCTTCCGAATATATTTGCAAAAACGTTGATGCTCAGAATACTGATTAACAGTCGCTCTCTACTCACACGCTCTGAGGCAAATAAAAGGAAACAAAGAATAATAGTTGATATAGCTAAGGATATCAGATTAATTGTAAAAATCTCACTTGAAAACTCTGTTATCTTCATTTTATTATCACGTATACGCGCACCCTCTCTGATAGCATATCCCGCAGCACCAAGTGAAGACAAAATGAGCGCATACTGGATAATAGAGTCAGCAAAACTATATCTGCCAAGTGATGCAGCACCTACTATTCTCGAAACATAGGGATAGGTGATAATCGGAAACAAAATGTTACAGCACTGCTTGATAATATTTAGCAGTGCGTTCATTTTAACAGAAGACACTTTATTCATTTCTTTCAATCCTCAACTCTTCTATAAGGATTTTTATAGATTTTATTTGATTCTTTCTCATAAACTGGTACTTATCTTCTCTTTTTTTATACACAGAATCAGTTGCCGCATCCTCTTTGTGTTTTACACAAATATTCTCAGAATATACTGTTAGTAAGCCTTTACGACGTACCTTAATATACAACAGTTCTTCTTCTCGAAACATAAAAGTCCGAGGATCAAATGGTTCTTCAAATAAAGTAATAAAAGTATTAGAAAAAACCAAAAAGCATCCATGCAAAACGACATTTCTCATTAAATTTCTGTATGGAGGTTTGAGTTTCTGCTTAACTTTACGTACAATTCCCATAAATTTAGGAAAACAACAAATCAATAGAGTGAGTATGCCTTTCTTTTTTAAATATTGAGAATACTCTTCACTTTGCATTAATGTTTCTAATTCACCTTCATAATAGGAAATATCATGCAATATTGGGTTAAAGCTTTGAATAGAGCCATCTTTCAGCAAAACCTTTGGTGCCATTACCGCAAATTCATCTTTTGAGTATAACTTTCTCAATTTCTCTTCAAAATCTTTACAAATCAATTCCGTATCGTTATTAATACAGCAAATAAACTCGCAATTATAATTATCTCTAATAAACTTGTATCCTGTGTTATTCCCCCTCGCAAACCCAACATTTTCATTCAAAAGGATAACATGGACATTGCTTTCGTTTTTAAAATATTCACTTAAGATTCTTCCACTACCATTAGGAGAAGCATTATCAACAATTACTATCACTGGGGCAGCGACATTGCTTTTAATAGATTCAACACAAGCAATTGTATCATCGCTCGTCTGATAATGTAATATTTCAAATCCAATAGTCATACTTACCCCTTCATACCCAGCACATTTGTAAATATTTTTTCAACATTAGCAACAGTCGTGCTTATACTGTATTTATCAGCAACAGACATTTTGGCATTATGAGACATGGTTCTTTTATCCTGCCAATCAAAAGCTACTAATATCTTATTAGCAAGGTCAGAATAGTTACCTTGTTTGTATAAAAAGCCATTATAACCATCTGTTATTATTTCGGGTGTAGCTCCTGTGTCTGCGCCTATAACAATTTGTCCAAAGTTCATCGCTTCAATAGTCACTCTTCCGAATGCTTCCGCTTTTGAGCACATCAGGATCAGCTGGTTCTTTTTTCTGAATGGCAAAAGATCAGTATGATAGCCAGAGAATACAACTAAATCTTCTATATCATCTGTAATCTCATTGCAAATCTTACAATAATACTTTTCGTCTGTAATTTTTCCGACTATATATAGTTTTTTATCTATTCCTTTTTTATGCAGTAATTTAATAGCCCTTATCGCATCTAACTGTCCTTTGTCTTCTGCAATAGCACCAATGATTACAATCTCGTCAAGAGTGATTTCCTTTTCATCGTCAAAGTATCTCTCTACTGGCATTATTCCGTTATAGACCACATGAATCTTTTCATCACTAAAAGTATTGCTTAACGCTTTTTTCATAAATTGTGAAATAGTAATGATGCACTTTGTATGCGAAATAATATTAACACTTTTTTCTTGTTAAAAAAAACAAGATTAAAGTTTTCTTCAGGCAGTTCTCTGATATGCCAAGTATAAGGAATCTTCATTTTCAGTGCTGCTTTTGCACCAGTACCATATGTGTAAGAATTATAGTGTACAAGATCAAATTTTTCAGAATAAAAGTATAAGAAAAATCTAATTTCCGCCAACCAATTCACTATTCTCTTTATAGCTTTTTTTGATTCTTTTTCATCTTTTTTATACACCCAGGTTGCTGAATGAATTACCTTTACATTTATCCGCAACCTACATAATTCTTCATATAATTCACCTTTTCTTGGAACAATCACTGCAACTTCGTTGTTAGAAGAAAGCCCAGTAGCTAAATCAATAAGTGATCTGTTTGCTCCTGAAAGATCGTTTAGGTGAGCAACTATGCATATTTTTTTCATCATCAATCTCCTAAGAATATTTGGAATAGTAAATTATTCTGCCAGATTGTTTTTACAATTGATTCATAAGAGAATAAATATAATAATATATACCCAGCTATTATATAGTAATACACAAATGCAATTGTAAGTAGCCTAAATTCTTTTCTAAATCCATCTTCTTCAATCTTTCCCCTAATGTAACTGTACACATATATACTCATAAGTACAAAGATATTGTATTCCAGTCTCATAAAATCCATATCAAATATACAAACGGGGAAAAACATCAACGACAAAAACTGGATTTTTCTAAGAACAGAAATTAGCGAATCGCATTCTCTTGAATCATTCTCGTCATCACAATACAAACAAAATACTACTTTCGAGATAAAATATATACATAAGAACAATTTTGTTGAACTTCGAGTACCATTTAAGCCAAGAGTAAGATAAACTTGCAACTTTGGAATAATTCTAATTAAAAATGGAACAAATGTACTCGAAGAAAGCAATAACAAAAAGCCTAAAATAGCGAAGAAAAATGAAAGCGTTTTAATTCTTTTTAGATTCAGAAAACACATGATGAATATTAAATAACATAAAGCAATAACATGAAAACTCGAAGCTATTATAACACATATTAAATATTTAATTAAGTTTTTATTGGCTTTAATAGTTAGATATTGAATTCCCCATATTATGATAGCGAAAGCCATATAATTTCTTAATGCCGCAATGATATGCAAGTATGGGAAAAATATAAATAGAATTAGGATAATACTACTACCATTTCTAACATATTGAATAACACTCTTTGTTATTAAAAATGTACCTATTGAAGAATACACTATTAAAAAGCTTTGAAAAGATAATCCGATTTTAGCACAAATATGCATAAAATAATAAAAACCAATCTCTATTCCGGGATATCGTACATTCTGTTGCGAATAGTTATAGAACATTTCATAATTCATTCTATCAACAGTATTTGTGTTAAAAGCTAACAAAGCCCACATTATAAAAATAACAAACAATAGTAATATTTTATTGACAGGAGAACTCTTTTGCATTAATCAATCCTTCTTAATATTATAAGCTAACCCATCTTTGATTCCATTAAAAATTGATTTTATTTTATCTTTCTTTTTATCTTCAAAAAGAACAGAAAATGAGATAACTTTAAATAATCTCAATACTTCTGCTATAGGTTTAGCTTTCAACTTGTATCTTCTGATAAAAATTACTATATTTCTACATATATAGTACTTGCGGAATGGGGAATGATTTGCTACCCTTACATTAATGAATCCAACTTTGTGATTTACAGAATGTCCAATCTGATGATCCAGAAATACATTATTTAACCTTAGTATTTTATAACCTGCCAATCTAAGGCGTATCGCATAATCATAATCAACATAGTCTATAAACAAGTCATTATCAAAGCCACCGATTTTTTTCCATACTTTCACATTGGTAATTGAAGCCGATGTTATGCTTTTACTTACACACTGAACTGCATTTCCATTAGACTTATCACCTAAATAATGATATGTTTTAGAGTTGCTTTCAAATAGAATGGGAACAATCTGCCCAATCTTAGCTTTCATATAAGGCTGCGCTGTTGATATATAATCCGTTGGACATACAGAATCCTGATCCAATGTTATAACCCATTCATAACCTTTTTTGTCAGCCCAATCAAGTATTTGGTTTAATGCAAATGCTATTCCTTTATTTTTGTTATTCCTTATTATGATTATTTTACTATTACTTAGGGACTCGATTTCTTGTAGATTCGATGAATTATTATCAACAATAAGTACGGCTTTTACTTGATAAATAATAGCCTCAATGTTCTTTTTTAATCTACTAATATCAGGATTAAAAGTAACGATTCCTGCAATTGTCGCTTTATTCATATCTTTATAACCTTTAATATTTGTTTAATTTAGCTCTCTTGAAACACTTGTTCAATTACTTCTCCAATATCATGAAAAAATTTATCCTTACTTAGCATACTCTCAAAAAATGCCCTGGTTCTGGATCTTGCCGATTGATCTAAAAGACTTGATGCAAGTGTCTCCTCAGTATAATTAATACCTATGTTATACTTATCAACAAAATCCCATGTGTCACCAACTATGTTATTGATAATTGGTAATCCGGCTTCAAAATAATCCATGCTCTTCATTGTAAGTCCTACAAAAACCTCTGGTTTCATTATGTTAAGACCGTAATGGCACGAATCATATATTCTTTGCTTCTCATCTGTATCATATACACAACCGTGATAAATCACAATTGCGCCTGCACACTTTGCTTTGTTTATTAACGTTTCTTTATTCTCCCCATCTCCAATTATATGTAATTCAACGGGTTTAACCCTTTTCAATTCACTAATTATGCAAGTAATAGTTTCGATATCAATGATATTATTTATCGAGCCAAGATAGCATAAAGCAATTTTGTCATTCGGTAGCGTAGGATTACTCCTGTATGGAAGTATGTCCCTCGCCAAATACACCGTTCTCATTTTTTCTTTTTTCACATATTGCTTTAATATTGATTGATACAGGTCACATTCTGTTATAATAAAATCCGAATTATCTATCCATTTGTTCCTTATATTTGCCCAAGTGCTTATTAATGGTAATTTCTTGTATTTTCTAATTGGCATTGATTCAGGCCACATATCTATTACATCAAATACTATTTTAATATTCGGATTATTTCTTTTGTATCGAACAAAACTCTTAACCAATGAATTAGGCGGAACAAGCACCCAAAGCAAATCAACTTGTTTGTTCTTTATTGCCTTATATACATCGTTTGAGAATGTAATATGTGAGATTATTCTCTGAACAGAAATATTTTTCTTATAAGGACGTGATTTGATGTAGTGATACTCGGACTTGAGATTATTCCTAATCTCTTTATTTCTATGATCAAAATCCGTGGAGTACACTTCTGTTTCAACTCCAATTGAGTTGAAATACTCCCACAGCAAATCTACACGTTGATGCTCATAAACATCTGAACCAGTTATAATTACTACACGCATAATTAATCCTTTCAAGGCTCAGTGTTAGTCTAAACCATTTCATATTCCTTTTCGTTAATCGCATTGTTGCTGGTGACTGCTGAATTTTCATGCTTTTTACCCTTTCCGACTTCCCACAAGTTCTTTCTTAGGTTCGATCTCCATCGGCGTACTGATTGTAGTTCCCGATTTCTTAACCTCAAATCCTTCGGTGCTTTCCTTTTTGAACAGCACTCTCACAGTCATCAGAATGATCTTAATATCCAGCGCCAGCGAATAATTCTCAATATACATCAGATCAAGCCTGAGCTTATCAAGCGCCGTGGTGTTGTACTTGCCATACACCTGTGCATAACCCGTCAGACCGCCCTTGACCTTATTGCGGAACTCAAACTCCGGTATCTCAGCACCGTACATCTCGCAATGCTCCACACGCTCAGGTCGAGGTCCCACAATAGACATATCTCCCTTGATGATATTGAGAAGCTGGGGCAGCTCGTCCACTCGGAGGGCTCGTATCACCTTGCCGACCTTTGTGATACGGTCATCATTGTCGGTGGCAGGGTGGGGCTTGCCATCTGCTTCGGCATTTTCGATCATTGAACGGAATTTCAGAATGTCAAACTGCTTGCCGTCCTTTGTCACTCTGCGCTGACGGTAGAACACACTTCCGCCGTCCTCAAGTTTGATTGCAATAGCAATAATGAGCATAATAACGGACGATGGTATCATGGCGATAAAGCACAGCACCAAGTCCATTGCCCTCTTGACAAACCGCTGCGCAGGAGTAAGACCTCTGCCGCGAATCAGCTTCAAGGGCGTGTCGAACAGCATAATATCCTCGCTGCCCGAATAGATCACGTCCGAGAGCTTCGGGACGGAGTAGGTGCGGATCGAATTATGATAGCAGTATTTCAGAAGATCGTTCCTGATCTGTGCATCAACATCATTGATAACAACAGCATCATAATCCAGTACAGCCGCTTCTATTGCTTCGAGCGAATACTTGTCACAGGACATCATGCGCTTGATCTGGTACTTGTCGCTTCTGGTTTCCATTTTCTGTTTTAGCGAGGGAGCATCATCCTTGCCATATATCATGATCATTCGCTTCGTAATGCAGAAGGAATGATAGATTGCTGTGAACAGATAGGAAAGACTGAACGTTACCACAAGGTCTATCCCCATAAGCAATAACATTGGCAGCGGCGTTATCATGTGATTAGCGATCAGGCAGAGCTGGAAATACGTCACAAAGTTCAGTATGAACATGGAAATCCACTGCGATATTGTAACATCTGTCAGCTTGATATGCCCGAACTTAAAGCCGTCACAATACAGAAATAGAATAAAATTCAGGAATCCATAGACTAAAATCAACAGATACTTACCGTTTCCTGAAAAGGACGGCATATCTGCAACGTTATATTTTACTTTCCAGACCGCATAATATGTAAAAGCGAGAACGATGATCTCGATTAGCGCTTCTACTCGGCGGACGGAGCTTTTTACCTCGTCGAACCGCCTCTGTCGGCGTTTGCGTTCAGCTTCCCCCATAGTTACACACCATTCCAACATTTATTATTTTCAAATTACCTCTTATAGGGCGCAGCAGTCCTGCCGTACCCTTGAATAAAACCCGAAATACGGGTATGATAATCATTAAGTGCTTTTCTCGAAATTACAAAATTAGCAACATCTCTACGAAACCTCGTATCTACGCACTATTCAGTTTTCAAGATGCTGATTCTGACACAGAATGACACTACATTCGCACAGCGAGGCTGTTCATCATGCGTCGTTCATATTGTCGGTTCGGGTGGACGTACCTGTCAAGTGTGAGCGCAATGGTGCTGTGTCCGAGAACGATAGATAGTGTCTTGGCATCGTAGCCGTTCTCAACACAATTGGTAGCAAAGGTATGGCGGAGCTGATGAAAATTACCGCTTTTAACGGCGGCAGCTTCAAGGAGTTTCTTGTAACGGTACTGCATTGTCCTCGGTTCAACGACCTTTTCAGAGCCGGAGAGAATGAAATCATCAGCGTTTCCTCTGAATTTCATCAGATACGGGATCAGAAAGTCCGGAATGGCGATAGTGCGTTTGGAATTGGAGCTTTTCGGCTCGGTAATAACAAGCATCGTCTTACGGCTTCCGTTCTGCTTGCAGATACGCTGTACCGTGCGATTGACACGGAGAATTTTGTGTGCAATGTCAATATCTCCCCATTTCAAGCCGCAAAGCTCACCAATACGAAGTCCCATGAAAAGCGATAACAGTACACCAAGCCCAGTCAGGTCGATGTGAGATTTAATGAAGCCTACCAGCTTCTCCTGCTGTTCATCGTCCATTTTATGGGGCTTTTTCTTTTCTGCTTTCGGGAGCGACACGTTTTTCAGCGACAGCTTAAAGGAATATTCCTCCTGTGCATACGCCAAAAGCGCCTTGAAAACGGTGAATAGGTCACGCACATAGCCTGCGGACAGTCCGCTGTCCACTTTTTCTTTAATAAAAGCATTGATCGTGGCTGAGTTGATCGAAGTGCAGAGCATTTCCCCGAAATACGGCAGGATATGCTTCTCAAACTTCATCGTATAGTTGGCGTAGGTAGACTCCTTGACACGGTTCACGATAGCATTGAGCCACTCGCCGTATACTTTTTTAATAGTAATGCATCTGCCGGAGAGATAATTGCTTTCGATCTCACGGGCAATACGCAGTTTCTGCTCGGCTTCATCGTAGGACTTGCCATAGACATATTGACAGACAGGCTTTCCGTTCGGCTCATGGTCGATGATGAATCGTCCCATAAAACGCCCGTCCTTACGCTTTGTGATTGTCTCTCTATCTTGCAGCATAATGTCTCTCCTTTTCTTCTTTTGCTCTATATTTAATACAATCGGTAAATTTAGCACTATATATTACAACTAAATTATTCCGCCATGATAAATGTGTAGCAATTAACGAAAAATCAAGCTCAACAGGTTGTGAAAATCGCCTAATTTGTAAGAAATTTGTTGTAACAGCTTGATTTTATATACATCAAGTAGTATAATGTTAATATTAGTGTATATCGTTTCCTATATCGTTTCAAGTCTACATCTGGTATCTTGAAATGGTACGGAGCAGTTTTCTCGAAATTTGTAATTTTGCGAAATTTAGCCATAGTCGTATAGCATCTGCTCTACGGCTGTTTTTATTTTACAGCATACGGAGCACTATGAAAACGCTCCGCTGCCTTTTTGTGTACGACTTGACTCCGGTGGGATCAAGGCTTTTATTCAAGCCCCTGCATAGACTTATCTTTTCCCTTTGTCTTGGGCTTTCTGGGCTGTTTTGCTACACGAAGGGCTTCCTTTTTCATTCTTGCACGTTCAAAATAACACGTCTGCTCACGCTTCGGAGCGTTCTTCTTTGCTTCGATCGCTGCCTGATTCAGCTCATCAGTTACGACTTTCAGCCTTTGCTCCTTAGTATCAAGCTCCTCCTGCTGAGGGAAAGGCTCTGCAACGATCTTCTGCGCTTCTGCGTGGTCGAGCCTGAGCTTTGCGAGGTTATCCTGCATTCTCTCAATTCTGCCATCGATGTTGTAGAGGGCAGCTTCAAGACGATTCAGGTTATGGGCAAAACTCTCGATCAGCTTCGTGGTATGTGAAGCGGCACCTTGCAGACAAGCCGACATACCGCCGCCCATCATGTTGCTGTGCATCGTGACAGACAGGTCAAAGCCCTGGAACGAGCCGACCTTCACAGGAGTATCCGCATACTTGATAGCCAGCACAGCATCCTCAAGTGCTTTTGCTGCTTCTTTTCTGTCGGTGTACTCAACATCACCGATAGTAATCTTAAATACGGGCAGTTTTCGCTCAGGATCAATCGGGAGCTTTCGGAGTGCTTCACGGTCGGTATGGAGATCAGCAAGAATAGCCGTAAGTTTCTGCTCCTGTTCGGGGAAACGAGCGATCTTGTCCTCCATTTCAAATACCGTGTTGCGGTGTTCCGCAGCAAGTACCCTCAGTTCCTTCACTTCATTTTCAAGCATCAGCTTTTCCTTGATACGCTCGTCACCCGTACAGAGTGCCTTGATCTCGGAATAAGTGAGTGCCTGCTGGTCCACATCTTCGCACTTTCTCGCAGGAGTCTTACTCGTCATGATCTGAGAGATAAATTTCTGCTTGTTCTCCAAAGTCTGATAGCTGTATGCGTCGAATGTGCCTTTGGTGACATAGCGGAAGATCTGCACCTGCTTGTTTTCATTACCTTGACGGATAATTCTTCCGGCGCGCTGTTCCAGATCAGCAGATCGCCACGGAATATCGAGGTCATGAACTGCGATCAGCTTCTTCTGGACATTCGTACCCGTACCCATCTTGGCGGTTGATTTTACTTGGTCAAGCTACGAACTTCTGAAAACTGCGGTTTCAGACGATTTTGCTAATACCCACCAACAACGCTTGACTGAAAGGACGGAAATATGATGATTGATGAGATTTATAACTACCGCCTGAACACAATAGAAGCACCTCGCTCCTCTGATGAGTGGGAGAAACTCTGTAAAAAGTTTGAGAATACGCTGACAGAAGAACAGCGGACTACGTTCCGAGATCTCTGTGATATGCAAAGTTCCTCGGCTGCTAATGATATGAGAGCCGCATATAAGGCAGGCTTCAAAGACGGTGCAAAACTGTTCTCTGAAATAAAAGCATAAACAGCCCATTCAACGATTTTTTCTTAAACAGCTAATCTCTAAGCTACAGAGGTTGGCTGTTTTACTTTCTGTAAAACTTAATATCAGCTTAATGAAAAGCACTTCTAATACAAAATGCAAATTTTATTAATATTTATGCTGGGAGTTTAGAAATTTTCAGACGTAATATTACAATTCTCTTGACTTTTCGACTGTTCTATTGTATAATAATTACAGTGATTTCTCGTTTTTATCCGTCATTATTTCGTGTTTTGTTAAAAAACGAGTTGTTGCTTATAAATTATACTATTCGATATTATTTTATGAAACGGAGGAAAGACTTTTTATGGCAGAATATATGACACCTGAACGTGAGGAATACATTGCAAAGCTTGAAGGGCAAATCCAAGCTATTGACAGTATCCTTAAAATGGATTCAGGTACAGTAGTAAGTGCAGAACTTAGAAAACAGCTTAAAGCTCTGAAAACAGAAGCTGAAACCGTACTTCGCAAGCTGAGAAACAATGAATTTGAGATTGCAATCGTTGGACTGGAGAAAGCCGGTAAAAGCACCTTCGCCAATGCACTTATGGAAAACAATCTGTTACCTACTAAAGACCTGAGATGTACGTTCACGTCTACCCAGATCGAGTACAGCGGTGACGATAAGGACGATAGTGCAACGGTATCTTTCTATACTGCTGATGAATTCGATAAGGATTTTAAGGACAAGCTCTGTAAGCTCGGCTTCCCGAACTACGAACGCTATTCCTTTGATACTATTGATGAAAAGCAGTATTTGACTATATATGAGAGTGAAGTATCTGATGAAAAGAAACGCTTGTATGGTGACTCTATTCATGAGGATATTTTGGCAATAATCAGAAATGTGGATAGTCTCTCTGAATTGCTCGGCAGACCTGCAATCCCGTTTGGAGCTGATAGAATCAACTCAGGTGAGCTGGAAGCATATATAACAGACGAAGCTAAAGCTCGTGCCGTAAAGCAGGTAGTCATTCGCTCTAAGAAACTGAATGAGATGAAAAATGCTATCATCTTTGATGTTCCGGGTTTTAATTCTCCTACAGAGCTGCACAAGATTCAAACTTTAGAGCGTATGAAGTCCGCTGATGCTATTATCGTAGTTGCAAACGGCGTTAGCCCAAGTTTGACGGGCGAATCACTTAAAATTCTTCGTGAATCCGATGACGAGGGCAATCCGCTCAACGACAAGCTCTTTGTCTTTGCCAACAAAACCGAAGGTGCAAGAGATATATCTAAGAACATCAGCGATACATTTAATGAATGGATCAGTAAGGGATTTGTTGCTCAGGCAAATAAGCATAGAATTATCTTTGGCTCTGCACTTGCTCACTTGCAGGAGGCTGGTCTTGATCCCGATGATCGTACATTGAGGGCATTCAAGGAAAGAGAAAGCGAAATGCCTAATGGCGATGGCGTTGAAGCTATGCGTAAAATCCTTGCTGACTATAATGAAAATGAACGCTTTGAGGTTCTTAAAAGAAGAATCAATCGCATAAAGGCTGATATTTTGAAGGCGTTTAGCGATATTCGTACAGGTAATGAGGAGCTTGCTGCAAGCCGTAGTTACAGTGCTGAGCAGGTTGCTATGGTCGCAGAGTTGATTGACGATATTCGTCCTTCTGCTGAGAAAAAACTGCTTGACCTTAAAGCAGAAATCCGTTCGTATATGCCTACAGAACAGCCTCTCTCCAAGCAGATCATCACATATATTACGGATAACGTAACAACAGAACACTACAGTGTATCGGACGAGCTTCTTGATCATGTTAAAAAGCATACACCTTTTATTGGCAATCATGATGACGTAGGTCGTATAGAAGCTACCATACGAGAGATGAAGTTTAAGGAAATGTATGAAGACTTCTCTCAAAATGTTATCAATATTGCCGACAAGCACCATACAGAGTATTCAGCTCAGATATTGGATATTATACTCGATGCTATGGGTGTGGATACAAGTTCCCCGTATCGTGAAGAACTTGCGGACTCACTGAAAGGCGAAGTGTCAGCATTTAGAAGTGACCTGATTTCTTCCGATCATAGCAATGAGCTTTACTATCAGAGTCTCATTGAGCGTTTTTCACGCTATATTTATCAGATTCTTATTACAAGCCAGTACAGTGCTGAGAGACTCAGAGAGTTTTATGATAGTATCGACAATTTCTACAGTCTGTCTGTATTCTATAAGAAGCCTGATTGTGAGGATGATTTAGCATATATTGATATTGCTCCGAAGGATCAGCCGCTTTGTATGATGCTCCTGTTCCACCACTACTTGAATGCGGCTGATAATATCCGCTTGCTCATGACCGATATAAGCCGTATCTCTGGTATAAGAGATGTGCCGGATGAAATAACAAAGATAGCTGAAAAGGCATTTTCTGCTACAGGTGGTAATAAAGAAACGATTATTGAAACGGTTACTAAGAAGGCAGCGAATATTGTAGACAAATCTGATGATTTCAGAGTAAACCTTGTAAAACAGGCATTATCTCAGGTCATCGAAAGCAATGAGCCTTGCAGTGTAGCAAATAAGGAAGCCTTCACCCAGTACTATGAGCGTTATCATAGCTCTATTAGAGGTGGCAAGCTCTATTCTGTTGAGGATTTCAGAGCAGACTTCGATGTTGACATTCAGATTCTGCAAGATGTGCTTGTTAATGCGTTCGTTCGTGCTATCAGTATGGAAAAGCCGTTCGTAGCAAGAGAAGCAAAATCGATAGATGACATTATTGACTACATCAAGAGCAAGAGCTTCGGTGCTTTCCTGAGTGCTAATTTTTATAAGATCAAGTATAAGGAGACTCAGCTCTTAGATAAACAGCGCCGTGAGCAGGAACAGAACGCTGCTATTATTAAGGCTATCAGCGGTATTCTTGATTCACTTGCTAACTAATGGGAGATAATAATTATGAAATATAAGGAATTATTCGGAAATAGTATCAAGCAGGATATAGACGAAATCAAAAGAGAAATCGACGATGATCCCAGCATAGTCTTTGTCTATTCCGGAACGCAGACACTCTATGACTATATTGACGCTCTCTATGATAAGGGCAGAGGACTTGATGCGGAGTATCTGTACAAGTTCAAGGTATGCTACGAAAAGAAGGATTTGAGGGTTTCTTATTCCGCAAGAGGCGGCAAGAGAAGCAGAGAAATCATTTCAATGAGCAGCCTTGTAAATGAACTGGATGGCAAAAGCTCTTGCAAGATCGTTGTTGAGAGTAATGATCGTGTTCAGCTCGCCTTCATCGTCCAGCAGCTCATCTTTATTGAGTATCCTTTGGAAAAGGTCGATATTCTTCTCAGAAAAGAAGAAAAGGATGCCGATAAGACAAAGCGTTTCATGAGGAATGTCAACGAGTTGCTCGATGGCTGCGAAAAAGCTATTACACGGCTGACTGCTCTCAGACACGAAGTTGAAACGGAAATGGACGGCAATAATCCTACAAAGGCAGAGAGACTCAAAGATATTGATGATGCTCTTGGCTCTTGCACTTCAATCAAGGCTCAGATTCTCAAATCCATTGACGTAGAACTGAAATTTGCTGTTGCTGCTTCTAAGAAGGCAGGTAAGAGTGTAATCGTGAACTGTTTCCTCGGTGAACAGATTGCTCCTACAAGTACAGAACTCGCAACGCCGAATAACTGCTTCTACAAAAGAAGCCCCGATAATCTGTACCATTTACAGCTCGAGGGTGGCGGTAAGCAGGATTTTGATACCCGTCAGGAGATATATGATGTAATTAACAGTCATTTTAGAACAGCTCAGAACGATAAGGATCAGGGATTTGCATTACCTGATATGCATATCGGGTATGTTACCGACGAAAACAATTTCTCCTCCTATACTATTTTTGATACGGCAGGACCGGACGCAGCAGGAACAGCTCATGCAGATGTAGCTGAAAAGGCTATGCAGAGATGTGATGTCGCTGTTTTCGCAATCGACTATTCTAAGTACCTTACTACTTCAGAAGAAGACTACCTGCGCCGTGTTAAAGAAATGTTTTCAGCTCAGAATAAGTTCCATTCACTTATCTTCGCATTGAATAAGATTGATGTAAGATACACTGATACGGAGAGTCCTAAGTCTTTTGTTATGTCGGTTGACTTCCTCAAAACAAGGCTTGCCAATATTGACGAAGCATATAGGGATTGCATCATTTTCCCGACTTGCTCTTTGGAATACTTTAGTGCAATAGAAGCTGAGAAGGCAGGCATCACTGAGCTTAATCCTGAGAACAACCTTCCTATCGGTGAAATGAAGCGAATTAAGTTTGCCCATAAGGACGTACCGGCTCTTGCTTGGCTTCATACTCATTCAGAGAATCTTGAGTATTATCATGGAATTCAAACTATCTCTTATGATGTATTCAAGAAGGATAGCGGTATGCCTGCACTTATGAGCTATGTTTCGTATGTTGCGCAGAGTAAGGCAAGAGATGAGATCGTAAACAATGTCACATTTGAGATTTCTTCTCAGAAGATGAAGATTCAGAGCGTTCTTGATTTCATCGCTAACATTGAAACCTTAATCAATGCCGATGATGACCAGATAAGCAAAATTTCAGGCATCATAACAGACTACACTGATGCCGTCCAGGACATATTAAGCGAAGGATTTAATCAGGACGATCTCAACGTGCTTCCTTCAAACAGTCTTCTAAGGACTTTTGGTGGCGATTATAGTAAGTTTATTGCTTATCAGAAACAGTCTTTAGCCCCCACTTGTGAGAAAACGTCTATTGCAGACGCAATGTACTCTGCTATGGTTGAGGCGATTTGTAAAAGAATCGAAGGTAGTTCTGAATTTGATGGCAGACAGATTGACCGGCTTTTTTCCACCGCCGACTTCAAGCTGATTGCTAACCAAATAGGTAAGCAAAGGGTAGAACAGGCGGCACAATCAACATTTGGTCAACTTTCAAAGCTCAGCCGAGAGGTTAAAACCATTGTAGAGCGTAGACAGGCATTGCTTAATCAAGAAAGCAATAATTGCCGTGAGAAGCTTGAAAAGGAGCATATCAATTTAGAGCTGCCCGAACCGCCTGAGTTTGAATTTGCGGCTAAAATGACACCTCCCAGCGAAGTTATTGTACGGGTCGGAGCTATTGATTTCGATCTCTATCACAATTTGTCTGTTCTTTTTGAAAAGAAGTTCTGGAAGAATATCGGAACATTCTTTGGCAAGCTCTTTGGGAGTAAAACTGATAAAGATTTCAAGTTGAAGTTCTCTACTTCAAAGTCGAGCTTTCTTAATACCTGTAATTCTAACCTGAAGCCCTCATTCAAGAATGCTGTTTATGAGAACAATATCGCAGAGGAAATGCGTGATAAGCTTACAAAGTCCGTTGTAGATCAGTATATGAATGATCTTATCAATGAACTGAAACAGGCATTTGAGAACATGAATGAAACATATATGTTCTATATTGAGCGTTTCCGTTCGGCAGTTGATGACAGAGATAAGTATAAAGAGGAGATTGAACTTTATGCTCTTCGCAAATCCAATATCATGGCTATCGGTGATTGCACAAGAGAGTTTATGGATACATGGGGCGTAATTATTCGGGATTTCATCGAAGATGAGGAAACGGACAAGACTCCTGTTTTAGTTTGAGAAAGGAACGGTGTGAAATGGAGTTGCTACAACCTACGAGCTTTGCTTCTGCCGTTGCAAGCTCAAAAGAACAACTTAAGAGAATATCAAACATAGTATCCAAGTATTGCGGTCAAGCAAAAGCTGAGAGTTTCTTACAGGCTTGCAACACGCTTGATTTTACAACAGCTAACACTATTCTTGATGATACAATAAGAGAATTAACTGGCTATGATTCTGTTTCTATTGCTCTGAGTGCATTTGCTGATAAATTTCCTCAGTTATCCCCTGAACTTAGCAATAAGGTTTCGGGTGCATTGTCTGAATCTGATAAAGTAAAAGCGATTGACAGCTATAGATCGAGGATCATCAACATTATTGATGGGATGTGCTGATAATGAGTAACTCGCAATCGTTTGATTTTAGTTCATTGAAAAGAATGACCGTTGACAATTTGATTGGAAGATGCAAGCAGTATGTCGAGCAGTACGTCTCCAAGAAAGCCGCTTCTCGTCTTGAAGATGCATATAAAGCCTCAAGATTTGATGAAGTCAAACACATTCTTGAAGTGACACTTGAGCGAATAAAAACTAAGATTAAGGTTTCAGAGTATCAAAAGGCTGAAAAAGCTGTGAAGGACGAGTTCCCAGATGCTAAAGAGCTATTTGTTTCTTCTGATACCAATGAAGGGAGCCAGAACGATAATATGGGCGCAGGCAGCGGAATGGTTGCTGTCATTGTCATTATTGTTGCTATCCTTGTGGTTGCGGTTGTTGCAGCATTTTTATACCTGAGATTTAAAGACAGGGGTATTGATGTAAACAATCAGACTGTTGGTGAAGTTCTTTCACATGGCGTTAAGAAGGGTAACAGCATTAAGTATACTGAAAAGGACAAGGACTTGGTAGAATTACTCCATGAGCTTTCAGTAATCTATGACAATACAGACCAATACTTAAATAGCTAATACTATGAAAGGCTCTCAGTATGCCGCTGAGAGCCTTTCTGTTTATGTCACAACACATATTTCCCCATAATCATCACAGACGGATCAGAGTGCCGTTTCCGTTCGTCAGAGAGCCTGTTATAACGCTATGTCATTCCGCTTACGTTTCTTCTGCTGAGTATTGTGCTGTTCCTGTTCGCGACTCTGAACCTGTCCTCGGCTCTGTTCCTGAGCGAGGTAGGTTTCGATCTCTTTCGCTGCTTGGGACAGCTCTCTTGCTTTCTTGTCTAACGCTGTATATTCAGCATTTTTCTCGATCATCTCAGTGCGGAGTTTTTGAATATGCTTCTCCAACTGTTCGACCGTCGGGAACTTTTTCGGGAAAGCCTCTTTCAATCTTTGTTCCCATACCGAGTATCTGTAAAGGTCAGCATCAAACTGATCGCCGTATTTCTTCTGCTTCTTTCCTTTGAGAGACATATACTTTTCGTGCATCGGCTTTGTATCAAGGTAATGTGTCAGCCAGTATAGCTGTTCCTCTCGTTTCTCTATCTCTGAATTGAGCTTATTCAGTCTGCTTACAACATTCATTCTTTCATTGAATGCAGCAACCGCAGCATCATTCGCTTGGTCAACTGTCAATCCGTACTTGGCAAGAGTGTTTATCGCTATGCTTGTGAGCTTCATATTCTCACGGTCGATAGCATCACGGATAAACTTGTTTTCCTCTGCTTTAGGTGTGATGACCTTGACTTTTATTCTCGGCACATACATCATTCCACCGATATACTGAGCGATACGCTTCTTGATCTGCTCGGTTTCATAAAACCAGCCCAGCGTCCGGCTACGGGTGAACTTCGCTCTCGGATTGCGTTCTTTCTGCTCCGCAAGCATAAATTTCAGGTCGATCTTGTGGTCGGGATTATACTCGACAAGCACTCCGAAATCAGCGCACTTCCGCAGGAAATCATCGAAGTCCTCGCTCTCCTTTATGACCTGATCTATCGTGAATTTCAGCTTTGCTTTCCACGATAGCCCCTGTCGTGTCATATCCCACTCCCAATGAGACTTACCTTTGCCCATTTCAGGGCGCTCGATAACATAAAGGTGGTGCCGCTTGCATACCTCATCGGTGATGTTCATGAGTTTCTGAAATGACCTGTCCTGCTTTGTAGTCCTGCGGTTCTCATGAGTTTCAAAAGTCCTGCCGTCGATGCAGTTGGTATTATTGAAAACGCAATGCAGGTGCGTATGCTCCTTGTCGATATGGCAAGCCATGAAATACTGATATTCGCCTTTGAGGAACTGCTCACATATTTCTTGACCGAGCTGCAATGCTCGTTCGGGCGTGATCTCCCCAGGCTTGAAACTGACGATAAAGTGCTGGGCGAGAACGGAACTTCTGCCTGTTCCGTTCGCCCGTATTTCTTCAAAGTCACGGTGAGCCTGTTCGGGATCGGCGCTGCACCCCTGTGTGAAAATCAGTCTGCCGTTATCCGTCTTTTCGGGATTTGCAATGTATTTCAGTGATGCAAGTTCATCAACTGAGACTGAAAAAATCTTAGTGGTTGCCAGAGCTTATCCACCTCCTCCCTCAAAGCCGAAATATCTTCGGGGTAGACTTTTCCGCCGCTGTTGGCTCTGACTGCCACCTGATTGAAGTTGTTGGAGATACTTCTTGCAAGTTTCAGCAGCTCATTCATCTTGTCATCGTTGAAAATCACGATGTAGCCTGTGAAAATCATGTGACGGAAGAAGTCGCTTCGGGACTTCATACCGCTTGCCGTGAATTTGCGGTTGAACGCTTCGTATTCTTCGTCACTTAATCTGACCTGAATACTGTGTGTTCGCCTTGTTTTGTTGCTCATGTTCTGCATAATCCTTTCTATTTCTAATTGCGGGGTTGTAGGGGCGGCAGCCCTCTGCCAAGCGGTGCATTGGTGTACTCAAATCTGTGATTTGTAGTGCAGCTATGCCGAGCTTGCGATTTGTGTTAGCCCCTGCGGGGCTATTTTGCATTTGAGCCTGTGGCTCTGCTTTGTTTCCTCACATTCGGGTGAGGAATTGGAGCGTCAGCGACTATATTTCTCTGTGACTGATCGCTCCGTAGCCGTCCTTATGATAACTATACTGGAAAAAACTCGAAAAGTCAATGAATCGGAAAATGGGTATTCGTCAAAATGACAGTTGCGGGTTTCTATGCTCTCAGAGTATCGTAACCCCCTCATAACTGCACGTTTCTGAAAATTCGGTTGCTCCGATTTCGGGCGGTGCCCCGAAAAGTTTGTCTGGTATGCGAATAGATTTTTTATAGAATTGCGCGCTATAATTGAAGTAGCGTGAGAGGAGTTATGAACTTCGGTTCATGGAATATGTCGAATATCAAAAACGAAAGTGTGGTGATTAGCATAGCACTCTATTCTGAAAAGATTGCTGAGAATGATCGCAAGATCGAGCAGCTCTCCAAGAACATCAAGCGTGATACGGAAAAGCGCAAGAAGCTCATGGAGGAGAACGCTCGTCTGAGCTATCAGGCAATCTGCGAACAGTGGGGCTGCACCGGACAGGACTTACTCGATATTCTCAGCAGAGAACATCAGCAGGCAGAGATGCTCCAGACAAGCGGTCTGAGCGATTCGGACATTGCAGAGCTTGCAGGCAGCGGTCGCTCGTCCGAGGACAGCGATGACATTGCGTTCTACGATAAGCAGGACGGCGATGAGGACTAAAATGCCTGAACGGTCACAAGGCATTTTCCCCGTAACCGACGGGACGATTTTTATGGATACAGACAGCAGGAAGTGCGAAAATGGAACGAGCTGTCGGAAAGGATAGTGTTGAACGAACGAGATTACATCTGCCGTAGAGAGAGATAAGGTAGTTGAGCTGCACACAGCTTCGGGTATCAGGGTGACATATTCCTCGCCTGAGAGTGTTCCCGATGTTATCAAGAGACAGAAGCTCAACAGGATGTATGAAATTCTGAGTGGTGCAGAGCGCAGCAATTCAGAGAAAAACGAAAATGAATAATAGTGCATATCGCTAAAATTCATAATTACACGGACGAATCTGTGTAAGATGCTTGCATTTGAAGCCGATATGCGCTATGATATAGATGTGCGTAGATCGGCTTTCATTTGCATAATGGAGGTCGGTAAAAATGAAACAAACAATTCAGCAAAAGGGACTGACGGCAATTTATGTCCGCCGTTCCGTAAGTGACAGCTTTAAGGGCAATAACTCGCTGTCGATAAATGCCCAAAAGGAGGAGTGTATCAGGTTCGTAGGCGATGAACCTTATCGTATCTATTGTGACGATGGCAAGAGTGGTAAAGATGTCGCTCACCGTCCTGCCTTTATCCAGATGATGCAGGACGCTCGTGACGGACTTATCAGCAGGATCGTTGTGAAGAAGTATGACCGTTTCAGCGGAAACATGAGAGAGTATCTCAACATCACGGACGAGCTTGACCGCTATGGCGTATCCGTTTATTCTCTGTCTGAGCCTTTCAACACAAGCACAAAAGAGGGGTGTATGATGAGGAACAATCTTCTGAACTTCGCAGAGTTTGAGCGTGAAACGATCGCTGCCAGAGTTGCCGATGCCTACAATACGAAAGCCCGTGAAACTGGATTCTATCAGGGCGGTAAAATGTATTATGGCTATGACTCGGAGCGCAGAACTGTGAACGGTAAGACTGGCTCGGTTCTCGTTCCCTCGGAACAGGCAGAGTCGGTGCGTATCGCTTTCTCGATGTATCAGCAGCCGGAGTGTTCTCTGAAAGATATTATCGAATTCTTCAAGGAGAATGAAGTCGTTACACGGCGGACAGGAGCGTACAAGTCGAGGGGCAGCATCAATCAGAGTCATGTTTCTCTTATTTTGGAAAGTCCTCTCTATGTGAGAGCCGATAAAGATGTTTACGCCTATTTCCAGTCGAGAAGTTTTGAGATCGTCGATGATGTAGAAGCCTATGACGGCGTACATGGCGTATTCGCTCACAAGGATAATGACGGAAAGACCTATGTCAAGGTCGGCTATCATGAGGGACTTGTTGACTCCAAAACTTGGCTTGCCGTGCAGGACAAAAAAGCCCATAACCGAAAGTTCCCGAACAACGGCAAGGCGAAAAGATCATGGCTTGTGGGAATGTTGAAGTGTCCGCACTGCGGTTACAGCATTCAGCTCAACATTCAGCACAATAAGGAGAAAACTAAGACTTGGCGGTATCTGATCGACTTCGGTTTCTCCACGGCTCAGGGGTGCAGAAAGCGTACTCTGAAAACAAAGCTCGACGATGTGGAGGAAGCTGTGTATATCGCAATGTGCGATAAAATAAAAAGCCTTGAGGTCGCAAGGCACGAAGAAGATACTCCCGATGCCGAAACAGAAAGCCTCAAAGCTGAGATACTGAAATATGATGATGATATTCACAAGTTGATGGATAAGCTCCCTGATGCCGACGAGGTATTGTTCGCCTACATTCAGAAGCGTATCAAGGAGTTCCACAAGGCGAAATCCAAACTGGAAAGCAAGCTCCAAATGAAAAGCCGTAAGCATAGGGCTATTGATACGAAGCCCCTGAAGGAGCCGCTGAAAAATTGGAATAGCCTGACGATAGATGCCAAACACGAGATCGCTGTGATGATGATCGATGCGGTCTATGTGTCCGATGAGGACGGTATTCACATTCAGTTCTGCATCTGATCGGTGCAGAAATTCAAGTAATTTATATGTAAGGCTTTCAGACGGGCAGACCTGTATAGTTTGCGATACGGGTGCGCTCCTTGAAGCCATTACCCGCAGGCTTTAACTCCCAATCGGTTTTCTGGTCTCCAAAGACCGCAACCCAATTGTCGAAGTGCTGTAAGCCGTGGTCTTTCAGAAAATCGTATTCCAAGTAACGCATCATGGTGTGCAGCTCAGTAATGGAATTGCTCAGAGGTGTACCTGTTGCGAAAATCACGCCCTTGCCGTCAGTTTTTTCATCGAGGTAACGGCATTTGAGGAAAAGGTCGAGAGCCTTTTGTGATGCGGAATTTGAAATTCCGGCTACATTCTGCAATTTTGTGCTTACGAACAAATTCTTGAATTCGTGTGCCTCGTCTATGAAAAGCCTGTCCACACCGAGCTGTTCAAAGGTCAGAGTATTATCCTGATTGACCTTTTGCAGTTTATCAAGCTGTTTCTGCAAGCTCTTACGGCTGCGTTCCATAGCCTTGATCTGAAACTTTGAGCCTTCGCTCTTTTTAAGTTCTTCAATACCACGCAGAATATCATCGATCTGAGCCTGAATAGTCATAACCTGACGTTCCTTTGAAACAGGTATCATACCGAGCTGAGAGTGACCGATAATAACCGCATCATAGTTGCCCGTAGCAATCTTAGCGAATAACTGCTGTCGGTTCACTTTCTGAAAGTCCTTTTTGGTAGCGACAAGGATATTCGCACCCGGATAGAGCTTCTGAAAATCGTCACCGATCTGTTCAGTAAGATGATTCGGAACGGCAAACAACGATTTTGTGCATAATCCAAGCCTTTTGCTCTCCATCGCCGCCGCTATCATTTCATACGTCTTTCCGGCACCAACGCAGTGTGCGAACAGCGTATTACCGCCGAACATAGCGTGTGCAATAGCGTTTTTCTGGTGATCATGCAACTTAATATCAGTTGTCATCATCGGAAAAGCGAGTGCAGAACCGTCAAACTCACGGGGACGGATAGAGTTGAAAAGCTCATTATATCTTTGTACGATAGCTTCACGGCGGTCAGCATCACGGAAAATCCATGACTTGAACGCCTTGCGAATATCGTCAGCTTTACGCTGTACTACACGGGTAGCATCAATATCTACTACACGCTTTTCCTTTGTATCGCCCAATCCGTCAGGTACTTCGATAGTTTTATAGATCTTCGGCTCTTGCAGGTTCATGATATGCTCCAGTATGTCATAAGCGTTCATCTTATGAGAGCCATACTTCTGAGTCGCAAGTACAGACCTGTCGGAACTTTTGTTGCTGATATGGAAGGAATTTGCGAGTGCTGAGTATTCTACGGTTATAAGTGCCGATTTGTTCCAACGTGCGGACGGACTGTCACTCCGCTGGTACGCAGGTGTCTGCAACAGCTCATACATGAACTGTTCGTAATACTTAGGATCGAGCCAAGCGGCACCGATCTTTATATCAATATCTCCGGCTTTCAGCGGTTCGGGCATCGCTTTTTTGAGAGCAGATACGTTGATATTGAAATCAGCATCATACTCAGCGACTTCCTCTGCTTCACGGAGTTTCCTGCGAATATCGCCCGAAAGGTACTCCGAAGCAGTCTGATAGCCGTTCTCGGTATGGGGAACTTTGAATATCTCACCCGTAAGGTCGTGCTTCAGCTCGTCCTCAGAAAGACCTGTCAGACGGCTCATATACTCAAAGTCCACTCTTGCTTTTTCAGCAACAGAGAGCGTAAGTGCTTCGATAGCTGTTTCAACGTGATCGACAGCCTTCGGTGGCATAATGGTACGCTTCGTGAAAATATCCGATTTTTCTTTCAGCTCAGTCTTATCATAACTCTTTTCCAAGCCTGCCACAAGGTTATATGACACATCTTCCGAGAAGTAACGCTTGTTCGTCTGGGAGTGTATAAGCCCGTATTTCTTGTAAAAATCGTCATAGACCTCATTCAGCTTTGCCTGTAAATCCTTGATTACGCTGTCAGGTTTGTCAAGCTCCTGAGCTTCTATCAGCTCTCTTGTCAGGTCGCGCAGTTCAATAAACGCCTTGAAACGCTTGTGCTGTGCCGTTGTCTTATCGAAACGGAACTCGCAGGCGGTATTGTTTTTCTTGAAGAAAATCTGATCGTCTGAGATAAAAAAGCTGTAATTACGCAGATTTGACGGTATCTGTACCTGTTCGCCCTGGGCTGTCTTTGCGTAAACATCACGCCCTTTATCGTGGCTGATCTCCGCAGACAGCTTTCCGACAGCTTCATGAAGTGCTGTTTTCAGGTCAAAGCCGTCCTCAGCGACAACCATAGTACCGCTGCCATAGAGTTTGTTGCCCTCGATAACAGTACCAAGCACCATATCAGGGTGCTGTTCAAAATACTTGTTGATCGGCAGACCGTCGGCAGTTTCACCGATATGTACCCAATCAGGAGTATCGAGCATTTCAGAAACAGACTTGCCCTCATGTTTTTGCAGGAAGATAATATCCGTGGTGACTTCCGTGCCTGCATTATCCTTGAAAGCACCGTTCTTTCCGCCCGGCAGACGGATAGCACCTATGAAATCAGCCTTGTCCGCTAACATCTGCCTTGTAGCTTCATCCCGCTTGTCAAGTGTTCCTGCCGAAGTAACAAAAGCGACAATACCGCCGTCCTTGACCTTATCAAGAGTCTCGGCAAAGAAATAGTCATGCAGTTTTGTAGTGCCGTGAACAGAGTCCACGAAGCCAAGCTCACCGAACGGAACATTGCCGACTGCTACATCAAAACAGCCGTTCTGATAGGTGTTCTGCTCAAAGCCTCTGATAGATACCTCTGCATCTGGATAGAGTGCCTGAGCAATACGTCCTGAAAGGCTGTCGATCTCCACACCATAGAGCTGAGAGTTTTTCTGCATATCTTCGGGCATACGTCCGAAAAAGTTTCCTATACCCATTGCAGGCTCAAGAACATTACCGCCGTCAAAACCGAATTTGCCGAGAGCTTCATAAATGCCGTCAATAAC
>Ga0255342_1001094_pt1 | contig 40848 bp, 42 predicted proteins | sample wastewater_treat_3_FD_192416 | JGI IMG/M metagenome (GOLD analysis project Ga0255342, IMG submission 192416) | Wastewater microbial communities from Lulu Island WWTP, Vancouver, Canada - plant14 | ecosystem: Engineered > WWTP > Wastewater > Unclassified | place: Canada: Vancouver, British...
TGGCTGGTTTTGCCTCTGGTTCGGAATCTAAGAACAGCATATCTATCATGAGCAATTGCATCAGGCAGGGTTCATTTTATCTGTCCATGGTTGCAAAATTTTGTCCACGGTTTGGGGTACACTTTAACTCCTCTGTATACACCCGCCGGAAAAGCACCCGTGACCACTTCTGCGACCTCAACATCTACCACCACCACTACAACCACCACCACGACAACTACTACAACAACTACTACCACGACTAAGGCAGCAACTAATGCCAAGGTGTCAACAACAAAAACGTCGGCAACTACTGCAAAGCCTGTTTCCACAACAGTTACATACTGCAAGGGCGAGTATTACTGTGCAGGCAGCAGAACGGTTACGGTATGGTCAGAAAACGGCAAGGATACTGCTGCTGTTCTGGAGGAAGGCAATATCGTAGATGTAACTGCTGTAAACGGCAATATGGGCGAAGTTATCATAGACGGAAAGAAATGCAGAGTAAAGCTTTCGGAGCTTGTCTTTGCAGGCAAGGAGCTTGATCTGGTGCTGGGCGACATCAATAACGACGGGTCTTTCAACACATATGATCTAGCACTTATAAATGAATATATCATCAGCCGTTCAAGGCTTCCCGAGGGCATTTCCGTGCTGACAAAGTCGGAGATTGCTGCTGCGGATATAAGCGGCGACGGTCTGATAGACGATACGGATGTTATCATGTATCTCATGCGCATCTGTAATTAAGGAGAACTTTTACTGATGGAATGGACAGAAGTCAATATTTACACCACAACAGAGGGTATAGAGCTTCTTTGCTCTAAGCTAACGGATATAGGCATCAAGGGATTTTCTATCAAGGATTCCGAGGACTTCAAGGAGTTCCTTGAAAACAAGAACGGTCAGTGGGATTACATTGACGACGATCTTATGGGACTTTCCGAGTGCGAGACCTGTATCACGGTATACATACCCTCAAACGGACAGGGAGCAGAAATGCTTCTTGCCATAAAGTCGATGCTTGCCGAGATGAAGGCTGCTGACACCGAGGGCGTTTACGGACGTCTCGAAGCTGAGATGTCAAGTATCCGCGAGGAGGACTGGGCAAACAACTGGAAACAGTACTTCAAACCCTTCAAGGTCGGCGAGAAACTGGTCATAAAGCCCTCATGGGAGGACTACGATAACAGTGACGGCAGGTTGATCCTCGAGATAGACCCTGCGTCAAGCTTCGGAACAGGCAAGCACCACACCACAAGACTCTGTCTGGAGGTGCTTGAAAAGTATCTCAATAAGGGCGACAGATTGCTGGATATGGGCTGCGGAAGCGGTATACTCTCCATAGGAGCCATGCTGCTCGGAGCAGACAGTGCAGTTGCAGTTGATATCGAAGAAAACGCAGCGGTAACAGCTCTTGAGAACGCTGTCAAGAATCACATTCCAAAGGAGAAGTACAAGACCTACTTCGGAAATATCCTCACAGATGAGAAGCTGGCGGACGAAATAGATGATAAGTATGATATCATCGCCGCAAATATCGTTGCCGATGTGCTCATCGCAATGAAGGAAAGCTTCCTCAGATATCTGAAAAAAGGCGGTATCCTTATTGTATCAGGCATCATTGAGGAGCGCATGGACGAGGTCATCGACGCGCTGAAGTCAGTGGGCTTCAAGGACCCTGAGCCCGAAGTCCGCGAGGGCTGGGCAGCCGTCAAATTTACAGTTTAATATTATGCAAAGCATATATTGATATCATCATCATATAAGGAGAATAGAAAATGGGACTTTTTAAGAAGAAGAATAATCAGAAGGAAGAAGCAGCAGCTGCTGCTGCTTCTGCAGCAGACCCCAGAGAAAGCATCAAGAAGATGGTACTTGACGGGCTGAACGCTAAGCTCAACGGTACACTTTATGATGACTGCGTTATCATGCCCAAGGGCTTTACGATCGATGTTCAGATCGGAAGACTTGAGGAGACTGATGGCATTAAGGTGCTCCAGACAATTTTCATCGTAAGACATGACGATTTCGACGAGCCCCTCATCGAGCCGGTCGATTCACAGGGCACCACTGATGAGGAAGCTTCCAATATGGCTGTTGAGATATTCTACGGTGCTGTTTGGCATCCTATCGATCAGAGCTGTGCCAAGAAGAATCCTCAGCACCTTTCCATCAACTACCTCAGACAGCACTATGAATTCGATATGTACTGCCAGTCTGTTGTAAGAATAGGCGTTAAGGACAAGGAGCCTACAATGCTGGTAAACTTCATCAGGAACGAGATACCCAAGTACATCGGCTCAAAGAAATATTACTGGCTCAGGATATACCTTGCCAAGTACAAGGAAAAGCAGATCATCGAGGTAAGACTCAACGGCTCTGTGCTCATGGAGCTTCCTCAGTACTTCAAGGAGTATGTTGAGAAAGAGATGAACGGTGAGGATACTTTTGTTTCCGAGAAGCAGTATGCTATCTTCGTTCAGACTGAGGACGATCAGTGTCCTTTCAAGAAGGACCTCGTAATGTCTGCCGCTAAGGAGACAATCGAAGCTATGACAAAGATCACCTCGAGAGAGGAGTACATGGAAATGTCCAAAAAGCTCGAGGAACTCACAGAGGGCAACAAGGACCTTGCTGCCGAGATCAGAGTATTCATTCCCGAGATATTAGCTAAGCTCACTCTGGGCTACCGCGAGGGCGACAGCCTCTTCCTCCTTGAGGGTGAAGGAGATGAGCAGCAGAGCATCGAGTTCAAGAAGACTCAGCTCCGCTCATACTTCTACCTCCAGCAGGCTATCCTTGAGTACCTCAGCAAAAGGCCTTCTCAGGAGGACGTTTCCCGTATCGTTACCAACAGCGTTGCGTTCAGAGAGCTGAAAAAGGCTCTTGACGCTGCAAAGGCTGACGGTAAGGAACTGAAGCCGGAGGATCTTTATGTTCCCGGAACTTCCTATAAGATCGGCCATGAGGGCTACAGAGTCTGGTAAGACCATCTACACTTCCCCTGTACTGTGCAGGGGAAGTTTTTTTGCGGAATATAGTAAAAAAAGCTTGACAAAGCCCTTTGTTTGTGATAAAATATTATTGCCGCTTGTAAACAGGCTCTAAAGTTGTGCCATCACACGCCTGTAACAGCGAGTTTATTGAAAAGGCAGGTGCCACATATGTACGCAGTTATTGAAACCGGCGGAAAGCAGTATCAGGTTAATGAGGGAGATATCATCTTCATCGAGAAGCTCGCAGCAGAGGCTGATGAGACAGTTACTTTTGATAAGGTAGTTGCTCTCGGAGCAGACGATGGACTCAAGATCGGTACACCCTATGTTGACGGTGCAGCAGTAAGCGCTAAGGTTCTGAAGAACGGCAAGGCTAAGAAGATCACTGTTTTCACTTACAAGCCTAAGAAGGGTGAGAAGAAGAAGCAGGGTCACAGACAGCCTTACACTCAGGTGAAGATCGAAGCTATCAAGGCTTGATCATGATCCGCGCAGAATTTTATGAAAAGCAGGGACTTCTGACAGGCTTTAGGTTCAGCGGCCATTCGGGTTATGCCGAGGCAGGCGAGGATGTGGCCTGTGCGGCTGTTTCCTCAGCTGTACAGCTTACCGCAAATATCCTCGGAGAGTTCGGGCTTCAGCCGAAGCTCACTGTCGGCGATAACGTCATCGAATGTATCTGCGAGGACGGCGGAGAGATACCGCCGCGACTGCTGAATGTTTTGAAACAGCATTTTGAGGCTATACTGGAAGAGTTCCCTAACACGATCAAAATCATTATTTCGGAGGTGTAAGTATGTTAAAGATCAGTATGCAGTTCTTCGCTCATAAGAAGGGTGTTGGTTCTACTAAGAACGGACGTGACTCTGAGGCTAAGAGACTCGGTGTCAAGAGAGCAGACGGTCAGTTCGTTAAGGCAGGCAACATTCTCGTTCGTCAGAGAGGTACACATATCCATCCCGGTAACGGCGTTGGTATCGGTTCAGATGATACATTATTCGCTACAGTAAGCGGTAAGGTTAAGTTTGAGCGTTACGGCCGTGACCGTAAGAAGGTTTCTGTTTACGAGATTGAGCAGTAACAGCCATAACGTGACAATAAAACCCGAGCATTAGCTTGGGTTTTTTCTTTAGAAACGGAGGTCGGAAATGTTCGTTGATCAGGCGAAGATAAAGATCAAAGCAGGTGACGGCGGCGACGGAGCAGTGTCCTTTCACCGTGAAAAATATGTTGCGGCGGGAGGTCCCGACGGCGGCGACGGCGGACGCGGCGGAGATGTAGTTTTTCAGGTCGATGATAATTTTTCGACCCTTATAGACTTCAGATACAAGAGAAAATATGTGGCGGACCGCGGTGAGAACGGCAGCAGCAGAAACTGCACGGGCAAAAGCGCTCAGCCACTTATAATCAAGGTGCCGAGAGGAACCGTTATACGCGACGCCAAAAGCGGAAGGATAATGGCAGATATGTCCACGGACGAGCCAAAGGTGCTTGCGAGAGGCGGTCAGGGCGGCAAGGGCAATGTCCATTTTGCCACCTCAACACGCCAGATACCCAAGTTCGCAAAGCCCGGTTTCCCCGGCGAGGAGTTCGAGGTCACTCTGGAGCTGAAACTCCTTGCGGATGTGGGACTTGTGGGCTATCCCAATGTGGGAAAGTCAACACTTATATCTGTTGTGAGCGCAGCAAAGCCTAAGATAGCAAATTACCATTTTACTACCCTTACTCCCGTTCTCGGAGTTGTCAGGGTGGATGAGGAAAAGTCCTTCGTTATGGCGGATATCCCCGGACTTATCGAAGGCGCAGGCGACGGTGTCGGTCTGGGACATGAGTTCCTGAGACACGTTGAAAGATGCCGCCTTATAGTCCATGTTGTAGACGTTTCAGGCATTGAAGGACGTGATCCCTGCGAGGATTTCGAGGTCATCAATGCTGAGCTTGCAAAGTTTAACGAGGAGCTTGCGGTCCGTCCGCAGATCGTTGCGGCAAATAAGTCCGACATGGCAACAGAGGAACAGATCGAGAAGTTCCGTAAATACATCGAGGACAAGAATATACCATTTTTCTGCATATCAGCAGCCACCACACAGGGTACTGCCGAGCTTATCAACAAGGTCTCGGAGGTGCTGGATACCCTTCCTCCCATCAGGGAATTTGAGGCAGAGCCTATCCCGCAGGAGGAGCTGGATGAGATGCTGGGCGTTGACAAGAAGTTCGAGATAACCGTTGAGGACGGCATTTACTTCGTGGATGCTCCGTGGATACAGCCTATCATGCGTACTGTTGACCCCGACGACTATTCGTCGCTCCAGTATTTCCAGCGTGTTCTCATCAACAGCGGTATCATTGCAAAGCTGGAGGAAATGGGCATTCAGGAGGGCGATACCGTAAGCCTTGAGGGCTTCGAGTTCGACTTTGTAAACTGATATGAGCAGAGAAAAACTTACAGAGCGTGAAGCTAATTCATACAGTCCGCTGACTCTTGCTTTTCTTGGTGACAGCGTGTACGATACACTTGTGAGGGAGTATCTTCTCCGCAAGGCGAATATGCCTGTGGCGAAGCTCCACTCCGCCAAGATCAGACTGGTCTGTGCGGAGTTCCAGTCAAAAGCATACGATCTCGTTGCAGAGCAGCTTTCGGAGCATGAGCTTGCGGTCTTAAAAAGGGGACGCAATGCTACGGGCAATACTGTTCCGAAGCACGCAGACGCTGCGGAGTACCGCCGCGCCACTGCACTTGAGTGCCTGATCGGATTTCTTTACCTGACAGGCGGAAACGAGCGTATCAGCGAGCTGTTTGAACTTATCATAAATTCAGATCTAAACGAAAATGAACAGATAGGAGTGTAAAACTATGTCAGGTCATTCAAAATGGAATAATATCAAGCGTAAGAAGGAAGCGACCGATGCTGCAAAGGGCAAGATCTTCACCAAGATCGGCCGTGAGATCACAGTCGTTGTAAAGGAAGGCGGTCCCGACCCCAACAACAACGCAAAGCTTCGTGACCTTATCGCCAAGGCAAAGTCAAACAACGTGCCTAACGACAACATCGAGCGTATCATCAAGAAGGCTGCCGGCGACGGCGACAAGAACAACTACGAGAACATAACATACGAGGGATATGGTCCTAACGGTGTTGCTGTCATCGTAGAGTGCCTTACCGACAACAGAAACAGAACAGCAGGCGAGGTTCGTCACTATTTCGATAAGTTCGGCGGCAACCTCGGTACTATCGGCTGTGTATCTTTTATGTTCACCAACAAGGGTATCGTTATTCTTGAGAACACAGGTCTCGATGAGGACAAGGTAATGGACGATGTTTTCGAGTGCGGCGGAGATGATTTCGATATCAATGAGGAGACTGTTGAGATCGAGTGTGCTCCCGAGAGTGTAGGCGAGGTTCGTGAGGCTCTTACAGCAAAGGGCTACAATGTACTTTCAGCAGAGGCTGAAATGATCCCTGCAAACTATACAACTCTCACCGATGAGGATCACATCAAGAAGATGAATCTGCTTCTTGAGCACCTTGAGGAGAACGACGACGTTCAGAACGTATATCATAACTGGGAGATGCCCGAGGAAGAATAACCACCGAGGGCAGCTCTGCTGCCCCCACTATTACAGCGAACAGGAGCTTGTATATGGCTATTACCATAAAGAAGATCGGCAGCGATACCGAACTCAAGGAGACAGCGCAGCTGGCGGACATTATCTGGCACGAGTGCTTCACTGGTATAATAAGTGAAGGACAGATCGACTATATGGTCGAGAAATTCCAGTCATACAAGGCTATGACGAAGCAGCTCATCGATCAGGATTACAGTTATTTTGCAGTTCGTGACGACGGAGAGCTTTGCGGCTATATCGGCGTCAGACCCGAGAAAGACAGCCGCTTCTTCCTCAGTAAGCTTTATCTTCGCAAGGATAAGCGCGGAAGCGGTATTGCCTCACAGATGCTTGAAAAGGTGTTTGAGGAGGCAAGAGACAACGGCAAGTCTGAGGTGTATTTAACAGTAAACAAGCACAACGACCATGCAATAGATGTATACAAGAAGAAGGGCTTTACAGTTACCGATGAGGTAGTCACCGATATCGGCGGCGGTTATGTGATGGACGATTACATAATGACCTATGAGCTTTAATTGATGTTTTAGGATGCTAACGGTAATATATTGACTTGCTCCCCTGTATAATGTATAATAAGCTATGTTATGTGAGGGAGTAGTTAACACACTGATGTGTGCGGCAAGCCGACATACTGACGCATCATGCGTCCGGTTTTGCCTTAAATAATGAGACTCATGTATAGCTTTCTTGCTGTACCTGAGTGTTTATTCGGGTACGCAGGTATCCGAATTTTTTTTGAGAGGACGTTTGTATGGGAATAACGGAATTACTGCTCATTTCTGTGGGGCTGGCTATGGACGCTTTTTCGGTGTCTGTCTGTAAGGGGCTGAGCATGAAAAAGCTTGATCTGAAAGGCGGAGTCATAACTGCATTGTTTTTCGGAGCTTTTCAGGCTTTTATGCCCGTGATAGGCTATTTTCTCGGAAGCCGCTTTGCAGACTTCATAAGCTCATTCAGCCACTGGGTATCATTCGGACTGCTTGCCGTTATAGGCGGAAAAATGATGATAGAGGCAATAAAAGGCGGCGATGACGAGTCTGAGAATGAGTACCGTCTCAATATAAAAGAGCTTTTTGTGCTTGCAGTTGCTACAAGTATCGATGCACTTGCAGTGGGTATTGTTTTTGCGGCTGAAAAAACTCCTGTTATCACGTCGGTTACAATTATCGGAGCCGTTACATTCCTGCTCTCTCTTGCAGGAGTTTATATCGGACATCGCTTCGGAAGCAAATACGAAAAAAAGGCAGAGCTTGCAGGAGGAGCTATACTTATTATTATCGGCGTAAAGCTGCTCCTTGACGGGCTCGGTGTTATATAACAGAAAACCGAGGGCTTTTTGAAGGACCCTCGGTAAACTTACTTTATGAGACTGCTTGGTGCAGTCTTTTTTTATGCCTTTGCAGCTGGAGTCAGTGTATTGATCTTGTGGAGCAGGAATTCCTGGATCATAAGAGCATCATTTGCTGTGATACCTACAACAGAACTATCAACGTCGCCGTTGATAACGCCCTGATCAGTCAGGTGCTTTTCATCGCTGCCCTTTGTGCCGTACTTGTTGGGGTTAGCCATTGACTGCATAAGAAGGATAGCGTCAGCAAGCTCGACTGTGCCGTCACAGTTTGAGTCGCCGTAAACGATCTCCGACACGGAACCTGATGTGGTCGATGTGGTAGTAGTTGTATCGGATGTGGTCGAAGTCGTTGATGTGGTCTCACTTGAAGTAGTAGTTGTTTCAGAGGAAGTGGTCGTAGTTGTGGTAACAGTGGTAGTTGTGGAAGTTGTTACCTCTGAACCCGCAGCGTTCCATACAGCGTTAAAGGAAATTCCGAGACCCGGAGCTGCTCCCTTGATGGTGTACTGCTCACCGGGCTGAACGATAGTATCATCTATCTGCCAACCTCCGAATGTAAAGCCGTCCTTAGTGACTGTACACTCAGGAACCGTTATCTCTGAACCTGTGTAACCCGGGACCTTGATGTTGTCCTTTGTGCCTGTGCCGGGTCTGAAAACTACGACGTATCTGATAGGCTCCCAGTTGGGGACCATGAGAACATCACTTGAGGGCATTACATAATATGCGTTGGGTTCATAGTCCTTGCCGTCTGTAACACAGTGCCAGCTCTTGATCTCGTATCCTATTCTTGAGAAACGGTCGGCAGCCTGAAGATTTGTTGCGACTGTCTCTGCGTTTTCGTATTCCTGCGAGGTGGTACCGATGATACCGTCGACATCACCAACAGAATATCTGAGCATATATATCTTTTTGAGATTAGGGCGGAGAATAATATCCTCATTGCCTACGAGCATTTTTGAATCGCCGGGGAACTCGTGTATACCATCGGTCCAGCCTCTCTGCTTGTAGCCGTCGGGTGCAAATGAAGTATGAGGGATGGTTACATATCTTCCCGCCACTTGTTTTTGCGGAGGCACGGCCTTTTCGGCTGCGGTATCTATAACTCCGTCATATTCAACTCTGAATGTGATCTTATGGACGGTGGTGTCTCCCTTTTCGACCCATACAGGGTGTAGAGTGATATCATCGTCGAATACCTGCATAACTGAGCCGGCAGTATAAGCGAAAACATCATCGTAGGTCCAGCAGCTGAAATAATAGCCATCGCGCTCGGGCTCGATATCTGTTATAAAGATAGAGCTGTTGGGGGAAGTTTCCTCGTCCTCGATGCTCTGTGGATTTCCGTCCTCATCATCGGGGATAAAGATACCCTCTCCGCTGATGTCATAGTGTACGATACATTTGTCTTTTGTCTCTGTATCTGCTCCGAAAGACATACCGATATTTGCGGAGCAGAACGTCATCACAGCGGCTGCTGTGAGAGACGTGATAGTTTTAGCGATTGATTTCATAAGCCCTCCCATCCGATGCGGCAGCATCGTCAGTGACCGTCATGACGGGTCACTATCTGAATGAATTAGAATTTGGATCATAAACATATCCGATGCTGCTCAGTTTGCTGCTGATATCCTCCTCGGGGACGCACAGGCTTTTGCAGAGCTCCTCGAAGGACGGATACTCATCACGGAGGAGAGTATTTACATAGCTTAATAAAATAACGGGATCGTTTGGTAAATTCATAATAACTCCTTTGCCATTCAGGCGGTAAAACAGCGGTGGAATGCAGTGCAGGACATTACCACGGCTGAGCAGAAAACGCGTAATCCTGCGCTTATTTATATGTTCTAAAATTAATATACAATAAGAACGAGGTTTTGTCAATAAATTTTGAAAAAACGAAAAATAGAACTTTCGGTAAATATGTAATCTGTTTTAATATCTTTATCTTCGGGCGAAGGGATAACAAAAAATGCATAATCAGCTATGGTTTTATGGCGAAAATGCCAGTGAACAGAACAATTTTTAATTAGAATTACATATGCTTTATTTACATTTAGTTCAAACTCTGACATAACATAAACCTGAAGCTTGACGATAAAGATAATAGGGGAAACTAAAGAACATTGACACTTGTAAATGTTATATGATACTAACAATTGATTAATCGACATTATTGTATAAAATGCACAGTAATCTAAAGCCGAATTAGGCTAAATTGGAGATAGAAATTTTCTTTTATATATGGTATAATATCTAAGATATGTGAGATGTGATATTTTGTCTCATTTATTTTTGTACGTGACATTGTTACATTTTTCACAGCTAAAACAAGGAGGTCCATTAAATGAATTCAGCTAAATCAACTGTTCCCTTCAAGGGTACTCCCGAGCAGGAAGCTGAGCTTCTCAAGGTTATCGAAGAAAAGAAGAACGATAAGGGTTCTCTTATGCCGATACTCCAGAAGGCTCAGGAGATCTACGGCTACCTTCCAATTGAGGTCCAGGCTCTTATTTCCGACAACACAGGCATCCCGCTTGAAAAGATCTACGGCGTTGTTACCTTCTACGCTCAGTTCTCACTCTATCCCAAGGGAGAGTACACGATCTCAGTCTGTCTCGGTACAGCTTGCTATGTAAAGGGTTCCGGAGATATCTACAATAAGCTCCAGGAAAAGCTTGGAATCGGCGGTGGCGAATGCACTCCCGACGGTAAGTTCTCTCTTGATGCTTGCCGCTGCATAGGCGCTTGCGGACTTGCACCCGTTCTTACAGTTAATGAAGATGTTTACGGCCGTCTCACTGTTGACGACGTTGACAAGATCATTGCAAAATACGCTTAATTCCAAACATTACCATTTAGGAGGTTAACTTATGAAGACTCTTGAAGAACTCAAGGTTGTCAGAGACAGCATGGTGGGCGAGGTCGCTCTCAGAACACATGGCAATGCTTCTTCAAAATATGAAAGACACGTCCTTGTCTGCGGCGGTACAGGATGTACCTCTTCGGGCTCACCCAAGATCATTGAGGAGCTTGAGAAGGAATTCGCAGAAAAGGGACTTACAGATAAGGTAAAGATCGTTAAGACAGGCTGCTTCGGACTTTGTGAGCGCGGTCCTATCATGATCGTATATCCCGAGGGCTCATTCTACTCACGTGTTAAGGTAGATGAGATCCCCCGCATCGTTGATGAGCACCTCATCGGCGGCAACCCTGTTAAGGAGTTTCTCTATGAGGAGACTGTTGCCGGCGACGAGATCAAGTCTCTCGACGATACATCATTCTACAAAAAGCAGCACCGTGTTGCTCTCAGAAACTGCGGTGTTATCAATCCTGAGGACATCAATGAGTACATAGGCCGTGACGGTTATCAGGCTCTGGGCAAGGTCCTCACAACTATGACTCCTGAGGATGTTATCCAGACTATCCTCGATTCAGGTCTCCGCGGACGTGGAGGCGGCGGCTTCCCCACAGGTATGAAGTGGAAGTTTGCAAGAAACATCGTTCCCAACGCTGACCAGAAGTACGTTTGCTGTAACGCCGACGAGGGCGACCCGGGTGCATTCATGGACCGTTCAGTACTCGAGGGCGATCCTCACGTTGTACTTGAGGCTATGTCCATTGCAGGTTACGCTATCGGCGCAACACAGGGTTACATCTACGTTCGTGCTGAGTATCCTATCGCTGTTGAGCGTCTTAATATCGCTATCAAGCAGGCTCGTGAGAACGGTATGCTCGGTAAGAACATCTTCGGAACAGATTTCTGCTTCGATATCGACCTCCGTCTCGGTGCAGGCGCTTTCGTCTGCGGTGAGGAGACAGCTCTTATGACATCTATCGAGGGCAACCGTGGTGAGCCCCGTCCGAGACCTCCTTTCCCTGCTGAAAAGGGTCTCTTCCAGAAGCCTACTATCCTCAACAATGTTGAGACATATGCAAACATCCCCCAGATCATCCTCAACGGTGCTGACTGGTTCGCATCTATGGGTACCGAGAAGTCAAAGGGTACCAAGGTATTCGCTCTCGGCGGCAAGATCAAGAACACAGGTCTCGTTGAAGTTCCTATGGGTACAACTCTCCGCGAAGTTATCGAAGAGATCGGCGGCGGTATCCCCAACGGAAAGAAGTTCAAGGCTGCTCAGACAGGTGGTCCTTCAGGCGGATGTATCGATGCATCCAACTTCGATATCCCCATTGATTACGATAACCTCATCGGTATCGGCTCAATGATGGGTTCTGGCGGACTTATCGTTATGGACGAAGACAACTGTATGGTAGATATAGCTAAGTTCTTCCTCGAGTTCACTGTTGATGAGTCATGCGGTAAGTGTACACCCTGCCGTATCGGTACAAAGAGAATGTGGGAGATCCTTGACAAGATCACAAAGGGCAAGGGAACTCTCGAGGATCTTGACAAGCTGGAAGAACTGGCATATCACATCAAGGCCAACTCACTCTGCGGTCTTGGACAGACAGCTCCTAACCCTGTTCTCTCCACACTCAGATGCTTCCGTGACGAGTACATCGCTCACGTTGTTGACAAGAAGTGTCCCGCAGGCGTATGTAAGGACCTCCTCAGCTTCGAGATCGAAAAGGACAAGTGTATCGGCTGCGGTATGTGTGCTAAGCAGTGTCCTGCATCCGCTATCACAAGAACTGACTATATCGCTCCCGGCAAGAAGCTTGCCGCTATGGAGATCGATAAGAGCAAGTGCGTAAAGTGCGGCGCTTGTATCGCAACATGTAAGTTCAAGGCAATCATCAAGAAGTAAGCGGAGGAATAGTAATGGAAAATATAACTGTTAAAATCAACGGTGTAGAATTAGAAGTCCCCAAGGGCACTACTGTTCTTGAAGCTGCTCACATGGCCGGCTTTGAAATTCCTACACTTTGCTATATGAAAGAGATCAACGAGATCGGTGCCTGCCGTATCTGCGTTACAGAGGTAAACGAGGGCAGAGGCTTCCGTCTCGTAGCAGGCTGCGTATACCCCTGTTCCAACAACATGGAGATACTCACAAGCTCACCCAAGGTCATCGAGTCAAGAAAGAGAACTCTCGAGCTCATCCTTTCAACTCATGACAGAAAGTGTCTCTCCTGCGTAAGAAGCGGCAACTGTGAGCTCCAGAAGCTTGCTAAGGATTACGGTGTTGAGGACGCTACTGTATACGACGGTGTTAAGAACGAGTATGAGGTAGATAACTCAGCTGCACATATGTACCGTGACAACAACAAGTGTATCCTTTGCCGCCGCTGCGTAGCAGTATGTGCAAAGACACAGGGTATCGGTGTTATCGGTGCTAACGAGAGAGGCTTCAAGACATATATCGGCTCTGCATTTGACATGGGTCTCGGCGAGACAAGCTGTGTATCCTGCGGTCAGTGTATCGCTGTTTGTCCTGTTGGCGCACTCTCAGAGAAGGATTACACCAAGGAAGTTCTGGCAGCTATCGCTGATCCCGAGAAGACTGTTCTCGTTCAGACAGCTCCTGCTGTTCGTGCAGGCCTCGGCGAGTGCTTCGGCAATCCTATCGGTACAAATGTTGAAGGCAAAATGGCAGCTGCTCTCCGCAGACTGGGCTTCGACAAGGTATTCGATACAGACTTTGCTGCTGACCTCACTATCATGGAAGAGGCTAACGAGTTCCTCGATCGTTTCACAAACGGCGGAACACTTCCTCTCATCACATCATGCTCACCCGGATGGGTCAAGTTCTGTGAGCACTACTATCCCGATCTTCTCGATCACCTTTCTTCATGTAAGTCTCCTCAGCAGATGTTCGGTGCAACAGCTAAGACATACTACGCTCAGAAGATGGGTCTTGATCCCAAGAACATCGTTATGGTATCTATCATGCCTTGTACAGCTAAGAAGTTCGAGATCGGCAGACCCGATCAGAGCGCTGCAGGTGTACCCGATGTTGATTACGCTCTTACAACCCGTGAGCTCGGCAGAATGATCGAGCGCGCAGGTATCCTGTTCAACTCACTTCCCGATGAGAAGTTCGATGATCCGCTTGGAATCTCAACAGGTGCAGGCGTTATCTTCGGTGCAACAGGCGGTGTTATGGAGGCTGCTCTCAGAACAGCTGTATACACACTCACAGGCGAGAATGTAACAGATCTCCCCGAGGTTCGTGGTACAAAGGCTATCAAGGAAGCTACATACAACGTTGCAGGCAACGATGTCAAGGTCATCGTAACCAGCGGTCTTGCTAACGCAAGAAAGGTTCTTGACGATATCAGAGCAGGCAAGTGCGATGCTCAGTTCGTAGAAGTTATGGCTTGTCCCGGCGGCTGCGTAAACGGCGGCGGTCAGCCTCAGGTTCCTATGGGCGTAAGAAACTTCGTTGACATCAGAGAGGAGAGAGCTAAGGTTCTTTACAACCTCGACAAGTCAATGCCTCTCAGACAGTCTCACGAGAATCCTGCTATCAAGAAGGTTTACGAGGAGTTCTTTGAGAAGCCCGGCAGCCACAAGGCTCACGAGGTTCTCCATACATCATACGTTAAGAGAAAAGTTAACGAGATATAATCAAAAGCTGAATTCATTGAGGGCGGACAAATTTGTCCGCCCTTCTTTATTGACATGAACAGCGCAAAGTGTTATAATTGTAATATCTTAAATTAGGGGGAAACAATATGGATAACGTATGTGAATTCTGCGCAGCAAAGGTAGTATCAGGTACTCTCGTTACACCCTACGCTGTCCAGTTTTATCCGGAAGGTGAGGAGCAAAAACTGAAGCCGAAGAGGAGTCAGGTCATCTGTGATGCCTGTCCGCGCTGCGGTCATATCCAGAACCTTCGTCTCAAAAATCCCGAGAATATAATGAAATACCGCTATACTATCCCGGGGGAAAGTGTATAATAAAAAAATATCTGCACATACTACTTCCAAAAGGAGGTATTATCATGCAGACAAGTTTTTCAGAAAGTCAGACCCGTATCAACCTTATGCGAGCCTTTGCAGGTGAGTGTCAGTCTCGGCAGAGGTATTATCAGGCTGCCCTGACCGCCCAGCAGCAGAAGCTTGTGGGACTTGAGCGGATGTTCCGTTTTACCGCCGAGCAGGAGGAGTGCCATGCCATGGTGTTCTGGAAGCTGCTGAAGGAGGGGACGGGACAGGATATAGACATCTCAGCAGGCTTTCCTGCCGAGGTCACCGAGGAGATACAGAAGCTCCTTGACGCTTCCGAGAGGGAGGAGAAGAAGGAGTTCTCGGTGGTGTATCCCGATTTTGCACGAATTGCTGCCGATGAGGGCTTTACCGAGGCAGCGTCCAAGTTCAGGATGATCGCCGATATCGAAAACAGCCACAGAGCGCGGTTCAGATACTACGGAGAGCTTTACCGCAGCGGTATGCTTTTCAGAAGCAATGACACAGAGCAGTGCTGGATCTGCCTTAACTGCGGACACATCCACAAGGGCAGCGAACCACCGCAGGAGTGCCCTGTGTGCAGGGCTGAACAGGGATATTTTATCCGCCGTGAGGAAGCGGCATTCACTTCCTGCGACATCGTATCAGCGTAAGTCTTATGCATATGCTTTATTAAAATAAACAAGCCCCGAGGTAAAACTCGGGGCTGAACTTCTGTATGAAGTCCGAACTATTCTTGTTTGTTCTGTCGTTTTTTCAGCTTGTTCATCAGCACTATAAAAACGATCAGCTCAGCAAGGAAGGTGACCGCCCATGAAATGGCATATGAAAGGTAAAGACTCTTGATTGAGTGATACTGCGGTATCCTGAAAACAACATATATCCAGCCCAGACGTATTCCGACCACTCCGGCTATGGTTATGAGCATGGGGGTCACGGAGCTTCCCAGACCGCGGATAAGTCCCGTAGTAACATCCATGAGTCCGCATAGGAAGTAGGGGAGCATAATGTAGGTCATTCTCACAAGTCCGTACTTTATGGCTTCCTCGGAATCGGTAATATAGATGCCGAGGAGAGGCTTTCCGAAGAAAAGTGCAGTTGTACCAAGTGCAGCTCCCGTGCAGAAGACTGCGATAAGGCATATCCACATTATCTTTCGGATACGGTCGAATTTGCCTGCGCCGAAGTTCTGACCTGTGAAGTTAAGAGCGGTCTGGCTGTAGGAGTTCATGGATGTGTATACGAAGCCTTCAATGTTCTGAGCGGCGGCATTTCCCGAGTTGACGATGGGACCGAACGAGTTTATAGATGACTGTATGATAACATTTGAAGCTGAGAACAGCGAGCCTTGTATACCTGCGGGGAATCCTATCTGGATTATCCTTTTCAGCTGTCTGCCGTAGATATGCATCTTCCTTAGATCAAGCTTACAGGCGTCCTCGCGCTTCATGAGAGCGCGGAGTATAAGTACTGCCGACAGTATCTGTGATATAGTTGTCGCAAGTGCTACCCCTGCAACGTCCATTCTGAAAACGATTACAAAAAACAGATTGAGGAGAACATTGAGAGCTCCTGCGGCTGTCAGATAGTAGAGGGGACTCTGTGTATCACCTGCGGCACGGAGTATAGCCGATCCGAAGTTGTATATCATGCTGGCGATAGTTCCGCAGAAATAGATGCGCATATAGGATGTGGCGAGGTGGAGCTGCTCTTTCGGCGTGTCCATGAGGCTGAGGAATTTTCCGGAAAACAGCACACCCACCAGCGTGAGAACTGCTCCGCTGACGATAGCCGTGGGGATAGCAGTATGGACTGTCCTGCGGACGTCCTCGATCCTTCCCGAGCCGAGACCGTGTGCAACAGTAACGCCTGCGCCCACGGAAAGACCTATGAAAAGGTTTACCATGAGGTTGATGATAGCTCCGGTGGAGCCGACAGCTCCCACGGAATTGCTTCCGCAGCACCGACCAACGACTACGAGATCGGCGGCGTTGAACAGGAGCTGAAGAACTCCCGTGAGTATGATCGGTATGGTGTAGAGTATGATCCTGCTTATAAGAGGACCCTCACACATATCCGCTGCTTTTCTTGGCATAAAAAAGACTCCGTTCTGCCGCATATTATGGCGCTGCGGCTGCGCGTAAGGGCGCAAAAAAGCCCCCGAAGGGACTTTTTATCATGTACTTCCGTTTTTTCTGATCCTTGCGATCTCCTGATCCTTTTTCCACAGGAAGCTTATATGGGCTTCCGTGCCGTTCTGGATACGCTTGAAGTTTTCTATATGCTTGAAAAGTATGATAAGTGAGACTGCTGAGAGTATGGCGGTTCCGATGCAGTCACCTGTGAGCAGGGCATATATCAGAGTGAATATTACCGAGCCCGTAACAGGTACGATGCAGACGTAATCCATGGAAAAACCGAGGATTATCTCGAAGCCGAGAAGAAGGATGAATACACAGGGATTGAAGGCGAGTATGGTGCCGCCGAGAGAGGCAAGACCCTTTCCGCCGTGAAAACGCATAAGTACGGGGAAGATGTGTCCCAGTATACAGCATGATCCCGAAAGTATCTTTGCGAATTTGATCTGTGGAAAAAAGTAAGCGGCTATAAGAGAAGCTGCGACTGCCTTTGCAATGTCAAAGAGCGCCACAAAAAGCCCTGCTTTTTTTCCGATAGTGATAACAGTGTTTGATGCACCTGCATTTCCCGAGCCTCTCTGTCTTATGTCGAAGCCCTTGATCTTGGCGATGATGAATGCAGGGTTGATGTTTCCGAAAAAGTAACCTATAAGAGCGCAGAGTGCGATCTGCATAAAAACCCCCCCATGAAATAAAAACAAAAGGACGGATCGTTAAATCTATGTCAAACTGACCTTACATACATAATATAATAGCATATTTGCGTTTAAAAGTAAAGTACCATTTTTGATTTTTTTTAAAAATAAAAGGTTAAAATAAAAAAATAATTATTCCCTGTTTCGTATCGGCAGTTATCTGCGATTAGAGTATATGAAGGGGAAAAAATCATGCGCATGATCAGGAGAGATGAAAATGACAGATAATGAGCTTCAGCATCTGCTGAAAGCTGAGCCCGAAAAGGGTCAGCGTGCGTTTTATGACAAATACTTCAATTATGTGTATACCATCGTGTTTGCAAAGCTGAAGACGATTGCATCAATAGAGGATGTGGACGAGTGCGTGGGAGATGTTTTCGCACAGTGCTTCATCTTCTTTGATAAGCAGGAGGTCATTCAGGGCAATCTGAAAGCTTTTACGGCTTCTGTGGCAAGAAGAAAGGCGATAGATACATACAGAAGAGTCATAAGACACAGCAGCAATATCCCAATAGACGACGCAGGCGAGATCGAATCAGGTGAGAATATCGCACAGTCTGCCGAGGAGTCGGAAATGAGAAAGCTGCTCTACGATAAGGTGGAGGAGCTTGGCGAACCCGACTCGACCATAATCATACAGAAGTACTTTTTCGGGCGAAGCTCCAAGGAGATCGCGGATATAGTGCAGTTGTCGGCAGATAATGTTAGAGCAAGATGCAGCAGGGCAGTCAAGCGCCTGAAGGATATACTGCTTTCAGCAGGTTTCGCAAGATAGGAGGATAGATGATGAAGGATAAACTTGATTACCTGTTCAGCAATAAGGACAGTGACATAGATAGAGTCGCAGAGAAATATACTGCGGCAGGGAACAAAGAGAAAGAAAAGATATATGAAATCACAAGAAAGAAATACAATATACTCAGAGAGGAGGAAGCAAACACCTCAGAGGACGGATTTATAAAGGAAGCCGAGGGCGTAGAGAGATATTCACGTCCAAAGTGGATACGCTTTGTAAGTGCGGCGGCTGCAGCAGTAGTGCTCCTGACGGGAGTATGCGGCGGTGTGTTCCTTACAAGGTCGAAGAAGGTCGACAGGATAGATATTGAGTCCAGCAATCCTGCGGAGACAGTCACGGCTGTTGAGGTGACTACCATCACCGATGACGGAGAGATCGTCAGGGTGGATATGGATAAGGTAGTGGATAAGCTTACGGATGGTCTGGAGCATATCCACAAAGCAATGTCTCAGGAAGGTGTTGATACTGATGACAGCCTGACATTCATCAGCACTATTGATGCAAATGCTCCTTCCAATATAAACTATTACCGTGTTACCGATGAAAAGCTTGATACTTTTGATGAATATGAGAAGATAATGGAGTCCACTTACAGCAGCAATACCCGTGAGAAGTATATGGGCGGAGATATGAGCGAACACGAGAATGGTGTAGGATTCAATGACGCAAGCTTTATAAAGCAGAACCTGCGGGCGTTCATAATCTATAACGGCAACGTGTATTCCGAAGCATCGGTAATGCCCAACGCAAGCTATTCAAGCAATTTTGCAAATACATTCAACTTCAGCAATTATGAGCTTGTTTCCTCGGAGTTCCTGCCTAACGATGAACATCGCATAAAGGGACTCATTGAAGACGGTCTCCTTGATGGCGGTCTTGAGACTATGACCTGCAAGAGGATATATCAGCGCAAGGACGGCACAAGAGTAAGAGCTGAGCTTATCCTTGTCAACGAGGACAATGCATGGAAGATAGGTTCATATAACGTTGGAGAGAATATTGAGGATCAGGTCGTTACCACAGCTGCCGTTACCACAGCTGTCGTTACCACTTCATCTGTAAATGCTAACAACGGAGAGTTCGGCGAGCTTCAGCTCCATCAGGTCCCTGTATTTGCAAACGACGATGAAGCAAATGCACTTCTTGATGAAATAAACTATGGCTGGATGAATGGCACATATCAGTTCAAAAAGGTGGATACAGAGAAGTATACACAGCAGATCTGGAACGCTGCTTCGTTCGATGAGCTTAATACTCTTGAGAACAAGAGCTATGTATATCATGTGCTGATGAACTCATACCGTTATTTCGACACGGCAGAGGTCAGCTATACTATCAACGGCGAAGATCCGAACAAGACATGGACAACAAACAGACACGAGATAGTTGACAACAGATCCAATTATTTCCGCGTAGACACCACCGTAGATACAGGTACTATGCCTGTTTCTAACAGCGCGTGCTATAATCAGGGGATTCTGACTAAAGCAGATAATTTCGAGAGGACGTTCACGACCTGTGACTCATCCAATCTTGATTATGAGTTTAACTATGTCCCTGATAATTACCGTACATTTGAGTATATGGGCTCGGATCCGGGCTGGGCGGTGATATGCTTCCCGTCCATCCTTGGAAGCATCGAATATGATTGCCTTTATACATATCCCGGAAACTGGTACATTTTTGAAAACTGGTATATCGAAGGTGTTGAAGAAATACTCGGAAGACAGTGTGTAGCTGTCAGAACAGAGGAAAACGGCTACTTTAAGGAGATGCTCATGGATCTGAGAACAGGTATCATTATGCGATATACTGAGGACTTTGACAATTCCACCGAGGTCCATATGATGAGCGTGAACAGCATCAATCTCAATATGCCTGTTGAACATACAGATATTGACCTGACAGGCTATTCCAGAAGAGAAGAATGATAATAAAAAAGATCCCCTCTGCAATAATGCAAAGGGGATCGCTTTTTTATAGTAATTCGATAAGCTGGCTGCGGACGCCGTCAAGACGACGGTCGGAAAGACCGAAGTCCATAGCCTTGTAGTTCCATGCGGCTCTGCCGATGCCGTGCTTTCTGAACACGGAGTTTATAGTTCTGAACCATTTTACGGTATCCTCGGGACTTACCACGTCTATGCAGCCGTACTCGCCGCAGTAGAGACCGCTTCCGTTTTCCTCAGCCTTGGCAATGGCAGTGGAGAAAAGCTCCTCAAAGTACTCCGGGGAGGTAACGCTGTTCTCGAAGGGGATACGCTCCTTGGGGTCGATAGCGTTAGTCCAGTATGCGCCCTGATGAGTGAACTTCAGGGGCTCATAGCAGTGCATATTGTAGATAACGTTGCTGTCGAAGGGCTCGTCCAGAAACTGAACTGTATCGGCGCTGTTGTTGTGGTAGCTTCCCACAAGGATAAGTATATCGGGAGCTATCTTTCTGATGCGCTTTATGCACTCCTTGGCGATCATGTTCCACTTGTCTATGAACTCGGCATCGGTTACTTCATTGAGCAGCTCGAACGCTGCATTGGGAGCAAGTGAGCCGTATCGTCTTGCAACTTCCTCCCACAGGCGGTAGAACCTCTCCTGATACTCGGCACTGTCAAAGAAGCCGCTCTCGCTCTCGCCGTAGTAATCAAAGGAAAATCCGGCAGTCTTATGCAGGTCGAGAATGATGTTCAGACCGTTCTTTTTTGCACAGGCAACAGCCTTGTCGAGATAGGCAAAGCCCTCATTACTGAAAGTGCCGTCGGAGTTCTCGATTATATTGTAATCGAAGGGAACACGCACATGATCGGCTCCCCACGACGCGATTATTTCAAAGTCTTTTTGCAGACGAAGGTGTCCAGGTGCTCCTTTTCGTAGCTGCACTGTGAGAGCCAGCCGCCTAAATTAACGCCTTTATTGAAACCGTTTATTATTTTCATCTCATATCGCCTCCTGTATACAGTATAGCAGACTGAGTAAGAAAAATATACATGAATAATGTAAAAAATAGTAAATTTATGATATATCAAAAATGTACTTGACAAACTGTGAAAGCGGGTATATAATATAGCTGTGAGAGATCACAGAACTTCTACTACGAGAAAAGCCCTTCCGTTCGGAGGGGCTTTTCTTTATAATTTGATAGTATTTATAAATAAAAAAACCTGTATCAGACGATACAGGTTCATGGCGCGGATTGAGAGATTTGAACTCTCGCGCCGGTTTCCCGACCTACTCCCTTAGCAGGGGAGCCCCTTCACCACTTGGGTAAATCCGCAAACCGACGAGCGAGAAGCCCACCGATAAAAAAATAATGGCGGAGAGGGTGGGATTCGAACCCACGTGACCGTTAAGTCAAACGGTTTTCAAGACCGCCTCGTTATGACCGCTTCGATACCTCTCCATTTTTACTGCCGAATTAATCAGCTTTTATATTATACCACGACGGGCAGGAGTTGTCAAGAAAAAATCAAAATGAACAGCTACAATAATTTATCAACATTTTTGTTCATAATGACGGTATTCTTCGCGAAGATATTTCTGGTCTCGGTTTTTCGGCAAGAAGTAAAAATATCCGAGAAATTTTTTCGGCTTTTTCGGAAAATATACTTTACATATCATTGAAATTAGTGTAAAATAAACTATAGATATATTTTTTGTGAGGTGCTTATATGGAACCAAAGTATAAAAGAATCTTATTAAAAGTCAGCGGCGAGGCTCTTGCAGGCGACAATAAGACAGGTCTCAACTATGATGTTGTAACAGAGATCTGCAAAAGCATAAAGAAGTGTGCTGACGCAGGCGTTCAGGTAGCTGTTGTTGTAGGCGGCGGCAACTTCTGGAGAGGACGCTCCAGCGGCGCTATGGACAGAACACGCGCCGACCACATCGGTATGCTTGCAACCACCATGAATGCTCTGGCTCTCGCAGACGTTCTTGAATCACTGGGCTGTACTGTAAGAGTACAGACTGCTATTGCAATGTCACAGGTAGCGGAACCCTATATCCGCAACAGAGCCGTAAGACACCTTGACAAGGGCAGGATAGTTATATTCGGCTGCGGAACAGGTAATCCCTTCTTCTCCACAGATACAGCTGCTGCTCTCCGCTCTGTTGAGATCGAGGCTGATATCCTTCTCAAGGCTACCCTCGTTGACGGTGTATATGATAAGGACCCCCACAAATTTGACGACGCCAAGAAGTACGATACCCTTACTTTCTCACAGGTCATCGGCGAGGATCTTGGTGTTATGGACAGCACGGCTGCTGCAATGTGCCGCGATAACCACATGAAGATGCTGGTATTCGATCTCAGCCGTCCCGACAATATCTATGACGCCGTTATGGGCGAAAACATCGGTACAGTTGTATCCGAGGACTGATAAACCAAAAACTCAACCGAAAGGAATGTTACACCTATGAAAGAACAGCTTAATATTGCTAAGGAAAAAATGACCAAGAGCCTTAACGCTCTCGGCAACGAATTCGCATCTATCCGTGCAGGCAGAGCCAATCCCGGCGTGCTTGACAAGGTAATGGTAGATTACTACGGAGCTCCCACACCTGTTAATCAGATGGCAGCAGTTTCCGTATCAGAGGCAAGAATACTCGTTATCCAGCCTTGGGACAAGTCAACACTCAAGCTCATCGAGAAGGCTATTCAGGCTTCGGATATCGGTATCCAGCCCGTAAACGACGGCAATGTTATCCGTCTTGCATTCCCTCAGCTCACTGAGGACCGCCGTAAGGAGCTCTGCAAGAGCATCAAGAAGTACGGCGAGGAGTGTAAGGTAACAGTCCGCTCCATCAGACGCGATACTATGGAAAAGTACAAGGCTATGAAGAAGAACTCCGAGATCACAGAGGACGATCTGAAGGACTGCGAGAAGAAGGTCCAGGATCTTACAGACAAGATGTGTGCTGACGTTGACAAGATGGTTGCAGACAAAGAAAAAGAGATCATGACAGTCTGATTGGTGAAATATGGCATTATTCGGAAAAAAGGAAAAAACTGAGCTGACGCTGCCCGAGAAGCTTCCCGAGCACGTCGGCTTCATAATGGACGGAAACGGCAGATGGGCTAAGAAGCGTGGTCTGCCCCGTTCCTTCGGACATCGTGAGGGTGCAAAGAACTTCAAGAAGATCGTCCGCTACTGCAAGGACATCGGACTGAAGAACATCAGCTTCTATGCCTTTTCCACAGAGAACTGGCAGCGCCCCTCTGATGAGGTAAACACTATCATGGAGCTTTTCCGTGATTATATCGTGGACGTAAGAAACTTCCTCAGCGAGAACACCCGCATGATATTCCTCGGGGACAAGAGCGCCTTTGACGAGGACTTGCAGGAAAAAATGATACGCTTAGAGGAGGACACCGCCAAGTATGACGAGATGACTCTCATGATGGCTGTTAACTACGGCGGCCGTGACGAGATAGCCCATGCTGCAAGGATACTTGCACAGAAGGCTGTGAACGGCGAGATACGTCCCGAGGACATTAACGAGCAGTCAATCGCAAATGAGCTTTACACCAAGGGTATCCCCGATGTGGACCTTGTTATACGTCCCAGCGGCGAGCTGAGACTCTCTAACTATCTTATCTGGCAGTGCGCCTATGCGGAGTACTACTTTACGGACATTCTCTGGCCTGATTTTACTCCTGCCGAGCTTGACAAGGCTCTCATCGACTTCGACGGAAGACACCGCCGCTTCGGAGGTGTCTGATGCTTACACGAATCATTTCGGGAGCTGTGGGAGTTGTACTGCTGGGCGCGGTGCTTTTCTTCCACGACACCATAGTCCTGCCCATAGCAGTTGCAGCCATAATCGCAGTAATGCTCTTTGAGCTTCTCCGCGCAGTAAAGCTCCACAAGTGTATTCCTATACTCTTGGCAGCAGAAGCTTGCGGAATAGCTGTTCCAATACTTTACCATATTTCGCATGAGGTAAAGGATTTTCACTACTTCATCAGGTCTTTCAAGACAATAGATCAGCCTGATGATCATTATCATATCATACTTTTCTGCATAGTGCTTGCAGCGGCTTTTGTCATATTTGTAACATGGCTAAGAAAGCACAAGGAGATACGCTACGAGCAGGTATTCTTTGTACTTGCGGTAATGATACTTGTACCCCAGGCTATGACTACTATGATCCGCATTGAGCGCAGCTGGCAGATGACCGATGATATGTTGAGCAGCGGACTTTTCCTGCTCATTATGGGACTCTGCGGCGCGTGGATAGCTGATACGGGAGCATATTTCACGGGAGTTGCTATCGGCAAGCACAAGCTCTGCCCCGAGATAAGCCCCAAGAAGACCATAGAGGGACTTGTGGGCGGTATACTTACAACTGCTATCGTATATACCGTGGCATTTTCAGTCTACTACGGCTTTACCGCAAAGAGAGCTGTCATTGCTTTCGTTACGGGAGCAGTCTGCGCAGTCATCGGTACTGTGGGAGACCTTTCCGCTTCTATGGTAAAGCGCCAGATAGGCTTCAAGGACTACGGCAAGATAATGCCGGGACACGGCGGACTCATGGATCGCTTCGACAGCGTTCTTTTCGTGCTGCCTACATTTTATGCATTCATCGCCTTATTCGGCGTACAGTGATATTGTTGAAACGGACTATTTACGGATAGTCCCTTTCGCATTTTATAATGAACTTTGTTCTGAAAATATATCGGGAAGTTATTTCCGCGAAAAGGGGAAAATATAATGAATAAAACGGTGTCGATACTCGGCTCCACAGGTTCTATCGGTACTCAGTCCCTTGAGGTCTGTGAGAAGCACGGACTGAAGGTGGCTGCACTTGCTGCTCACAGCAGCGTTGAGGCTCTTGAGCAGCAGATAAGGAAGTTCCGCCCTGCATACGCTTGTATTTTCAACGAGGACAAATACAGCGACCTTAAATGCAGGATAAAGGATATGGATGTAAAGCTCCTCACGGGCATGGAGGGACTATGCACCCTCGCTTCACTGGATGAGGCGGATATAATACTCAATTCCGTCGTTGGAATGGTGGGGCTTCTCCCAACACTTACTGCCATCGACGCAGGCAAGGACATTGCCCTTGCCAACAAGGAGACTCTTGTGGCAGGCGGCGAACTGGTCATGAAGGCTGCTGCCGACAAGGGCGTGAGGATATATCCCGTGGACAGCGAGCATTCGGCTATATTCCAGTGCTTGCAGGGCAACAAGCGCTCGCAGCTCAGCAAGATTATCCTGACAGCCTCGGGCGGTCCCTTCTTCGGAAGAAGCTATGAGGAGCTGAAAACTGTCACCAAGGCACAGGCTCTCCACCACCCCAACTGGGACATGGGGAATAAAATAACCATCGACTCTGCTACACTTATGAACAAGGGACTGGAGTTCATCGAGGCAAAGTGGCTCTTTGACCTTGCTCCCGACCAGATCGAGATAGTGGTACACCGTCAGAGCGTGGTACACTCAGCTGTTGAATATAACGACTATTCGGTCATCGCTCAGCTGGGAGTTCCTGATATGAAGATACCCATACAGTACGCTCTGCTTTATCCGGACCGCATGAGCTGTCCCACGGGACGTCTCTCACTGACGGACTACGGAAAGCTGACCTTTGAGAAGCCCGACTACGACACATTCAAGTGTCTTTCGGCGGCTATCGAAGCTATAAAGCGCGGCGGAGCATATCCATGTCTTGTAAATTCAGCCAATGAGGAAGCCGTAAAGGCATTCCTCCATGATGAGACCGGATTCATAAACATCGGCGAGACGGTATCATCTGTCCTTGAGCATTTTGCTCCCTCGGAGATACACAGCTACGAGGACGTAATGAAAGCAGACAAAGCGGCAAGAACATATGTAAGGGAGCGCATAGCCGCAAAGTAAGCTCCCGTATAGAGAAAGGAAAAACAAATGGGCATAGTTATCGCAATACTTATTTTCGGACTTATCGTAACAGTACATGAGTTCGGTCATTTTATCTGTGCAAAACTCAGCGGAATAAAAGTGCTGGAGTTTTCAGTGGGCATGGGTCCCAAGCTTTTACAGAAGGCAAAAGGGGAGACCAAATACTCCCTGAGACTTCTCCCCGTAGGCGGATACTGCGCTATGGAGGGAGAGGATTCCACAAACAGCGACCCAAGAAGCTTCCGCAACGCAAAGCTCTGGAAGCGCATCATTGTTCTCTTTGCTGGAGCAGGCATGAACTTCGTTCTCGGCTTTGTAATGCTCATCATACTGGTCAGCATGATGGACGGAGTTCCCACCACAACCGTGGATGACTTCAAGAGGACGATCGCCGCTGACGGTGCTGTTACATACTACGCACAGAGCTACGAAACAGGACTCAGACAGAATGACAAGATAATCTCAGTTGACGGAACAAGGATATACAGCACACTTGATCTCAACTATGTTTTTGATACCTGCGACCCGAATGTGGGACACAAGGTAGTTGTAAAGCGCGACGGAGAGCGCGTGAAGCTGGACGGTGTATTTTTCAAGAATACCTACGGCGACGGCGGGGTGGTCGATTTTGCGGTCATATACAAGAACAAAAATCCGCTGACCGTCATAAAGGGCTCGGGAGACCTGTTCATGTCCATGACCCATATCGTCGGACTGTCCATAAAGCAGATGTTCTCGGGACAGCTTCACAAAGAGGACGTTTCGGGACCTGTCGGCGTAGTCTCCGCCATAAGTGAGTCCACCGAGGAGTCGGAGAGCTTCCTTGATGCGCTTTTCCAAGTCATCTACATGACAGCGCTTATAACTATAAATGTTGGCATATTCAATCTTCTCCCCATTCCAGGACTTGACGGCGGCAGACTGCTTTTCTGCTTCATAGAGCTTGTACGCCGCAAGCCCGTAAAGCCCGAGCATGAGGGATATGTTCACCTTGCAGGAATGGTGCTCCTCTTCGGAGTAATGATATTCGCAACATACAACGATATAGTAAGACTTATTACGGGAGTTAAGAATGGCTGAGATATGTCTGCTTGGAACAGGCGGCATGATGCCGCTGAAGGACAGGTTCCTCACATCTCTTTATGCGGAGCATAACGGAAAGGCTGTTCTTATAGACTGCGGAGAGGGTACACAGGTCGCCATCGCGAAGCAAGGACTTAAAATGAGCAGGATAGAGCTTATACTCATCACTCACTGCCATGCCGACCATGTGGCTGGACTTCCGGGACTTCTGCTCTCCATAGGCAACAGTTCAAGGACAGAGCCTCTTATCATAGCGGCTCCCGAGAGCTGTGTGCCTGTTATTAAAAATCTTGTGAGCATCTGCGGCGGACTGCCCTATGAGCTGGAGATACGCGGACTTCCCGAGGAAAGACCATTCGGCTTTACTGCTGAGATGGTCGATCCCATGCTCTCGGTGAGGACGCTGCCCCTTTCACACAGGGTAAGCTGTCTGGGATATACATTGCTGCTGAAAAAGAAGCCGCCGTTCCTGCCCAACAATGCAAAGGCGATAGGAGTTCCCGTGGAGTTCTGGAAGCAGCTCCACAGCGGCGAGACTGTAGTTCTTGAGGACGGTACGAGAGTTCCTCCCGAGGCCGTTACGGGACCGAAACCAGCACCTATGAAGATAACCTACACCACCGATACACTGCCCGATGAGGATATTGCCGAGTTTGCACAGGGAGCAGACCTGTTCATCTGCGAGGGTATGTATGGACAGCCCGAGAAAAAGGCTTCCATGAACGAGAAGCGCCATATGCTCATGCAGGACGCCTGCAACTTAGCGTCAGAGGCAAAGGCAAAGCGGCTGTGGCTGACACATTACAGCCCTGCGGAAAAGGAACCTGCCGTTTATGCCGAGGAGCTTCACAGGATATTTCCCGAAGCTGTTATCTCTGTGGACGGGGAAAAAATAACTCTTTAAATGGAGGATATTATGAGAAATGTCAGACCTGTAAAGGTAGGGGACTGTGTCCTCGACGGAAAACATATATACATACAGTCAATGCTGAATATGCGCTCGGACGACATCGAAGGCAGTGTCAGACAGGCAGTTGAGCTTGAAAAGGCAGGCTGCGAGATAATCCGTGCAGCCATACCTAACAAGGAGGCTGTAAAGCTTATCCCTGCCATCAAGGAGGCTGTGAAGATACCTCTGGTAGCGGATATACACTTCGACTACAAGCTGGCAATAGAGTCCGCAGCCGCAGGTGTTGACAAGATAAGGATCAACCCCGGAAATATCGGCGGAATGGACAGGGTAAAGGCTGTCGTTGATGCCTGCCGCGCAAGACAGCTTCCCATCCGTATCGGTGTCAACTCGGGCTCGCTGGAAAAGGAGCTTCTTGCCAAGTACGGTTCGCCCACTCCCGAAGCGCTGGTGGAGAGCACTCTCAACCATGCGGCAATGCTGGAGCATTTTGACTTCAATGACATCGTTATCTCCATAAAATCCTCGGACGTAAACAGAATGATCGCTTCATACCGTCTTGCTGCCGAGAAGTGCAGTTATCCTCTGCACCTTGGCGTTACCGAAGCAGGCACTGAGCGCATGGGACTTATCAAGTCCGCTATTGGTATAGGCTCGCTGCTATGTGACGGCATTGGCGAGACTATAAGAGTTTCCCTTACAGATGATCCCATCAGGGAGATAGCTGCCGCAAAGGATATACTGAAAAGTATCGGCAAGAGAGGCGGAGTAAGGATAGTTTCATGTCCCACCTGCGGAAGGACCCGTATCGACCTTGTTAAGGCTGCGAAAATGGTTGAGGAAGCGGTCAAGGACATGGACAAGGACATTACCGTGGCTGTCATGGGCTGTATCGTCAACGGTCCCGGAGAAGCCCGCGAAGCCGATGTGGGAATTGCAGGCGGCGACGGCTGCGCTATCATTTTCCGCAAGGACGGCACCCAGCGCAAGATAAGGGAGGAGGAGATCGTTCCCGAGCTTCTTGCGGAGGTTGACAAGCTTTAAGCATGCAGAATTGCAATATGTCCGCGTATTGACATATTCATTCTCAATTTTATGGACAGGAGTTTTAAGATGCAGGTAAAAATATCCGATTTTCTCAAGGAGTATACCTCGGAATTGCCCGAGACTGTCACAGGCGGTGAGATATTCAAGCTCACCTATACGGAAAACCTTGAAAGCATACGCTTTCATGCGCTTTTTCCCGAGATAGTTCCCAGCGATGATATATTCGCATTTGAGAAGGCTGTTGAAGCAGCTATAAAAGTAGAGCAGGTGAGACTTGCCTGCCGATATCCCTCTGAGAAGTTCGGAATGGACTGCTACGGCGAGTTGGTAAAGCTTCTGAAACGCGATATCCCCGTGGTAAATGGCTTTCTCGATGATGCTGAGGTACAGCTCAGCAACGGAGAGCTCCGAATAAAGATAGTTCACGGCGGCAGGGATATACTGGACAGGTTCTATTTCTGCCAGAACTTTTCAAGAATGATATATAACCAGTTCGGTGTCCGCGTCAAGGTAGTGCTTGACGGAGAGAGCTCCGTAAGCGAGGAGCAGTTTGACGAGATGATAGAGCGCATCGAGGCGGATATGCCTGATTACAGCGCACAGCTCGTTCCCGACAAGACTGCCGAGGAGATAAGGGCGGAGGAGATGAAGTCTGTAATTCCAACTGCCACCATAGATGTTACTGCTCTGAACAAGGACTTTGACGCAGAGTCTGCTGAGATCGTCAAGGGCAGAGCTATCCGCGAAAAGCCAACTCCCATTTGTGAGGCGGTACAGCGCCTTGGCGAGAAGGTAGTAGTGGTCGGCGATGTTTTTGCCTCGGAATTCAAGGAGATAAGGGGCGAAAAGACCGTTGTCACCTTTGATGTCACCGATTACAGCGGCTCGCTGAAGCTGAAAATATTCGCCAAGAATGAGGAAGTGGAGGAACTGAAGCTGGGCTCCATCAAGAGCGGTGCTACACTTCTTGTATCGGGCAAGCTGGACTATGACTCCTACGCCCGTGATATCGTTATCACAGTAAACTCCCTCATCAAGGTAAAGCGCATTCCAAAGACCGACAGCTATCCCGAGAAGCGCGTTGAGCTCCACTGCCATAGCAATATGTCAGCAATGGACGCTGTCACTGACCCCGTCAAGCTCATAAACAGGGCGGCAGAGTGGGGACATCCTGCCATGGCGATAACCGATCACGGCTGCGTGCAGGCTTTCCCTGACTGTATGTACAATATGCCCAAGAACTTCAAGGTCATCTACGGCATGGAGGCTTACGTCGTAAATGATATTGAGCGTGATATGGTCATTTACGGCGACGATGACAGAAGTTTTGACGACGAGATAATAGTTTTTGACGTTGAGACCACAGGTCTCAGCTTCCGAAATGACAGGCTCACCGAGATAGGTGCTGTAAAGCTGAAAAACCTTCAGGTGGTGGACAGCTTCAATACCAAGGTGAACCCGGGCTTCCATATCCCCGAAAAGATAACCGAGCTCACGGGTATCAGCGATGCTGATGTGGCTAACGCACCCGACGAGGCAGAAGCGCTTCGTATGTTCATGGAGTTCTGCGGAGACAAGCCCGTGCTTGTTGCCCACAATGCCCGTTATGACACCAACATGATAAATCAGGTAAAAAAGCGTCAGGGCATCGACTTTGATTACACATGGATAGACACCCTTGTTATGTGTCAGTCCATGCTTCCCGAAATGGGACGTCACAGGCTGAATATGGTGGCAAAACAGCTGAAGCTGGGCAAGTTCGACCACCACCGCGCTTCCGACGACGCTCTCATGCTCGCAAAGATATACATAGAGCTCGTAGGCAGACTAAAGAGCGAGAGAAGCTTTTCAACGCTCCAGCAGCTCAATGTGCTGGTGGGCGAGATAGAGACCAAGAAGCTGAAAAGCTACCACCACATCATACTTGTCCGCAATCAGGCAGGACTGAAAAACCTCTACAGACTGGTATCACTCAGCAACCTTGAATATTTCTATAAAAAGCCGCTTATCCCCAAGTCCAAGCTCATAGAGCACCGTGAGGGACTTATCTACGGAAGCGCCTGTGAGGCAGGAGAGCTTTTTCAGGCTATGCTGGATATGCGTGATCAGGACTATATCGACGATCTGGCAAAGTTCTATGATTATCTGGAGATACAGCCCATAGGCAATAATGAGTTCATGGTCCGTGACGGTGTTGCAAAGGATGATGAGGAGCTGAAAGACTTCAACCGCTACATCGTTGACATGGGCGACCGACTCGGCATACCCACCTGTGCTACCTGTGATGTCCACTTCCTTGACCCTAAGGACGCTATATACCGTAAGATAATCCTTGCCAGCATGGGCTTCAAGGACGCCGAGCAGCAGGCTCCGCTCTATCTGCGTACTACCGAGGAGATGATGGCGGAGTTCGCATATCTGGGCGAGGAAAAGGCAAAGGAGGTAGTCATCACCAACACCAATGCCATTGCCGACCAGATAGAGATGGTGAGACCTATCCCCAAGGGCACATTTACTCCTACTATCGATGGTGCGGAGGAGGAGCTTGTCAAGATAACACATGACAAGGCTCATGAGATATACGGCGACCCGCTTCCCGAGCTGGTAGAAAAGCGCCTTGACAGAGAGCTTTCGTCTATCATCAAGCACGGATTTTCCGTTCTTTATATCATCGCACAGAAGCTTGTTTGGAACTCCGTTGAAAATGGCTATCTGGTAGGCTCAAGAGGCTCCGTTGGTTCATCATTCGTAGCTTCTATGGCAGGTATCTCGGAAGTAAATCCGCTGCCGCCGCACTATATCTGTCCCAACTGCAAGCACAGCGAGTTTCTGCTGGACGGTGTTTACGGCTCGGGCTTTGACCTGCCGCCGAAAAAGTGTCCCGACTGCGGAAAGGATATGAACCGCGACGGACATGACATCCCCTTCGAGACATTCCTTGGCTTCGACGGCGACAAGGCTCCTGATATAGACCTTAACTTCTCCGATGAGTATCAGTTCTGGGCTCACAGATATACGGAGGAGCTGTTCGGAAAGTCAAACGTTTTCAAGGCAGGAACTATATCCGTAGTTGCGGAAAAGACCGCATACGGCTACGTCAAGAAGTACTGCGAGGAGAACGAAATAACTCTCAACAACGCAGAGCTGAGCAGACTTGCTATCGGCTGTACAGGTATCAAGAGGACCACAGGTCAGCACCCGGGAGGAATGGTCGTTGTTCCGTCTGATTATGATGTTTACGATTTCACTCCCGTTCAGCACCCTGCGGATACTGCGGACTCTGAGATAATCACCACTCACTTTACATTCAATTCTCTCCACGATACTATCCTGAAGCTTGACGAACTTGGACACGTTGTTCCGACTCTCTACAAGCATCTTGAGGACCTGACGGGCATAAAGATAAAGGACGTTCCGACGTCCGACCCCGATGTTATCCGTATGTGTACCAACTGCGATGTTCTGGGAGTAACCCCCGAGGACATCTACTGCAAGACGGGAAGTCTCGGTATCCCCGAGATGGGTACGGGCTTCACCATACAGATGCTTCTGGATGCCAAGCCAACTAAGTTCAGTGACTTCCTCCAGATATCGGGACTGTCTCACGGTACCGACGTTTGGCTAGGCAACGCAAAGGACCTCATCGATAACGGTGTTTGTACAATTTCCGACGTTATCGGAACCCGTGACTCTATCATGACCTACCTTTTATATAAGGGCGTAGAACCGAAGATGGCGTTCCAGATAATGGAGTGGACCCGTAAGGGAAAGGCTCCCAAGCAGTTCACACCCGAGATAATCCAGATGCTCCGTGACCATAATGTGCCAGAGTGGTACATCGAGAGCTGTCTGAAGATAAAGTATATGTTCCCCAAGGCTCACGCGGCAGCTTACGTTATCGCCGCCATAAAGCTGGGATGGTTCAAGCTGCATATGCCGCTGGAATACTACGCCACATATTTCTCTGTAAGAGGCGAGGACTTTGACGCGGAGCTTGCCGTAAAGGGCAGGGCTGCAGTCCGAGCAAGAATAGAGGAGATAAAGGCACTTGGCAACGATAAGTCCAATAAGGAGAGTGCTCTGTATGATATCCTGCTCATCACCAACGAGATGATGGCGCGCGGATACGAGTTCCTGCCCATTGACCTGTTCAAGTCCCACGCTACGGATTACCTTGTGGAGGACGGCAAGCTGAGGATACCTTTCTCGGCTATGAGCGGTGTCGGCGACAACGCCGCAAAGGGAATTTACGAAGCAGCTCAGAAGGGCGGCTTCATGTCAATTGAGGAGTTCCAGAGCGAGAGCGGAGCGTCAAAAACAACAATTGATATGTTGAAAACCATAGGAGCCTTTGGTGATTTACCCGAATCAACTCAGATGTCCTTCTTTTAACTTGACTTTCTTTTAGTAATATGTTATCATATTATCATGTTAGCAGACTAAAGTGATAATACCCAAGGAGGTAATTATGAAGAATTACGATCTTATCACTCCCGAGGGAACAAAGGATTTGCTCTTCGGCGAGTGCATAGTCAGACGAAATATAGAGAGTTCCCTTATGGGACTTTTCAGAAGCAGGGGATACAGCGAGACAATTACTCCCGGTCTGGAGTTTTACGATGTATTCAACCTTAATTCACGCTATTTCCCGCAGGAGAACCTTTATAAGCTCACCGACAGCAAGGGAAGGCTCCTTGTTATGCGTCCCGACAATACGATGCCTATCGCAAGAATTGTGGCTACTCGTCTCAGAGACGCTGATCTGCCTTTGAAGCTTTGCTATGCTCAGGCGGTTTACACTACCGAGCCTTCACTGAAGGGCAGAAGCGACGAAGTTGTACAGACAGGTATTGAGCTTATCGGTTCACAGCTGAAAATGGCTGACCTTGAGGTCATCTCCACAGCAGTTGACTCCCTCAGCTCATTCGGCATGGAGTTCTCTCTTGAACTTGGTCATATTGGCATTTTCAAGGAGCTTGTGGGCAAGCTTGAAGCCTCCGACAAGGACAAGGAAGCTATCAGAAAGCTCATCGAGAACAAGAATTTCCCTGCTCTCAACGACCTGCTTGACAGCTTCGGCGGTTCTCCCGTTATTACAGCATTGAAGAAGCTTCCCGCACTTTTCGGCGGTGAGGAGGTATTCGAGAAGGCTGAGGAGCTCATGCCCGATGAGAATATCAAGCATATACTTGACGAGCTCAGAGAGGTCTACGCAGATGCTTCCGAGCTCTGCGGCGGTGACGGTTCAATAACTGTTGACCTCGGACTTGTTAACAAGACCGATTATTACACAGGTCTTATAATAAAGGGCTATTTACAGGGGCACGGAGAGGAAGTCCTCTCCGGAGGAAGATACGACAGACTCATTTCAGAGTTCGGCTATGACGTTCCTGCCATTGGTTTTGCTGTAAATATCAACGCAGTTGCAAAGCTTATGGAAAAAAGCGATGTTCTTCCCGCAGAGCCCAAGGCAGATGTTATCGTCTACGCCGAGGAGGGCTGTGAGGTCGCAGCATTGAAGGCGGCAAGAGAGCTCCGCGAGCAGGGACTTATCGTTGAGAATGCTCTCTTTGACGATCTTGAGAGTGTCCGCGAGTATGCTATGGAGAAGAAGATAGCCAAGGTCGTTGTTATAGACGGAGAAAGCAAGGAGGTCAATATATGAACAAGCCTATCAGAATGGCTCTTACAAAGGGCAGACTGGAAAAGGACACAGTAGGGCTCCTTGAAAAGCTGGGCTTTGACTGCACAGCAGTCCGCGAAAAGGGAAGAAAGCTTATTCTTCCTGTTCCTGATGCAAATCTCGAGGTAGTTCTCGCAAAGGCAAACGATGTTATCACCTATGTTGAGCATGGTGTGTGCGATATGGGTGTTGTGGGCAAGGACACTATCATGGAGATGAAGGGCAAGTTCTACGAGCTTGTTGACCTTGGCTTCGGAAAATGTAAATTCGCTCTCGCTACCAAGAAGGGCTACGATTTTTACAGCGGCTACGGTATCAAGACCATCGCCACAAAGTATCCCAACGTTGCAAGAAGCTTCTTTGAGAAGAAGGGCATGGATACAGAGATAATCAAGATAGAGGGCTCTGTTGAGCTGGCACCCCTTCTGGAGCTGGCTGACGGTATCGTTGATATTGTTGAGACAGGAACCACCCTCAAAGAGAACGGTCTCGAGGTCATTGAGGACGTTGCACCAATCTCTGCAAGACTTATCGCAAACACCGTTAGTCTCAAAATGAGACACGCTGAAATAGACAGACTTATCACACTTATAGAGGAGAATCTTTGATGAAAAAAATATTTGCAAACGGAACCGATGAGGTCGCTTTCCTCAATGACCTCAAAAAGAGAAGCAGCGAGACTAACAAGAAGGTCACAGAGGTAGTTTCCGAGATCATCGAGAATGTTAAGGAGAACGGCGACGAGGCTGTAAAGAACTACACTCTCAAATTTGACGGAAATCTTCCTCAGTATTATGAGGTTCCCCGCGATGTAATAAACGATGCCCTCACAGAGGCAGATCAGGACTTTGTTGACGCTCTCCTGAATGCTCAGGAGAACATTGCCGACTTCCACAAGAGACAGGTGGAGCAGAGCTTTATCTCTCCCAAGGAGAACGGCGTTATCATGGGACAGCGTGTCCGCGGACTCCACAGAGTAGGACTTTACGTTCCCGGCGGTACAGCTGCCTATCCTTCAAGCGTTCTCATGAATGCTGTACCTGCAAAGATCGCAGGCGTTAAGGAGATCATCATGGTAACACCTCCTCTGAAGGACGGCACACCCAACAAGGACATACTTGTTGCAGCAGCTATCTGCGGAGTTGACCGAGTGTTCCTTTCAGGCGGAGCACAGGCTATTGCAGCCCTTGCATACGGTACAGAGGAGATACCAAAGTGCGACAAGATCGTAGGCCCCGGAAACATCTATGTTGCCACAGCAAAGAAGCTCCTTTACGGAGTTGTTGACATAGACATGATCGCAGGTCCCAGCGAGATACTTGTTATAGCTGATGATACAGCAAATCCCAAGTTTGCAGCCGCAGACCTTATGTCTCAGGCAGAGCACGATGTTCTGGCTTCCGCTATCATGGTGACCACCAGCGAAAAGCTGGCTGACGCTACCATGAAGGAGATCGACCGCCAGAAGGAGTATCTTGAGAGAAAGGCTATCATTGAGAAGTCTCTTGAGGACTACGGTGCTATCATCATCGCTGACAGCCGCGAGAAGTGCGTAGAGCTGGCAAACGAGATAGCTCCCGAGCACCTTGAGGTACTTATGGAGAACCCCTTTGAGCTTCTGGGAAGCCTTGACAATGCGGGCTCAATATTCCTCGGTCACTATGCTTCCGAGCCTCTGGGCGACTACTATGCAGGTCCCAACCACGTTCTTCCCACAAGCGGTACTGCTCGTTTCTTCTCGCCTCTGGGTGTTGCAAGCTTCACAAAGCGTACAGCTTATACCTACTACACTGAGGACGCTCTGAGACAGGCAAAGGACGACATCGTTCTCATTGCAGAGCGCGAGGGACTTACCGCTCACGCCAATGCTATCAAAGTAAGATTTGAAGACTGAATCACGCAATGGGGCGGCTTGAAAAACAGCTGCCCTATAGGTGTTTTAAGAAAGGAACATATATGAAGAAATATCGCTGCCTTTGCTGCGGTTATCGTACTCTTGATACAAGAGGAGGATTTGATATATGTCCCATATGTTTCTGGGAGGACGAGCCGTATATATTGTACGATAAAAAGAATGAGCAGGGGCATATAACGTCTGTATATTATTATAATGACTGTGAAAACGATGATTACGACGGCAGTGATATAATCGATATACCGTCAGGAGCAAATCGGTTGTTGACTTTGAGGCAGGGCAGACGTAATTTTCGAGAATTCGGTGCCTGTCACGGAGAGCTCAAGGAATACGTAAGATTTCCGAGAAGCTCCGAAATGAAAAAATGGCGAAAAGAAAATCGTATAGTTGACGGAGAGCTGGTTTTTCTGAGTGAAGAGAAAGGATAGAATATGAGTTACAAACTTAATAAAAAGCTGATCGATCTGGTGCCCTATGATCCCATCACAGGACACTATGATATAAGACTGGACGCAAACGAGAGCTGCTTCAACCTTAATGACAGCTTAAAGGAAAAGATAGGCAGAAGTATTTCGCAGATAGACTTCAACCGCTATCCCGACTGCCTTGCAAAGGCACCCACAAAGGCTTTTTCGGAGCTTTACAGCGTTCCCGAGGAGCTTATAAGCGCAGGAAACGGTTCCGACGAGCTAATCAGTATAATCTCAAGCTGCTTCTTTGAGTCAGGGGACACCATTGTAAATGTTTCCTACGACTTTTCGATGTATGAGTTCTATGCACAGCTCTACGAGGTGAATGTTGCTACTTATCAGAAGGAAGCTGACCTGACCATAGACCCCGACAAGCTCATTGCCTTCTGCAAGGAAAATGGCGCAAAGGGACTTATCTTCTCCAACCCCTGTAATCCCACATCTCTGGGACTTGACAGGGCTTCCGTAAGAAAGATAATAGAGGCGCTTGACGGCTGTCTGGTCATTCTTGACGAGGCTTACATGGACTTCTGGGATCAGTCTATTCTCGACGAAGTCAACAACTACGACAACCTTATAATCCTCAAGACCTGCTCAAAGGCAATAGGACTTGCGGCGGTGAGATTCGGCTTTGCAGTTTCAAACAAGACCATAACAAACGCTATCAGGGCGGCTAAGTCGCCTTACAATAACGATACCGTGGCACAGACAATAGTTTCCGATATCCTTAGCGAAAAGGAATATCTGAAGGAGTGCCGTGACATCATAGTTGCCAATACAAAAAAGCTTTACAGCGATATTCTTGCAATAAACGAGAAGCACAGCTGCTTTGACAAGATAATGGAGCCCTGCACAAACTTCGTATTCATCATTACGGACAAGTATGAGGATATATACAAGTTTATGCTGGAAAACTCTATAGCCATCAGAAAGTTCAGGGGAGCTATCAGGATAACCGCAGGCACAGAAGCGGAAAATGCAAGATTTATCGAAGTGCTTGAAAAATATTTCAGTAAATAAGGGAGGTAATTATGCGTACAGGAACTATCGAGCGCAATACCAAGGAAACTCAGATAAAGATATCCGTCAGCCTTGACGGCAAGGGAAAGGCTGATATAGATACGGGCGTGGGATTTTTCGACCATATGCTCACAGCTCTCTCCGTTCACAGCGGTATCAGCATGGATATCAAGGTCAGGGGCGACCTGCACGTTGACTGCCACCACACAATTGAGGACACGGGAATAGCTCTCGGACAGGCTCTGGGACAGGCTCTCGGTACAAAATCGGGCATAGTCCGCTACGGAACAGCATATATCCCCATGGACGAGTCTCTTGCCATGGCAAGCCTTGACCTGAGCAACCGTCCATTTCTGGTATTCAACTGTGAGTTTACAAACCAGAGCTGCGGCGGCTATGACCTCTGCATGACAGAGGAGTTCTTCCGCGCATTTGCATTCAATTCGGGAATGACACTCCATATAAACCTCCTCTACGGAAGCAATGACCACCACAAGGCAGAGGCGATATACAAGGCTGTGGCACACGCACTGAAAACTGCTGTGACCGAGAATGCTGACGGTTCAACACTCTCCACGAAAGGAGTTCTCTGATGATAGCGATAATCGACTACGGCGCAGGCAATATTTTCAGCGTAAAGAACGCTCTTGACTACCTTGGACTTGAAAGCAGACTGGTAAGCGACAAGGAGTCCGTAAAGGCAGCCGATGCTGTTATTCTTCCGGGAGTAGGAGCCTTCCCTGCGGCAATGAGAAAACTTGAGGCTACGGGACTTGTTGACACCATCAAGGAGGAGGCTGCAAGAAAGCCCTTTCTCGGCATCTGTCTCGGTATGCAGCTCATTTTTGACAAGGGTTATGAGTTCGAGGAGTGCGATGGTCTGGGACTTATCGGCGGAAGTGTCCGCAAGATGGAGGAGCCTGAGCTGATAATCCCCCACATGGGCTGGAACAAGCTCGAAAAGCTCAATGAATGTCCGCTTCTGGAGAACGTTGGGGACAACGAGTATGTTTACTTCGTTCACTCCTACAAGGCACACTGCGAGGACAGGGATATAGCTGCGTATGTTGAATACGGCGGCAGAGTTCCTGCGCTTGTATACGACGGAAAGTACGTCTACGGAGCACAGTTCCACCCCGAAAAGAGCGGTGAGACAGGTCTGAAGATTCTCAGAAGCTTCGGAGGACTTATTAAATGAGCGAATATGTCAGTTTGCTTTCGTGCTCACGCAATACAAGAGAGCTTGGCGGAATAAAGACAGTTAACTGCGGTTTCACAAGAAATGGCGTATTCTGGCGCAGCGATACTCTCGGGACTCTCTCAGCTGAGGACAAAGAGAAGCTGCTCAGCAGCGGCATGACGACTATCATAGATATGCGTACTGAAGCCGAGGTTAAGAAGGCTCCCGACGGAACTGCTGAACTGGAGGGCTTTGACTATCATCATTTTCCAATAACCGAGGGAAGCGGAGTTCCCGAAAGCCTTGAAGCTGTTCCGCGGTCTTACATGACTATTGCAACTGCCGAGAATATGCCGAAGGTAATGAAGACCATGGCGGAAGCCGAGGGCGGAGTCATTTTCCACTGCACCGCAGGCAAGGACAGGACTGGCGTAGTTTCAGCTATAATCCTTATGGCTTGCGGAGCCGAGGAGGAGAGTATAGTCAGCGATTATGTGGTCAGCCGTGAATATAACAAGGAGAGACTTGCTGCCTTTCTGGCTGCACATCCCGAGGTAAACAGGGAGACAGTTCTTGCCAACGAAAAAAGTATGAGGGGCTTTATGAAGCTTTTCAGAGAGCGCTTCGGCACTGTTGAGAACTACTTTGAGTTTCTGGGACTGACAGCCGCTCATGCGGATATGATAAGGAAAAAACTCATCGGTACAGACGAGTTCACGGAAAAAGCTGAGCGCTTTTCTCAGCGATTTCGGAAGCGGCAGGACTATGGTGCTCTCAACATCCGAAAATGACAGGGTCTCGTCAAGGATGATGAGCGTAGTAAGAATAGACGATGGCTTTTACTTTCAGACAGATACAGAGCTGAGGAAATACCGTCAGCTTTCCGCCAATAAATATGCCGCACTCTGCATTGACAATATTCAGATAGAGGGCGTATGCGAGGAAACAGGCAGACCTGTTGAAAGCCCTGATTTCTGCGAGGTATTCCGCAGCTGCTTCAAGGGCTCCTATGACGCATATTCCGGGCTTGAAAACGAAAGGCTCTTTGTGCTGCGTCCGGCTTACATTAAAGTGTACCCCAAACCGTGGACAAAATTTTGCAACCATGGACAGATAAAATGAACCCTGCCTGATGCAATTGCTCATGATAGATATGCTGTTCTTAGATTCCGAACCAGAGGCAAAACCAGCC
>Ga0255342_1001098_pt1 | contig 40700 bp, 39 predicted proteins | sample wastewater_treat_3_FD_192416 | JGI IMG/M metagenome (GOLD analysis project Ga0255342, IMG submission 192416) | Wastewater microbial communities from Lulu Island WWTP, Vancouver, Canada - plant14 | ecosystem: Engineered > WWTP > Wastewater > Unclassified | place: Canada: Vancouver, British...
CGCTGACAAAACAACTTGAAAACTTAAACCCCTTTGAGTTAAACACGGCTATACAATCGAAGCTCAAAAAAATTACCAGGCTTCGGTAACATCTTTTGTGAGGCAACGTTCTAAATACTCACTCTTTTCTCGGTAACATTTATTAATGAGGCAACAGGCCATTTTCAAATGGGGGAAAAGGGACTTTCCCGGCACAAGGCGCAATTGACCTCGCGCCGAAGATGCGCTACTGTTTATGCATGATGACTCACAGGCACACTCACGGCCATGACCGGGAAAAATCGTGGGGCAGACGCCTCCTGGCCTCGATACTGGTCAACTTTCTCATACCGGTGGTGCAGATTGCAGGCGGCATCGTGTCCGGCAGCATGGCGCTCATCAGCGACGCCCTGCATAACTTAAGCGATTTTGTCTCCCTTATCATCAACTACGCGGCGCTTATCATCGGAAAGCGCCAACCGACCCCCCGGCACACCTTCGGCTTTAAGCGTGTGGAAATATTTGCGACTCTGATCAGTGTGGCGCTACTGTACGGAGCTGCATTTTATATCGCCCTCGAAGCCTGGCACAGGCTTTCCGCGCCGCGGCCGATCAGTGGCTGGCTGGTCATTTGGATAGCTCTGCTCGGTTTTGCCGGAAATATATTTTCCGCCCTGCTTTTGCATTCAGGCGCCCGTGAAAACCTGAATATGAAAAGCGCTTTTTTGCACATGCTGGCCGATGCCGTAACCTCCCTTGGGGTGGTCGTGCTGGGGATCATCTGGATGTTCAAGCCCTGGTACTGGCTCGACCCGGTGTTTTCCTGGCTTATCGTGGCCATGATCCTTTACGGAGGATGGGGGCTGATCAAGGAAAGTGTTCTCATCCTGATGAACGCGACTCCGTCGGGAATGAATCTCGAAGGGGTGCGCGAGGCGCTGGAGAGCGTGGAGGGGATTGAAAAAGTTCACGACCTGCACGTTTGGAGGCTCTCATCAGACAGCATCGCACTGGCGGTGCATATCACCGTTCCCGACCAGATGCTCGGGGTCATAGATGAACTGGCGGATAGCGTCCGGGTGATGCTCGCCGCCAGATTCAACATCGACCATACGACCTTGCAATTTGAATGTAACAGTTGTAGTGATGGCAAGTTTATGTGCTCCAGCGCCCGCGGCCATTCTCAGGGCCGGAAGCACTCGACAGGCCGTCCTCTGAAAAGTGACCGCCCCCATGGTGAAGACAAATAAATCCAGACAGGAGAAAATATATGGAAATCACGACGGCAAAAAAAGAAGGCGTCCTGACTATCGAATTTAACCGGCCCGGAAAGAAAAACGCGATTACCTCGGCCATGTACAAAATGCTGGCCGACGCTCTGGCCGATGGTGAAAATGACCCGGCGGTTCGTGTGGTTCTGTTTTGCGGCAAGCCGGAAGTTTTTTCCGCCGGCAATGACCTGGAAGATTTTATGAATGCCCAGGGAAGCCTTGAGGAAAAACCTGTAGCCACGTTCATGCGCAATCTTCTGGTGATGCCCAAGCCGGTGCTGGCCGCCGTGTCCGGCATGGCCATCGGCATCGGGGTGACGATGCTCCTGCACTGCGATCAGGTCTATGCGGCGGCCGGGACGAAATTTTCGATGCAGTTTCCCAAACTGGGTCTTTGCCCGGAATTCGGCTCAAGTAAACTTCTTCCGGAGATAATCGGTTATCAGCGCGCCGCCGAGCTTCTGCTGTTCGGGGAATCATTTTCGGCAGAGCAGGCCCTGGAGATGGGTCTGATTAACCGGGTTTTGCCGCAGGAGGAACTAATTCCCTACGCCCGTGCTCAGGCGGCCAAGCTGGCCGTGCTGCCGGCCTCATCTTTGCGCACCACCAAGCATCTGATGAAGTCATCCAATACGGAGGCGGTTGTCGCTCAAATGCTCAGGGAAAGCGAACGCTTTGAGGCCATGCTGCAGTCGCCGGAAGCCAAAGAGGCGTTTTCCGCTTTCTTCGAGCGCCGCAAGCCGGATTTTACGAAATTCAGCTAAAGGCGCTATTCCTCGCTGATCCGGTAATGTTCGATTTTGCGGTAAATAGTGCGCCGGCCGATGCCCAGCAGTCGTGCTGCTCTGGATTTGTTCCACCCGGTTTTCTTTAAGGCCTCACGGATATTTTGCGCCTCCTCGGAGGAGGTGGTTTTACTTTTCATGCGCGGGAGAGCCCGGAGTTGCCGGGCCGCCCTGATGTCCGCGGGCAGGTGCCCGAGGGTGATTGTGCCGCCATGGCACAGCACGAAGGCATGCTCCATCACGTGTTCCAGTTCGCGAACATTTCCCGGCCAGGCATAATCCATGAACAGGCCTAGCACCTCACCCGAGATCCCTTCGATGTTCTTGTTGAATCTTTGATTGAATTGCCTACGGAAATGATCAACCAGAAGCGGCAGGTCCTCGAGCCTTTCCCTGAGCGGCGGGAGGGCTACCTCGACCACTTTAAGGCGGTAGTAAAGATCCTGGCGGAATTCACCTTTTTTGACCTTTTCCTTTAAATCTCTGTTCGTGCAGGCAATGACACGCACATCCACCTTTCGGGGGGTGGAATCACCTACCATTTCGAATTCCTTTTCCTGGAGGACTCTCAATAGCTTCAGTTGAATTAAAGGCGAAATATCACCGATTTCGTCCAGCAGTATTGTCCCTCCATCGGCGGCGGCAAAGCGTCCCTGCTTGTCTCTGATGGCGCCGGTGAACGCCCCTTTGACGTGGCCGAGCAGCTCGCTTTCGAGCAGCCCCTCCGCCAGCGCCGAGCAGTTGATCGTGGTAAAGGGGCCGAAGGCGCGGTTTCCGCTGTAATGCAGGGCGCGGGCGACCAGCTCTTTTCCCGTGCCGCTCTCGCCGGTGACCAGGACGGTCGTGTCCAGACCGGCCAGATCCTCGAGCAGACTGTAGATGTTCTGCATGGTTTTGTTGCGCCCGATCAGCCTCTGAAACTGATGGCGCTCTCTGAGTTCGCGCTCCACGTCACGCAAAAGGGTGACGTCGCGGATGACCATGACGGCGCCGGAGAAATTCCCCTGCTGGTCGATAAGTGGCGAGCTCGAAAGGCTCACGACCTGCTGTGGCCGCAGCTTATGGCCGCATTCAATCCGGTATTCACGAACCGCTGTTTTTTTCTCCAGCGTCTGTCTGAGCACCTCAACGCACGCCTGCCCGCAGGATTCCCCGTAGGCGGTGAATTTGAGCCCGTCAATTTTTCGCACCTGTATGGAGCAGATATTTTCGATGGATTTGTTGGCGTCAATCACCACAAACTCAGGATCCACGGTGATGATCGCGTCCTTGACGCTGCCGAAAATGGCCTCCAGGCGCAGGCGCCCCTCGGCCAGTTTCCTTTCCGCCTCGCGTTTTTCCGTCACATCGCGCGACACCATGCGAAAACCGTAAATCTTGCCGGCACAATCGCGCGCCAGTGACACGGATTTCTCGATGGTTCTGTGTACGCCCTCACGGTCGGTCACTTCCAGAATTATATTTTGCACCGGCACACCGGAAAAATAAACCTTTCTGTAGAGCCGGTCGTATTCCCGGATGTCTCTGTCCTTCATATAGTGGCGGTAATTCATGCCCATCAGCTCTTCGCGCGGCAGCTTCCACATCCGGCAGCCGGCATCATTGATGAAGGTGATGTTGCCACGCAGATCTATTTCACTGAGTTGCACATTGACATCATCGAGAATGGTCTCATAGCGTTTAAGGGAATCTTCCAGTTCTCCCAGGCGGTGCGCGAAGGATGACAAATTTATCACGCACCCGGCGACGGCTTTTTTCCCGCGGAAAAGAACCGGGCCGTAAGATAAAACAGCCGGCAGGAAATTTCCGTCCTGTTTAATGAAGCGGACGACGGCCGTGTCCTGTCTGGTGATTAGCGGTATCTCCTGCGGCAGCAGACGATGATCATCGGGATGGATCAGATCGGGGAGGTTTTTGCCGATGAGTTCGCGGGCCTCCGGATAGGAAAGCAGGTTCGCCAGGCGTGTATTGACATAGCCAAGTGAGCCTCCCTCCAGGACGTACAGGCCCGCACCCGCCGCTCCGGCAATCGCAAGAATGTCGCCGGGAGGGACGGGGGAGGGAGTCTCGCGGTTAATCGTGGGCATTTCCACGCCGCCACAAAAAGCGGAATCATCCCCGTGTGGCGCGTATTGTGGTTTTTCCGCCATAAAAGTACCTCCGGCTAAAACGAACTATGTTTAGTTTGGTCTTTTGCTTACTACGAAATGCCATGCAAGTCAAAGCTGAGGGTTTGGCCCGAAGTCTCGATGTCGGGCGGAGCCGCATTTTTATTTTGCATCAGGCCGATAATGTGCTATAGGCCGTTTCGTCAATTTAGGCCGACAAGCGCCTGTAGCTCAGCTGGATAGAGCACCAGACTACGAATCTGGGGGCCGTAGGTTCGAATCCTACCAGGCGCGCCATTAGAATCCGCTTGACTTGCCCGTCCCGATTAATTATCTTGCATGCTAAATAATTTTCCGCCATGAGGGTGGAAAATCGAAGTTGTGGCAGGAATTTTCTGCAAATTACCCCAAATGGTGCAACTCACGCCGATGGGTACGCCGGGCAGGCATTTTATGATCAGTTACCGCGAAGTCATTTTGTTTATCTTGAGCAAGGCCAATCAAAAAGTTTACGGCACTTTCAAGTCACGCCTTTTGCCCTACGGTATGACGCCCATGCAGGGTCTGGTTTTACATGCCCTTTATGAAGAGGAGAACCTCTCCGCCGGAGAGTTGGGGAAACGTCTGGTCCTGGATAGCGCCACCTTATCCGGTGTGCTGGACCGGATGGCGGAAGCCGGCTGGATTGTGAAAACAACACAAAGAGAGGACAGGCGGGTTTTGAGCATCAAGCTGTCAGACAAGTCGCGCCGGCTGCGTGATGAGTTCATTCGCGAAACTGCAAAACTCAACGAGGAGCTTCTTTCCATGTTCAGCCCCGAGGAAAGGCTGTTGCTTGCGAGAATGCTCGAGGATTTACGTAAATAAAGCCGGGAAAATTTCGCCCCAACAATGGGGCGACTGTAATACGGAGGTGAATTATGCCGGCAGGAAAAAAACAGTCACGCCCGGCGGGAAGCAGTCAATTTCCCGATGCGGATTTTGAGAGAATTTTTCACCCCGAATCGATTGCGATTCTCGGAGTGTCGTCAGATGAAAACGCGGTCGGTTTCGGCACCGGTATGCTCAGAGTTCTCAAAGAAATGGGCTTCGAGGGCAGGATTTATCCTGTCAATCCCAGGGGAGGCAGTGTTTTCGGCCAGAAAATATACACCCGTGTGGAAGATATCCCGGAGAAGGTGGACTTCGCCGTTATTGCCGTAGCCGCGAAGCTTGTGCCTCAAGCCCTGGAAGATTGCCTGAAAATTGGTGTGGCAGGCGCGGAAATCCTTTCTTCCGGTTTTAGTGAGCTGGGAACGAAAGAGGGGCTCGAACTGGAAAACGAGATATGCGAAATAGCCTCGCGGGGGATCAGGGTTGTCGGGCCTAACTGCTTTGGCATCTACTGCCCCCGCAGCGGCCTGACGATGCTGCCCGGACCGGATCTGACGCGCCAAAGCGGGAGCGTGGCCTTTGTGGCGCAAAGCGGCGGTATGGCCATCGATTTCGCCCACGCCGGAGAATGGAGGGGGATCCGTTTCAGTAAAATGGTCAGTTTGGGCAACGGTGCCGACCTGCGGGAGGCGGAGTTACTAAACTATCTGGCGGGCGACCGGGAAACGGAGGTTATCTCCATGTATATTGAAGGCATCAAAGATGGTGATGTTTTTTTCCGTGAGCTTAAAGCCGCCGCCGCTCACAAGCCCGTTATCATTTTTAAAGGAGGGCTCTCGAAAGCGGGTGCCAGAAGCGTGGCCAGCCACACCGCCTCGATGGGGGGCAGCGGCGTAATCTGGAGCTCCATTTTAAAGCAGACAGGCGCCGTGCAGGTTTTTGACTCACAGGAGCTTATGCAGGCCAGTGCTGCTTTTTCCCTGCTGCCCAAAAGGTCTTTTCGCAACATATCCGTGATCGGCGGCGGAGGGGCGATCGGCGTAGCCGCCTGTGACATCGCCGAAAGATACGGCATTGAAATACCACCGCTGGCGTCCGATATCCGTGAACGTATTGAAGCAATTCTTCCCCGACCCGGCTCCAGCGCGTTAAATCCGGTAGATGTGGCCAATCCGCTGGTGGCTCCTTCCATACTGAAGGAAGTGCTTATGCAAGCGGCGCAGGATGAGCACATAGAGTTACAGATCATCGTTTCACTGCTTTTTCACTATAACCCCTATGCCCTGATGATGGGTGTTCCGATTAGCGAAATTGTTCCTTATAAAGAACTTGTTGAAGCGGTGGACGACGTGATAAATAAAACAGGCAAGCCGGTGGTTGCGGTGCTTCCCAATGCCAGGCGCGGCCCCCAAAACATGGACATCACCGAGCTCATCGCTTTGACGCGCCGGGAGTATGTCCGGCGCGGCATTCCCGTTTTCGACGAACTTCATGAAGCGATCCGGGCGATAGCCCATATGAATACATATTATGGAAGGAGAGAAAATGAAAAACGATAAAGCAGCCAAGATCATTGAGAAAGCGGTGAAGAAAGGGCGCAAGGCGCTTTCGGAATACGAATCAAAGCAGCTTCTTGCCGCCTACGGTATCCCCATCACCAAAGAAATTCTCTTGAAGGACAAAGACGGCCTCGCCCGCGCCACGGAAAGAATCGGCTTCCCGCTGGTGATGAAGGGTTGTTCCGCCGATATAGCCCATAAAACGGAAAAAGGGCTGATCCATGTGGACATACGCACCGTTACGGAAGCGAGGAAAGCCTTTCGTGAAATCATGGCGGGCATGGAAGGATTTGAAGGAGGCGTTCTGGTCCAGGAGATGGTTAAGGGCAGACGCGAACTGGTGATGGGGCTTACACGCGACCCGCAGTTCGGTCCGTGCGTGATGTTCGGTCTGGGCGGGATTTTCACCGAAATCCTGCGCGATGTGTCTTTCCGCCGCGCGCCGCTCGAGGCTTATGATGCACGGGAAATGATGAAAGAAATCAAAGGCCACAAGATACTTGAAGCTGTGCGCGGTATGGAAGCGGCGGATGAAAAACGCCTGACGGAAATGCTCATCAGCATCGGCCGCATCGGTCTGGAAAACCCGGATGTCATGGAAATCGACCTCAACCCCGTGATCCTGTCCGGCGCCAAACCGGTGGTTGTCGATGCGCTGGTGGTGTTGAAGTAGCCGGCAGGCGAAAGTCGGATAATCCCGGAGTCGTGGTATTGAGAGACAAATGCCGTGGCACAGACAAGCCACGGCGGCCGGGGCGGTGCCTTTCTGAGGCCTTGGGCCCGCTAAGGTGCGGGGCTGGCGGCTGATCTCAAGAAGCGCCGGAGGCGCTAATTTGCTGATACGAGCTTGCCTCAGTTAGCTTATGGCGACCGGTTTAAGACAAGCAGGCAGCGTCTCACTTCATCTTTGTTTAGTGAATATTTTCTGGAAAGTCAGCCGTGCAGGTTAATGGTCCCCGAAGATGCCCTTTGATATGTTATCAAAAGTGCACCTTCAGGAATGGTAATTGAACTGGTTGCCCGCATCGTCGCCGGATTCCCCGGTCAGTGAACGGATAAGATGAATACCGTTGTCATAGAAAATCTTATCGTAAAAATCCTGTGACAGGCCCATTTTTAAAAGATTTTCAATCTCTACCTCACGCGGCGTTATCAGATTGGGATAATCAGAACCGTATAAAATCCTCGATTTATATTTTTCCAGATAATCCGGGCCGAGTTTATAACCCTCGTAGGGCGGCGGCAGAAAGCAAAAGGCGGTGTCGAGATACAGGTTCGGGTGCTTGTCCAGAAGTGCGAAGAATCCCTCATACTCATGTGCCCCCAGATGGGCGACCGTGGCGCCCAGCTCGGGGAATTTGTCAAGCGCCCTGGTGAAAGCCTCAAGGCCGACATATTGATTTCCTACCGGGCCTGTCCCCGTGTGAAACAAGATGTGCTTATTTTTTTTGATGACCATCTCGTATAAAGGCCAGAGGCGCGAATCGTACGGATAAATATTCTGCACCAGATGATGGAGCTTGAATCCGAGTATCCTGGGGTTTTCAACAAGGCGCCCGGCCATTTCCAGTGCATCCGGGTCGTCGGGGTGATAGGCCGCAAAGCAGTACAGCCCGTCGTGCTCTTCGAGGATTTTTGTGTTCCAGCGGTTGAGGCCTCCGGCGACACCGGCTCGATGGGCGTAGTTGGAATAAACTGTGATGTCCACGCTCCCCTGCCGCAGACGCTCGATACACTCACCGTAATAGTATCGATGAATTATGCTCCAACCGTAATTTTTGACGAAGGAATTCCAAATGGCGTCAAAAAGTCTGTCTGGAAACAAATGCACATGGAAGTCGATTATTTTGCCGGGAAGTCTGGCCATGGATGCCACTGCCTTTCGTCGCTGCCTCGAATTTTTACATCATCGCAGATGCTGTGTCAAGAACGCGGAGCATCGAATGTAAATATCCCACCCCGACAGCGGAAGGATTGTTTTCAAATTATTTCCGGGTGGAAACTTTCAGCCGGGATAAGTTGGTGACTACCTGCAAAAAACGTTCTTCAAAAATCGTCATCATGCGTAACCGGAAAGAAAGCCGGACGCCGGATGCTTTCCCCGGGTTCCGATCTTTGGTTTGCAAATATTTCTTGACAAAAATCAGCTGTTGAATAAAAGTCCTCTCTCCCTGTGCGGGCGTAATTCAGTGGTAGAATGTCAGCTTCCCAAGCTGGACGTCGCCGGTTCGAGCCCGGTCGCCCGCTCCATTTTGTAAGCATTAAGGCGACGCTCCTTCGGTTGTAAATATTACTTGCGCTGCCTTCTATAATATGTTACGAATGTTTCGACCATCGCTGAAAGTAGTACACTGGAGTGGGCTGTCGCCCACTTTTTTATTTTCTGAGTAGTTTTTATGTATGGGGAATTAAAAGATAAAATTTGGGAACTGGCCGGGCCGGTGGCTGAGTCGGAAGGTACGGAACTCATCCATGTGGAATGTATAAAAATGCACTCCCGCTGGGTGGTTCGGCTGTTTCTGGACAAGGAAACAGGTGTGACCCTTGATGACTGCGCATCCGTCAGCAACCAGTTGGGCGACATTCTCGACGTTCACGATTTGACGCGGGGGCCTTATACGCTGGAGGTATCGTCGCCCGGCCCGGATCGTCCCATATCTCGTGATGAGGATTTTCTAAAATACAAAGGCCGCCGCATCCGCATCAGGACGTCGGCGAAAATCGACGGCATGAAAAATTTTCAAGGGACACTAACTGACTATACGAATGAGGACGGAGAAAAGATTGTCCGTTTGGAAGCAGCCGGCACGGTTTACGCAATTCCCAAAGACCAGGTTATTAAAGCCAATCTGGTTGATGATGCTGAGGAGGCCCTGTACAGATAGCGGCTGACCTTCCCGGTCACGGCCGGGACTAGATAAATGGAGGATTGTCAATGTTTCAAGAGCTTAAACGTCTGATTGAGCAGATGGGAAAAGACAGAGGTATCGACAAGGCTATAATTATAGAAGCCCTCGAGGCGGCAATGCTGACTGCGGCCAGAAAAAAAATGGGGCAGAACGTGGATATCGAGGCCAACTACAATGAGGAAGCCGGAGAAATTGAGGTTTTCCAGTTCAAGACGGTTGTCGATAAAGTGCTTGACCCGGAAACGCAGGTTTCCCAGGAGGAGGCCAGAAAAACACTCGATGAGGGTGCGGAGCCGGGAGATTCCCTGGGAATGAAAATTGATGCCGGTTCATTCGGCCGCATTGCCGTGCAGATGGCCAAACAAATCATTATCCAGCGGGTGAAAGACGCAGAGAGGGATAATATCTATGATGAATACAAGGACCGTAAAGGCGAGTTGATCAACGGTTTTGTGCAGCGTTTCGAGGGAGGCAATATTGTCGTCAATCTGGGGCGTGCCGAAGGTGTGGTGCCGCCGACGGAGCAGATTCATCGCGAGGCTTATAAGCGCGGCGAACGGATCAGAACCTATCTCGTTGATGTAAAAAAGAACACGAAAGGTGCGCAGATTATTTTGTCGAGGACTCACCCTGCTTTTTTAAAAGCGCTCTTCGAAGTTGAAGTGCCGGAAATATCCGAAGGACTCATCGACATTGTCAGTGTCGCCCGCGAACCGGGCAGACGGGGGAAAATCGCCGTAAAGGCCAAAGATAAGGACATCGACCCGGTAGGGGCCTGCGTAGGCATGCGCGGTACGCGCGTGCAGAGTGTGGTTCAGGAATTGCGCGGCGAAAAAATAGACATTATTCCCTATACGGAGGACTCGGCCAAGTATGTATCGAGCGCCCTGTCTCCGGCCAAGGTCAACCGGGTATTTGTTGACGAGGAAAATCGGGCCATGACGGTGATCGTTCCCGACGATCAGCTGTCTCTGGCTATTGGAAAAAACGGGCAGAATGTGCGTCTGGCGGTTAAGCTGACGGGATGGAAAATAGATGTTAAGAGCGAAACGATGGCCGCTGAAAAAGATGAGGACGGATATAAAGAACTGACCAGGATACCCGGTATCGGACCGGCCATTGCAGAAAAGCTTTTCGCCCACGGTATTAAGAGCATTGCCATGCTGGCGGCCGCCGAAGCGGAAGCGCTCTCTGAGATCCCCGGTGTCGGCGATAAGTCCGGTAGTGAATGGATTGCGGAAGCCATCAGGCTTTTGGATGAGGAAACAGGCGGGAATCAGGAATAGTCTACCAAAGCGGGTGTTTAGCCGAAGGGAGTTCGGGGATGGCGAAAAAACGAGTTTACGAATTGGCCAAAGATCTTGGCATGGAAAGCAAGGATCTGATTGCGCGTCTTGAAGTGCTGGGCATCACAGTCAAGTCTCATGCCAGCACTTTGGATGAAGACGATATTGAACGCGTCACGGAAGATTTACAGGCGAAGGCACCGCGGCAAATCGTTGAGGAAAGAATTAAAACGACGGTTATCCGCCGGCGGGCGGTTCGCGCGCCCATGGAGGAGACCATCGATCAGGAGGATCAGGAGGAAAAGGATGTTTCGCCGGAGGAGGAAGTTGTTCAAAAACCTGCCGCGGCGGAAAAGCCGAAGATTAAGGCCGCTCAAGAAAAACTGCCTGCTGAACCACCGGCAAGAGAAGAGAAAAAGGAACCGACCGGGGAGAGAAGAGACGTGCCGCCGGAGTCAGTCGCGGAAGCGGCCAAGCAGCAGGCACCTGAAACAGAACCGGATTTGCCGGTGACTCCCTTGAAGCCGAAAAAAACCCCGATAATACTTCCCGTGCGCCCACCGATGATGTCGCGGCACAAAGCGGCCAGGCCGGAGGAGAAGAAAGAAGTTCCTCTAAAAGCCCCTCAGAGACCGGTGGAAGAAGTCGTGCCCGCCGCCGTTCCGGAGAAGATAATTAAAGAAGAACCGGAAAAAGCCAGAAAAAGGGGTAAGGGGCCGGTCGAAGTTTTCATCGAGGAGGAAAAAGCGGTGCCACGCCGCAAGTTCGTCGAGAAAAAGGGCGACAAAAAAGTCAAAAAAATCGACGACGACCGCGAAGTGGTTTTCACCAGATGGAGAGAAGAGAAAAAAACAGCTCCCATCAAAATGAAGAAGACCGAAATCACCGTACCCAAAGCGATCAAGCGCCGTATTCGCGTCGGTGAGACGATCACCACCGGCGAGCTGGCCAAACGAATGGGAATTAAAGCAGGTGACGTGATCAATAAGCTGATCGGTATGGGTGTGATGGCGACGATCAATCAATCCATCGATTTCGATATTGCCTCACTTGTTGCCGCGGAGTTCAGCTTCCAGGTGGAAAAAGCGGAGCTGGAATTTGAAGAATCCATGCTGAAACCGCAATCAGCACAGGAAAACCTCCTGCCGCGTGCGCCGATCGTGACGATTATGGGGCATGTGGACCACGGCAAAACTTCGCTTCTGGATGCGATTCGCCAGACCAACGTTATCGACGGAGAGGCGGGCGGAATTACGCAGGCGATCGGCGCCTATCATGTCCATCTGCACGGCCGCGACATCGTCTTTCTCGATACGCCCGGCCACGAGGCGTTCACCGCCATGCGCGCCCGCGGGGCGCAGGTCACGGATGTCGTCGTCCTGGTCGTCGCCGCCGACGACGGAGTGATGGATCAGACGGTCGAGGCCATCAACCACTCCAAAGTTGCCGGCGTGCCGATCATCGTCGCTATCAACAAGATCGACAAGCAGGGAGCTGACCCGGAAAAGATCAAGCAGGCCCTGACCGAACACGGACTTTTATCCGAACAGTGGGGCGGCGATACAATCTTTTGCGAAGTGTCCGCCAAAAAGAAGATCGGCATTGAAGAGCTCCTGGAGATGATTCTTCTGCAGGCGGACGTACTGGAGCTGAAAGCAGATCCGACTTTGTCGGCGCACGGTGTGATTATCGAATCCAAACTCGACCGGGGTCGGGGGCCTGTGGCGACGGTCCTGATTCAACAGGGAACGCTGCGTGAAGGAGACGCCTTTGTTTCCAAAGCGGAGTTCGGCCGGGTGCGCGCGATGATCGATGATCAGGGAAAGCGCGTGAAAGAAGCGGGGCCTGCGATGCCGGTGGAGGTCATCGGGTTTTCCAGCGTGCCGCAGACGGGAGCTGAGTTCATCTGTGTCGAGGACGAGAAAAAAGCGCGCACCATTGCCGAGTACTGGCACAGAAAGGCAAGGGAAAAGGAGCTTTCCTCTACCTCGAAAATCACACTCGAGCAGCTCTACGAGAAAATCAAGGAAGGGGCCAAGGAGCTCAACATTATTATCAAGGCGGACGTGCAGGGATCCATTGAGGCCTTGTCCGACGCTCTTAATAAGCTGTCGACCGGAGATGTCCATATCAGGACGATTCACAGCTCGACAGGTGCGATAAGCGAGACGGACGTCATGCTGGCTTCCGCGTCCAACGCTATTATTATCGGGTTCAATGTCCGCCCGGATGCCCGGGTAACGAAACTTGCCGAGCAGGAAGGCGTGGAGATTAAACTCTACGATATTATATACAGCGTCATTGTTGACGTGCGTGCGGCGATGGAGGGGCTTTTGGATCCGGAGCACAAAGAGGTCGTGCAGGGGCGTGCTGAGGTGCGGGAACTGTTTAAAGTGCCCAAAATCGGCATTATCGCCGGTTGCCATGTAACAGATGGAAAAATCACGCGCGCAGCAGGCGTGCGCCTGCTGCGCGACGGCGTTGTTGTTTTCGACGGGAAAATCCTCTCTCTGAAACGATTTAAGGATGATGCCAAAGAGGTGCTTTCCGGGTTTGACTGCGGGATCGGTATCGAAGGCTATAACGACATTCATGTGCAGGATGTCATTGAGGCCTATACCGTGGAGACACTGGAGAGGAAATTATAGGGCGGCGGCCAAAAGACCATTATGGTGATCGGTTACGGCATAATTCAATTGCGGATTCCCATGTCCGGCTCTTTGAAAGAAAAAAAAAGCGTTTTAAACAAGATTTTAAAGCGCGCGCAAAATGAGTTTAATATTTCTATCTCCCAGGTCGGAGATCTCGCGAGCCATCAGTTTGCCGAAATCGGTTTTGCGATGACGGGAAATGAATCGCGCTATGTAAACGGCAAAATAGACCATTTATTGCAGTTTGTCGGCGACCTGAAATTTGCCGAAGTGGTATCGTCCAAAACCGAAATGATGGTAGTTTCTGATTTTCTCCAGGAAGATGATTGGGATATTGGTAAATACGATGACTTTTAAAAGAGCGGACCGGGTAAGCGAACTGGTCATGAAGGAAATGTCCGATATTCTGCTCAAAGCGGTCAAGGATCCCCGCCTGCAGGCCGTAACGGTAACAGGGGTTAAAATGTCGGATGATCTGCGCAGCGCCAGGATCTACTTTGTCGAAATGGGCAGGGACGAGTGCGGCCCTGATATCCAAGAGGGGTTGATGAGAGCCAGGGGATTTGTACGTCGCGAGCTGGGGCAGCGCCTTAATCTGCGCAGTGTGCCGGAGATTGCTTTTGTGCATGATAAGTCTTTCGGATACGGCAGCCGCATTGAAAAACTGCTCGCCGAGATCGCCGACAAGGACGGGAATGATGATTGAAGAAATAAAAGCCGCCATTCATTCCGGACAGAATTTCTTTATAACGTCTCATGTGCGGCTCGATGGAGATGCGCTGGGCTCGGAACTGGCTCTGTATCTGATGTTAAAAGGCCTGGGGAAGCAAGCCGTCGTATGCAATCAGGATGAAACACCCGAGCAGTATCGGTTTTTGCCTGCCGCAGAGCATATCGTGCATAGCGTGGACAGTGTTGAAGAATATGATGCGGGGTTTCTGCTGGACTGTTCCGAGGCGGAGCGGGTCGGCAGCGTATCCGCCTACCTCTCCGATATCAAAACACTGATCAATATCGATCACCATATTTCCAACGGGGGATTTACCAGGTTAAGAATGCTTGATGCAAAGGCCAGCTCCACCGGCGAGCTTCTGTTTCGCCTGATGAAAGAGATGAATGTGGTGATGACCGAAGATATCTGCACAAACCTGTACGCGGCCATCCTGACGGACACGGGTGGTTTCCGGTATTCCAACACCGGCCGTGAAACACTCAGAGCGGCAGGTGATCTGGTGGAAGGCGGCGCCGATCCGCAATGGATTTCAGAAAATATTTATCAGAGCGATTCGCCGGCAAAACTCAAGCTGCTCGCTGCGGCGATGGAAACGATCGAAATAGATCTGGAAAACAGGATTGCTTCCATGACGGTTACCTTCGAGCATCTGCGCCGGACAGGGGCGACGATGGACCATACTGAAGGTTTTGTCGAGATTCCCAGGACAGTCAGGGGAATCGATATCGCTGTTTTATACACTCAAATGGAAGACGGGAAATTCAAGGTAAGTCTGCGCTCCAAAGGAGATGTCAACGTGGAAAAAATCGCCGGCAGGTTCGGGGGAGGAGGGCACGCGAACGCCGCCGCCTGCCGGATAAGCGGTGATATTGACACGGTGAAAGCGCGCATTTACCAGGCGCTGAGGGAATTGTAGAAATCTATGGACGGCATTGTGGTCATTGACAAACCGGCCGGCTGTACTTCCCACGATGTCGTGACGCAAGTCAAAAGGCTCCTAGGCGCCCGCAAGGCGGGTCATCTGGGAACGCTTGACCCCATCGCGACGGGCGTTTTGCCGGTTTGCGTCAATGAGGCGACCAAGCTTGTGCAGTTTTTGTCCGCCGCCCGTAAAACGTACCGCGTGACCATGCTGCTGGGGGTGCATTCAGACACGCAGGATACGGAAGGGAAAATTATCAGTCGCAGTGAACTCGTGCCCGCGGAGGATGAAATACGAAAAACGCTTGCCGGGTTTATGGGCAAAATCAAGCAACTGCCTCCTGCTTTTTCGGCCGTGAAATATAAGGGCAAGCCGCTCTACCGCTACGCGCGGGCCGGTGAGTTTCCCGAAATAGTCCCGCGCGAAGTGGAGGTGTTCGATTTAAAAGTGATGGAAATTACATTTCCTCGTGTAACGTTTGACATTGTCTGTTCCGCGGGGACATATGTGAGAACGATTTGTTCGGACGCCGGACAGATGCTGGGATGCGGCGCATGCCTGTGCGGACTGCGGAGGGTGAAAAGCGGAATTTTTACACAGACCATGGCTGTATCCGTGGCGGAGGGACGGGGGGAGGAAAAACAAAGAGAGCTTTTGGAGAGGATGTTGTCTATGGAAGATTCTCTGCCGGATATTCCCGCCGTTACCGTTGATAATCCGACGGCGCTGAGGTTGCGAGACGGCTTTCAGCCGGATGCGGAGCTGTTACGGCAAAATGTTCATTCTTTCCTTGCAGCGGGAGATATGATAAAGTTCACCGATTCCGACGGTCGTTTGATTGCCCTGGCTGAAATGCAGATGCCGGCAGACGTGATAAACTGCGTGCAGGGAAATGTTCCGGCGGCCAGGCTGTTGAGGGTGTTTAAATAAGCTGTAAAATAAAACCGAGAAATAAGGAACCAAGAAAAGGGAGGTAAAGACGTGTTAACTTCGGAAAAGAGAAAGGCGTTAATTGAGGATTACCGGATACACGACAAGGATACGGGATCGCCTGAGGTGCAAATCGCTCTTTTGAGCGCCAGAATTGAATATCTGACTGAACATTTCAAATCCCATCAGAAGGACCATCATTCCCGACGCGGGCTTTTGAAGCTGGTCGGACAAAGAAGAAGATTGCTCAACTACATCAGAGACAATGATGTTGAGCGGTACAGAAACATAATCAAACGTTTGGGGCTCAGAAAATAGCAAGCATTTTCAAGGGCGGAAGGAAAAAGCGCGACCGGCCGGACAGGTTTCAGGTAGTGTCCGCGTCAGTCTGTTTTTTCGTTTCGCCCTTGAATTTTCTACCCGGACAACAAACAGAAAAATTGGAGGAAAGTGAATGAATAACACATTCAGCATGGATTTCGCGGGGCGAAATTTTACGATTAAAACAAATTATGTGGCGACGCAGGCGGACGGTTCTGCGCTGGTTAGTTACGGCGACACGGTCGTGCTGGTGACGGCTGTTTCATCGAGAACCGCACGCGAGGGAGTGGATTTCTTGCCGCTCACGGTGGATTACCAGGAAATGACTTTTGCGGCCGGAAAAATCCCGGGCGGTTTTTTCAAGCGGGAGGGGCGTCCCAATGAACGCGAGATATTAACCTCACGCATCATTGACCGGGCGATCCGTCCTCTGTTTCCCAAAGGCTATTACTCTGAAACGCAGCTGGTGGCCACGCTGCTTTCGGTGGACAAGGAAAACGATGCGGATGTAGCAGCCATGATCGGTGCCTCTGCCGCGCTCGGGATATCGGATATCCCGTTCAAAGGGCCGGTAGCAGGTGTACGTGTCGGCCGGATCAACGGCCAGCTGGTGGCCAACGCTTCCACGCAGCAGATGCTGGAGAGCGAAATGAGCCTCTTTCTGGTAGGCCGCAAGGCCGTGCCTGGTGATGCGGGGCGTCCTTATGGTGTGGAACTGGTGATGATGGAAGGGGAGGCCAAAGAGGTGACGGAAGATGTCATTATCGAGGCCATCAAATTCGGACTCGAAGCAGTGCGGCCCATGATCGATCTGCAGGATCGCGTACGCGAGGCGGTCGGAAAAGCCAAACGTGCGGTGCAAGAGGAAGCGCGTGACGAGGAGCTGATCGCCAAAGTCAGCCAGGCGGCCCTGCCGGGGCTCCGTGAAGGATATGGCATGCCGCGTAAGCTTGAGCGCTACGGAAAACTGAGTGAGGTGCGGGAAGCTGTGATCAAAAACATCGGCGCTGACGATCCCGTTCTTTGCAAAAAGATCGCGGCCATCATCGAGCAGCTCGAGTCACGCATTTTGCGGGATATGATATTAATAGATAAAAGAAGAATCGACGGCAGATCATCGACCGATATCCGCCCGATCAGCTGCGAAGTCGGCGTGCTGCCCCGCACCCATGGATCGGCTCTGTTTAACCGGGGGGAGACGCAGGCGCTTACCGCACTGACTTTGGGAACCTCCTCGGATGAGCAAAGGATGGACTATGTCGGAGGTGAAGAGCTCCGTTCTTTCATGCTGCATTACAATTTCCCCCCGTACAGCGTCGGCGAGGCCAGACCACTGAGATCTCCCGGTCGCAGAGAAATAGGCCACGGTGCGCTGGCGCGAAAGGCGCTGGTTCCCGTACTGCCGTCGGCGGAACAGTTCCCATATACAATACGGATTGTTTCCGAGATCCTCTCTTCCAACGGTTCCTCCTCCATGGCGACCGTATGCGGCGGTATTTTGTGCCTGATGGATGGAGGGGTGCCGGTTCGTGATGTGGTAGCCGGTATCGCCATGGGGCTGCTCAAAGAAGGCGATGAGGTAGTGATTTTGTCCGATATTCTGGGTGACGAGGATCATGCCGGTGATATGGACTTTAAAGTCTGCGGAACGGAAAAAGGTGTCACCGCAATGCAGATGGATATCAAAATCGACGGGCTCACGGAGAATATTCTGCACAAGGCGCTGGCTCAGGCACGCGACGGCCGGTTGTTTATCATCGGCAAACTACGCCAAACCCTCGGCGCTCCCCGTCCGGACATCTCCATGTACGCGCCGCGGATTACAACCGTTAAGGTTAAGGAAGACCAGGTGCGGACGGTGATCGGGTCCGGAGGTAAAAATATTCGTCAGATCATCAGCGAGACCGGCGTAACCATTGATGTTGAAGATGACGGAACAGTGACCATTGCGTCGGCTGATGCGGAAATGGCGGCGCGCGCCGTGGCGATGGTCAAATGGCTGACTGAAGAAGCGGAAGTCGGAAAGATTTACCGCGGCACGGTCAAGAAAATTGTTGATTTCGGCGCTTTTGTAGAAATTCTGCCCGGGACGGAGGGGCTGTTGCACATATCACAGATCGCCAGGGAAAGAATCGCGAAGGTCACAGACGCGCTTCAGGAGGGTGATGAGGTGATGGTGAAGGTTCTGGAGATCGATAAACAGGGCAAGATCCGCTTAAGCCGGAAAGAGGCGCTCGGCGCGGAAATTGAGTAACTTAAAGGCCGTGCCACCCCCCGGGAGGGCACGGCCTTTATCTTCTTATGGAAACAATACAGGTTTTCATCCGCAAAATCTCCGGAAACGAAGATATCCCTCTGCCGGCGTACATGACCGGGCAGGCGGCGGGCATGGATATCTGTGCCGCCGTGGCTGAAGAACAAATTATTTTACCGGGCGAGCGCGCTAAAATACCGACAGGCATTGCCATCGCATTGCCGGAGGGCTATGAGGCGCAGATACGGCCGCGCAGCGGCCTGGCCGTGAAGCAAGGGATTACGCTGTTGAATTCGCCCGGCACCATCGATGCCGATTATCGTGGGGAGATAGCTTTGATTGTCATCAATCACGGCCGGGAGCCGTTTGCCGTTACAAGAGGCATGCGTCTGGCGCAGATGGTTGTTCAGCGGGTCTGCCGCCTGCAATGGGTCGAGACGGACAGACTGGGACCGACGGCCAGAGGTGAGGGCGGTTTCGGACACACTTAATTTTCCTTTGAGTTTTGCATTTGATTTTAAATGTGATATACACAAAAAAAATTCTCATCGGCTGGGCCGATTCATGAAAAAATATAAAGTCAAAAAAACATTTCAGGAAATCAACGAAAAGATCAGGCGTGGCCGCGCCGTTGTGGTGACGGCGGAAGAAATGATCGATATTGTGGAGCGCCACGGGGACGTGGAAGCGGCACGCCGGGTTGACGTCGTAACCACCGGAACTTTCGGTGCCATGTGTTCATCAGGGGCATTTTTAAATTTCGGTCATACCTCGCCACGCATTCGCGCCACGAGAGTCTGGCTCAATGATGTCATGGCCTACGGAGGCATCGCCGCCGTTGATTGTTATCTCGGGGCGACGGAGGTTGCCGAGGGCGATCCGCTAAACAGCGTCTATCCTGGTGAGTTCAACTACGGCGGCGGTCACGTAATTGAGGATTTGGTTGCGGGAAACGTGGTGCGGTTGAGAGCTGAAGGCTATGGGACCGACTGTTACCCGGCGCGCAAGTTTGAAAAAAACATCACCATTAAAGACCTGCGGGACGCTTTTTTGTTCAATCCGCGCAATGCCTATCAGAATTATAACTGCGCAGTGAATTTGTCGGATAAAACGATCTACACTTACATGGGGATGTTGCGCCCTCGCATGGCCAACGCCTCTTACTCTACCTCCGGGCAACTGAGCCCTCTTTTTAATGACCCTTATTATCGTACGATTGGCGTCGGGACCAGGATATTTTTAGGAGGTGCACAGGGTTTTGTCGCCTGGCCGGGTACACAGCATAATCCACATGCCGCACGGGGCCGCAACGGAGTGCCCACAGAAGGAGCGGGCACCATCGCGGTTATCGGCAACATGAAAGAAATGAGCCCGGAATGGATCACGGGTGCCAGTATTTTAGGTTACGGTGTTTCATTGTTTGTCGGTATTGGCGTACCCATTCCTGTTCTGGATGAAGATATGGCCCGCCGCACCGCGATTAAGGATGCGGATATTTATACGCAGGTGTTTGACTACAGTATGGATTATCCCAAAGGGAATATGAAGCCGGTGACCCAGGTAAGTTATCGGGATCTGCGCAGCGGCGCCATCACAATTGATGGGAAAAAAGTGATTACGGCGCCTCTCTCGAGTTACTACAAAGCCCATCAAATCGCTAATCTTCTTAAAGAATGGATTAAAAGCGGCAAGTTTTTGCTGGGCGAGCCGCAGCAGAGCCTGCCCTCAGTCGATTTTTAACCTTGTCACGGCAGCCGCCGGCATTGTAACCATCCAATATTAATAATAAAATAAATATTTTAAAGTTCATTTCGTGATTAAAATCACAAAATGCCTTTTTTTATATTAATGTTTCCTTGCGGATTGCCGATTCTTAGAGCAATGATGTTTTATGTTTATGGCCAAAATTAATTAAGATTAAATAAATTTTATTATCATTAAAGATTTATTCTTGACATTCGCTTTTAATTATAGTTCTATAGAGGCAAAATTGAAAACAATTGCTTTAATGTTTATGGAAGAAACCGACAAAAATAAAGTTAGAAAGTTTCGGGAAGCCATTCCTCTCAGTGTCTCTGAGCTTGCCCGCAGGGCGGAATTGACGCCGCAAACGATTGCGAAAATGGAAAAGGGGCTGCCCACGCGGAAGAACTCCAAATTAAAAGTGGCCAAAGCTTTAAAGAAATCTTTTACAGAGGTCTTCCCCAATTAAGGGCATGAAGAGTATGGGCGTGGATACGGAGGCATTGCAGCTCAATGAAAATCGGCCGGTATTTGATTGCCTTTTTGGTATTGATGACTTTTCTCATCGTGTTCGGCAACAGAGGGCTGATCGACAATTATCTGGTGGGGAAAAGGCTGGCGCAGTTGAATGAGGAAAATCACTCACTGGCGGCGCAGAACCGGGAGCTGGAAAAAAGGATTGTTCTATTAAGGAGCGACCCGGCTTATATCGAGTCCATAGCAAGAAGCGAGTTGGGCATGGTTAAGGAAAGCGACATTGTCTACCGGTTATCAAAATGATTTGATCACCAAAAAAAAGATGTGACGGTGCTTTAATGGATTTAAAAGAATTGTTTACTGGCAAAAAAAAGCTTGTCGGGCTGGATATCGGATCAAGCTCCCTGAAGCTGGCGGAAGTCGTCAGCGCATCGGGCGGCTATCTCCTTAATCGCTTTCGTCAGATTCCGCTCCCCCCGGGAGTTATTGTTGACGGGGCTTTGGAAAATCCCACGGCACTGACGGCAACCATTAAAGAACTGTTTCGTAATTCAGGCTGCAAGGGGCGAGGAATTGTCACCTCGCTTTCCGGCAATTCGGTCATCGTCAAGAAGATAACACTTGCCCAGATGGCCGAAGGCGACCTCCACGAATTGATCCGTGATGAGGTCGGTAAATACCTTCCTTTTGACAATATGAATGATGTTAATTACGACTTCCAGATTCTGGGGGACAACGAGTACAACCCGAATCAAATGGATGTGGTTATCGTGGCCGCCAAGAAAGCCGATGTCAACAGTTATGTTGATGCGATCACGTCGGCCGGTCTCAGTACGATGATTATGGATGTGGATTCCTTCGCGCTGGAAACAATGTATGAGGAAAATTACGACTACGAAAGCAATGAAATCATCGTCATTGTCAATATCGGAGCGAGCCTGACGAACATCAACGTTATAAGGGGCGGTATGTCCGTTTTTACCAGAGATTTCGCACTGGCCGGAAATACAATTACGGAAGGACTACAGGAGAGGTATCACGTCTCGGCGGAAGAAGCGGAAAGCATGAAAATTGACGGAATTTCCGGCTCTGAAGACGACAATATCGAGTTAAGAAATACGATACTGGAATGCGCGGAGCCTATCTGCTCAGAAATAGAAAGATCCGTTGATTATTTCCGTTCCACTTTCGGCGGGGACTATATTAAACACATTTATCTTTCAGGCGGCTCATCAAGAATTGCCGGCTTGAAAAGCCTCCTGTCAGAGAGGCTAAACATCGAAACGGAATTGATAAATCCGCTGATGAAAATAAATTACAACAAAAAGAATATTGATCCCGGAAAACTCGAGAGTATCAAGACGATCGGTGCAGTAGCCATTGGACTCGGCTTAAGGAAAATGGGTGACAAATGATCAAGATTAACCTTTTACCGTATCACGAGAAGCAAAAGAAGGAAAATGTCTCAAGGCAGATCACCATTATTGTCGGTTTGTTTGCCATTTTCATTCTCGCGCTCATATGGGTATATTTAAACTTTTCCTCACAGGTGGCGAGTCTGGAAAGCAGGGTTGCCGAGTCCAGACAGACATTGCAGGCTCTCAATGAGAAAATCGGTGACCTGGAAAAATTCAAGAAACAAAAAGCTCTGCTGGAGTTGAAGCTCGATGTCATAGGTAATCTTGAGGAAAACAGATTGCTGCCAGTGAAGACGTTTGATGACCTGGCCATGCTCGTTCCGTCGAATGAAATCTGGGTGATCAAGATAGACCAAAGCGGGGCAAACCTGAGAATTGAAGGTGTGGGGCGTGACAATATAGCGGCCGCCAATTTCATGAAGACGATTGAAAATTTTGCTCTAATTAAATCCGTTGATCTGATTTCATCAAAAAAAGTAGAGATCGCGGGGGTAACGCTCCAGCAGTTCATTTTTGCCTGTAAAATGAGAAAAGGATTTTAACCATGGCCATCACTTTTGATGATATCAAAAAATTATCTCCGCAAGCGAAGGCTTTGATTGTCATCGGCATCATCTGCCTTGTTGGATATTTCTATTATGTTTATTTCCTTTCTGATGTTTTGGCCAAAAAAGAGAAGTTGGAGACAGAATATCAGGATATTCTTGCCCAGATTAAGCAAAAAGAAAAAATCGTCGCTGACTATGATAAATTTAAAGCCGATGTAGCGGATCTTGAGGAAAAATATAAAATCGCGTTACTGAAACTTCCCGACCAGCGGGAAATCCCCGGCCTTTTCCATTCTGTGGCTCTCGCCGGTGCCGAAGCGGGAGTTGAATTTCTGCTTTTTGAACCGAAAGCAGCCGTGCCGAAGACGCTGGATCCATCTATGGCAGGTGCGGCCAAAGTCTCGGATATGATGAAGCCCACTGATCAGAAAGCGCAGGCCAGAAAACCAGCCGGCAGAAAGGGGGGCGGGAAGGCCGAGCCCGAGCCGGAACCGTTCTATGAGGAGATACCGGTGAAGGTTACGGTGCTGGGCAACTTTCAAAACATTTTGCACTTTTTTGAAAAAGTGTCCAAATTGCCCAGAATCGTCAATGTATCCGGGGTTGTAATGGGAGACAGAAAAGAGATAAAAGGCCGGGGATATTTAATTACCGCGTCATGTGTGGTGAAAACCTACATGTTTATTGACAAAGAAAAGACAAGTGAAAAACAAAATGAAAAAAAGTAAAATTATCTTATTATTGAGTTTGCTTGTTCTGTTTTTATGCTGTTTTGGAGCATCAGCCCAACAGGCCGAAAAGCCTGATTTGCCGGAAATGCCCCCGTCGGTTGCAGAAACGCAACTGACAGTGCCCGCAGCCCAGGCACAAGATGATGTCTACAGCTACAATCCCCTGGGTAAGCCGGACCCCTTCAAGCCGTTCATTAGCATTGACGTCCGACCCTCTAAAAAAGAAGGGGAAAAAAAGGCTGAGTCGATATTTCCCCTGCAGAGAGCGGCGGCAGAAAGCTTCAAACTTGTCGGAATTATGGGCGACAGGGTTCGACGGGTCGCTATTGTTGAAGACACGGGGCGAAGGTTTTACCCGCTTTTTGTTGGCACGCACATTGGACTCAATAACGGCAAAGTCAGCGAGATTTTAGCGGACCGGGTGGCTGTCGATGAGCCTGACGGGAAGAAAGTGAAAAGAATTATTTTGAAACTGCGGAAAAATATATAAAGAGGTAATGTCATGAAAAAATACTTATCCAAAATTGTCCCCGTTTTCCTGATCCTGTGGGCTCCTCTATTTGCGCTTTTCCTGCTGCAGACGGAGGCAGTGGCACAACAGGATAGAAATATAGGCTATCTCGAAAATGTTCTCTTTGAGAAGTTTGCGGGACGCGAAAGGGTAAGTCTCGTCGTATCGGAACAGCCCAGTTTGGGGACACCTGTCTTTCAGGCGGATAACAGTCTGTTGATCAGGATGGAGAACCTTTTCGCCCCGGAAAACATGAGGGATAACGTCGGCGAGGGACAGCTGCTCAATGTGATCGGAGTACGGGCACAGCAGCAGACAGGAGCAGGCAAGCAATGGGTTAACCTGCGGATCGGCCTTAAGGAAAAAGTTCCTTACTCTATCAGGCAGGATGGCAAACTTGTTATTGTAGACTTTAATATTTCTACTGTCGAAGAAAAACTGTTGGCAAAAAAGAAAGAGGCGGCAAAGACGAAGGAGGAGACAGCTGAAAAAGAAACACAGGAATTGCTGTCTGCCGGAACGACCAGGAAGTACACCGGACGAATCATATCTCTGGATTTTCAGGATGCGGATATTAAAAGTGTTTTGAGATTGATGTCCGAGTACGGAAATGTGAGCATCATTTCCGGTGATGATGTTAAAGGTAAAGTAACGGTGGCAATGAAAAACGTTCCCTGGACACAGGCGCTGGATGCAATTCTTGAAATTCACGGTCTGGTTAAAAAAGAATCGGGAAATGTGATCAGCGTCATGACGCTTGAGCGCAAGAAGAAGGACGAAGCCGACAAAAAGCAGGCCGAAGAGGAAATCAAAAAGGCCGAAGACGCGCGCAAGGCCAGGGAGCTGGCAATATTGATTGAAAAAGGCAAACTGCGCCAGATTCTCATTGAGGCGAAAATTGTGGAGGCCTCCGAGGAGTTTGTGAGGAATCTGGGCGTGCAGTGGGGCTTCGGCCAGCACGGGTCTTCCCGGAAGTATGGTTTCGGCTTTTCCGGGGCCACGAACTCTCTTACCCAAACCGGTTCAAGACGAATAGTATATCCCGGCGAAATTACCTGGACGGACGGAGCTTCAACCAACCCTCTGTATATGGCGGCGGTAAACTTTCCCGCCTCCGTGCTTGGGCCGACTTTCGGTCTTGTTTTCGGAGGGGCGAAAGGATTTATTGAAACTCAGCTCCAAGCCTTGGAGGCAACCACACAGGGCAAAGTCATTTCCTCGCCCAAGGTAGTGACGATGGACAATGTGAAGGCGATCATCAAGCAGGGCGATGATGTTCCCTATGTGACGCCCGCCTCGGGTAATTCCCCGGCTACGGTAACTTTTAAGGAAGCCATCCTGAGCCTGGAAGTACTGCCGAAAATAACGGACGAAGGGCGGATCTCCATGGAGATTAAGGCGACGAATGACACTCCGGATTATGCGCAGGGCGAAAAGCTGCAGGGCAATCCGCCTATCCGTAAAAACGAAGTCGAATCGAAAATCGTCGTTCAGGACGGAGATACGGTGGTGATCGGGGGCGTTTCGCGGCATCAGGACGATAAGGTGGAGAGCGGCCTGCCCTGGCTTTATAAAGTGCCGGTGTTGGGCTGGTTGTTCAAAACTCAAAATATTACCAGGCAGAAAAGACAATTGCTGATATTTATTACTCCCAAGATTATGTCCGGGTCTGGATATGTCAAAGATGAATGCGACGGGATTGAAGAGCTCGACCGTTGCCGCCACAGCTACTAACAAACAACTGTACGAACGGGAAAGACTCTGCGTATATTGCCTATATAATATACAAAGGGTCTTTTCGCGTGATATGCGCGGATGAAAAATTATTTTTACGGTGAAAAGATGAAATCCGGAAAACTGATCATTGTACTTGTTTTAACTTTTTTCCTCTCATTAACGGCATGTACAAAGTCGCCCTGGCACCGCGACCAGGCGGATGCTTATTTGAGGAAGGGAATCGCTTTGCTTGAGGCACAGCAATACCTGGGGGCCCTCAAGGAGCTCCTTGAGGCCGACAAATACGCACCGAACGATGCGGAGATAAATTATTATCTGGGGATTGCCTATCTGGGACGCGGACTCAGAGATATGGCAATGCAGCGGTTTCAAAAAGCTATCTCGCTAAAAAGTGATTATTCAGAAGCTTATAACTATATAGGTGCAATTTATAATGAAATGGAGCAGTGGGACAAGGCTTTGCCTTATTTTGACAAGGCCCTGGCCAATCATCTGTACGCCAACCCTGAACATGCTCTTTACAACTCGGGCAGGTCCTACTTTAGTCTGCAAAATTATGACATGGCGATGCAACGCTTCGTGGAGGCCCTCAAGCAGGACAGAGCCGGGATTCTCCGGCCGGAGATTGAAGCCAGTATCGGGCTGGTTTACCTTAAGCAATCCAACCGTCACCAGGCTATAGCCTATCTGGAAAGAGCCGTTTCACTAAACCCGTCTCTTTATGATGCTCATTTTTTTCTTGGTGAGGCTTATTTGGCTATCAAAGACAATGCAAAGGCCAAAAAATCATTTCAGCAGGTTCTTAATTTGGCTCCTCGTTCAACTTTCGGACAAAAGGCTGGAAATTATCTGCAGTCTATGCAATAAATTTTTGCTTGAAGTATGAGCCTCAGTCAGTATCTTTCCTCCAGAATAAAGTCCGTGAAAAAAATCATGGCGCGCCGCCATCTCGATGCGGTCATTTTTTCAGACATCAACAATATCCGTTATCTCACCGGGTTTACCGGCAGTGAAGGCACCTTGCTTGTCGGGCAAGGTGAAAGTGTACTCTTGGTCGACGGCCGTTACACTCTTCAGGCCGCAGGCGAGGTGCAGGGCGCCGCAGTTTCGGAATATAAGAATATTTTTGCCGGCATTGAAAAAGCGGCAAAGAAACTCGGCGCGCGAAAACTGGGCTTTGAAGCCGGTGCTACCACGGTGGAAGCACATCAGAGATTAACCGGTGAGCTTAAAAAAACTGTGCTTATTCCTCTTTCCAGCGAACTTAAGCTCTTGAGGGCCAGAAAAGATAAATATGAAATCGCCACGATGAAAAAAGCCGCGCTGATCGCTTCCGGCGCCATGGCCGAAATTATTGCCCGAATACGGCCCGGCTGGACGGAATTGGAAGCCGCCCGGCAATTTGAACTGGAAGCAAGGTCGCGGGGCGCAGATGGGATCGCCTTCGAAACAATCGTCGCTTCCGGGGAAAATGGCGCTCTCCCTCACGCCCGCCCTTCAAATCGTAAAATTGAAAAGGGTGATTTTGTTGTTATTGATTTCGGTGTCCGGTACCGGGGCTACTGTTCAGATGAAACATGCACGCTGGCATTTGGGGAATTGACAGTTGCGAAAAAAAATGCTTATCGTGCCACTCTCCGGGCCCATGATGAGGCCATCGCCGGCATCAGGGAGGGAGTGGCCGCGGCGTCTGTAGATCGGCTCGTTCGCGATGTGCTGGGTAAAAAATACAGCCGCTACTTTGTACATTCGACCGGCCACGGTGTCGGTCTCGAAGTTCATGAGGCGCCCCGTCTGGCATTGCAATCGCAGGAAATCCTTTCCGCGGGAATGATTGTAACGGTCGAGCCCGGCATTTATTGTCCCGGCAGATGGGGTATCCGCATTGAGGATACGGTTCTGGTGAAAAAAAATGGTTGCGAAGCCATAACAAAATTAGATAAAAAACTCACAGTTATTGAGTAAAGATTGAGGTTACCGCTATGAAAGTTTTTCCTGAAGACCTCCTTTATAGCCGTGAACACATCTGGGTACGGGTGGATACGGATATGGCCACCCTGGGTATTACTGACTATGCCCAGGAGGCCCTTGGCGAAGTGTTGTCTATTGAGCTTCCCGAAGCGGACATCTATGTGGAACGTGACGAAACCTTCGGCTCGATTGAATCGACAAAGGCGGTTGTGGATCTGATAGCTTCCGTCAGCGGGACAATAGTCAGTGTCAATGAAGACATCAACGATGATATCGGCATTATCAACAGCGATCCGCATGACACAGGCTGGTTGATTGTTATCGAGATGGATGATCTTTCCCAGCTGGATGATCTGCTCGATGCGGCAGGCTATCAGGATTTCATCATGCAGCAGGAATCCGAGTAACTGCTTTTTATGAAATGGCGGCTGCTTAAGTACCGTATATTCAGCGCGTTCGAGAACATGGCCATCGACGAGGCGATTTTCCGGGAAACGATAGCCAAACAAAAGCCCCCCACACTTCGTTTTTTCGGCTGGCATCCATCGGCGGTTTCCATAGGTTATTTCCAGAATGTGGATGAAGAAATCAACGTTGAGCGATGCCGGGCAGCCGGCGTGGATGTTGTTCGCCGGATGACCGGCGGAAAAGCGGTTTATCATCGCGACGAGGTCACCTACTCTCTTACCGCGTCTGGTGCGGAAAAAATATTTCCCGATGACATCATACTTACCTATGAGCTGATCAGCCGCGGGTTGGCGCGCGGTTTGTCCATGCTGGGGATCAGTGCAGACCCGGCTGGAGTGGATGGCGCCGCTTTAAAGAAAAAAACGAAGCTCTCTTCCACTTGCTTTTGGGCACCGTCCGCCCGGGAACTGCTCGTCGGCGGAAAAAAAATCTGCGGCAGCGCCCAGGTACGCAGGAGCGACGCTTTTTTGCAGCACGGCTCGATGCTTATGACTTTTGATGCTTCGGCGACTGCCGCCCTGACGCTTCCGTCATCTTCAGAAACACTATGCCGGCGCCTGAGGGATTCCGTAACCGCGATAAACGAGCAGCTTGCCCGGCCCGGCAGTGCCGAAGACATCAGTGACGCTTTACAAAAAGGCCTCTCCGAACAACTGGAAGTTGAATTTTCAGAAGGAGGCCTTACCTCTTCCGAGAGACATCTGGCCGACGAGTTGCTGCAAAAGTACACAAGTGAGGCCTGGAATTTCGCCAGGAAAAAAGATACTTTCCGGGTGGCTCGGGAGAGAGCATTTTAGGTGTTTTTAGCGGAGTGTCGAAATTCTGGCCGAAGAGAAAAATTGCTGCCCGGGCGATGGGTTTTATTTTTGTTGCATTTTTTATTAATTTTGCTTATACATCTTCTCCTGTTATCAGAGCCGGCTTTAAAAAAGGAGCCGGCAAGTTTTAATACAGCAACGCTGTACGGAGACAATAGCTCATGGCTCGTAGCGACCCACTCCACGGGGTTGAGCCTTGTTTTGGGCTAACTCACTGATCCCGTGTTGAAGTTGGTCGGAGGGGCTTTTTAAGTCGTGGACTTTGTCTCCGGATAAGGAGTGTGATTTTAAAACTGGTGGAAATCAAGGGTAGTCAGTCGGCGCAAGTGTTATTGCATTGTGTGCCGGACTGCCCTTTTTTTGTGTTTGAAAATCAAAAAACGGATAAATTTCACTCAGCAAGGAGGATGAAAATTGGAAGTAAAGGTCATTGACAATGATGTGGAAAAAGCGCTTAAAATTTTGAAAAACAAACTGTCCAAAAGCGGGCTGTTCAAGGAATTAAAAGTACGCCGGGCTTACGAAAAGCCGTCGGTTAAGAAAAAGAGAAAAACGATTGAAGCGCGTCGCAGACTGGCCAAAGTTCAGCGCCGGCGCAGTAATTAATTTATTCGCCCCGCCTGTCAGGGGGTTACGGTAACGTTTCCGCACCGTTGGATGTGAGAAAGGGGTATGATTTGGAAAAGCAGTATCTCATCGATTCACTATCGAAAGGAGAAGCGTGGCGTATTTTCCGCATCATGGCGGAATTTGTAGAATCTATAGAAATCCTCTCCAGTATCGATAATGCTGTAAGCATCTTCGGATCAGCCCGGATCAAACCGGAAGATAAGTACTACCGGATAGCGGAGGAGCTCTCCCGGCTCCTGGTGGAAAACGGTTTTTCGGTGATCACAGGTGGTGGTCCCGGCATTATGGAGGCCGGCAATAAAGGTGCGGCCGAGGCCGGCGGTAAGTCCGTAGGCATGAATATCAAGCTGCCCTTCGAGCAAAAGCCCAATCCGTACGCCAACATTCCCCTGGACTATAAATATTTTTTTATCCGTAAAGTCATGTTCATTAAATACGCGGTAGCCTATGTGATTATGCCCGGCGGCTATGGCACAATGGATGAATTTTTTGAAGCCTTGACTTTGATCCAGACCAGGCGCGTCCGGAGTTTTCCGGTTATCCTGATGGGGCGCGAATACTGGCAGGGCCTGTTGGACTGGCTTAAAGACTCCATGCTCAAAAGAGAGATGATCCTTCCCGAGGATCTTGAAATGATCCAGATTATCGACGAGCCGGAAGAAGTCGTCAAACACATCAAGAAATACGTCATTGTTTAAATCACCTTTGTTTTTGTCGAGGGTTTTTCATGACTCCGGAGCAAGCGCTTGCGGAATTAAAAAAGGGAAAGACGGCTCCCTGCTACCTTTTATACGGTGACCAGGAATACCTAATCGAGGAAACTCTTGGCGACCTGCTGGATGGGCTCATCCCTGCCGCAGACCGTTCTTTCGGCCTTTTTTCTCTCGACGGCGATAAAGTGGAGCTGGACCTTCTCAAAGATCATTTATCGTCTGCGTCTCTTCTGGGCGGCGCGAAGGTGGTCGTGGTGAGGGGCACGACGATTTTCCAGTCGCGTGAAAATCTTGGTGACCTGACACAGAAAATCCGCGACCATCTGGACGAAAAGCCTGATAAAGCGGCAGGCTATTTTCTCACTTTTCTGAAAATTTCTGGCTTTACCTGGGAGGATGTTCAAGGGGACGGATGGCGCAAGATAACCGATGAGCAGTGGCGCAAGGCAGGAGACAATAGCACACCGGAGGACCGTAATAAGTGGCTGCCCCGTATTGTGGAGATTTGCGCCTCCGCCGGCAGGACAACCGTCAGTGCGACGGATGCCGATGAACAATATGAAAAGTTTTTGACTGAAGGATTTGCTCCGGGAAATCATCTGATTCTGACGGCCGAGGCGGTCGATAAAAGAAAAAGGCTCTTCAAGGCGGTTGACAAGGCGGGTATTGTATTGCATTTCGGCCGCACCTCGAAAGAGGCGGCCACACGGCAGGTGCTCCAAAATGAGGCGGCAAAACTGCTGGGCCCGCACGGCAAGCGTTTGACCGAAGGCGCCTGGCGAGCGCTAGGGGAGAAAACCGGTTTCGAGTTACGTCCCTCTTTAAATGAACTTGAGAAGCTCATCCTGTATTCAGGCCGGCGGCAGGTGATCAGCGAACAAGACGTCGAAGAGGTTGTCAGCCAAACCAGAGAAAACAAGGTTTTTGATCTGACCGCGGCTCTGGCCGGAAAAAATACAAAAGCGGCGCTGGCGGCACTGGAGGCCTTGCTTGACCAGGGGGAACATCACCTGGCAATTCTGACGATGATCAGCCGTGAAGTTCGACACCTTTTGCAGGCTTCAATTCTCACTCGCTCGGGGAGACTTCCCGAAGTCACGCCCAATACGCAATATGGTGTATTCCAGAAGAATATCTACCCTGCCGTCGCCGGCCTGGTAACGGATGAAGTCCGCGGACAGGATCTGCTGATAAACAAGCATCCTTTCGTGATCTTTAATGCACTGCGCAGCTGCCGACGTTTTTCTTACATGGATTTATTGAGCTTTCTCAATGATTTGCTGGAAATCGACCTGGCAATGAAGTCATCGGCCACCGAGCCGCGGCTGCTTCTGGAGCGTTTTATTGTAAAAGCCTGCTCTACAGCTTCCTGATTTTTGCCTCTGCCCGCTTCCGGGCGCGGGAGAGTCTGCGGGAGGGGCCTTTTTTCACCGCGTCTCGCCTGGCGTATTTTTCTTCATCATCTTCCTCGTCCTGTATCCCCTTAAAATCCGGTTTCATAAGCGACTTATTAACAATCATCTCAAACTCGGGTGAGGCCAGTGTCGCCTGTCCCCTGCGACGAGCAAAAGAGGTAATCTCGCGGTCGGATGAAATGACCAGGATTTCCTCATCGGTTGAAGCGGCAATTTCTTTGATGATTTCGTCGGCCTTCACGCCCAGGCCCGAGTAGATCAATTCTATTCCCGACAAATAATCCCTTTCCTGGTGGGGCGAACCGCCGGCCCATCCGTCAAAAACGACGGTGATACGATGATGTTTGAGGCGGCGGTACTGTGAGAGCCACTCTATGAGGGCCCTGCGGCCCGCCTCGAGGCTTTGCCTTTCAAAGCGCCGAAACTTGATCGACTGCCGGATCAGGTTGTAGCCATCTATTATAATATGCATGACCGATTGTTACACATTGACGCAGCCCGTTCAATAAAAAATCTTCTAGTCTTTCTCTTGACGCGACGAGCGCCAGCCTGTAAGGATTGTTTCACTCGACTTTGAACGGGCTTTGCCCGTCGAAAATAAATCATACGGAGGTTGACATGGAAATTAAAAAGATATGTGTACTGGGCGCGGGGCTGATGGGTAGCGGTATTGCGCAGGTATGCGCCGCGGCCGGCTATGATGTGACCATGAGGGATATCGACGAGCGCTTCATCAACAACGGCATGAACACGATTAAAAAAAACCTGTCGCGCGACGTGGAAAAGGGAAAAATCACCAAAGAACAGATGGAGGCTCTTCTGGGAAGGATCAAGCCGACGCTGGATTTAAAAGAAGCAGCCGGTGATGCGGATATCGTGGTGGAAGTGGTGATTGAGCTTATGGACCTGAAAAAGAAAGTTTATACCGAACTGGAAGAGATCGTCCCGCAGCATTGTCTGTTTTTCACCAACACCTCCGGTTTGAGCATTACCGAAATGGCCGCCATTACAAGCCGGCCGGAGCGTTTTATCGGAACGCATTTTTTCAACCCGGTTCCTGTAATGCGGCTTTTGGAAGTTATCCGCGGCCAGCAGACCTCTGATGAGACGGTGGAAATTGCCGTGGCCTGGGGCAGGAAAATCGGCAAGGAAGTCGTCATGGTGAAAGAGGCGCCCGCATTTGTCGTGAACCGTATTTTATGCTCCATGATTAACGAGGCTTTTTTTGTGCTTGATGAAGGGCTGGCCACGCCGGAGGATATTGACAAGGCCATGCAGCTGGGCTGCAATCACCCCATCGGGCCTCTGGCTCTGGGGGATCTGATAGGTCTGGACACGCAGTTGAGAATCTGCGAAGGCATGCACCGGGAGCTGGGTGACAAATACCGGCCCTCACCTCTTTTGCGGAAACTGGTACGCGCCGGCAATCTCGGACGGAAATCCGGCCGCGGCGTCTATGATTACAATAAAAAGTAAATTTGCAGGAAAGATCTTGACGGCGACCGTTACCTTTTGCCCGGTCGCCTTTTTTCGGGCTGATAAAGTATTAGGGGGCAATCAAGCCCGGTTGGCGGCTGCTTTCAGGTCGGAAATCGTCCGGGCGTAATCTGGAGTGCTAAAAACTGCCGCACCCGCTACCAGAACATCTGCGCCGGCTCCGGCGATAGCGGCGATATTTTCCAGATTAACGCCACCGTCCACCTCCAGAAGTGGTTTTTTTGTGAGGGAGGCAATCATCTCCGATGCTTTTTTGATTTTGGCAAGCGAGCTTTGAATGAACTTCTGCCCTCCAAAGCCGGGATTGACCGACATGACCAGCAGGAGGTCGATTCCCGGCAGAACTTCCTCCACTGAGCAAAGAGGAGTTGCCGGGTTCAGGGAAACCCCCGTCTTCCTGCCCGCTTTCCTGATCAGGTCCAGTGTCCGGTGCAGGTGAGTGGCCGCTTCGACGTGTACCGTTATGTAATCTGCGCCCGCATCGGCAAAGGCCTGGACGAAATTTTCCGGATTGCGGATCATTAAATGAACGTCAAAGGGTAGATCTGTTGCCTTACGCAGCGAAGAGATGATCGCCGGCCCCATGGTGATGTTGGGGACAAACTGCCCGTCCATAACATCGACATGAATCCAGTCGGCGCCTGCCTTTTCCACCGCCTGAATTTCCCCGGCGAGCCTTCCGCCGTCGGCGGAAAGAATTGATGGGGCGATAAGCTTCATGGCAACTCTCCTTTATGGGCGTAACAGATATACGAAAGAACCCGGCCTGTCAATCCCAATAGCTTGGCGCGCCCGTTCTTTATGAAAGGGCGAATATGCCGTAAGACATGTGCGTAAAGAGGTAATACAATGGTATCAGGCTTTTTGCTTGACACAGGCGAGTAAAACATCAAATATGAGTCGATGAGACTATTATACAATATTATTCTTCTTATTTTAGCCGTTCCCGGGCTCTTGTATTTCCTGCTCAAGATGCTGATCACAGGCAAGTACCGTGACAGCTTTTTGCAGAAATTGGGTTTGCGCCAGGCCCGAGTTCTCGATAATATCGGGCCCGGTCCGCGCCTGTGGATGCATGCGGTTTCCGTGGGCGAAGTAAATGCCGCGTCGCCGATTGTTGCCGAATTAAAAAAAATCAGACCGGACTTCCGTGTCATTTTTTCCACTTCCACGGAAACGGGTCAGGAGCTGGCGCGAAAGACGGTGGCCGGGGTGGACGCCTTTATTTATTTTCCCCTGGACATACTGCCGGTTGTGGCAAGGATGCTTGACCTGGCCCGGCCTGATATTTTCGCATTTGTCGAGACGGAGCTTTGGCCGAATTTTTTATCCGGCAGCCGCCGGCGCCGGATTAAAGTTGTGATGGTTAATGGCCGGATCTCACTGAGGTCATTTAAAAAGTACCGGCGCACCAGTTTTTTCTGGCGCCGGATTTTGCAAAGCGTGGACCGGGCGGCTATGATCACGGACCTCGATGCCGATAGAATAGTGCAGATGGGGATGCCCCCAAAAGCTGTCGAGGCGCTTGGAAACAGCAAGTATGACGCTCTTGGAGCCGCGACATCGCCTGCCCTGCACCGGGAGGCGATGAGGCTTTTCCACGCCGGGCCGGAGGAAAAATTTTTTGTCGCCGGCAGTACCCATCCGGGCGAAGAAAAAATCATAGTTTCCGTATATAAGAAACTTCTGAAGCATGATCCGGAATTCGGCTTGATTCTGGTTCCGCGCGATGTCGGGCGTGCCGCGGAAATTATCGAGCTTTTGCGCCAATCCGGCCTCACCGGGCCGGTCACGTTTTCACAGATCAAAAGCGGTGCCCGGAGCAAAGTGCTAAAAGTAGTGGTGGTCGATGTGATCGGTGAGCTTTTTAAAGTCTATTCCCTGGCAACCATTGCATACTGCGGAGGATCACTTGTGCCCAGAGGGGGGCACAATCTTCTGGAGGCGGCGGCGTGGGGCAAGGTTGTTTTTTATGGACCGTTCATGGACGATTTCCATCGGGAAGCGGCTCTTCTGGAGGAGGCGGGCGCCGGGATCAGGATTACAGGAGAGGACGAGCTTCTGGAAGGAATTTTGAAGCTGTTGCAAGACCAGGCGGAACTGAATCGCCGCGGCGAAAACGGCAAATCCGTTGTACTTGCCAATATGGGGGCGGCAAAAAGACACGCCCATGTGATTTTAAGTCAGTTGAATTGAATATTTTCAAAAATAACAAAAGGGAAGAGGCCAAGCACCTTGACAGCCGGCAAAAAGGTGGTAAAAAATGAAGCGGTCAATACTGGAGGGATAGCTTATGCTTAAAAAATACGAGGCGGCCAGTGAACAGGTGAATCTGACCAGAGCTTTCATGGCCAGATCCACAGTCAGGAAATATCTCAACAGGACAAACCTCATTTTTTATTCAGAACTTTCCAGCCTGATCGGTTGCGAGGCATTCGTGAAACACGAAAACCACAACCCGACCGGATCTTTCAAGATCAGGGGCGCGCTGAATTTTTACCATCACATCTCCAGGGAAAAACTGGACGCCGGTATCCTGGTGGCGACCCGCGGCAATCACGGCCTGGCCATGGCCTGGGCCGGCCAATGGTTTCATGTGCCATGTACGGTGGTTGTGCCGGAAAACAACAATCCGGAAATCAACCGGATCATTGAAAACTACGGCGCGGAATTGATTGTCCGCGGCGCGGATTTTTATGACGCCCAGTCTTACTGCGAGGAACTGGTAGATAGCGCCGGCTATTACTACGTCGAGCAGGGAAACGAGCCGGAAATTCTAAACGGCATAGCGACTCTGGGATTGGAAATCATGGAAGATCTTCCGGAGGTGGACACGATTATCTGTCCGATCGGCGGTGGTGCGGGGTGCGCGGCGATTTTAAAAACGGTGCGCGCCATCAAACCGTCAGTGGAAATCATCGGCGTCGAGCCCCAAAACGCTCCTTCTTTTTATGAGTCGTGGAAGAAAAAGGAAATCGTCACGCTTGACGAGGCGGACACGGTGGCCGACGGCCTGGCCACCCGGTCGGTATTTCATCTGCCTTACGTGATTCTTCGCGACAGCATTGACGATGTTGTGCTTCTGACGGAGGAGGAGATCCTGCAGGGCGTGGCACTGGCACTCACAGCGACACATAATCTGGCCGAGTCCGCGGGCGGGGTATCGCTTGTCGCCGCCTGCAAAATAAGCCAAAGGTTGGCAGGAAAGAAAGTCGTCATGATCATGTCCGGTGGAAATTTGGACGTGAACCATTTAAAAAAAGCGATTAACGCCTGAAGAGAACTTCAGGTAATAAAACAGGAACCGAAAAGGAGTTTTTTGAATCCATGGCAGAAACTGAACTTCCCGCCCCCACCGATTTCATTCGCGACATCATAGACGAAGACCTCAAAGCGTGCAAGTATGGCGGACGTGTGGCGACACGCTTTCCGCCAGAACCCAACGGCTATATTCATATCGGACACGCCAAATCCGTATGCCTTAATTTCGGCCTGGCCAGGCAATACGGAGGGACATGCAACCTGCGCCTCGACGATACAGATCCGGCCGGCGAGTCCATGGAATATGTCGAGTCCATCATTCGTGATGTTCACTGGCTGGGCTTCGATTGGCAGGAGCGCCTTTTTTACGCATCTGATTATTTCGAAAAGCTCTACCAGTTCGCCGTGGAGCTTATCAAAAGGGGCGAGGCGTATGTCTGCGACCTGACTCCGACGCAGATCCGCGAGTACCGGGGATCTTTCACCGAGCCGGGCAGAGAAAGCCCTTACCGCAATCGCTCCGTGGAAGAGAATCTGAACCTCTTCGCTAGGATGCGCGCAGGCGAATTTGCTGACGGCAGTCATGTGCTGCGCGCCAAAATCGATATGGCCGCCCCCAATGTTGTCATGCGCGATCCTGTCATCTACCGTATTAAAAGGGAAACTCATTATCGCACGGGTGATAAATGGGTCATCTACCCTATGTATGACTTCGCCCATTGTCTGTCCGACGCGCTGGAGCGCATCACCCATTCCATCTGCACACTGGAGTTTGAAAACAACCGCCCTTTGTACGACTGGATCGTTGAGCGCCTGATTCCGGCCGACCGTCCCCGGCAGATCGAGTTCGCGCGCCTGAATGTCAGTTATACTGTGCTGAGCAAGCGCCGGTTGATTGAACTGGTGCAAGACGGGCATGTACAGGGATGGGATGATCCGCGTATGCCCACTGTTTCCGGTATGCGCCGGCGCGGCTATACATCAGAGGCGATCCGCGATTTTTGCCAGGCGATAGGTGTGGCCAAAAACGATAACCTGGTTGATGTCGCTCTGCTGGAGCATTGCGTCCGGGATGACCTGAACGATCGTGCCCCCCGGGCCATGTGTGTGCTGCGCCCGTTGAAGGTGGTGATTGAAAATTATCCGGAGGGCCAGAGTGAGGAATTTGATTTTGCCAATCACCCGCAGAAGCCGGAGATGGGAACCAGAAAAGTGATCTTTTCCCGCGAGCTGTATATCGAGCGAGACGACTTCATGCTCGACCCGCCGAAAAAATACAACCGCCTCGGTCCCGGCCGGGAAGTGCGCCTGCGCAATTCATACGTCATCAAGTTTCAAAGTATGGAAACAGACGATAAAACCGGTGAGGTGATTCAGATTAACTGCACCTACGATCCCACGACGAGAAACGCGCCGCCTGCTGACGGGCGCAAAGTGCAGGGGGTGATCCACTGGGTGTGCGCCGATCGGGCCCTGCCGGCCGAGGTGCGACTGTATGACCGCCTGTTTACGGTTGAGGATCCGGGCAGCATGGAAAACTTCCTTGATTATCTGAACCCGAATTCGCTGGAAGTGCTGACAGACTGCTATGTGGAGCCGGGCCTCGAAAATGTCGAGCCGGGAACTTCATTGCAGTTTGAAAGGCTGGGGTATTTCTGTGCCGACGAGAAGGACTCAAAAGACGGCAGATTGGTTTTCAATCGGGTTGTGTCCTTGAGGGACAGCTGGGCCAAAATATCCACCAAAGGGTGAAAACCGAGTGCGCCACCGCATTATTTTTAAGCGTGCGGGAAGAGGTTATCTCCGGCTCTAATCATATTTTTGCTGCCGGTTGAATGTTCAGAGTCGAATGCTCCCCGTTTTTATAGACGATAGTGTGTAACTGCCGGCGGTTGTCATCAAAAGAAAAAGAATACTCAAGCGTAAGCGTCTCACCAGGGTAACGTCTGCTTACCTCTTTCATTTTTTTATGAAACCTTCTGTAGGTTCCACGATTATTCCCTCCTCTGGGGCCCAGACGGAAATATTCACGATCCGTGATGCTTGTGTACACATGGTATATCTCACGGCAGTAGTCCATGATTTCGGGTGTGGAACCGCTGATTGTGACCAGTTTCCATGTTTTCATTTCACACTAAAACGAACATCTGCTCCGGTAGCCATCTGAAAAAAAATGGTTTCGGGGCGATTAATGGCGGAGCCGGATTTATTTTATTAACGCGGTGTCGTCTGGAGAGGAAATGGCTGGGGAACAAGGATTCGAACCTTGATTGACGGAGTCAGAGTCCGCTGTCCTACCGTTGAACGATTCCCCAGCGAATTTTCTTGATAAGCCCGGCTGATGTAAGCTAAACTACATTGCCGGAGCGGGCTGGACTATAATGCGGTTGTTGTCATATGTCAACCAAATTTCTTCACGGGCTGCATGGAAAGGATTTTGTGGCCGTAGCGCTCACCGGGTGCGGAATAACACGCCGGCGGCATACGGCCGTAACCGGGGCAACTCATCTGGGAAGGGTTTTTCAGGCAACAGAAAAGAAAGGAAGGAGTAAGGTATGGCGATTTTTGAATATGGCCAATACAGTAATGTGTGTGATCCGCCCGACAATCTGGTGGATTTTTTTGAACAGAGTGCGGCTCGTTATGCCGACAATCAGTTCATCGGAGAAAAGGACGCCGAAGGCCAATACCAATGGGTTACATACCGGCAGATCGCCAGGCGTATCGACGACCTCAGAGGGGGGTTTTACGCGGCGGGTGTGCGTGCCGGTGACACAGTCGGGATCATCGCCAACAACCGTAAGGAGTGGTTTATCGGCGAAATAGCCGCGCAAGGGCTGGGGGCTGCCTATGTGCCGATGTATGAAAAAGAACTGGTTTCCATGTGGAAATACATCATCCGGGATGCGGAAGTAAAAGTCCTGTTGGTGTCCAAACCGGAGATTCTGGAGAAGGTCAAGGCCTTCGCCGATGAAATTCCGACTCTTCAAAAAATTTATCTCATTGACGGAGAGGGGGAAAATACGATGGCCGCTCTTGAAGCGGTCGGCGAAAAAAATCCCGTTCCTTCGATCAAGCCGAAATTTTCACACGTCGCCGTGCTCATATACACATCCGGCACTACCGGCGAGCCAAAGGGGGTTTTACTCTCACACGGAAACCTTGCGGAAAACGTGAAAGCGGGGCTGGCCTGGTTTCCCAACCTCACCGAGCATAGCCGCTGCATTTCCATGCTGCCCTGGGCCCACTCCTTCGGGATCACCGCCGACCTGCACGCCTTCATGATGAGGGGCGCATCCATCGGCATCATGGGGTCTGTCGAAACACTCATTGAAGATTTACCCAAGGTTAGGCCGACGTTTATGATTACCGTTCCCCGGGTTTTTAACCGGGTTTACAACGGACTGTGGGCGAAAATGCAAGAAGAGGGAGGGCTCAAGCTGAAACTTTTCAAAGCGGCGCTGGCCGCGGCGAAAGCCAAACGTGAAACAGGCAGGGCTGGCCTGAAGTTCAAAATCCTGGACAAGATTGTACTGTCCAAGATTCGCGAGCGCTTCGGCGGCAGGCTGGACAATGCGGTGACCGGCAGCGCCCCCATGAATGTGGAGATCGCCAAGTTCTTCATCGACGTGGGCATTCCGACTTACGATGCCTATGGCCTTAGTGAAACCTCACCGGCGATCACGATCAACTCGCCGCTTATGGGAAACCGCCTGGGGTCCGTGGGCAAGCCGATCAACAAAACAAAGGTGGTGATCGACAGGTCACGCACCGGAGAAGACGGCGATGACGGAGAAATCATCTGTTTCGGTCCTCAGTGCATGATCGGATACCACAAAAAACCCCAGCAGACCGCGGAAGTGATCGTGGAAAAAGACGGTATGCGCGGAGTCCGCACCGGTGATCGCGGCCGTCTGGATGAGGATGGCTTTTTGTACATCACCGGCCGCTTCAAAGAGGAATACAAACTGGCCAATGGCAAGTATGTCCATCCGGAAACGGTGGAGCTGGAAATGAAAGTCCTGCCCTGGATTTTGAACGCAGTGGTGGCGGGCGCCGGCCGCGAGTACAATGTAGGGCTGATCGTTCCCGACATGGCCCTGTTGAAGAGGTTGGCCGACGAGCTGAATCTGTCTGTTGACCCGAAAGACCTTTTCAATACAGCCAATCCCGCGGGACAG
>Ga0255342_1001103_pt1 | contig 40548 bp, 33 predicted proteins | sample wastewater_treat_3_FD_192416 | JGI IMG/M metagenome (GOLD analysis project Ga0255342, IMG submission 192416) | Wastewater microbial communities from Lulu Island WWTP, Vancouver, Canada - plant14 | ecosystem: Engineered > WWTP > Wastewater > Unclassified | place: Canada: Vancouver, British...
CAGGTGCTCAATTTCAGCAAAGAAAGCGCCAAACACATCCTGGGCCATGAACCGGAAGTCTTTTTGGTTTCCGCGCGCCTGGCGCAAAAATCAAACAAAACGAACGATGAGCAGGAAAAACAAAGCCTGCGTGATGCGAGTGGCATCAACGAGCTGGATCACTTCTTGAAAAATACCTTGGATGACAGTAGCCGATTGCGCCAAAAGCTGCTCAATCCCTTGGGCGTGGCACGCAAACTGCATGAAGGCGCGCGCTATCTAAATGAAATGCAGCAAAAAGAGCTAAAAACTGATATCGCTCTGGCTGACTCGCTTGAAGAGATGATTAACAAACATGAAAAAGAACTGCGTGATGAGCTTCCGCCCAGATTAGCAGAGGTGGATAACATCCTTTATGATTTTGAAAAGCGCGGACAGGACTTCTTTGACAGCAAGCTAAAACTTGCCAACATCTTCAATCTTGCTAAAACGGATCTGATTAAATTGCAATTCCAGGAAGAAGTGCAAGCGGATGTGGCGATTGAGATTGAGAGTAAAGTGCGCGAACTCATCGATTGGATGGTCGATAAAGACCTTGACGTTTGGTATCGGGTTGCAAACGCGCTTGAAAAACGCGAAGCAGAAAGCCAAAAGCTTGATGGTAACAAAAAGTTAAGCGAGCAAACCGAACGCCGTCATGAGCTGATTACAAACGTGTCGCAATCGATTAAAACCGTAGTAGGGGGCTTTGACCGCAAAAAGCAAATTGAAGAACTTGGCGATTTGGTGCAGGATTCAGTAGCTAAAACCGCGCTCTTCGGGGTTGGCGCGGCTGGCATCGGTGTTTTGGTAGCAACCGTGATTACCGCCAGGGCGCTGGACATCACCGGCATCGTTTCTGCGGGAACTTTAGCCATTTTAGGCCTTTTTGTGATACCCTACAAGCGCAAACAAGCCAAAGATAATTTCGCGGAACGCATGAGTGAGATGAGAACAGCCTTGCGTGAGTCGCTTAATAAGACCTTTAAGTCCGAATTTAACAACTCAGTCGCGCGACTGCGAGAGAACATTTCGCCATACACAGCTTATGTGCATGCTGAGAACGAACAGGCATTGAAAGATCAGACCGCGTTAGCGGATGTTTTAGATAAGCTTGAAACATTGAATAAAGAAATAGATACCTTAATCTCACCGCTCGCACAATAAGGTGAGAAGAAAGTGGAAAAATGCAAAAATCCGGAAACATTTTAGTAAAAACTATCTTAATTCTGCTTGTGTTAAGCCTTGGCTTAACTGCCTGTAAGAATCCCATTGAAACACCCACGGAAGGGACGCCTTTGACGGACACTCAAGGCGAGCCTTTTCCAAACGAAACCCCTGAACCCGAAGCAACTGCCACCCGCGATATGCGTGGCGTGACACAGGTTGTTTTGGGAGGTGACTTGCCTGATGATCCCATCCCGACCTGGACCCAAAGCGCCATCCTGACCCAGCAAGCGCTCGCAAACAAGACACCAACCGCTACGCTTCCCGGAACTGTGTTTATTGGCGAACAGCATTATATGGTTTATCAGGGTGGTTTTTCTTTGACTATAGATTTTGACGCCCATATAAGTGTGCGATCTAATCTGGCACTCATCGGATCGCGTTCGCACCCGGTCAATGCCTTAGTCATGGGAAACGTTAGCAAGTACGAAGTTGTTGGTGTGGAGGATTTGCCGCAACAGATTTTTGACAGCCTATTTGGTTCTGATGCTCCGGTGACTCAGGAAGATGTTGAGGAATTTGAGCTGGATGGCGTCAAGGGTATTACTATGAATTACATATCGCGTATCGGCCAGATGGTTGCTAAAGGTCGCCTGGTTGTTGTGAAACCAAGCGAGAAACGTTATGTTGCCATTGTGGGAATGGGCGATCCTGCTGATCCGAGTGGGGACCAATGGATGAAAGATGGCGTGGAGTTTTTTAATGCTATTTTGAACAGTATAGAGATTTTAGATGATGAAGCCTTGGTGGATTTTGCGGTTTGCCCCATGTCTGCAGACGAGACTTATGGCTACAGTATGGATAATCCAATTCGCGTAGGTGGTGAAGCATTTGGCGGTCCAGCGCGGGCACGGGCATACCTGGACAATCTGCAGGATAGCAAAGGCAAGTGGGTGGCATATGAGCGTCTTGGTTCAATGGAGCATGGTGGCACGATTCTGGATGCTTATGTTCTCACCCTGGATGGCAAAGAAGTGACTCTATATGTTGACCAATATAGCTACGAGGAGCTATTAACACCGATGGGCTTTAATTGTGGTGGGGCGTATCCCTTGATAGCACCTTAATTGCCAACTTCATTAGAAGGTCAAACCGCCTGGATTGAATCGGGCGGTTTTTTCTTCTCCGAAGCGAATAATAACGGTTAATTTACAAAAGCCTTACCTTTAGCTCATCGATAGAACTAAAACTGCTGATAATATAGGATTATGAAAAAAACACTTAAAAACATAATAAATGTCCTTGTTTTCTTTGCGATGAGCTTGACCTTTGTGATTCAGCCAATCGCAACAGCTTCAGCGCAAAGCTCGCCACAACTGCCATCAGGTTTGCCCGTTTCAGATTTAGGTTCTAAGATTGAGGCCTTTGTCTCAGAGAACGAAGCGACGACGGCTGGCATGGCTGTGGCTGTTTTTGAAAAAGACCAGGTTTTGTACGAAAACTATTTTGGTTTTGCCAACATAGCGGACGGCATAAAAGTCGATGCTGACACTGTCTTTGAATGGGGTAGTGTGACCAAGCTCATCACCTGGGTGAGTGTTATGCAGGTTTGGGAACAGGGCTTGTTGGATCTCAACGCGGATATCAGAACCTATCTGCCTGACACACTTCTTTCTGTTCTAAAATATGACGAACCGATTACGATGATTCATTTGATGAATCATACGCCTGGATTTGAAGAAGTGTATAAAAATATTTTTGCCAATGAAGCAGACTCTTCCAAAAACCTGGAGACCTTGCTTATTGGAAGCGAACCCAGACAAATCTTCCCGCCGGGTCAGTTTACCGCTTATTCTAACTGGGGTGCTACTTTGGCAGGATATATTGTTGAACGCATAAGTGGACAAAATTTTGCTGATTACGTTAATACAAATATTTTTCAGCCACTGAACATGAACCATACGTCTATTTTTCCTGGTATGAGTGATAATGTATGGGTACAGAAGCAACGAAAAAGCATAAGTTGTTATACGGCAAAACTTAGGCCTGTGGAATGTGATTTTATAGTCCCGATGTATCCCGCTGGTTCCGCGACAGGCACATTGGAGGACTTTGTAAAATTTGGGCAGGCCCTGGCGCCAGGCTCAAAAACTGCTTCCCTTCTGTTCGAGAATCCCGCGACGTTTGACACGCTCTACAGTGCCACGGATGTTTTTCCTAAAAGTGGCTTGGCTAAAAATTGTCATGGCTTTTGGGTCGGTTATTATGATGTTATCGTTTATGGACATGGGGGCAATACCGCGGGCATGTCAAGCAAGTTGCAGCTTGACCCTGTTTCAGGTGTCGGCATTGTGGTGATGACAAATCAAAGCGCAGAGCAAACTTATAACGCGGGTCTGGAAAAGATAGTTTTTGGAGAAGAGAACGTCCGTAAGCATGGCATGCCAGAACGCGATCTTATTTCCGGTATTTTCAAGCCTTTTCGTACTGTTGAATATGGTCCGTTACGAATTACCGGTGTGCAGTTCATGGCAATGGATAATGACATGCTCAACCAGGCTTGGGAATCGGATACTGTGGATGGAAAAACGGTTATCAGGCATCCCATTTTTGATTTGAAAAAGGTTAGTACGTTGGAAATTATCATCACAACTCTTTCTGTTCTGGCAATTGTTTTGGGTGGCTTAGTGTCTTTGACGATTCTGATTGTCATGGGTATACGCGTTTTGGTAAAACGCAGTAAAAAAGAGGAAACACCAAGTGATTCCGAGGATCTTAAACCCTTGCGAAAATGGCGATTGACCGGTTTGCTGTTGCAACTTCTTATATTGCTGGTGTTTTTAGGCTTTTTTGTATGCCTGTTAACTTTCTCACTGTCAGGAGAAGTTGTTGTTGTCTCGGTGCTGGCTGGTTTAACCTTGTTGGGCTTGATTTTGCAAGTGCTTCGTTTCATGGTTCTACCGCCTGTGCTCAAGGATCATCCAAAAGAGCGTTTCAAGACGGTTTTACTCTTGGTTGTTAATATCCTGACCATTGTGGCTGTCTTCTACTTCCAAAGTTATCAGTTCTGGGCGCTGCTATAGGGCTTGAACGGTGATTTAGAAGACACACATTCGGTTTTGAAGAATAATAAAAGCTGGCATTTGAAATCGTGCCAGCTTTTTAATTTAAGAGAATAGCTTTTGGGCGATTTAGCTCACCAGAGTGCCCACATTTTCGCCTTTGATAGCGCGCATGAGCACGCCTGGCTCGAAGAAGTTCAGCACGAGGATGGGTAAGTTGTTATCCATGCATAGTGAAATAGCGGTGCTATCCATCACGTTGAGACGCAAACTGAGCGCTTCCATATGGCTGATGTTCTCAAAGCGTTTCGCATCAGGGAATATTTTGGGGTCGCGGTCGTAAACGCCATCCACTTTTGTAGCTTTAATGACCACATCCGCGCCGATTTCGGTGGCGCGCAGAGCCGCGGCGGTATCGGTAGAGAAGTAGGGATTGCCCGTGCCTCCGCCAAAGATAACCACGCGTCCTTTTTCAAGGTGCCTCAGGGCACGGCGTCGGATATAAGGCTCGGCGACGGTGCGCATCTCGATGGCAGACATAACACGTGTAATGACCATGTTTTGTTCAAGTGCGTCCATCAGTGCCAGGGCGTTCATCACGGTGGCGAGCATGCCCATATAGTCCGCGGTGGCGCGGTCCATGCCCACGTTTTCGCCACTAAGTCCGCGCCAAAGGTTGCCGGCGCCAATCACCACCCCCACATCAACACCAGATTGCCGGACTACTTTGACGACTTTGGCAATTTCGTAAGCCTGTTTTGGGTCGATGCCCATGCCACTTGGTCCAGCCAATGCCTCGCCGGAAAGTTTGAGTAGAATGCGATTGTACTTATTGGGTGATTCAGTTTGGGTCATGAAATCTCCTCATCTTGTTTGGTTTCAATGATATCACGTTCGCTCCCTTTGGCGCGATAAATGGTGTGAAAAAAGAGCCGATTTTGGGTCGGCTCTGGGTTTGGACTATTCAGCGTCCTCTTCTTCTTCGAGGTGTTTGGTGGTTTCGCCCAACGCATAGCGGATGAAGCGGCGGATGACGATGCGTTCGCCAAGGGCGGCAACTTTGTCGTTGACCAGGTCAGCGATGGTTTTGTTTTCGTCGCGAATGTACTTTTGGTTGAGCAGAACGTTCTCATCCATGTACTTCTTCATGTAGCCTTCCACAATTCTGGGGATGATGGCTTCGGGTTTTCCTTCTTCGCGCACGCGAGCAGCAACAGCTTCTTTTTCAGCTTCAATGACTTCGGCGGGGATGTCGTCTTCTGAAACGAATTTGGGGCTGTTTGCAGCGATTTGCAGGGCAACTTCGTGGCAGAGTTCGAGGAAGGGCTCTGATTTGGCAACAAAGTCAGTTTCGCTGTTGACTTCCACAACCACAACCAGGCGGCCTTCGGAGTGAACGTAGACTTCAACGCGGCCTTCTGAGGCTTCACGGTTGACGCGTTTTTCAGCTTTTTGCAAGCCCTGGGCGCGCAGAACTTCGAGCGCGGCATCAAAATCGCCTTTGGAATTGATGAGGGCATTTTTGCAGTCCATGATTCCACAGCCGGTTTTTTCGCGCAGATCTTTAATCATATCAATTGTAATTTCCATTTTGCTCCTTTTCTTGCGGGGCAACCGCGATGTTATTCTTCGTCTTCTTCGTCGTCTTCGTCATCAGCTTCTTGGGCTCTTTCGATGACGATTTTGGCTCGGGTGGCTTCACCCAAGAGATCTTCGTCGTCCAGTTCTTCGTCGTCATCCAGGCGACGGGCAATGCGTGAACGGGTTTCAATTACGGGAACTTCTTCTTCCTCAATGTCCTTGCGCATCATTTTGCCTTCGATAACGGCATCGGCGATGCGTCCCACGAGCAATTTAATGGCACGGATGGCATCGTCGTTGCTGGGGATGACATAATCGATGTAGCGGGGATCACAGTTGGTGTCAACCATGGCCAGCACAGGGATTTCTTTGGAGACGGCTTCTTTCACGGCGGTGTCGTCGCGTTCGATGTCAACCACGAAGAGCAGGTTGGGCAGGGTTTTCATGGTGCGCAGACCGCTGAGGCGGGTATCGAGGCGATTGATGTCGCGTTCCAAAAGAAGGCGTTCTTTTTTGGTAAGCGCCTGGACTTCACCTGTCTCAAACATTTTTTCAAGACGGGCAAGTTCAACGATGCGTTCCTGAATGGTGATCCAGTTGGTCAGGGTGCCACCCAACCAGCGTTGGTTGACGTAGGGCATGCCACAGCGTTCGGCTTCTTCCTGGATGGTTTCCTGGGCCTGGCGTTTGGTGCCAACAAAAAGCACGGTACCGCCATTGGCAACCACTTCGGTCACTTTTTCGGCGGCTTCTTCGAGCAGTTTAACGGTTTGCTGAAGGTCGATGATGTGGATTCCATTGCGCTCAGTGAAGATGTAGGGGCGCATCTTGGGGTTCCATTTGTTTGTTCTGTGTCCAAAATGGACACCGCTCTCAAGCAGAGCTTTCATTGATACAGGGGGCATTATTTCTCCTTTGCGTTATGCCTCCGCCTGGTTTTGCGACCTCTCCTAACCCGATTTTGGGCACGCGGGAGGGTCTGTACCGAGGCGTGTGTAATAGTAGTCTCCGGGGACTTCCCCAGAGCCGGATTGAGTATATCATATTTTTAGGGAGTCAAGGGAAAAAAACGTAACGTTTTTCGGAAATGTTTTAGCTTCGGCGAGGACGCCTCAGCGAACGGAATTAGGATTTCGCGTGGCGAGATGCCAAGCAAACGATTTTATTTATCTCCTGCTGGCGTTCCGCTGTGCAGTTTTAGGGAGCGCGTGGCGAAGTATGGGTAGCTCAGGATTCGTGACTCATCGGACGCCACGCGCCAGTTGGATAGGCTGTTGTTTGGCATAGCTGCTGCCAGGCTTCCCTACTGATGCATGGCGTCTGCGCCATGCATCTTAGCATCACGGGGATACCACATGCAAATCTGGAGAGAATTGAGTGGAAAACGTGTTTGCTGTTACTCCCGGTCGTGTAAATGCTTGACCGAAAGGCTGAATAAGGCAATCGAAATCAGGCTAAAGGCGGTTTTGGTATCCAGCTTGTTTAAAACCGACAAAACAAACAGCGCGACGCTCATTGCCAGCGGGATCGCGATGAGGATGAGACCGACAATCTTGCTGGCTTTTTCTGACCATTCATTTTCTTTGGCAGCTTTTGAGCGGATTTGCATCAGTTGGTCAATCGAAACGCCAAAGACCTCCGCCAGGCGGGGCAAGGAAGCCACATCCGGAAAGCTCAAATCACGTTCCCATTTCGAGACGGCTTTGTCGGTCACGCCCATTTTTTCTGCCAGCTCAAGTTGGGTCCAGTTCTTTTCTTTGCGCATTTCAGCTATAAATTGTCCAAAAGTTTGTTTGTTCATTTCTTCTCCTTTTTTGTGTTGCCTTTATCATAGAACAGCGCTTTGATGAGGTCAACCGACCGCTGGTAGAGTTGGGGTGACGTATAGTTTAGCCTTGGTAGAGTGGCAGTTGAGTGTCCTGGCACTTTTTAAAAGTAACTTAGTTGATAAATTCAATTTCCCAAATATGAATGTGTGGCTGGGGATTGCTGGTGTTTTCCTGCAGGCTGATTTTCAGTTCTTCAACCAAATAAGTACCAGCAAAGTAGGTTTCCAGCCAGTCGTTTTTCTCATATCCAAAGCTTTGAACGCCAGAACGCAGGGTTTGGTCTTTATCGGCGAGTTTAATTTCAGCAATGAGCACGGAAGGTGGCTGACCGATGAGCAGACGCAGTCCGCGCATCTCTATGGGTTCTTCAAAGACGATTTTGATAGTAAGTGGATTGGTTTCCAATCCGCGGATGAGGGTGTTGGTATCGCCATCAAAGGCGTTGTAAATTTGACCGATATCAAGCATTGGGTAAGTGATTTTAAGGTCCTGGTCGAACAAGTGCAAGACGCTCGTTTCTGGTTCAGCGCGCTTGGCTTTTTCGCGGTCAAAGATTTCCTGGGCATCATCCACATATCGCAGTGTGACGAAATAGAAGCCGACGTTACCATCAGGCCAGTTTAGACTGTGAATGATTTCAAGGTCTTTGAACTTATTACTCGAACGAGCGGTGTTAAAATCGTCAGGAGGCATAACAAAAACCATGTTCTCGTCAAGCTCTTGAAGGTTTTGAGTCCAGTCTTTGAAGCTGTTGACCTCCACAGGCAGGGGGTCTCCAAGGAAGAAAGAGAGAATGACATCTGTGTTATTCGCCCAAGTGGGGCTGACGATGATTTTTTTATCAGGGTGTTCAGCCTGGTAGGATTTGATTTCTGCGGAGAGCTCCTTACCACCCCATTGCATGCCATATAAGCCGTAATCGTGATACCAGGCGGACGCTTTGGTGATAGCGTTGTGGGTCATAAAGCTTGTTGAGGCTATCAAAGCGATGAGCACTAAGGCGACGGGCAGGATGGCTTTTTTGGGCTTGTCTGCCAGCCAACGCAAATGCGAATCAAGCCCCAGGCATGCCAGCATAGCCAGGGGAACTATGGTGACCAAGTTGCGCGTAATCGCGACATCGGCAAGCGCGGCACCACTGGGTGAGACCAGCAGGGCAATTAATGCTATGCGCCAGGCGGGTTTTTTGATTTCGCTGAGTGCCTTAAGGATTGCCAGAGCGATGAATGGCGATAAAAGACGTGGAAAATGCGCCATGTTTTTCATCTGATGACGAATGAGGTCGGTTTGGTTGGGTAAAAACCAATACCTCGGGTCAAGTCCTTTGATATAACGCTTAAAGAACTCACTCAATTTGCTGCCAAGAGGCGCGTTGCCAGCCCAATAGCTTTGCAGGATGCTGAGATGTCGCCCAAGTGATTCGGGGTGACGGATTCTAAACAGAACATAGGGCAATGCGAGTACAAGCAGCGTGATGACGCCCAGCCAGGGCACTTTTTTGTCTTTAAAGTGGTAGCCCCAGTCAACGATGAGCATAAATAAGCCACTAAGGATGACCACCAGTTGCAAGGGTGCGTAGGCATAAAAAGTGAGGGCTCCGAACAGCAACGCGATGGGCAAAAAGTCGCGGTCTTGCATGCGGTAGCGCAGGTAAAAGTAGAGAAAAGCACAAAAGAGGGCGGTGCCAAGCGCGGTTTCGAAAGCCGTGCGACTGTGCAAAAACCAGGCGGGTATCGCGCTAACCACGAAGGGCGCAAACCACCAGTATTTTATTTTAAAGAAATCGCGTAGCGCTAAACCAAGCGTGAGCGGAGAGATGAGTGTGAGCAGAGCAGAGATGCCACGGGTGAGCCAGATGGAACGTTCAAATGGCGCGACCAGGGTCTGCAGCCATACCGAGAGGCTGAGATTGTATTGCCCACCATTCTCGAAATAGATGGGGATTTGTCCGTTGGCGTCCTTAAAGCCATTTTCAATCATCTTGGCGGCTAATTGAGTTTGAATAGCTTCGTCAGAGAAGAAATAAATGGGGAATTTATCGAGCGCAATAATGCGCGTAGCCAAATAAAGCGCCAAACCAAGCACAAAGAGTAGTTCCGCCCAGCCAAAGTGGCTTTTTTCGCTGGTGGTATTTTTTCGTGGCACAGAGCTGTCAACTTGTATCATGCTTTGTTTTGTCGCTTTATCCTTTGGTTTATTCAAGTACGGATTGGAAGACCTCCAATAATCTTACCATTGCCAGGGTGTCAAGGTGGCAGTAATCAAGCAGGTTTTGTTTGGTTTCTGCCATCGCGTCTTCAGAAAGTAGCCCAGCGTTCATTTGCCACCACGCCACACTGGCTTTTGAGCCAATATTGATGGGCAGTTCTTCGTAAGAAAGCTCTGGAACCAGTATAGGCAGGACATTTTTAAGCCCATATCTGCCATTGAAACGCGGGTCGTAAACCATGTGTTTGCTGACAATATCCATCAGGTCAAAGACACGACTATTGATGTTTTCAAGGTAGACGCTGTGTTGCGGGTAGAGCTGCATGAGCTCTTTGTGACGGGTGGTTTCGAAATTCTTATTCCAAACGATGATGCTGCCTTCATCGCTGAGGTCTTCTCGCAATTGAGCCATGAGAGCTGGCAGGGGGTTGCCAGGTTCAAAGCTGAGAAAGGCGAAATGCTCTAATTTGGCACCGGGATGGGCGATTTTATGGAGGGAATATTGGAATAAAATTTGTTGTTGGGGCCAGTGGCCATCAAAAAGCGGGATCGCAGAGATGCAAGATTCATAATCAAGGAACCACAAGGGATATTCCAGACTGTCTAATGTGTGCCGGAGTTGGGCATGGTCGATGTGCACGCGGTTTTGCTGGGCGCAATCCACCACCCGACGCTGTGATTCGCTAAGCGCGAAATCCTTGGGGATATCGTGTATGCTGCGAGCGCCGATATCCAGCAGGGCTTGTTTTTTATCAGCACTAAGTCGCGGGACATCATAAATAGACTGCTCGGGTAGGTCTGCATGGCACAAATCAGGGTAAGGGCAGTCCCTTGCTTTCAGGCAGTGCGCGGCATTAGTGTAGTCTTCCAACTGTGCCACACGCAGGGCATCAGGGCGGATGAGAAGCACCTCAGACACAGCAATTTGAACCTCGCTTGTGATATCTGCGAGCGTAAAAAGTTCGTAAATGGCTAAGTCACCTTGCCGGCGGTAATCCTTGTTGAGATGCATCACGAAACATTTGCTTATTCGCAGCTGGTTTTGCAGAATGGCGAGTTGAAAGGCGAGGTCGGGGATGTGGTCTTTCTTCACCTCGGTACTGCTTTTGACTTCAATGAGCTCGTAGGTGTCGGCCTCAATGTCGTGGATGAGAAAATCAACACGAGCCTGGTAGGGCCCATCGCTAAAGCTTTGCTGGTAGAGCAGCTGGCATATGGGGCGCGATTTGACGCTTTCAGTGAGATAGTCATAGGCGAGTTTTTCGACACGTTTGCCATCCTCCATTTGATGCAGGGCTAAGGGGTCAAATGGTAATTGCTCAACTGTATGCTTTAGCGCCCAAAGATGGCGGGGGGCATCTAGGTAAGCGAGATAATCCGATTTGCTGATGCTTATGTTTTGGCTCATGCTTCCTCCGATTAAATTATATCAATGCTTGGCTTCCTACGGTATAATAGCTTTTCGAACAAAGACAAGGAACAGATATGCAATTGGAAAAAATCAGCCCAGAAGCGTTTGAGAAGATAGTGGATATGGCCGCTTTCGCGCTTGAAGCCGAAGAGAAAGCCTATTTACTTGAAGAACTCAATCATCAACTGCAATCAGTGCAGGAACTATTAGATATTCCCCTCGAAGAAAGCTCAAGTTCATCCCTAATCAATATCCCTCGTGTGGGTGATATGCCTCGTCGAGACGAATGGCAGGCATTCGACGTGCCTCGCGGCATCATTGAACGCGCGCCACAGCATGAAGATGGCATGATTCTGGTGCCAGAACCTGCTGGCGGAAAGGACCTGTCATGACATTTACACAACTTTCTGCCCGTGAAATTGCCCAAAAAGTACAAGCTGGTGAGCTCAAAGTTAGTGATATGCTTGAAGCCTCTCTAGCACAAATCCGCGCGGTGGATGGCGACTTTGGTAGCCTGGATGGACAGCCAACCGACCCTGAAACGGATAAAAAAGTACACGCTTTTATCTCTTTGACTGAAGAACTGGCGCATGCCCAGGCGCAGGCGGTAGAAGCCAAAGTGGCAAAGGGCGAAAATGCCGGTTTGCTGGCAGGTGTGCCTGTTTCGATTAAGGACATTTTCGCGCTTGAGAATACCGTCACCACAGCCGCATCGCGCATGCTAAATAATTACCGCGCGCCATACACGGCAACAGCAGTGCAAAAACTGATAGATGCTGGCGCGTTGATTGTTGGCAAGGTCAATTTGGATGAATTTACCTTTGGCTCCTCCAATGAGTCGAGCGCTTATCAGCCCGCGAGCAACAACCCGTGGAACACCACGTATGTACCGGGTGGATCATCAGGTGGCTCAGCTGCCGCAGTCGCCGCGGAAGAAACACCGCTTTCGCTTGGCACGGATACCGGTGGCTCCATTCGCCAGCCGGCTGCTTTTTGTGGCGTGGTCGGTTTGAAGCCCAGTTACGGGCGCGTTTCCCGGTATGGTTTGATTGCTTTTGCGTCATCGCTTGATTGCCCCGGACCCCTGGCGCGCAACGTGGAAGACGCTGCACTAATCTTGCAGGTGATGGCAGGTGTTGATGAGCGTGATGAGAGCAGCGCGACCTTGCCCGTGCCTAATTATCTTGAGGCGCTCCAGCAGGATGTGAGGGGCATGCGTATTGGTCTATCGCCGGATTATGCCGGCATTGCCTACCCAAATCACGCAACGGGTGAATTTGAAGTTATCCCGGTGCAGGAAGAAATAAAGCAAGCCACGCTGGATGCAGCCGAGCAACTTGCCCGCCAGGGCGCGGAGATTGTCGAAAAGGTGCCCATGCCGCATACGCGCTATGGCATCCCGGTTTATTTTGTGGTTTCACGCATTGAAGCCGCCTCGAACCTGAACCGCATGGATGGTGTGAAGTATGGTTATACTGTGGCAGACGCGCGCGACTTGCAAGACCTTTACACAAGAACGCGCACAGAAGGCTTTGGCTTGCAACCCAAATTGCGTATTTTGATGGGTGCCTACCTGAGCGCGGCATCGAAAAAAGTCAACTACTATCAACTTGCCAGCCAGGTGCGTGGCATGATTAGGCAGGACTTTGAGCTTGCTTTTGACCCCAAGGGAGCTTATCAGCTTGACGCGCTTTTGACCCCCACAACGCCAACAACTGCTTTCAAACGAGCGGAAATTTTTGGCGATTCGGTTTTGATGCAATATGCTGACCAGATGACCGTCTCGGTGAACCATGCCGGTTTACCCGCCATCACCGTGCCGGCAGGCTTGGATAAGAAGAACCTACCGATCGGTATACAGTTTATCGCCAATCATTTCCAGGAAGAAACAATTTTACGCGCTGCTTATGCTTATGAGCAATCCACATTGGATGCAGCATGGCGCAAGGTGCGCCCGATGGCTTTGCAGGAGGTGAACGCATGAAGGAATACGAAATCATCGTTGGACTTGAAACTCACATCCAACTCAACACCGAAACGAAGATTTTCTGCGCCTGCAAAGCTGACAGCTGGGAAGCTGAACCAAACACCAATATTTGCCCGATTTGTACAGGCCAACCCGGTGTTTTGCCACGCTTAAATGCCGAGGCAGTGCAAAAAGGCGCGCTTTTGGCGGCGGCGATGCATGCTGAAATTAATCCTTGTTCAATCTTCGACCGCAAACATTACTTTTATCCCGATTTGCCTAAAGGTTTTCAGATTACCCAACTCTTTGAGCCGATTGGCAAGGGTGGATATCTCGATTTGTACATGCCCGATGGCGAGATAAAACGCGTGCGCATCAACAAAATGCACCTCGAGGAAGATGCCGGCAAGACCAAATTAGAACACGGTCAGCGCATGGTGGACCTCAACCGTGGTGGGGTGCCCCTGGTGGAGATGGTAACCGAGCCGGATTTGCGTTCGGGTGAGGAAGCTGCCCAATATCTCAGCCAGTTGCGCGAACTCTTGCGCTGGATTGGCGTTAGTGAGGCGGACATGGAACGCGGTCATCTGCGTTGCGATGCCAACGTTTCTATCCGCGAGAAAGGTTCAACTGCTTTTAATACCAAAACTGAGATTAAGAACGTCAACTCGATTGACTCCGTCCGCCAGGCGATAACCCAGGAAGCCAAGCGACAGATTGAGCTGCTTGAAAGTGGTGGCAAAGTGGAGCAATATACGCTTGACTGGGATGCCGACACCGGCAAGCTGAGCATGATGCGCTCAAAAGAGGGCGAAGCGGATTATCGCTACTTCCGCGAGCCTGACCTGCAGCCGGTTATCCTGAGCAACGAGGAAATTGAGGCGATCAAAGCAAGTTTGCCTGAATTACCCTATGCCCGACGCAGACGTTTTGTTGAAGACTATCACTTGAGTGCTTATGATGCCGAGGTTTTGACTTCCGAGCGTGGCCTTTCAGACTATTTTGAAGAGGCTGTTGCTTTGTATGCCAAAGAGCCGAAAACAATCAGCAATTGGATGATGAACGACATGATTCGTCTGATGAACGATACCGGCAAAAGCGCGCGGGATTTGGTGCTGAAACCAGCGGCATTGGTTGAAATTGTAAAGCTTCTGGACGATGGCAAGATTAACGCCGCGACGGGTAAATCCTTATTGGTCAAAGTGGAGCAAACAGGTCAATCGCCTGCCAGGATTGTTGAAGAAGAAGGTCTGGGACTGATTGCCGACGCGGACAGTCTGCGAAAGCAGATTGAAACCGTATTAGCTAACGCCCCGAATGAGGTAGCCGCTTACCGCGGTGGCAAAGAAACGCTCATGGGCTGGTTTGTTGGGCAGATCATGCGCGCGACGGGCGGCAAAGCCGACCCGAAATTGACGCGCGAGATTTTGGCGGAGTTGTTGAAAGAGTAATTGCCTTCCATTTTCACGAATCAAAAAGGCTTACTGCACTTACGCAATAAGCCTTTTTTGTTGATAATTTTCAGAGAGCTTTAGTTTTGTAGTTGTATATCCACCAGACCACCATCTACTCCATTCAGTCGCATGAAGCTGCAATTATTTAAATCGAGCACGAAGTTTTCATAAGCGCCGGAAACATACGATATTGAGAGCGCGATATGCGTATTATCCAGCCAGATGTGTTTAATGACGTGGGCATCATCCAGTAGCAGCCGTTCCGTCTCTCCATCCAGGTTCACCAGGTAAAGACTGGAGTTATCCATGCCACGGTAGCTCAGCCATTCTCCATCGGGTGAAATCTGCGGATCAAGGAATTTGATTGTGCCGTTTTGAATGGTGAAAAGTTCTTTAGTTTCATCGCTTTCAATGTCATAAGCCATCACCTTCCACGAAGAACTGTTAAACCAGGGAAGTGTGAAGTAAATCGTGCGGCTGTTGGGAGACCATCCTGCAATCATAGCGTATCCCAGTTCGCTGATGGTGTTAGCTTCAGTTCCATCTACTTTGGCGAAAGCTGGCGCGTTAATGACATCACCATCACCCCGGACGTAAGCAATATAGTTTCCATCGGGTGACCACTTGCTATCACTACCTATGATACCAGCGAGTATCTGTTTTTGATTATCGCCAAGCTTGTGTAGCGTGTAACCTTCTATGTCAGTCGGGTAGAGCACTTGTATACCATCCGGACTGATGGATCCCCTAACTGAATTATCTGAGAGGACGACGCTTTCTGCTGCCTGAGAATCACGATAAACCAATTCATATTTGACCGGGTCGCCACTTATTTGGCGGTAGAGGACGGAATAAGCCTGGTTAAAGACTGGCAAATCGCTTCGTGCGAGGTCCAAGGGCAAGGATGGGCAGGTGTGTATCGCCATTTCAGGGTAGGGCGCATGGGCTGTGGCGGGTTGCCAGACACTGCTAAAGACCACAGCGTCCTGAGCAAAAACCGGGTTGGTGAAAAGGATTTCAAGATTCCCCTTGGGCATGGTCTCAAAAACAAAACTTCTTTCGAAAAACATAGAGCTGTCAGGGGCATCCGAATGACCACCACCGCCACCACCAGAAACCTGTAAATCAGGGAATTCGATATTAAGGTCAATCAGCCCATTCGTCGCGGTAAAGAAAAGCTTTAAGCGATTTGGCGCCATGTACTGCAGCTTGTTTATGGTGACTTCAGCTTCACCAAGGCTTAGTGTCTGCTGGAACTCCCATATTTGTTCGCTTTGTGGATTCGCGCCAAGATCAACCGTCCATCGTGCAGGTTCAAACGCGCTTTGGTCAGCCTTTGGTAGCATGCTAAAGCTGACGGTTAACGGGTAGCTAAGCTCTTCGCTGTCGAACTCAAAACCCCATGCGTAAAATTGATGTTCTGCAGGGATGCTTTGCATCAGATCGGCAGCTTGCTGGCTGAGTCTGGTCGGGACTTCAATGCCGTTTGAATCGATCAGTTTCGGATTTATCGGGCCAAGAGCGATGTTGAGGTCTGTTTCGATCCAACCGGTCATGATGTAACCTTTGGGTGTCTCGACTACGGTATGAATCTGTAATGCGGTTATGTTTTCCGCGTTATCAGGTGCTTGGTCTGATTGATTCCAGACCCGAGGTTCAGGGAGCACTACCGGCATGGTCACCAAATCATCAGCGACTTTGAGGGTAAAGGGAATTTGCCAGTTGGAAGACGTTTTGGTGGTGTCTGTGCCTGGGATACATGAAAGATGGAGCACAAGCTGGTTAATATCTTTAGGTACAGCTTCATAATAGCCATCTGAAAAGGCTACGGTTGTACCATCGGGAAGCTTCAAGCTTGGTTCAAAATGGCAGCCCGGATCGCTTTCGTGGTCAGGAAAATGCTGGTTGGTTAGTCCAAAGACCTGGTAATCCACGTAGGTTTTATCGGAACTTGCTACAGCTTTCGACACTTCCACAGTAATTCCGTCCAAAGTCTGAGAAGCGGGTTCCGCCAACACGCGCAAAGAGGAAGTGTCATCAGACACCAAACCAATCCCGGGAATAAAACCTAACCAGGATTGAATTTGTGCCAGCACTTTTTGAGGGCCAAGGGCAAAAACAACGATGGCTAATACGGCAACAATAGCAAGCGCATATGCCCATGAGCGGGATGGTTGGAAGCGTTGACACGGTTTTATTTTTTGTGTATGAAGCTGAGTTCGTAAAGTCTGGGCAAGACTTTTTTCGAACTCAGGCGAGGGTTCTGGTAACGCGAAAGAAGATTGGATGGCTTCTTCTATTTTTTGTGTTTTCATTTTATTACTCCACCTGGGCTTGAAGGCGCTCCAGGAGCCGATAATAAGATTTTTTAACATTGTTCTCATTGCTTTTTAGCAGGATGGCTATTTCTTTAAAGGTCAAGCCGGCAACCAGTTTTAGGCGCAGCAGTTCCTGTTCAGCAGGTTTAAGCCTGGCGAAAAGCTGTTGCACCAAAACCCGTTGGTCCTGGTTATTGTTTCCTGCTTGTTCTTGTAAGGGCAGCGCTGTTATTTCCTCATCAAGTTCGAGCGTTGGTTGGCGTTTGAGCCTTCGGAAATGGTCATTCGCCTTGTTGCGGGCGATGGTAAACAGCCATGGCTTGAATTTGTCGGCTGATTTGAGGCGATTGAGTGATTCAAACGCGCTGATAAAAGTTTCGGAACTCAGGTCTTCTGCCAGGTGAATGTCTTGCACACGGCTAAACAAATATTGAAAGAGCGGTCGCAGATTTTCGCGGTAGAGCTTGTCAAAGGATTGCTCTAAATCGAGGGGGGTGCTTCTTGTCATCTGTTCACCTATGACTGAGCCTTTGCTCTAATTGTATCTTTCATAGATTTCCTTAAACACATTTAATTGTAGCTACATTAACAAGTCGCTACAAAGGCTGAAATAGTGACAATGCGTTAAAAGAAATTCCTCAATTAGCTGGTTTGGGGATTTTGCTTCGGCGAGGACGCCTCAGCGAACAGGACTTTCTCTCTCCTGCCGGCGTCTCGCCGTGCAGTTGTTGCGCGTGGCGATTTATTGGCTTATTAGTGTTCGTAACACATGGGACGCCACGCGCCAGATGGTTTAAAAACTGACGCATGGCATCCGTGCCATGCGTTTTTTTTGCGTATGGCGTCTTAGCCATACGCCAGGAAGAGAGAGGCGTTATTGGGTGCGCTTCAACGCCGGGGAGAGCAATTTCAGGGTTGCGCGATGAATCTAATCCACGTAGAGAATCAACGCGATCATCTCGATATCTTCATCACCCGTGTTGCGGATGCCATGCTCGCTACCACTGGGGGTTATGGTGACATCGCCAGGATGGATGGGCAACCATTTGCCATCCTCAAGCACTTCGCCACTGCCACTGAGGATGACAGTAATTTCCTGCTCGCCTTCGTGGACATGCACGCCGATGGAGCTGCCTGGTGGGATGCGCATATGCGCGTATACACGGCCTTTGCCATGGAATTCATCGGGCTGTAAAAAGGGCGTACGGTCAATGCTACCCTCACCGCCCAAAAGCGCAGGGATGGGGGTAGTTGTTAAGGTGTCTTTTCGTTTGATCATAATCTCTCCTGGGTCATTATTAAACCACAAATGACTATCTTTATTGACGGTAGGCTGTCAGTATATTGTAATCCTCATCAATTTCCACAATAAAGTCGCCATAAAGCGTTTTCATTTCCGCGCCATCCTGGTATGCAATGAAATAAGTTGATGTTGCATAACGACCGTTCCAGCGCGCGTTGTAGACATTCAATCCGATTAAAGGGTATTTACCTTCAAGCACGCATTCGTTTTTTGCCAGCGCGCTTTCGATGATGTCATTTGTTTCAGCTTGGTATTCTTTTAGGATGGTATCAATGATAGGTGAAGTTTGGGCGGGGCCATTATCTGGGAGGATGTCTTCTAAAATCTTTATTGAGAAAGGCTCATCAGCAAAACTTTCAAAATCAAAATCAGACTGTTTTTTGATGCAGGCAAGGAATAGCGCGCCAATGGCGTAGGACACAATACGGATGGGTAGATAGTTGGCTGGGTCCAGGATGGATTTTAGCACGGTATCCCACTTGGCTTGCGCTTTGGCAGGGTCAAGTTGTTCCAGCGCGCGTAGCTCAACGTAGTTGGCGGTGCCTTCAATTTGCTCAATGCGCGCTTCATAGTCGTATTCATAGGAATGTTTTTGGGCGCGGCTTTTTCTTGCGCGTAGCAGTGCTTCAAAATCAGCTGCAGGATTGTGGTTCAACAGGGCGGAAATGAGTTCGGCTTCCTGGAGTTTCGCGGAAAGATTCTCACTTGTGTATTGGTAATGTAAGAGTGCCGCTTTTTCATCGGGCCAGCGCGACTCGCCTGAGGCATTTTGGAAGGCGTGAAACATTTCGTGGATAATTGACGCGCTTAGATGATCCCAATCGCTGGGTGCTTCGGCAAGATACCAGATGGCGATGTGTTCGCCATTGTACTGTATGGAGGTGTTCGCCAGGAAAGCCTCCGTTTTTTCGATATAAGCGCCATCGAAAAAACAGGCAGTGTCGTTGTATACAGCGAACTTTGTTTTTTGAAATCCGCGCCATAATTGAGAAAAATCTACCTGATCGATACGTTGTTTCAGTTCTTTGTAAGCTATTGATAAATCCATAAAACCACCTCTTTTAAGCTCTGGCAGATTCCATTATGGCTGTTCAATACGAATGACATCCAAAACCGGTTCAACGGTGTTGATTTGTTGCACCTTGTAGTATCTTGCCGCGCAAACGTTCACCCAATGTTTGGGATTAAGGTTAATTTCAGCGATACCAACCAGGCTGTCTAACGCGGGCACTTGGATTTCGAGCATGCCTGCTTCTTTTTGAGTCAGGATTTCTTGTTCCCTTTTATCCCATAAGTTAGCGCGTTCTTTTAAGATGCTCGCCTGGCTGGCAGAATAGGTCATCAGCTGGGCGAGAATGAGGATTATTGTTGCCACGGAAAGTGTTAAATGAGGTTTTTTGCGACGCAACAGGAATATTGCCAGCCCGATGGTCAAAACTATAATGATTATCCAGGGCTTTTGTCCTAATATCGATAAGAATGTCAGGAAATCCGGAGGGCGATGGAAGGCTGTTTTGGTGATCATCCATAAGATAGCCAACGCAAAACCCAAAAAGATATTCAGCCACAAGAAAGTTTGCCGCGCTTTTGAATGGTCTTTTGTAAAAATCTGGGTTGAAAAACTGATGAAACACAGGTAAATAACAAAGAAAAAGGTCGGAACGTTTAACGCGCGGTCTCCAGGATGGCTTGATTCAGCGTAATAACTTGGTAACATCGTGGCGATAATGATCAGCAATAAAGCAATGGTAGAAATGATGAGCCCTTTGAGATATGTTTTTCTTTGAATCGAAAATACCAGGTCTTTGAAAAGAATTGAGCCAAGCAAATTAATAATTACAAACGCTGCCAAGAGGAAAAACGGTCTGTGCTTGACGAATGAAAAGAAAAACCTTAATCCGCCCCTGACAGACCGTAATAAAGCGACCCATAGATTAGAGGTTTCACCATACAGAGATGTCGCGCGCATTTGTACAACCGGTGAGAAATACAAAAACGCCAAAGAGAGCAAAGCGGCAACAGTGGCAGTGATGGCCAGCGCTCGGGCATACTTTAGTTTGGGCGCTAAAAAACTAAGCAAGAGTACTATTATCGAGATTGTGATGAGGGCGAAATTAACCGTTTCTGAAAAACCACCAATGTAAAAGGCAATAAGAAATACAGCCAAAAGACTAAGACTATGAGCCCATTTTGCTTTTTGGGATGGATGAAAGATAAGGAAGAAAAGCCACCCTATCCATATCGTTGGCGTTAGGTAGGGCATTCTGCCGCTTGACCAATAGAAGACCTGAATCCAGTTGGGTGTGAGGGCGAGATTGAAAAGGATGATTAATTCACTTATCAGGACGATTTTCCAGGGCTCAAGGTCGATATTAAATAATTGTAGAATTGTTTTAGTGAAAAAGTAAAGGCCTGTCAGCCAAAACAGAATAATGATCCATGGCAGGAAAGGATAGATTTTCACGCCACCAAGCAAGTCAATCAAGCCCATGTTAAAGCTTAGGCTATAGCGATTTCCGGAGTAGGTTGTTACCGATGTGTAGGAATGGGCTTGCGATTGAAAAAAACGGGTTTCGTCAAGAATAGAGAAGTAGCAATAGTCGTCTTGCAGCAGCCGCGCCTGAGCGGCAGAGAAGCCATAAAGCGCGACGACTGCCATGAATAAAATGACAAGCAGCCAAGGAAACATTTTCTTGAAACGGTCTGATTGATTGAGAGGAGTATTTTTTTGATTAATCACAGTTATCTCCAATAGATTAAGAATATCATGTCACAAACAGACCCGCAAGCAGTCCCGCCTAAAAAATAAGTGCCGTTTTGTGAGGACTTGTTGAAAACATGATTTTGTTGGATGCTATAAAAATCATGAAGCAAGCGAAAACAACAGCTGAGAATATTTCACCCAAACTTGAGCTAACTTGGATTGAGACGTTTATTTGTTAAACAGACTATAGAACCAGGCTGGCACGCTGAACAGTCGCATGTTAAAGCGGTAAGCGAGCACGAGAACTGTGGCAAGCATGAGGACTGAGAAGACAATGAGCACCCAATCCCACCAGTTGAATTTAAGTTCATAGAGCCAGGTGCGTTTTTGTTCGCCAAAACCACGCAGGTCCATGGCGTTGGCGATGTCCTCACTGGAGACAATCGCATTCATTGTTACCGGGATGAGCAAAGGCGCGACCCGGCGAATTTTCTTAATGATGTTTCCTTTTCCGCCGTCCAATTCAAAGCCACGCGCGCGTTGAGCATCCAGGGTCACCTGGAAGTTTCTCGCCAGGGTCGGAATAAAGCGGAAAGAAAGTTCCATGGTGTAGGCGAGGCGATCGGGCATGCCCAATTTACTGAAGGTAACCCCATAAGCACGGGAGTCCATGGTATAGGGAATGATGATAAAAGCGAGCGAAATGGAAAGGATGCGCATCAGTTGTGAGATGGCAAACCACACACGCTCAATGGTCAAGCCAAAAGTGAAATGCTTGCCAAAGAGATCAAAACCTTCTGGCCAAATCAACTGGCCACCCTGGGGAACCACGCCGCCTGCTCCGCCACCGGTGATGAGGGTGTTGACGACAATCATCGTAAAAAGCATGATGGATATCATGAACCAACCCATTTTAGTGTCTTTCCAGGTGAGGCGTGACATCAGGTACCAGGTGATGGCTATTAGAAACAGGACAAACAGAATAAGGGGGTTCCAGGTCGCGGTTGCAGCGAAGAGTAAGGCAAAGGAGAATATGAAACGTGCCCGCGGATCAATGTGATCCATCGGACTGTTCCGAAAACGATAGTTCCAGCTTACCAACATGAGCTTTGACCTCGAGGGCGATTTTTTAAATCGCCCTCATCATTAAATTAAAATCAACGACCGCTGCGTTTTAGGATGGCCGCATAAGCGATCATCAGCAAGGGTAACAGAACCAGACCCCAAATGATGTTGGTCACAAAAGCGGGTAAGAAGTTGGCAAAGAAGACGGTGTTCATGTCTGCGCCAGATACCCAAATTTCTGAAAGGCTGGCAACGCCCATGCCCGCAGCGCTACCCAGGATGACGGAAAGCTCTGCCCAAAGAATGGATTTGGTTTCGTTGTATTTGACGATTAAGGCTGAGAAAATACCCGGGATCAAGCCGATGATACCGTTGCCTAAATCCCACCAAATCCAGAAGCCGTAACCGCTGAGCATGTCGGCGAGGATGTTGCCCACAAAGCCAGTAATAAAGCCGACGATTGGGCCAAACGCGATACCAAAGAACATGGGGATAACAATAGCTGGGCGAACACCAACGTTACCAGCTCCGGGGATCTGCCAAACGTTGAAAGCCCAGGTCAGCACCGCGTACAGCGCAGCGCCGATAGCGGCATAAACGACCTCTTTGGTCCCAAATGCCCAAATACTCTTTTTCTTTTCAGTGTATGCTGCCATAAATATTTCTCCTTTGTATTAAGTGATAAATTGACTGAGCGCTTCTGCGCGCATGTATTGGCCAGTCTTCGGCCATAATTCCTGGTTTAATTTTAGCAGAGAAGTTGACAGTAAACGCCATTCTTTAATCTTCTCTTCATCGAACAATATGTCCTGAGGGTGTCCATCGGCAACGATTTCGCCACCATAGAGCACAATCACGCGATTGGCATAAATCAAGGCGAGATCAAGGTCGTGGGTAATGAAAATAATCGCGTCAAAACCGGGGGTTTGCAGGATGGTATCCATAAAGGATTTATAGTTCCAATAATCCTGTCCGGCGGTAGGCTCGTCCATCATTAAAATGCGCGAGCGCATTGATAAGACAGAGGCGATAGAGACCCGCTTTTGCTGCCCGAAAGAAAGCGAAAGCGGCGGGGTGGTTAGTTCTTCCTCAAGGTTGACAGTTTCAATAGCCCAGTTGACATTTTGCTCAACTTGTTCTTTTGAAAAACCAAGATTTTCTGGCCCGTAAGCGAGTTCTTCGCGAACGGTCCCAGCAAAAAGCATCTGACTTGGGCTCTGGAAGACGTAACCAATCGTCTTTGCCGAGGTGGCGATGGTTGATTTCTTGGAGTCAACGCCTTCAAGGAGGACTTTTCCACTGGTAGGTTTGAGTAAACCCAAGGCGTGTTTAACCATGGTGGTTTTTCCTGAGCCATTATGGCCGAGGATGGCAATCACTTCGCCAGCACGCACATCCAGGTTAATGCCGTGGAGCACTTCGGGGGTGTCATCTTTGTATTGGAAGCGGACATCCTGGAAAGAGAGCAAGGGCTCAGATTGCTTGTCAAGTTCAGGAACGGTTGGTTTGAAAACAGGATGCACTTTGCCTTTGGCACGTCTGGCAATAACCTCGGCAGGTAATTTGATGCGACTGTAGTCAACCGTTTCCATCAGCCCGTCAATGTCACCGTAGTAGCTAATCTCGCCGTCATCCATGTAGAGAACTTTCTCAGGTTTGATGGCCAATACATCTTCAACACGATGCTCAACAATCATGATTGAGAGACCTTCATCTGCTAACTCACGGAAGGCAAACAAGGCTTCGTGGGCTGATGCGGGGTCAAGGCTGGCGAGGGGCTCGTCAAGCAAAAGGATATTTGGTTCCATGGCGAGGACACCTGCCAGGGCAACTTTTTGTTTCTCACCGCCAGAGGTGAAGAAAGTTTCTTTATCTTTTAGATATAAAATGCGTAATCTTTCAAGCGCGTTATGCGCGATGGGGAGCATTTCCTTGCGGGACAAACCCATTGATTCGAGCCCGAAGCAGACTTCGTTTAAAACATAAGTGCCCAAAATTTGCCGTTCAGGGTCCTGAAGCAATGTACCGATGTGTCTTGAAATTTGTGAGAGTTTCATTCCTTGGATGGACTTGCCATGAACGAGAATTTCGCCGGTCATTTCGCCATGGTAGGAATGGGGAATGAGCCCATTGATGCAACGCATCAGCGTGGTTTTGCCACAACCAGAAGAACCTGCCAAAAGCATGATTTGGCCTGGTTCAAGCGATAAATTAATGTTACTAATGGCGCATGAGTCTCGCGTTTGATACCGAAAGCTTAGGTCTTTGACGACCAGTGGCAGTGGTTTCGGCTCACTCATCGCAGAAGATCTCCACCGGGTCATCCAGCCGAATGCCGTATGTTCTTGCGGCACTGCCGTTGACCACGGCAATCTCAACGAAACCCTCGCTGTCTGTCACTGCCACCAGGTCACCAATCGCGCGGTGTCCGTAGGAGGGAATGATTCCATGGATGGTTTGACCAGCGATTTTGAGGCTTGTTTTGGCAAGATTTGGAATTTGCGCGACCCGCAAGTTGGTCGAACAGTTGCCAAAAACGTCAATCACGACAACATTCGCGTGGTAGCCCTGATCTGTCTTTTGTGGTCTGGGCAGGGGTTTGCGGATTGGGTCGTGAATGACTGTGCCGAGCTTTGTAATCGGCACACCGGCTGCCAGATGCGCCCCGACCGGAGCGAAAATGTCTCTGCCATGAAAAGTGGTGTAGACCTTATCAAGCCAGTACTCCGGATTGTCCAGATGTACAAAAATGATTTCTTCCCCGGCGGTTTCGGCATCTTCGAGCATGGGGGTGATAAAGCCATTATCTGGCATTACAAAGTATTGATCACCAAGTTTTGCGGCGATGGGTCTTCGCGCGGTGCCCACACCGGGGTCAACCACCGCGACGTGCACAGAGCCGGCGGGAAAATAGGGCACGGCGCGCCATAACGCGATTGAACCAGTACGAACGTCTTGAGCAGGAATTTCGTGAGTGATATCAACGATTTTAACGTCGGGCGCAATGCCGTAAATGACGCCCTTCATCGTACCCGTAAAACCGTTTAAGTTTCCAAAATCAGTTGTAATTGAAAGGACTGTCATGATAATAGTTTACATCGAGATTGCCGAATCGGCAAGGTTTTTTTTACAAAATTCGCACATTTGTTGCGATTTTAGACCTAATTCACGTTTTTTCTTTGTTTACTTTCCAATTATGCCTTAGTACTTGTAATCTTTTGAAACCATCGATTAGGCAACTTTTACACTTGTTATAAAAGCCTGATTAAATCAATCAATAATGCGTGCTTGAAAGTAGCTTCTGCCATTTTCGTTGGCGGTGCGTGTAGAACGCTTTTGCCCATAATGCTACAAAACAGGTTTTCCACCCAGCACCAATTTCAACCTCATCAGTGTAGCGTGTCGTGTCCTCATCAATTGTTTCAAGTGAAATCCTGTGATTCCACACAGGAACATGTTTGTTGTACTCACGCGTGTTGATACCCAATTCCTCACTGCAAACGAGCACATGAATCGTATGAACACCAAGAGGGAACATACCGAAGAGGTAAAAGTGGAAAGAAAAGCTTGAGCCTTCCTTCCATTCGATGGGCTGTTCTATATCCAGAGGAACGAATCTGGCGTAAGGTGCGGCTACGTGTTGCAAAGTTTCCAGCTTTTGTAAGCGTTTAAAGACTTCCTTCTTGCTGGCTGGGAATGTGGAAGTCTTTCTAATCGTTTTGGTTTTCATGACTTGCATTCTATTTACTTCCTTTTTTTGTTTTCTTTTCAATATTGCTTCTATGAAAACTTGAGCTTCCATCTTTTAACCTTATATACCCAATTCAGACATTTTTTGGTTGATGAGGGTTAGTCGAGTGGGTTGGTCTTCGTTTTCAAAATAAAGCTCTGATTCCAAGGCACCATCTTTCATAAAGATGACCCGATTGGCTCTCGCGGATACTTTCGCGTCGTGGGTGACAAGAAGAATGGTCATGCCATTTTTGTTTAACTCCTCGAATAAATCCAATATTTCCTCTGATGATTTTGAGTTTAAAGCACCAGTTGGTTCATCTCCGAAAAGGATATCCGGCCCGTGAAGAACAGCCCGGCAAATGGACGCCCTTTGGAGTTGTCCACCGGACACTTCGGTTATTTTGCGGTTTTCTGTGCCATCAATGCCTGCTAATTTCATCAAGCTTAGTGCTTTTTGGGTCAGTGCTGATTTATTGTTTTTGTGATCCTCAAAGCTTGGAAGCATAATATTGTCTAAAATGTCCAGACTTGGCAGCATTGTGGGGTTTTGAAAAACAAAACCCATGTTTTTGCGTCTGAAATCAGCCACCTTGTTGTCATCCATTTCGTAAAGCGATACCCCGTTGATATAAACGCGGCCTTCGTCAATGGTATCCATACCACCAAGCGCGAACAAAAGCGTTGATTTGCCAGAACCTGAAGGCCCCATCACGGAAACGAACTCATTTTTTCTAATGGCGATAGATACGTTGTTTAGTGCAGTGGTTTGGTTATCTTCCTGACCAAACACTTTTGTAATGTTTTGTGCTTCAATGATTTTAGTCATTTCTACTCCCTAATGTAGTCTGATACTTTGATTTTTTTGATTGAACGCGTGGCAAGATTGGTCCCGATATAGACAATGGCTGCCATGGATAAAGGTGCGATGAGAAGAACAAAGCTTTTGTTAATGTTAAACTTTAGATTTGCCACGCCCATGGCTTGCACAAAAGCGCCCGCGACAGATTGCCCCAAGGTGCTTGCGAGTATTGTTCCGAAAGCAATACTGATTATGACAAGCAGGACTGAACCGGTCATATAATGGGTGTGCAGGTTTTTATTGGTGAAGCCAACGGATTTGAGAACGGAAATTTTTCGGCGGTCTTTAACAACCAGCATGTTGACGAATAAAAGCGTGATTAAAAGTGTCAGTCCAATGGATAAGATGATGGCAATGACGCTTGAAATTTTGACGTTGTTCATCGTTGAACCAAATACAGCGTCCCGATATGATCTGATGTTATAGACTTTGGCATCGGGATAGGCTCGTTCGAAAGACTTTAGTTTTTCAACTATCGAAATATCTTTTTTAAAATTCATTATGAGGCTCGTGCTCAAAGAATCGCTAACATCATCGGAGAAAATCGCTCGCGCGGTCTTTCCGCCATTGGTGATATCCGAATAAATGCCGCTAATGACGAAATCTTTCTTTTGCTGATTAATGATTAAAGTCAGGGTATCGCCGACTTTTTTCTCCAGGCTGGATGCGTTTAAAAATGAAAGCGCAATTTCATTGTCCTGTTGAGGAGCATGCCCTGCAGTGTATAAAACCGGAAAGAGATCATGATTGCCCAGGGTGACCCACATTTTACTCACAGCGTTTTCATCCAGCATAAACTCGTAACTTTTGTGATCATAAATGGCGTAAGTCTCGATATCCGGGTCGTTTTCCAGGCGGGTGTTCAAGTCCTTCAAATCATCCTTTCCTGGTAGTACCATCATCGCTTGTCCGTCTCCAAGCCCCATATAGCTTATGAAATTGTCGGATGCAATGGTGGAATAGATGTTATTTGGCAAAATCATCACAAAGGACGCAATGATGAGAATGAGCACGTAAGTGAAATAAGTCTTTTTGCGTGTCAGAATGAGATTCATGCCAAAAAACGTGTCTGTAGACAAAAGGTTTTGCTTTCTCAGTTTGAAGTTCCTGAGACTTGATACGCCGTCCGATACGATGCCTGTATTGATTGCAGCCGCGGGGGTGAGTTTCTTTAATCTTTGGAGAAAAAGGGTGATGAAAAGCATCACGATAGCAAAGATGAAGGCGCTGGCTATAACAGCACTGATAATAGCGAGTGTCTCATTTTCACTCTCTCCAAAAAACACGCGTGTGTTCTGAAGGAAAAATCCGGATAAAACAAGCGAAAGGATGAGCCCGAACAAGGAACCCAGGGACGCTATCAAAGCATATTTTGCCCGATACATCTTTTTTATCATGGAAAGCCTCATGCCGATTGCTTTCAAAACGCCGATGGTTTTAAATTCATCTTCAATTTTCGCTATTAAGGTCAGGCGAATGAGTAGAAAGCTGACAATGATAATCAAAAATGCGATGAGAAAAAGAATGGCGATGATGATGCCATCCGTCAAGGAATTAATAAGCTTGATTATCGAATAAGTAATGGTTGGCCCGTTGCTCTCCAGGTTTGCGTTGGCATAATCCCCTTGAAATACATTAATACTCGAAGGTCCCTTTAACAAGAATTCGATTAAAAATTCTTCCCTTCCAACGGATTTAATCTTCTCATAATCACTGGGATGAATTAAAAACCTTTTGGATGAAGCCAGCATTGAAGACATTTGTGCGTCCCGAATAGGGCCTTTGACCGTAAAGTTCTGATCCGCAATAGTCACGCGGTCGCCCGTCTTCAAGATTCCCTTGGTGTAATAGACCAAAGGAATATAGATTTCGCCTTTTTCGGGATAGATGATTTGATTGTTCAAATCCAGGAGAAAATCGAAATGTTCACTTTGCCAGGAGAAGCCATTATCCTGACTATTCTCAGTGAAGCGTTCACCATTTACTGAAATATCACTCGCGTCTACGTTCAAAAAGGGCATTGTTTGGTAATCAAGCACATGGTCATTGTTTTGAGCAAAATGGCGCATGCGCTCATCATCAAAACTGCCCATATGCATTTGAAGAAAGTGGGGCGCTTTGGCGTTTTCTAAAAACACATTCACAGAGGAATTGAGATTGATCGCAATAATTGCAACCGTACTTAACAAAAAACTTGCAAATAAAATGAATACAAACGTGGTCAAACTGACCAGTTTTGACCCTTTCAAATCATTTTGAATAATCTTATTGAGCATTAATTGATCCTTTCAATTGGGACAAAGCTTTGTTTTTAGACAAGAGCTTTGCCGAAATCATGAGCACAAAGCCCTCAATAATAATGAGCAGTCCGATTCCTCTGCCACTGCCAACGCCAATAATTCGCCCGACATTGTTAGCCAACGCACCACCTTCACTGAGAAGCGGTCGAAAAGCGAAGTCGGACAAAAACCCAGAAAGCGCGTACGCCAGGAGGTAGCCCAGTTGGGTGATGGTACCCAGAATGCCAAAGACACGGCCCTGCAGGATGTTGGGGATGTTGACTCGCACAAAAAAGTCCGCGATGGAATTCATAAAAGGCAGTGTCGCGAAAAACAGGAAGCCAGATATTGTTATAACTGGAACGTTTTCCAAAGCGCCAAAACCGACCATTCCCAGGCCTGCCAGGAAAGCAGCAATGCAAAACATCTTCATTTTGTGTCCTTTCATTTCTCTCGCGCCAAGAAAAACGGAGCTGAATACCATGCCTAAAGCCGCGATGGCAATCATCATGCTCAGCGTCTTGGCATCCGTAAACGATAGGACAAGGGGTGTGGAAAGTTCCTGAATTATACCAACCATAAAGGTCAGCAAAATTAAAAAGAGTACAAGCACCCGAATACCCGCGTTCTGATTGATTGCATCAAAACCTTCGCGCAGGCTTTGCCAATAGGCTTGTTTATTCGTGGATTCTTTTGGAACCAAGCCTTTTGCAATGACTAAAACAGCGGCTATTGTGGTGAGAATGGTCAGCAGATCGATAATCAAAACCGCCCGAAGACCGCCACGCGCCATGACAAACGCGCAGAGGACAGGTGCTATCAAAAAACGGGCTGATTCTGCGAGCTGCATCAGTCCGCTCGCTTTCGTATAGTCTTCTTCGCTGAGCAAGTCCGAAACTGTCGCCTTGGTGGCAGGTTCAATCATGGATGAAAACAAAGCGGACAGAAAAACACCAGATCCGATAAGGAAGATATTGCTCTCTGCAAACTGAACCGCGTAAAGGATGAGCAGAACCCCCAAAGATGAAAGTCCATCGCCCAAAACCATCAGCTTCCGGCGGTCAAAACGATCTGCCAGCGCGCCCGCGAAAGGTCCCGCAACAATCGTTGGAAGAAACGCCACCAGGCTGATCATCGATTTGATAAAAGCGGAATCAGTTCGTTCAAAGATATAAACGCCGATGCCAAACGAAGTCATGCCACTGCCGATGGTCGCGACAAGACCGGCAAGCCAGAATATGAGAAACTTTTTATTTCTTATGGGCTTAAGATTCGTTTCCATCAGCAAAATACTCTATGAAGGCATGGAAGACACCTTCCTGCGCGCCAAGCATGCGTTCCAAATTGCTTATGAGAGCAATTAGCTTGTTTAAATCATCGTTCTTGTTTCTTTCATTAGAATCGTCGTCAAAAGCCACGGATATGTAGGCAACCAACATTTCCATACATTCATAGGGATGCTTTGTATCAAAAATCCCTTCTTCATTTCCATCTTCAACAATGATGGCAAGGATGCCTGGAATCGTCTGTAACATATCCTTTTGCACTTTTTGATGGAGAAAGATGTTGTTTGGACTGTTCAAATGCTCCAGAATGACTTGATCGGAACCGCTGCCGATGTTGAGCGACAAGACGGTTTTAATCATGCGTTCCAAAACCGGTATGGACTTGTCCTGCGCGATTTCTCTGGCGCGTTTGTAAATTTCGGTGCTGATCTGGTCAACAAGCGCGTCTAAAATAGCTTCTTTGGATTCAAAATGATGATAAAGGGTGCCCCTGGAAATACCCACCGTGCGGGCAATATCGTTGGTGGACGTGTTTAGCAAGCCTTTTTCGTTGATGAGTTTTCTCGTAACGTCAATAATTTCTAATTTTCTGTCATCCATAGTTTCTCCTTTATCTTTCTTTAACCGTTAACAGGTTCTCGACCGGCAGCCTGTCGAGAGAAATTATGTCATAGCTGACATACGTTGTCAAATCAGCGTATCAGGTTTTAATAGTTTTCTAATCTTGACTTGAAATCAGTTGTTTAGATGAAAGTTGGGACTTGTTACCTTTTAGGCTATCAATGTCTTAAAAGAGTGTTGAGAATCTTAGAAAAAGGGAAAGCTGAATTAAAGTGTCGTCGTGTACCTATAGTATCGCTTTTCCGATTTTCATCTCTTGTCGCCAGAGGGGCGCTTCGCCGTCATCGGCCCAGTATTCATCCAGGGCGATGATTTTTCCGTCTTTCAGTTCGGCAATGCTGGTGACATGAAATGAACTTGAAAAATCTTTGGGGTAAACCTTCACGACCGCGATAATCAGATTCTCGCATTTTATGACACGTTCAATCGTTCCATCCCAGTCGCCGGGGTAGTCGCAATTCGCGCGAATATATTCACCGATGGTGAATTCTTCGTTTGTGCAGTGCCAGCGAATACGCGCGTCTTCGCAGAAATATGCCGAGAGCTTCTCTCGGTTTTGTGCCAGGACATCTTTCCAAAAAACGTTTATATCGATTATCCAAATTTCCTGTTCTTGATAAAAAGCTGTTTGTGGGCTTAAACCATTGCTGATAATCGTACCATCTTTTTTCTAAAACATCAGAATCAAAAAGCCGCACGGAGTGCATAATCGACATCCGCACGGCTTACTTATTTATTTATACAAGCTTAGATAAACAGGTTCATGTTGGAGTTGTCGCTGTCGTTGAGCATGGTGGCAACGCCGCCGATTTGCACGCCATCCAGCAACTCTTCCTGTTTTAGCCCCATGATGTCCATGGTCATCTGGCAGGCAATCAGCTCTACACCTGCATCAATCGCCTGTTGGATGAGTTGTTCGAGGCTGTCGATACCCTTATGCTTCATGATTCCGCGAATCATTTTCGCGCCGGCACCAGCCATGTTCATCTGGGAAAGCCCCAACTTGCGTGAGCCCTTGGGGAGCATCATGCCGAACATCTTGCCCATGAAATCTTTCTTGACGGGCACATACTGTTCCTTGCGCAGGATACTCAGACCCCAGAAGGTAAAGAACATGTGCACTTTGTTGCCCATGGCAGCCGCGCCATTGGCGATAATGAAGGCGGCGATGGCTTTATCGAGGTCATTATCAAAAATGATCATCGTCTTTTCTTTGACCGGAGCCGTGGCTTGAGCGGTAGTTTGTGGCAAGGCATCTGCGCCGGCTGAAAGTCCTTTTTGTACAATAGCCCGGTAAATGCCTTTTTGGCTCTCAGTTTTAATCAAGGTGTTGCCGGTGTTTTTGCACCAGGCGGCAATATCGCGGGCGAAACCCGGATCAGAAGCAGTCACATCCAGCTGATCCCCATCGTTTAGAGTCTTGAGCGTGTTGGCGACCTGAACGATTGGTCCGGGGCAGCTCAAACCACAAACGTCCAAAGTTTCTAATTTGCCTACCGTGATTGTCGCAGGCGAGATTGCGGCGGCGATATTTGATGCTTCAGTTTCTTGGCTCATATTAGTGTTCATTGTGATGTCGTACTCCATATCGTGGTAGCTTTGCAAGCCACCGGCAAAGTTTTTAACCTTAAAACCATGTTGTTTCATGAGGCGCTCAGAAATGAAACCGCGGCGGCCCACCCGGCAGAGAATCACATAGGTTTTGCTTTTATCCAATTCGTTGAGGCGTTCACGCAGCTGGGAATGCGGGATGAGCACCGCGCCGGGGATGCTGCCAGTTATGGTTTCATCTGGTTCGCGAATGTCAAGCAAGGTGTAGGTTTCGGGGTTTTCTGCCCACTCGTGGTAGAAAATCGGATCAGTCAATCCTTCCAGGATGTTCATGCCAATATAACCAGTGAAATTCAGCGGATCCTTGGCAGATGAATAGGGAGGCGCGTAAGCCAATTCCAGCTTGGTGAGGTCTTTTACAGTGCCTTTGAAATAGATGAGGCTTGCCAGAACGTCAATGCGTTTATCTACGCCGTCATAGCCAACAATTTGCCCACCCAGCACTTTGCCTTCTTTGCCGAAAATAACTTTTATCGTGAGGGGTAGCGCGCCCGGGAAGTAACTTGAGTGGCAACTGGGGTGCGAAAGCGCGATAAAGTAGTCCTCGCCATATTTCAGCCCAGCCTTGTTGAGTGTTTTCTCGTTGGCCCCCACACTGGCGACGGTCAGATCAAAAATCCTCAGAACGCTGGTTCCCATCGTGCCAACATAAGCTTCCTTCTTCAGCCCAAGTATGTTCGCGCCGACCGCGCGGCCCTGTTTGTTCGCCGGACCAGCCAGAGGGATCATCGCAGGTATTCCCATGACAAAGTCTTGGACGCTGATGACATCTCCCACCGCGTAAATATCCGGGTCGGATGTTTGCATATACTCATCCACCAGAATGCCGCCACGTTCGCTGAGACTCAAGCCGGCTTCCTTTGCCAGTTCGTTGTTGGGGCGCACGCCGATGGAGAGCACAACCATATCCGTTTCAAGCGCCTGGCCATCACTGAGCATGACCTTTTTTCCATCCTCAGACATGCCACAAAAGCCATTGCCCAACTGGAGGGAAATGCCATTCTGCGCCATGTGGTTTTCGACCAGTTTGGCCATATCGCCATCCAGTGGTGGCATGACGTGTTTCATCATCTCGACGACGGTTACCTTCAAGCCGCGGTGAGCCAAGTTTTCCGCCATTTCCAATCCGATAAAGCCACCACCGACCACGACCGCGTTTTTGGGCTGCTTTTCCTGGATGAACTGGACAATTTTATCCACGTCTGGGACCGTCCACAGCTGAAATACGTTGGGGTTATCCGTGCCGGGCACTTTGGGCACAAAGGGCCGCGAACCGGTTGAGAGTAAAAGCTTATCGTATGTTTCGGTGTAGTGTTTCTCGTTGGCGCGGTCATAAACATCGACCGTCTTGTTTGCCGGGTCAATGCGAATGACTTCGCTTTCAATGCGGATGTCAACCCCATAGTCTTTTTCAAATTTTTCCTTTGTGGAGACAAACAAAGCATCCCGCGAAGCAATCGCCCCACCCACATAATAAGGCAAGCCACAATTGGCAAAACTGATGTATTTTCCGCGCTCAAAGAGAACGATTTCTGCGTTCTCGTCAAGTCTTCTCAAGCGCGCCATGGCGGTTGCTCCGCCGGCGACACCGCCTACGATAACAATTTTCATACTCTGCTCCTTTTAGATATTGGTTTTCAAAATATATTCAACCAGGTCACAAACAGCCCTGTTTTTACACGAATAATAAACAAGATTACCACTCTTCCGGGATTCTACAAAGCCCAAACTGCGAAGTTTACCCAAGTATTGCGAAATGAGCGATTGGGTAGCACCCATACATGTAACCAGTTCGGAAACGCTCATCTCGCCTCTTTTGATGATTTGTTCCATCAGACATAGACGCACAGGGTTGGCAAGCGCTTTGAGCATTTCAGCCTTGGCTTCCAGTTCTTTTCGGTGTGTTTCGTTTTCTGAGAGTGGCAGATCGTTTTGTTTCATAATTCCCTTCCTGTATTCATGCATTAGTATATCTTAATATGTTGATATAGGGGGCGATTTGTATAAGCTGCTATACAGTTTTATGGCTATTAAAAAGGAATTCAGATTCAGGGAATAATTTGAGGAAAACTGTTGTTTTTAAGCTGCTATCATTGGTAATAGCCTCAAAAATAAAGCTTATTAGCATGGGGCACTCATTTAACATTAGGAGTGCTATCATCGCTTGTGCGACGAACTGGAATTTATTCCTTCATCACTTCTTCGATTAATCTCACAGCTTCCGCTACGCCGCCTTCTTCTTTGATTTTAGCGGAAAGGAGCTCCACGTTCTTTTTCTTTTCCTCATACGTGTTTTGCATATCTAATATGGCTTCGTATATCAACTCTTTACTCAAATCTTTCGACTTAAGTGGTTTTGTGGCAACATTATTCTCGTAAAGTTGCATGGCAAAACCCATTTGGTCCAAAACATGGGGTACAGGAATGGATGGTATGCCGTAAATCAATGTGGCTGCTGAAGTGCCAAACCCACAATGATGAATAACAAATAGACAGTGCCTGAAAAGGTAACTGTGCGGAACACTGCCGCAGGCGATCATCGTTTTTGGCAGGTCGTAATTCTGAAGGGTCTTTTGGAATCCCTGGATAATGGCGCGATGCCCTGATTTTTCGAAGGCATTCACGAACATATCTAATTTTTCTTTTTCCGATTCTTCTTCGAATGACATCGCTCCGAGAGAAAGAAGGATCGGTTTTTCTCCGCTCGCAAGAAAAGTCGCCAGCTTTTCGTCCGGGCTGTAACTTTCCTCGTCTTCATACCAGTAACCGGTCAGAACATGATGCGCTTCCCAGTATGGATTTCTTTCTAAAACGTGCTTGCTAATCGGTATCAAATTCAGTTTGCGCGAAATAATCTCATCAGAAGATTGAATCGGTTTTAGTCCATAGACTTTCCTGATTTTGTTATAGGGTTTTGCCACCTGTTTGCCTATGATTTGCCCAATCAGTTTGCTCCATAAAGTTTGGGGTTTGAGTTTTTCGGCAATCATCTCTTTCTGCAGTGTGACATTCACCGTGGGAATGCCCAACACTTCAGCCTCGGTTGCGCCCATTTGACTGTGGCTGACAATAATTAAATCTTTGCCCTTGCAAACTTCGAAAATCTCGTGAGTCGAATTTTGAATGATTTTGAAAACAAAATGCATCATTCTGAGCATACTTAATGCGGGACTTGAAGATTTTCCTCTGATAATGGCGGCTTCTTTATCGATATCAATATCCGGACCGATCGGCTCAAAATGAATATTGGAACTCTCAACCAAATTTCGCCAACAGGGGTGCGAGCCAAGGCTTACATCGTAACCGTTTCGAATAAGTTCTTTGGATAAATAAATATATGGTTGAATATCCCCTCGTGTACCCATCGTGAACATCGCAATCTTTTTCATGGTCGGTCCTTTATTGCTTTATACTTTGTGGAACTTATAAAACCCTGTCCATTATAGTCTTTTTCCCTCTGTGGCATTGTAAAGGTATTTTTACTCAACGATAAAGCCAAAAATCGCATTGAAATCTTGCAAGCTAATACCGGTTTTGCTCATTGCTTGCATTTTTTGGGATTAAAATTGTGCATGTATGCAAAAGAAAAAATTCTTATTAACGCTATGGCTTGCTATTTGCTTTTTAGGGTTTATAAGCGCATGTGCGCCAAAGCCTATGCAGCCAAAGCCTGTGCAGGACTATGGCGTGTTCCTGGGCATTAACGCAGACCAGGCAAACAGACTCGATGATTACTGTATTGTGGTGATTGAGCCATCTGAGTTTACGGAAGAGCAGATAAAACAACTACAAGCAGATGGGAAAACGGTATATGGCTACCTTAATACTGGCGCGATAGAAAGCTATCGCCCGTACTACGCGCGCTTTCAGGATTTAACACTGGGTATCTACGAAAACTGGCCGGATGAAAAGTGGATCAATGTCAGCTCTCCTGTATGGCAGGGCTTTATCATTGATGAACTGGGAAAACAGGTCGCTGAGATGGGTTTGGATGGTTTCTTTTTGGACAACGCTGATGTCTATTATCATTATCCAAGCCGTGAGGTCTTTAAAGGGCTTGTCGCTATCCTGAAAGGGCTGAAAACTTATGACATTACCCTTATCATCAATGGAGGGGATGCCTTTGTTTCTGAGTGCATCGACGCAGGCATCGCGCTTTCGTTGTTTGATCGGATTAATCAGGAAGCCGTTTTTACCAGCATCAATTTTGAAAACAACACTTACGGAAAGCAGACCGAAGAAGAGAGAGCCTACTTTCAAGCCTACCTTGCCAAAGCCAAGGCCAGCGGTTTGGCGGTGTTTCTATTAGAATACCGCGCGGACCGGGAACTGGCAAACGAGATTGACGCCTACTGTGAAGAACATGGCTTCATTTGGTATAACGCGGAGAGTATAGACCTTCAATGAAGCTTAGATCATTGAGTGAGGAAGAAAAAATTATAATTTTTGCCATAGAACTCAAAGATAAAACGCGAGTAAAATCAGCTTGGCTTTAATAGCTAATAGGGCTCGAAATATAATTATCTATCGTCAAATTCTTTTTGCCATGCAAAACGGTAAATGATGAGTAACAGGGCAATGATCGCGTAGGAATAAAGCCAATTCCAGGGCGATGTGTGGAAAGATGCCACAGGCGAGAAGATAATGAAATTTAACAGCAGATTAGCAATGAAGGCTATCACAAGGCTTTTGCTAATCAATACGTAAGCGCCGATGATAACGCTGATACCAAATGTGATGAGAATCTCCTCAATCATAGCGGAAAAACTGTGAATCTCGTTGATGCTGGCGAAGTGGTAAATCGCATAAATAAAAGAGGTCAGTAAAACGGAAAGTATCTTCCCGCGCAGGGTATCGCCAAACACCTTGATTAAACCCTGCAAGAACAAGCCATACCACATGAGTGTGTAGGCTACCATGGTGGGGAAAAGCAAGATGAGCGGGGAGATGAGGTAGGCAAAATCGCCTGAAAAAACATCTCTCAATGAAACTTGCTGGTCTTGACTGATGGCCATGTATCCCAAACCGATGAACAAAGCGAACAAAACCAGGCTAAGGATAATGAAAGTGGGCGTGACTTTGTTGGGCCACAAGCTGATGGTCAACTTCCATTTTTTGATAAAGTAATGACTCGCGGCAATGCCCACTATGGTGACGGTAATATAATAAATGAGTGTGCCCCAATGATAGGTGACAAACTGAAGGTCACTTGGTAATTGAGTTTTGAAGTCAGCGCCAAGGTAAAAAAGCGCGTTGGCACAGAGATTTCCTATGAACCAGGCCAGATAAACAAGGGATAGTGTTTGGAGGATTTGTTTCTTTGAAACTGTATTCTCTTGCATATTGCGACCTCCTTTGAGATCCTTTTGGATAATGGGTTTGTTAGCTAAAGGAATTATATCAATACTAAATCCATCTTTTTGTTTGTTTGAAGTCAAGTCCAAGCTTGTTTACATAAACTTTAAAAAAGGCAGGACAAAACGCTTATAAAACCGTTCCACCCAATTATTTATTCGTTGGACAGGTAATCTTTATAAGATTACTTGATCTTACACAAGAACGCTCCCTGAAAAAGCCCTATAAAATGAAAAGCCAACCCTGATTTACAGGATTGGCATCAAAAGAATTGTTTTAAAATCCCGACTTGTACAAAAGTCTGACTTACTTACTCGTCTATACCTTTCACGCCCAAAAACATTGCTTGGTTTTTACTTATCAAAGCCAAACTGCTGTGTATCAACCCACTCAGCTGCAAGAATAGACCAGAAGTCCAGTGCCAGCCTATCCATCACGTAATCATAGGGAATCCAACCGTAGCCATCTTCTCCCCAGGCTCTTCCCCAGGAGCTACGAATCAGGATCGCGCCCTTTGTCTGCTTTCCGCATCGTGTGTTGGTGATTACTTTGCCATCATCATAACCAACTGCCATCACCGCATGACCCCATTCGGCGCTCTCATCCTCACAAGGATAAGGGATACCCCCAGGGACATCCGAGTCTTCAAAGGAACCAAAGCCATAAAAACCAAACATGGAAGGGATGCCTGCCGCGAGATATTTCTTCACGTTCTTTAAGACTTGCTTTTCATTATTTTTCTTTCCCAAAGGATCATGACAGAAGTAGTTAATGGTGGCATAGTTCTTGGCCATGGCATAAAGGAAGCTGTCGGGTTCAGTGTCCCAATCGGGATTAACCGTTTTGCCATCCAGGGTATAAGGGAAATACTTCTCATCAGGTACGCCAAACAATACCATGGCTCCCATGGCAGTTCTGATCCATCCTCCAGAGTCACCCTCTGCCTGCATGAGCTTTCTTGCTGTTTTATACACAAAGAGGCGCGAACCCTCTATGTGTACTCCAAAGGCTCTGTTTTGAAAATATTCCAACGTTCCTACAGCGGCGTTGGCGATACAGGAACCCAGATCGAGTTGATCTTCTACGGGTGTGCACCACTGTCTTAAATCAGCCTTTTTGGGCAGTCCGGTGCCATCCTTATCGATATCCAGTTTTTCTACAAGATCGACCATTTTGGGATGATCCTCGGAATAATCCCTCATATCCGGAAGAGGAGGAAGCCACCCAGTACTAATAATCTCTCCTTCTTTTCCGCCTTTTTTAAATCTTCTTTTTCGGTACATGCCACCTGTAAATTGTATGGTTGTTTTCATAAGCCCTCCAAAGACTTGATTACAATCTGATATTTTCGAGTTCTGAAATTAATATACCGGTTGCTTCACTACGCCCGAAGCGATCATATTTACGCAACTCACCAAAATCCAAACCAGTCATTTGTTCAACCGATTTTAAAGATACCTGGTAGGTTTCAAAGCGGTCGTAGAAAAATGCTTCTTTGGCTTCTCTTTCTATTAGTTCTTTCGTGTAATCCTTTTGTGATTGAACATAGGCTGTTACAGAAAGCTCTCCATCTGTTCTCACCATGACGACGACTTTCCAAAACTCATTAGGAATTTGGTAATCCTCGCGATATTGATGATCCTCAGAATCATCGAAAACAGGGCCCGTAAAGACGGAGATCTGAAGATTATGCGTGTCAGCATTTTTGAGTATATAGTCCTCTAAACGTAGCCAGGTTTTTTGATTCAATTTTTTATGTTGAGGGGCACAATTGGTGAAATAAAAGGTGTCAGCATCAGCCTGACGAGCTATCTCCGCTTCGCCCCATACCGGATCCAGTCTTCTTACAAGATGCCCTCTGTCAAAATCATTATTCACATAGACTTCATTGCCATATTGATGACTTCTTGGAATCCTGCTGTCAAAAGACCATTTATCTTTCCTGGGGATAGTTTCCCCATACGTTTCATTGCCATCTATGTTGACTGCTGTGAAATATGCCAGTCCTCTCGATTGACGCATGACAACGGAAAAATGCACATAGTTTAGAATGTTGCTGCCATTTTTCATTTTGGTGCTGTCTTCTTCCATTGCTTCTGACAATTTTGGCAGGTCAATTCTGTAGTCTTCTCCCAGGAATAAGGGATCATAGCCGTGTCTGTATTGATCTGCCAGGGGTTTATACTTTTTTTCCTCTTCCGCATTTTTTATCGGGTCTGATTTGTCTTCTTCTTTGTCTTCTTTTTTGTTGATTGAATCCTTTAATTCCATAAAAACACCCTCCATAATCTCTTGTGTTTTCTTATCCACTTTTTGATACTCGCTTTTTACAAAAGCTGCGATGGAGCTAACTCTGGTACCTTCATTAGCAATCCAATTACGACTGTTATCTGGGTCTGGTACACCGGAGTGATGAACAGCAACGACTTGCCACTGATCATTAAAAACTGGTGAACCTGAGGAACCGCGTTTCGTGTCCGTCGTGTAATGAATAAAGTCTTTGAGCATGAATATCACTTGGTTTTCTCTGACTGTAACATGTTTCATTAGACCATCCGGATGCTGAATGATGGAAACATTATCTTCTTCTTTGATCTTCCCTCTTTGTGAAATGAGCTTTATCCAGGGGATATTTTTGAGATCTTCGTCAGTGTGAGATGTCGGATTTACGGATACAAGTGTGAAATCGAGCTTCCTATCCGTCATAAAAAACCTT